>Ga0115004_10002550_pt1 | contig 14962 bp, 16 predicted proteins | sample ArcticOcean_MG_C_10_FD_88737 | JGI IMG/M metagenome (GOLD analysis project Ga0115004, IMG submission 88737) | Marine microbial communities from western Arctic Ocean - ArcticOcean_MG_CB11_90 | ecosystem: Environmental > Aquatic > Marine > Oceanic | place: Arctic Ocean: Canada Basin | collected...
CCTTCTGATTTAATTGATCCAAGGCAGCCATTTGGAGCTTCATTACTTAAGTACTCAGATATCAATGATTTGGTTAAAATTTTATATTTAACATGTATTGTTTCTACATCTTCATATTCAATTTTTTTTGACTTATTAATTAGGCAAACGGCACTATAAAATGTAACATTTTTACCACTTAATTTTATTAATTGATCGAATGATTCAGCAGTATTTTTGGGTTTCTCTATTTGTATTCCGTCGAACTCTGCAGTTTGGTCAGAGCCAATAACATACGAATTTTGATTATCTTCGGAAATTTTTTTTGCTTTGAGTATGGCAAGTCTTAATGCAGAGTCCTTGCCTCCCTCATCAGAAAATTTTATTTCATTAACATGAGGTGAAATTACTTTAAATTTTTTTGTTAGTCTTTGTAATAGTTGTTTTCTATAAATAGATGACGATGCTAAAATAATTAAAGGCATTGTGATATTAGGTTCGTTGAATTTCAATCAACGTTTCATTTGGAGATACTGCATCACCTTTTTTAATGTGAACAGCCATAACAATTCCAGACTTTGATGATTGAATTTCGTTTTCCATTTTCATTGCTTCAATTATCACAACTCCATCTCCAGCATTAACCTTATCTCCAACCTTTACTTTTATATCCACAATAGTCCCAGGCATCGCAGTTGTGATGCAACCATCATGACTTGGTTTTGGCCTTGTGCCATCTGCACCTTTAGTGCTTTTATTTTTTTTATCAGTTGTTGGATTTCCAGTTTTACTTATTTGTAATTCATCAAGAGTTTCAATTAGTACTTCCTCGGAAATACCATCTACAGAAACATAAAATGGTCTTTCAGTTTCGCCTGAGCCACCTGAGCCTTTAACTTTAATGTGGTAGGTTTCTCCATGAAGTGAAATATTAAATTCACTTGGAGCATAGTGATTTCCGTTGTTGCTATCATTTTTAATTAAAAGCACTTCTGGCTCAAGTGTTTCAGCATGTCTTTCTTGAAGAAATATGGTGGCCATGTCAGGAAACATTGCATATGTTAATAAGTCCTCATCTGATTTAACATACCCTTCAGATTTAACTCTTAGGTTAGAAATTTCAGGCTTAAGTTTATCTGCAGGACGACAAGTAATTGGTTTTTGATCCCCAATGGCAATTTTCATAATATCTTTATCAACCGGTGCTGGAGTATTTCCATACTGACCTAGAAAATAATTTTTAACTTCTGATGTAACTGACTTATATCTTTCGCCTGTGATAACGTTAAGAGCTGCCTGAGTTCCAACAATTTGTGACGTTGGCGTAACTAAAGGTGGATATCCTAGGTCTTTTCGAACATTTGGTATTTCAGCTAATACTTCATCCATCCTATCAAGCGCTCCTTGTTCATTTAACTGACTTGAAAGATTTGAAATCATACCTCCTGGAACTTGATTGATTAGAACTCTCGGATCAAGGCCAGTAAATTCAGATTCAAATTGCCAATATTTTTTTCTTACTTGCTTGAGGTGATTCGTAATATCGTCCATCTTAGAAAGATTAATATCCGTTTTGTATCCAAGATCATCTAAAGCAACAATAATTGATTCTGTTGTAGGGTGACTGGCACCTTCAGAAAAGCTAGAATTACATGTGTCAATCATTGTTGCACCGTTTTCCACTGCAGTTATTAAGTTAATACTAGCAAGACCGGATGTTGAGTGACAATGCATATGTATTGGTAAATTAATATTCTTTACTAAACTAGAGACTAAATCTTTGGTAACTTTTGGCGTTAATAGACCGGCCATATCTTTTATTGCAATACTGTCAGCTCCAAGTGCTTCAATTTTCTTTGCAAGATTTACGAAGTAATCAATATTGTGAACCGGAGAAGTTGTATAACTAATTGTCCCTTCAGCATGTTTTTTATATTTTCTAACGGCTTTAATTGAGACCTCAATGTTTCTTGTGTCATTAAGGGCATCAAACACTCGAAATACATCAACCCCGTTATCAGCTGACTTTTTAACGAACATATCTACTACATCATCTGAATAATTTCTATAACCAAGTAAATTTTGTCCCCTTAAGAGCATTTGTATTCTACTGTTCGGCAGGGCTTTTCTGAGCTTTCTTAAGCGCTCCCATGGATCTTCTTTAAGATAGCGAACACAAGAATCAAATGTTGCACCACCCCATGCTTCAATTGACCAAAATCCAATATCATCTAGTTGAGGACAGATAGGTAGCATATCTTCAGTCCTAAGCCGGGTTGCTATATGGCATTGATGCCCATCTCTTAAAACTAGCTCTGTTATATCTATTTTTTTCATATTTTTTTATAACCCTTCGTGCGCTGCAATTGCCGCACCTATGGCAGCGGCAATAATATTTGGCGGTAATTGATCTTCATAATCAGTTAACTCAGGATGCGTCTCCACAAAGCTTGTATTAAATTCCGCATCAGCAAAATTCTGATTTTTTAATATTTCTAAATAATAAGGTATTGTTGTTTTTACTCCAAATAGACCAATATCATCTAGTGAACGAATGCCTCTTTGTACCGCATCATTCCAGTTAATTGCCCATACGGTTAATTTTGCACACATCGAGTCATAATAGGGCGGGATTACATACCCTGTATAGATTGCTGCATCTGTTCTTACTCCTGGACCACCGGCTGCATAATAGCGTGTAATCTTACCAAATGATGGTAAAAAATTATTCTTCGGATCCTCCGCATTTATTCGAAATTCAATAGCATAGCCTCGGTGCGTTATTTCCTCCTGTTTATATTTGAGAATAATTCCGCTGGCAATTCTAATTTGCTCTTGAACAATATCGATTCCAGTTATTGACTCTGTAACTGTATGCTCTACTTGAAGGCGTGTATTCATTTCCATGAAATAAAAATTATCCTCGTCATCTAATAAAAACTCTACAGTCCCAGCATTTTCATAGGTAACAGCTTTTGCTGCTTTTACAGCTAAATGACCAATATAGTTTCTTTGATCTTCTGAAAGTTGTGGGGACGGAGCAATTTCTATTAATTTTTGGTTTCTGCGCTGTATTGAACAATCTCGTTCGAATAAGTGGACAACATTTCCATGTTGATCTGCAAGAATCTGAACCTCGATATGTTTCGGGGTTAATACACATTTTTCAATAAAAATTTCTGGGCTACCGAATGCTTTTGTTGCTTCAGAAATAACCCTATCAAAATTAGAATCCATTTCTTTTTCATTGTCACACCGTCTTATACCTCTACCACCACCACCGTTAGTTGCTTTAAGCATCACAGGATATCCAATAGAATCAGCAAATGATTTTGCTTCCTCTAGGCTGCCAATATTTCCATCACTTCCAGGGATAACAGGCACATCTGCTTCAACCATAGCTTTTCTAGCTTGAATTTTATCACCCATTCTTTTTATAACTTTAGAATTAGGACCAATAAATTTAATACCTCGTCTTTCACAGATAGCAGCTAACTCAGGATTCTCAGATAGAAAGCCATAGCCTGGATGAATCGCGTCACACCCAGAAGTAACTGCAATATTAACGATTCGATGAGGGCTTAGATAGCCAGACAGTGGATCTGAACCAATGAAATAGGATTCATCAGCTTTTTTAACATGAAGACCCAAACGGTCTGCATCACTATAAACCGCAACACTTGTTATTCCCATTTCTTTGCAAGCCCTAATAATTCGGACGGCAATTTCACCACGGTTTGCAATAAGAATTTTTTGAATCACTGAAAGGGCTTCCTAGAATTAATCTTAGTTTTAGTATGGGATTTAAGGTTCATATTATATCATGTACCTAATTGTTCGAAATTATACAATAATGTTGTTGATTGTCATTAAAAGTAATAAATTTATGGAAGTATATGATAAAATCCTGCATTAAAATTTTATCGTAAAATTAAAGCACTAAATAAAAGTTAAGGAGCTAAATAATGGCCGTTCAGAAAAGTAAAAAATCGACAGCAGGAAGAGGTATGCGTCGCTCGCATGATACATTAACGAATCCACCATTGGCTATTGAGCCAACTACTGGGGAAACGCACTTGAGGCACCATGTTAGTCCTTCTGGTTTTTATAGAGGTAAGAAGGTTATTGCGACTAAAGGTGAGTAACACTCTCCTTTAATCATAATATGCCCCAATCAATTGCAATAGATGTTATGGGCGGTGATGTTGGCCCCAATGTTACTATACCGGCTGCAATAGAGTCACTCAAAAGACATCCCAATCTTCAGATCATTCTTGTAGGTAATGAAGATACAGTAAAGACCCATCTCCTTAAATATCCAAAGAAAGAAACTTCTCGTATAAAAATACGCCATGCAACTGAAGTCGTTCTGATGGATGAATCTCCACAAAGCGCATTAAAAAATAAAAAAGATTCTTCTATGAGGGTTGCTATTAATTTAATTAAATCTGGCGAGGTATCAGCTTGTGTAAGCGCAGGGAATACAGGAGCACTTATGGCAACAGCCAGATTTGTTCTAAAAACATTACCCGGAATTGATAGGCCTGCAATTGCATCATTATTACCAAGCATTAAAGGAACTACTTGTCTCCTAGATTTAGGAGCTAATGTTGATAGCACACCAAAACAACTTCTACAATTTGCAATTATGGGCGCAATGCTATCTTCAGTTTTAAAAAAAGAAAAAACCCCAAGCATAGGACTTTTAAATATTGGCAGCGAAGATATTAAAGGTAGCGAGGTAGTAAAGGAAGCATACAAACTTCTAAATAGTAGCCATTTAAATTTTTATGGAAATGTAGAAGGAAATGATATTTTTAAAGGTACTACTGATGTAGTAGTTTGTGATGGATTTGTAGGTAACATTTCATTAAAAACTACTGAGGGGCTTGCTCACATGATTGGTAAATTTCTTACAGAAGAATTTAAGCGAAGCTTATTAACAAGAATAATGGCTCTTATTGCAACACCAGTGCTAAGAGCATTTAAGCGGCGTTTAGATCCTAGAAGATATAATGGTGCTTCATTTCTTGGGTTAAATGGTATTGTTGTAAAAAGTCACGGAGGTACGGATGCTTATGGATTTAGATTTGCAATCGAAACGGCAGTTGAAGAAGCTGAAAATCAAGTGATAGATAAAATAAGAAAACAGCTTGAAATTGAATCATTAGTTGAGAATAATTGATCATTGATGATTTACTCTAAAATTACTGCAGTTGGCGGCTACCTCCCCCTAAAGATACTGACTAATAAAGACTTAGAAAAGTCATTGGATACATCTGATGAATGGATTGTGGCGATGACAGGAATTAAAGAAAGACACATTATTGGCTCTGGTGAAACAACTAGCGATATGGCTTACAAAGCTTCATTAGATGCTATTCATTCCTCAAAGATAAATCCTCAAGAAATAGACTTAATAATTATTGCAACTACTACGCCTGACAAAATTTTCCCTAGTGTTGCTTGTTCTGTGCAAAATAAACTTGGTATTGGAGAATGTCCTGCGTTCGATATACAAGCTGTCTGTAGTGGCTTTATTTATGCATTAAGTATTGCTGATAAATTTATTAGTACTGGCAGCAAAAAAAATGTTTTGGTTGTTGGAGTAGATGCAATGTCAAAAATTACAGATTATAGTGACAGAAGTAATGCAATATTATGGGGCGATGGTGCAGGAGCTGTAATTGTTAGCGCCTCTGATAAGCTTGGAATTATTTCTACACATATTCATTCTGATGGTCAGTATGAATCATTGTTGCATGTTCCTCGAATTGAAAGCTCAGCCCAAAAAGATACAATCGAGATGCAAGGCAATCAAGTTTTTAAGATTGCTGTGAATACGCTTGATAGAATTGTTGATGAAACATTGAAAGCAAATAATCTAAAAAAATCTGATATTGACTGGTTGGTTCCTCATCAAGCGAATATTAGAATTTTGGAGGCTACTGCTAAGAAATTAGATATGTCTATGGATAGGGTTATTGTAACCATACATAAGCATGGAAATACTTCAGCTGCATCAATACCGCTTGCATTAAATGACGGAGTTAAGTCAGGTAAAATAAAGCCTGGAGAAACTATCTTGATGGAGGCTTTTGGAGCTGGATTTACTTGGGGTTCGGCCCTAATTAAATATTAAGATATGAAAAATTATGTAATAACATTTCCTGGTCAAGGCTCTCAATCAGTTGGGATGATGGCTAAATTTGAATCCCTCAATATTATAAAGGCTACATTTGAAGAAGCTTCAGATATTGTTGGATATGATTTATGGGCAATGATTACATCAGAAAACGATAAAATTAATCAAACTATAAATACTCAGCCAATTATGCTGGCAGCCGGACTTTCTTCATGGCGAGCCCTTAAAAAAAATGGTGCTGATGATCCAGCTTATGTTGCCGGGCATAGCCTAGGTGAGTTTACTGCCCTTGTTGTGGCGGATGTAATTAGCTTCGAGGAGGCTCTTAAAATTGTTCAAAAAAGAGCTGAGCTAATGCAAGAAGCTGTCCCCGGAAATACCGGTGCTATGGCAGCAATACTAGGACTTGACGATGAAACTGTAACACAAATCTGTAATGACCTTAATGGCGAGACTGTTATAGAGGCTGTCAACTTTAATTCTCCTGGTCAGGTTGTTGTTGCTGGACATAGATCTATAATTGAAAGGTCGCTTGAAAAATTTAAGGAAGCTGGGGCAAAGAGAGCATTAATATTGCCAGTGAGTGTTCCTTCTCATTGCCGGCTAATGAAAGAAGCTTCAGTAGAGTTTTTAGATTATTTGGGTGGTTTTATTTTTAACCCCCCAAAAATACCTATCATTCATAATGTTGACGTTACCGCTCACTCATCTGATGATAAAATTAAGAATGCACTATCTATGCAGTTGTATAATCCAGTTCAATGGACAAGAACTATAAGATATTTATCTGAAAAAAAGATAAATATTTTTGTTGAGGGAGGTCCTGGCAGAGTTTTAATGGGATTAAATAAGCGGATAGTAACCGAAGCTAGCCATTATTCGTTAGATGGTATTGAGGCAACGGAACAATTTCTATCTGAAATTACCACTTAAGGAATTCGAAGATGAATGAATCTAATAATAATAAAAAAATAGCTTTAGTTACTGGTGCAAGCAGAGGTATTGGGGCAGCAATTGCAGTCGAAATGGCTAGACAAGGATTTTTAGTTATTGGAACAGCAACAACAGCTAAAGGATCTGAGATTATCACCCAGATGTTTGAACTCAATAAATTAGAAGGCCTTGGATTGCCAATGGATGTAAACAGTAATCAATCAATCAGTGATTTAATTGCCAAAATTAATTTAGATCACGGAGAGATTAGTGCCCTTGTAAATAACGCAGGAATAACTAGAGATACTCTTTTAATGAGAATGAAAGAGGAGGATTGGGATGCAGTAATAAATACTAACCTTAAATCGGTATATAAGCTAAGTCAATCAGTAATCAAGGGCATGATGAAAAAAAGATACGGAAGAATTATTAATATTTCTTCTGTTGTCGGTCATATGGGCAATGCAGGGCAAACAAACTATGCAGCAACAAAAGCAGGTATTTCTGGATTTACTAAATCTCTAGCTCAAGAAATTGGGAGTAGGGAGGTTACTGTCAATTGTGTGGCCCCTGGGTTTATTGATACAGATATGACAAGAGCATTAAGTGATAATCAGAGGCAGCAATTATTACAGCATATACCATTGGGTCGACTAGGCGAACCGGCCGATGTAGCTCATGCTGTATGTTATCTAGCTTCAGATTTAGCAGGATACGTGACAGGCGAAACTATCCACGTTAACGGTGGTATGCTAATGATTTAATGTTTACAATCAATTAGTTAATAATTATTTATGTTTTATTTTAAAATAATTGATTGATTCATAGATTCATTTGATAAAATAGCAACTTGAATTTTTTATTGTTTTTTTAAGGGGTAATATTAAGATGTCTGATATCGAACAAAGAGTTAAAAAGATAGTTTCAGAGCAATTGGGAGCAGATCTTGCTACAGTAAAAAATGAATCATCATTCATAGATGACTTAGGAGCAGACTCTTTAGATACAGTTGAGTTGGTAATGGCACTAGAAGAGGAGTTTGATACAGAAATTCCTGACGATGATGCTGAAAAAATAACAACAGTTCAGCAAGCGATTGACTATATAAACAAAAACCTTCCATAATCTGAATGGCCTATTTAGTAGGCCTATCTTAATAGGTACGTATGACCAAACGAAGAGTTGTTGTTACGGGATTAGGTTTAGTAACGCCTGTTGGAATAGGTGTTGAGGAATCATGGAAAAATATTATTTCAGGAGTTTCTGGAATATCGACCATTACAAAGTTTGACCCCACCAATTTCCCCTCTAAAATAGCAGGAGAAGTGAAAAACTTCGACCCGTTATTATATCTAAACCCTAAAGATGCTAGAAGAATGGATACATTTATCCAATTTGGATTGGTTGCCGGAATTGAGGCATTTATAGATTCAGGAATAGTTGTAACTGAAGAAAATGAAGATAGAATTGGAGTATCAATTGGGTCAGGTATCGGCGGTATTAATTTGATTGAGTCAACAAGCGATCTATTTGACAACGGTGGACCAAGAAAAGTATCACCCTTTTTTATACCCGGAACAATTATAAATATGATTTCAGGTAATCTATCGATTATCTATGGCCTGAAAGGCCCAAATGTTGCTATTGTTACAGCTTGTACGACTGGAACCCATTCGATTGGAGATGCCGCTAGGATGATTGAGTATGGCGATGCAGATGCTATGGTTGCAGGAGGTTCGGAAGCAGCAATCACTGAGCTTTCTGTAGCAGGTTTTTCATCTGCTAAGGCATTATCTTCTAGAAATGAGGATCCATCTACTGCTTCACGACCATGGGATATTGATCGAGATGGGTTCGTAATTGGAGAGGGAGCAGGCGTTATGGTTCTTGAAGAATATGAACATGCTAAGAAAAGAGGAGCGAAGATCTACTGTGAATTATCAGGATATGGGATGAGTGCCGATGCTTATCATATAACGGCACCTAGTATAGATGGCCCCAAAAGATCAATGTTAAATGCAATAAAAAATGCTGGAATTAACTCAGATCAAATTCAATATATAAATGCGCACGGTACATCAACGCCACTAGGTGACTTGAACGAAACTAATGCAATAAAAGAAACCTTTGGTAGTAGTGCTGCTAAATTGGTTGTAAATTCAACAAAATCAATGACTGGCCACCTACTTGGTGGTGCAGGCGGAATCGAGTCTGTATTCACGGCACTAGCAATACACGAGCAGATTTCACCACCAACTATAAATATTTTTAACCAAGACCCTGAATGTGATCTTGATTTTTGTGCCAACGAGGCTAGAGAAATAAAAATTGAAGCAGCGCTAAAGAATAACTTTGGTTTCGGCGGGACTAATGGAAGCCTTGTATTCAAAAGAATCTAACTAATAATTCTTGATGTCTAATCAATTTTTAATTAATGGAAAAAAATCATTAGGGCTTAATCCTTTTGATAGGGGCCTGGCATTTGGCGATGGTGTATTTAGAACTATGAAGATACAAAACGGAGTGCCAAAATACTGGAAATACCATTATGAGATATTAAGCCATGATGCTAGATCTATTCAGATTGATATACCTAGTAGCAGAATTTTATTAAATGATGTGAAGAAATTATTTTCTGAGCCGGGTGATTTTGTTGGGAAATTTATAATCACTCGAGGTGTTTCTGATCGTGGTTATCAATTCAAAAAAAATATTAAATGCACACGAATCCTACTTAAGAATAAATTTACACCTATTCAAAAAGAAATAGTGGAGAAGGGCGTTTGTTTAAAAGTATGCAATCAAAGACTTTCCAAAAATTCTACGCTCTCTGGGATAAAGCATCTAAATAGGCTAGAAAACGTTTTAGCAAAGACGGAGTTAGAAAAAGAGAGTTATGATGGGATTCTATTGGATGGCAATGGCTATGTTAATGAATGTATCAGCAGTACAATTATTATGAGGGTTGGAAATATTTTGTATCTTCCAAGTCAGCATGCGGCAGGTGTCTCTGGTGTTACAAAAAAAATTATTATTGATAATGCTGGGTATTTAGGATTTGAAATAAAAATTAAGAAAATTTTGTTGGATGAGCTACTGAAATCAGATGAGGTGGTTATTACAAATTCTATAATAGGAGCCATTCCAATTCGTAAAATTAATAATAAAAAATGGAAATCATTTAAATTAGCATATGACATCAATAAAATTTTTGAATTTACTTCGTAGTATTACTTTAGTTAAGAAAAGAAAATTTTTTATAATTTTTCTATTCTTATTGGTATGGTTTTTTAGTTATTTTTTTATCCCATTAAATATATTAGAGGAAAATGCTACATTTGAAATTGATTCAGGAAAAAACCTTAGCCAAATTACTGATCAGTTAATAGAAATGAAAGTATTAAAAGACTCATTTCGGTTTAAATTTTTTAGTTATATTTTTGGTAAGACAGAGAGCCTTAAGCGCGGACACTATCAGCTTGAAAAATCAATAACTCCTTATGAGCTTTTAAAAATATTAGCAGATGGTCGAGAAGTGCTTTATTCAATTAGATTTATTGAGGGTAAAACATTTAGCGATTTAATTTTAGAGTTAAAAAGTAACAAACATATTAAGCATGAAATTACCTCGTATAAGGAAAAAGATATTCTAAATATTATCTCTGCGGATGAGCTAACTGCAGAAGGTATTTTCTTCCCTGATAGTTATTATTTTTATAAAAATACCTCAGATTTAGAAATTTTAAAGAATTCCTATAAAGTAATGAAAGATAAAATAACGTTTTTATGGGATAACCGTGATTTAGATCTCCCCTATAAAACCATGTATGAGGCACTTATTATGGCATCTATTATCGAAAAAGAAATTAGTATTAAATCTGAGGCCCCAATGGTTGCTGGAGTTTTTGTTAATAGGCTGAATATTAATATGCCCCTTCAAAGTGACCCAACTGTTATCTTTGGTATGAGACATCGCTATGATGGCAATATCCGAAAATCAGATTTACGTGAAGTTAATAAGTACAACACATACACTCGAAGGGGACTTCCGCCTTCTCCTATTTCTACGCCAAGCTTAAATTCAATAATTGCAGCCTTTAACCCAAAAAAAACTGACGCACTTTATTTTGTAGCTAAAGGTGATCGAACGCATCATTTTTCAAAGAACTTATCTGAGCATAATAGGGCGGTCAGAAAGTACCAAAGAAAATGACTGATGCCAAATTTATTACCTTGGAGGGAGTTGATGGGGCAGGTAAAAGCACTCATATAGATTTTATAAAATCATATTTTGAGTCAAAAACACTTGAATATATAGTCACTCGTGAGCCTGGTGGGACACATACAGGAGAAAAAATTCGAGAAATATTGCTTAAAGATGAGATATCACCAATTACTGAATCATTATTAATGTTTGCTGCACGTTCCGAGCATCTTTCACGTGTAATTCAACCTAACCTTAGAAGCGGGATAATAGTTATTAGCGATCGGTTTACTGATGCAAGCTATGCTTATCAAAGTGGAGGTAAGGGAGTAGATACTTCAGTTATAGATCAACTTAAAACTATCACTTACGGTGATTTGAAACCAGACCTTACGATACTCTTTGACCTTCCAGTTGAAGTGAGTATAGAAAGACTAAACAATACAAGAGTTTTAGATCGGTTTGAAAAGCAAAGCTTTGAATTTCACCAAAAAGTTAGAAAAATGTACCTAAAAATTGCAAGTGAAAACAAGGACCGTTTCTATATTATCGACAGCACTAAGAGTATCAATGATATTCAAGATGAGATTACAAAAATTCTGGATATAATCACAGAATGAATATATATCCATGGCATCAGAGTAACTGGGATAACCTCTTTACTGACACTGAGAGATTTCCACATGGAATCATACTTCATGGTCCATGTGATTCAGGAATAAATGACTTTGCGTCTATTGTAAGTAAAAAATTAATTTGTAGTAAATCTAGCGAAGCTGGATACTATTGTGGAAGCTGTCAAAATTGTTCGTGGTTTGATTCTCAATCTCACCCTGATTTTTTTTCTGTTAACAATAGCTCTCTCGAAGAAACGAAGCCTATTATTAAGGTAGAGTTAATGAGAGAGCTTAAAGTTTTTTTTGAGCTTAGCCCGCATCAAAGAAATGGTAGAAAAGTTGCAGTAATTTATGATGCACATCAAATGACTATGTGGGCTTCAAATGCGCTCCTAAAAATTCTAGAAGAACCTCCTAGTGACTCAGTGATTATATTAACTACCTCTGACTTAAGTAGTTTATTTCCGACAATAAAGAGTCGCTCCAGACTTGAAGCCCTCTCTAAACCGACATATTCTGAGGCCATTAACTTTCTAAAAGGTATTAATAAGGATGATCTAAGGCCTTTTTTACAACTTTATAGTGGTAATCCCTTGGCTTTGATTAGTGAGCACGAAAACCACCCTTTGTTAATTGAGATTATTAGCTCTTTAAAACAAGGAAAAAAATTTAATTTATCTGATATTGATGGGCGATGGTTCTCCAATGGTTTATTATGGCTCATCAATCTTCTTCAAAAATGGTCATACGATATACTTTTGTCAAAATTAACCAATCAGCAATATTATTTTCCTAATGAAGAGTTAGTAATCAATCAGCTTGCTAAAAACTCTAAAATACCAGCATTACTCAAATTTCAGAAAATGTTAATTGATGTAAAACTATATGCAGCATCACCGGTCAATAAAGAGATTAATCTTGATATAATCTTTATTAATTACCGAAAAATTTTTATTTAATACTTATATGTTTATTGATTCTCATTGCCATATTAATTTCCCGGAACTGCGTGATAATATTAAATCCATATTAGAGAATATGGATACTAATAAAATAACTAATGCTCTATGCGTTAGCGTTACACTTGATGATTTTCCAGGTGTGCTAGAGCTCGCTGAACAATATGATAATATTTTTGCTTCAGTAGGTGTCCATCCAGATTACGAAGACATTAATGAACCTTCAGTAGATCAGCTTGTAACATTATCAACAAATAGTAATGTAGTAGCTATCGGGGAAACAGGGCTAGATTATTTTAGGCTCAAAGGAGACCTATCATGGCAAAGGGAGAGATTTAGAGTTCATATCAGATCAGCAATTAAATCTGGTCTCCCACTCATTATTCATACAAGAAGTGCTCAAGAGGATACTATAAATATTATGAGGGATGAGGGAGCTGATATTGCTGGAGGTGTTATGCATTGCTTTACTGAGTCCTACGATATGGCAAAGAAAGCAATTGACCAGAATTTTTATATTTCATTTTCAGGGATTATTACATTTAAAAATGCACAGGATCTTCGGGATACCGTAAAAAAAGTCCCAATGGATCGTATTTTGATTGAAACAGATTCGCCTTACTTAGCCCCGGTTCCTAATAGGGGAAAAACAAATGAGCCATCCAATGTCTTATTTGTGGCTGAAAAAATTGCTGAGATTAAAAATTTAACGATTGAAGAAGTTGCAGCAACTACCACTGAAAATTTTAAAAAACTTTTTACAAAATGTCATTTAAATTAACCATTCTTGGTTCGGGCTCCAGCGCCGGAACTCCGGTTGTGGGGTGCTTATGTAAAACCTGCCGATCAACTAACCCTAAGAATAATCGTACCCGCTGTTCGAGTTTGATTACCTTAGATGATGGAAAAAATATATTAATTGATACCAGTCCCGATCTTAGGCAGCAATCTTTAAGGGAGGGCATTAGAGTAGTTGATGCAGTATTGTTCACACATATACATGCTGATCATTGTCATGGTATTGATGATCTTAGAGCCTTTTGCCAAATTAATAAAAAACAAATACCTATCTATGGAAATGAAGAAGTTATTGAGCAGCTAAAACTTAAATTTAATTATGCAATAGCTGAGCCAAATGGTTTTTGGGATAAGCCAGTCCTTAGTACTAACATCATTGATTCTCCATTTAATATATTTAATACTGAAATAACTCCTGTACCAGTTCTTCATGGTAAGAGTTTGATTAATGGTTATCGGATCGGTAACATGGCATATATTACTGATGTTTCAGAAATTCCTAATAAATCGTTGGAACTTTTGACTGGTTTAGATGTTCTACTTCTTGATTGCTTAAGACATGAGCCGCATTATACGCATTTTGGTTTTGACCAGAGCATCGAAATGGCTAAGAAAATTAATGCTAAGGAAACACACTTAATTCATATGACGCATAGTTTTGAGTATGAGGACCTTAAAAATAAACTGCCAAAGTCTGTATATGCAGGCTACGATGGTTTAGAATTAATAGTTAATTAAAATAATAGGAAATGTATGTATAAAAAAATAAAGTCGTTATTAATAATTCTCGGTATGGTAGGTTTTTCATTTAGCATTATGGCTGAATCCAAAAGAACTTTCACCGAAGATGAGTTTATTTCAGTTTTCAGTGGAAAGCCTAAGGCTCGTGTTATAAAGTATCTTGGTGAAGCTGATAAACAGGAAATAGCTATTAAGCCAAAGGGAGCTAGTTCGGTCCTTGGTCGTCCAACGACTGACAAATCAAACCCTGGTAAAAAAGACAAAGTTGAAATGTGGTACTACAGTAATCTTGTTGAGTACTCTCCGAAAAAGCTCTACAAAAAAGTAGAATTAACGCTTATTAATGACAGAGTCGTTAATATTGCCTTTTTTAATCAATAGAGCCAGAAGCTGTAATATTCATACCACCATCGACATAAGTAATTTCACCTGTTATTCCTGAGGCAAGGTCACTGCATAAGAAAGCAGCCGCATTCCCAACCTCATTAATGGTAACGTTCCTCTTAAGAGCCGCATGACGCTCGTTAAAGTCATACATTTTGTCAAAATTTGCAATACCTGATGCCGCGAGAGTTTTTATTGGGCC
>Ga0115004_10002551_pt1 | contig 14962 bp, 8 predicted proteins | sample ArcticOcean_MG_C_10_FD_88737 | JGI IMG/M metagenome (GOLD analysis project Ga0115004, IMG submission 88737) | Marine microbial communities from western Arctic Ocean - ArcticOcean_MG_CB11_90 | ecosystem: Environmental > Aquatic > Marine > Oceanic | place: Arctic Ocean: Canada Basin | collected...
CCTCGAGGTGCCCGCCCTCTGCCGCTCTCGAGCACGTTTGCTCGTCCCACGGGCAGCCGTTCGCGTGCGCCCACTGCAGCATATCGAGATGCCCGCCCTCCGCCGCTCTCGAGCACGTATACGTCTCCCACGGGCAGTCGTTCGCACGCGCCCACTGCAGCAACTCGAAGTGTCCGCCCTCCGCCGCTCCCGAGCACGTCTCCTCGTCCCACGGGCAACTCTTCGCGCGTGCCCACTGCAGCAACTCGAAGTGTCCGCCCTTTGCCGCCCACCTGCATGTCCGCTCGTTCCACGGGCACCCGTTAGCGCGCAGCCACTGCAGTACCTCGAGGTACCCGCCCTGCGCCGCCAACATGCACGTCCCTGCGTCCCACGGGCAGCCGTTCGCGCGCAACCACTGCAGCACCTCGAGGTGCCCACCCTTCGCCGCGTGTGAGCACGTCCACTTGTCCCATGGGCATCCGTTCGCGCGCGCCCACTGCAGCACCTCGAGATGCCCGCCGTTTGCCGCACCTGAACACGTGTACTTATCCCACGGGCACCCGTTTGCGCGCGTCCACTGCAGCATCTCGAGGTGCCCGCCCCTTGCCGCGTACGAGCACGTGCCTGCGTCCCACGGCCAGCCGTCCGCGCGCAACACCTTCAACTCCTCGAGATTTCCACCGCTCGCCTCTGCCTCACAAAGGCATTCTTGACGCCACAGGCGACCTCCCCGTTGCAGGCGCTGCACCGCGCTTAAACATCCGAGCTTTACGGCTTCATCTTCATCAAGCTCCTTAAACCGAAGCCCCGTCGCCGCCACCGCGTCGCGCATCGCGCGGCTCACCGCTGGGAGCCGTGCGAGATCGGCGGGGTCGTCGAAATACTCAGATCTGAGGACGTGCGTGATGACGATGTCGTCGAGAAGGCCGGGGATGGCTTCTTGCGTATCGGTCGCGAGGGCTGCACCCGCGTCCGAGGCTGACTTAGAGGGCATCGTGGGGAGTATTAGTGGGATGCGTATCGAGGTGCGCGTGGCGTTGTGGCTTCGATGGAGAGTTTTTCTGGGACGTTACGAGATTTTTAAGAGAGTGGGCACACCTCTAGTTTGAGATCCGTCGCGAGAAGAGAGCCGCGCACGAAGGCTGCAGTGACACGCGCGCGCCCGGCGTGGACACGACGTGCCTCCTACTCGTTGGTGGCGGATGTATTGCCTCTGAATTCTCACCCCCTGTCGGTCGTCGGTCGCGGACGGAGTCAGGTTCGCCATCGCGCGAGGTTTGAACGATGTCCGGTCGCGGTCGATTTGGAGGTCGGTTCGGCAGGGGCCGGGGCGGCCGGGGCCGGGGCGGCGAAGGGCCATCGCAACCATCACAGCCGTCTCAGCCGACGCCGCCGCCCGCGCCCAGTCCTGCGGCGGCGTCGAACGTCCCACCGTCTTGGAGCATCTACTTCCCCGAGCTCCCGTTCTCGGAAGAGGACAGACGCGCCGAGCTCGTGGCGACGCTGGCGCGTTTCTTCAGCAGCGAGATCGGGTTCGAGCTCGTGAAGAACGTGCGGATTGTGGCCGAGCGCGAGGTGATGCTCGAGCTTGATTACGTGGCGCTCAAGGCGCGCGCGGACATCCCCGACTTGTTCGCCGCGCTGGAGATGGCGCCCGCTGAGGGCCTTCCCTGTTTACGAGCGGCGGTGCACGAGGTGGTTTTCAACTCTCCCGTGGGCAGGAGCGAGCTGCCACATCTGCAGATCCCCGCGGCGGCGGCGCGCGTGGCGGCGCCGCCGCGCGTGGACGTGCACCTCGTGGACGTCCCAGACTCGCTGCTAAGCTTTGGAGAGCTACGGTCGCGGAACGTGGGCAGGCTGGTTTCCATACGAGGCACGGTCACAAGAGTCGCGCCCATCAAGCCGCTGGTCAAGTCGCTGCAGTTCACGTGCGACAAGTGCGAGCAGGTTCAAACATTGTGGTTTCCGGACGGGAAGTACCGCGAACCCGACGCGTGCGTAATGCAGGGCTGCCGCGGCAAGAAGTTCACGGCACAGCACGATACCGTGCGGTGCGTGGATTCGCAGCGCGTGCGTTTGCAGGAGCTCTCGGCGGAGCTCGCGGCGGGGGACGAGGACGGACGCGCGCCTCGGTTCGCCGACGTCGAACTCGAAGGCTCGCTGTGCGACGCGTGCGAGCCGGGGGAAATCGCGGTGGTACTGGGGGTGGTGGAGACCGTTTCCGTCGAGGCGAGCGGCTCCGCGATGCAGCGGCAACGAGATCAACGCATGTACGACATCTTCATAAACGCCGTGAGCGTGGTGAAGGGGCGTGGCTTCGGAGAAACAAGCGCGGCGCCCGGGCTCTCCGCCGCCGCCGCGAGGGCGTTTCAAAAGGGGCTCCCCGACCTCGCCGCCGAGGACGCGCACTTCGGGGTAAAAAGTTTGGGGTGGCTGGGCGTCCCCGGATTCGACCCCGACGGTTTGGACACGCCCGACATGTCCCACTCCGACCTGGAGTTCATCGTCCGGTTCACCGAGGAGTGCGCAGGCGAGCAATTCAAGCACCTGGTGCACTCGCTGTGCCCCGTGATTTACGGCCAAGAGATGGTCAAAGCCGGGTTGCTTCTTTCGCTGTTCGGGGGCGTGCGGAAAACCCTGCCCGCGTCGGGAAACGTGCCCACGCGAGGAAGCATACACACGCTGCTCATCGGCGACCCCGGTCTGGGGAAGAGCCAGCTCCTGAAAGCCGCGTCCAAGCTGGCGCCCCGGGGGATGTACGTAAGTGGACGGTCCGTGAGCAAAGCGGGTTTGACCGCGACGGTGGTGAAGGACCCCGTGAGCGGCGGGTACGCGTTTGAAGCCGGCGCCATGGTGCTCAGCGACGGCGGCGTGTGTTGCGTCGATGAGTTCGACAAGATGCCGAACGAACACACGGCTTTGCTGGAGGCGATGGAGCAGCAGTCCGTGTCCGTGGCGAAAGCGGGGCTCACCGCGACGCTCCCAGCGCGCGCCGCCGTGCTCGCGGCGGCGAACCCGGTCGCGGGCGTGTACAACCGCTCAAAAACGGTGCACGAGAATTTGAAAATGTCACCCGCCCTGCTGTCGCGCTTCGACTTGTGTTTCATTCTGCTGGACACGCCTGACGAGGAGCTCGATGACAAGCTGTCGCGGCACGTACTGGCGCCGCACGGCACGGGCGGGACCCTGCGTTTAACGGAAGCCAGGCAACACCTGCTCGCGCACCGCGCGCACTCGGACTCGGAGGACGACGACGAGGAATCCCGGGTGAAGCGAAGAAACGCGGGCGGCGGCGCGTCGCAGAGTCAACGCGGGAGCGGGGTTGATGATTCAAATCGCGTGTCCCTGAAGCGACATCTTCGTCTCGATGTGAACGGCACGGACGAGGAGTTCGCGCCTTTGCCTCGCGGGCTGATGCGCAAGTACATCGCGTACGCCATGGCGTACTGCCACCCGAAGCTCACGCCTCCCGCGGCGAAGGTGTTGCAGGCGTACTACCTCGAGCTGCGCGCGCGGTCCGCGGCGGGCGCCGACGTCACCCCCGTCACACCCAGGCAGCTCGAGTCCCTGTGCCGGCTCGCGGAGGCGCGCGCCAAGGTAGAGCTCCGGGAAGTGGTCACCGTTGCGGACGCCATGGACGCGGTGGAGATCATGCAGGAGAGTTTGAAGGAGGTGATGTCGGGCCGAGCGCTGGGGAAGGGGTTTTCGGGGAGGGGCGGTAAGCCTAACAAGCGCGGCAAGGCGAAACTGTTCATCGACGGCATGAACGCGCGTGCGGTTGAGAAGGAAAGCGCGTACTTCACGATTGGCGAACTCCACGCGTTGGTGGACGACCTGCGGCTAGAGCTGAAAGACACGGACGGGTTCATCGAGAACCTCAACATGGAGGGCGAAATCCTGAAAAGCGGGCGGCTGTATAAATCGGCGAGCGGGTGAAAACAACAGTTTTAGCCTGAAATGAATTCTAGTCTAGGCCTACATATTCGAACCCCGGAAGGCCAGGTGAAAGCCGACAATGATAGCCACTACATAAGCCGACAGTGATAACCACTATGTACTATCCAGATTACTATATCCAGATTATTTCCATCCGCTAGGGCCTACGCACTATATCCATCGCCTCTATATCCATCGCCTACTATCCATCCTCTATACGCCTACGCACTGTGCTCATCCTCAAGCCGTTCCATGAGCTCCAGCGACCCCATGGCGTCGTGTCTGTTTAGAAACGTGCCCATCCCGTTTCGTTGCAAAGCGCCCGCTTTTTCCCACATCCGCCGAAACGCTCGGACGTTGAACTCGGCTTCGCGCGTCGGGTCCTCGGCTTCCGGAAACGTGTCGAAGTACGCGTGTCCTTTCCAGTTCGCCACAAGAAGGGTGTACACCAGCTCCAGCGCCCCGACCGGGTGCACAGAACCGAATGCCAAGCCGTCCTCGCCTCCAGGCTTAACGTGCGCGTCGCCGAGGTGGAACCCAAACAACGCGCCTTCGCGCAAAACGGCGGCGGCGCTCGCGGCGGGATTCTCGCCGGCGGCGAGCAGGTGTCCTAGATCCAGCGTGAGGCCGAACCGGTTTGGCCGGCGGACTTCTTTCACCAGCGCCAAAGCGGCGTGCGTGCTTGGTACGTTGCTAAACCGGGCGGATGGGTCCGTGGGTTTGAACTCGAAGGATACTTTGTGTTTTGAACACGCCGGCGCGTCCACCGCGTCGCGAATCGAGGCCACCGAGTTGCGCCAAACGTTGGTGTGGTTGACTTGGAAGTGGTAATCGTACCCGTCGAACTGCGGCCAAATAATCACGCCGTGTTTCGCGCCGAGTCTCGTGGCCCACGCGCACGCGCTCTCTACCAACCGCACGGCGGCTTCGCGAACGTCAGGGTCCGGGTTTGTAAACCCGCCGCCTCGCCGGAACGGGAAATCGGGAAACCGCACCGCGACCGCGCCGGTTTGCAGACTTGCTTTTTCAAGCCCCGCCGCGACGTCGCGCTCGTCGAGCCCGTCGAGGTGTTGCGGGTAGTTGAAATCCACGAAATCGATACCGGTCGCGGTGCCCAGTCGCGTGACCATCTCCAAAATAGTCAAAGACTCGGTTTCTTTTTTGCCAAACAACTCAGGAAGGGACCTCATGGAGTTCAGCCGCGACCCGAAACGAAGCGGACACGCGTGGTTCGCGTTCGCGTCGCCGCCGAACTCGCCGCTCGCCGCGCACGACGCCTCCGCGGTTTCCGAAAGCCCCAACACCTGCACGTCATCCGGAGACAACATCGACGCCACCGCTGCGCGCGAGGGAAGCGATGGCGCGGCGCCGACGACGCTCGCGGCGAGCGCACCGGCCGCCGCCGCGGCGCGCGCGACGCGCGCGGAGACCAACACGCCGTCGTTCGTTTCCGTCCGCGTTTTCTTCGCCGCGTCGTCCCGGTCCTGCGCGAGAAACACCGCGACCGCGGCTCTGAAAGCATCGCCAGCCGCGGTGGTGTCCACGACCTTGCCTCCAGGAACGCCCATCACGGGGAAACGCGCTCGTGTGGTTTTGGAAACGAGAAGCGCGCCTCGGGCGCCGAGCGTCGCTAACACTCGCGCGGCGCCGGCGGTGACAAGCGCCTCGGCGGCGGCGAAGGCGAGGTCGTCCGTGTCTACGGGCATCTCCGCTTGGCGCGCGAGTTCCGATTCGTTCGGCATCACGTAATCAACCGCGCGCAGAAGTTTAGCCGGTATGGGGTCGTCCACGCCGCCGGCGTCGAGGAGTACCAGCGCGCCTTGAGCCCGCCCCGCAATCGCGGCGGCGAGAGTGACAGCGTCGGGGATTTCGCGTTGCAACATGACCACCGCTGCGCCTCGCGTCGCGGCGGCCATGCGGTCGGCGAGCTCGGTTTCATGAGTAGGCCACCAAATATTCGCGCCCGGGATCACCACGGAAGATGCGGCACCGTCGGGAGAGAGCATCACGAAGCCTTGGCCGGAAGGGAGGTCGGGTGCGTGTTCGCTATTTGACAAGTCGACCCCGTTCGCGCGGAGCTCCGCCTCGAGCTCAACCGCGTGCGCGTCGTTGCCGAACACGCCCACGAACTTCACTGGACGCGTGCCGGCGACGAGCCGCGCCGCGGCTACAGCCTGGTTGGCTCCTTTGCCCCCCATGGCGAAGCGCGCGCGCGGGTCGACGGCGACGACGGTCTCGTGAAGCGCTGGAGGTCGGCTGGCGACGATGATGTCAACATTCACGGAACCAACGACGACTATCGACGGTCTCTCACTCGATGTCGCGCACGTTTCAGTCGTCCCGAGCGCCGCGGGAAGCACCAGCGCCAGCGTTAAGAGCGTTACCGCCCAGGCGGCGACGAACGACCGCGCCATCGCGAATGGGACGGCAGCTGTGCGCAAGAGTCGTCTGACGTCTGGGAAAGTCCGAGAAGGAAAAAGCCTCGTGGGCACCTTGCTCGTGCCACCCCCAGCCACCGGCGGGTGCGCAGGTTGCACGGCGCGCGCCCCCCTCGCTCGCGTCGGGAGATGTTGTTCGCGGCTGCGCGCTCCGCGGCCCCGACGGGGCGCTGCGAGGGCGGGCCGCGGGGGCCGAGGCCGCGCCCACCCCCCGGTGGCGCCGCGAGGCTCTCCGCGCGGGGCGGATGCGCGGGGGGCGCCGCGGTCGGGGGGCGCGGCGCGTCGGCGGGTGGGCTGGCCTGCTCCGTCCGCGGGGTCGCCCGGCTCGGCGGCGCCGGCGCCGCCGCCGCGACCCGCGCCCTGGGCTCCGGCGATGCCCGCGATGGCTCTTCGTATGACGACAAACTTGCGGCAGCCCGCGCCGCTCGCGCAATGAAGCCGACGCAGGGGGGCGGCGAGGGAGGGCGGGCGGCTGGCAGCGGGGCGCGTGATGCGAGGGGAGGCGGCGGCGCAAGGCGCGGGGGTTGGCGGAGGGCGAACCGCCTCCATTGCGCTGAACCGCCTCATCACTCAGGAGGAGTCCCCGGAGGGTGTGCTTTGCCAGGTGGCGGAAGAGCTCGGTAACCTCAATGACGTGAACGTGGCCACCGCGTTCAGCAAGCTCAGCAAGCTCTGCAGCTCCAGGTCGTTTCCGCGCAACGTCGCGGCGGACGACAGGTTTCGCGAGTTGACGGTGTCGGCGCGCGCAATGTGCGCCAACGGCCGGCTGCAGGCGCAAGCCGTGGCGAACATCACGCACGCCGTGGGGAAGATGAGCGCGGCGGGGAAGCTTGCCGCCGACGACGCGGATGTCCAAACACGCTGGCGGCGCTGGAAGGGCGGGTGGTGCTCGTGGCTCCGCACACGAACCTCCAGGCCGTGTCGAACTCAATCTGGGCGTTCGCGACGCTCGGGTGGGAGCCGGGGGCTGAGGCGCGGGCGGTGCTGGAGACTGCGGTGGTGCGGGTGGCTCAAGACATGAATCCCCGAGACGCGGCGAACGTTGCGTGGGCGTTCGCGACGCTCGGACTGATGCCGGGGGCTGAGGCGCGGGCGGCGTTGGAGACTGCGGTGGTGCGGGTGGGTCCGGATCCGGACGTGAAGCCCCAGGCGGTGTCGAGCATAATCTGGGCGTTCGCGACGCTCGGGTGGGAGCCGGGGGCTGAGGCGCGGGCGGCGCTGGATGCGGCGGTGGTGCGGGTGGCTCAAGACACGAATCCCCGAGACGCGGCGAACGTTGCGTGGGCGTTCGCGACGCTCGGGCTGATGCCGGGGGCTGAGGCGCGGGCGGCGTTGGAGACTGTGGTGGTGCGGGTGGGTCCGGACATGAATCCCCAAGACGCGGCGAACGTTGCGTGGAGTTTCGCGACACTCGGGTGGGAGCCGGGGGCTGAGGCGCGGGCGGCGCTGGAGGCTGCGGTGGAGCTGGTGGGTCCGGACATGAATCCCCAGAACGTGTCGACCACGCTTTGGAGTGTCCTTTCGCTGGCCGCCACGCGAGCTGTTCCGCTCCCCGCGTGCTATCCCTCTCTGTGGCAGGCAGCCTGTGGATTGGAAGAGCGTTCGTTTAATCGTGTCGAAATTCGCATGCTGTTTCACGCGCACCTGATACACACCGAGCTGGTCGGCGGAGTTGCGCGGGGTGAGGTGACTTTCCCGCCGTGGATCATGCACCAGGCGCGCGAGGCATGGATGTATTCGGCTCGGGACGACGTGACGGTTTCCAGTGCGGTCAAAGAGATCGCGTCAATCCTCGGCGACCTCGGCATTCGTAACGAGGTGGAACGCCTCACAGACGATGGCTACTTCTCAGTCGACGTGTACCTGCCCAACGACGACGTCGCGCTGGAGTTTGACGGGCCGTCTCATTTCATCAAGATCTGTGACGGCGGCGAGGGGGCTGCACCAGGCGGCGTAGGCGACGCGTCTCGCGCCTCGACGAGGAAGACGATGCGCACGGAGTTGCGCGACTTGTTTCTCGCGAGGCGCCACCGCGTGGTCCTCCCCGTGCCGTACTTCGAGTTCGCCGAACTGGAAGGTCGGACGGAGAAGACCGAGTACGTGGCGGAGAAGTTGAGGGCGGCGGGTGTGGCCGTGTAGGCGGTGAACCGCGACGGCGAGGAGGAGAAGCAGGCCACGGCCACGGTCGAGCGGTGCATGTTAAAGTAAACTCCCTGAAAATAGTCTATCAAAAACAAATGAGAATGTGCACGAGAGGCGGCTACGCTCAGAGGAGGTGGCACGATACGTGTAATAATGATATTCGTCAACCTGGAGCACAAATTCCCCTCATCGTTCGCACGACAAACTGTCCAGGGCTTCGAGAACGGTTTGTTCCCACCCGTCCACGCCCGGCTGTTGCGGAAACGACGCGCCCGGCAGCCCAAGCTTGTTGCAAGCCTTCGCTGAGGTACCGCCGATACACGCGTACAACGGGTGTTTCTTCGCACCTCTCGCAACACCCGCATCACCCAGCCCAGATAACGCTAGCCACGCCTTAACCGCGCTGGGTGAGCCGAACGTCACCACGTCCGCGTGTCTCGCCAGCGACATGGCGTCGTGTGAAACCGACGTCACCTTCTCCGTGCTGTACGTGTTCAAACGCGTGACCTCCGCGTTTCGTGCCTCAAGCCCGTCTTGTAACGTGCTCGTCGCCTTGGCGGAGGCGGGGTACAAGACGCGGGTTTTTTTTTTGACATCACCGGAAACCGGGAGCTCCGCAACTAGCGTCTCCGCGTTGGCGGTGGAGGGCGTGAACGTCGCCGCGGTGAGCGCGCCGGATTCGTACTCGCTTTTCAAAATCCGCGCCGTGCCTTTCCCGACCGTGGCGATGGGCACATCGGGTTTCCCCGCCACCTCCCAGGCCTCCAGAAACACCGCCGCGGCTTCCGGTGAGGTGATGCATATCCAGTCCCAGCCGTTTTCGTGCACAAGCGCGGCTGCAAGTCTGGACCGGTCAACGCCCACCGCGGTTTCGATAAGAGGCATCTCCACAACCTCCACGCCGTGTTTCTCAAGGCGTTGACGCATATCACCGTTCTTACCCGTCTCCCGGGTTAACACCACGCGTTTACCCGCGTATTTAGGGGTTAGGGAGGTTGTCACGGAAGCGCCCTCCGCGGACGCCGGCGCGGACGACGCACAACCGCGGCGCGATCGAGGTTGGAAACTTCCGAGACGTCGCGTTGCAAAGCTTTTCGTGTTGGGGCCTCGCGCGCACGCGCGCACGCCCGGCGTGCTCGCGCGCGATATCGAAGCGGCGCGCATCGCCATCGACGACATCCCGTGTGCGGCTCCGGAGACGGCGGAAGGCTCGGGAGAAACGTGCGTGGCGTCGGGCAGTGCACCGAGGAGTGTCTGGGATGCGCCAGCTCAGCATCCGTATCAAAAGATTTTATTTCGCGAAAAAAGCAAAGAAGACAATGCATCGGTGTGGCCAATTTCCAATCTGGCGCGCGCCATGACCGAGACGACCAACCCAACGGGGATGATGCTCGGCATCATGCCCAAGAAGGTACGCCCCACGATGGCCTTGACACATTCGTCGAATCCGCCCCCCTCCGCCCCCGCCCCCGCCCCCGTCTCGCGGCGCCACCCCGCCTGTTTCCGTTTCCGCGCCAAATCTAATCTCGGAAGCTGAGACGTCATCTCCTCCCCGTTCCCAGGGCGAGGACTTCGACCCTTCCCCCCCCATTCGCGAGTACATCGAGTCCCGGTACTCCCCCGAGGACGCGGCTGGCGCGGAGCAGGACTTGGAGACGTTGACGTTGTTACGCTCGGAGTGTCTGTCCGCTGGCTTGACGCAGACGCAACGGCGGGAAACGCTGTTGTCGTATTACCGCGCGCTGCGAGTGGTGGAGGGGCGATTTCCGGTAAGCAAACAAGCCGGGCACGTAAAGTTGAAATTCACGTGGAGCGATGCGTTCGATACGAAAGGAAAATGCGAAATAGCAGACGTCAAGTTCGAGAGGTGCGCGGTGCTGTTCAACCTGGCGTGCGCGTGGTGCCAAAGCGGGTGCGACGCCGACCGCGACGACGCGGACGGCGCGAAAGTCGCCGCGCACGCGTTTCAAAACGCCGCCGGCGTGTTTTGCGTTTTGGAACAAATCGCAGAGAAAGCCACCACCTCAAAGAGCTTGGACGTCCCCACCATGGACGTCTCCAAGGAGTGCGCCGCCGCGCTCGCGCAGCTGTGCCTGGCGCAGGCGCAGAAGTGCGTGTTCGACAAGGCATCGCGGGACGGCAAGAGCGCGGGCGTTTTGGTCAAGCTCGCGCGGCAGTGTTATTTGTTCTACGCCGCCGCCAAGACGGCGCTTGAAACGCCGCCGCTTTGCGACCACGTGGACAAGTCGTGGCGCGCGCACATCGAAGCCATGGCGTCCCTGCACTTCGCCGAAGCCGAGGTCGCGGCGTGCGCGGGCCTGGCGGACGACGAGGACGGGGTGGGGGCTAAAATCGCGCGCCTGCAACGCGCGTCGCAAGTTTTGGGCGTGGGGGCGAAGTTCGTGAAGAGCACGCACGGCGTGAGCGTTGGTTTGGTCACGACGCTGATGACGTTGAAAGACACCGTGGATAGGGACTTGGCGCAAGCCACGCGGGAAAACGAAGTCGTGTACATGGTGCGCGTGCCCGCGTACGAAGACCTACCGGAACTCGGCGCCGCGGCGATGGTCAAGGCGACGCCGCCGGCGCCGGCGGCGCTGGACGCGTCGGGCGAGAGTTTGTTTTCCAACATCGTCCCGGAAAGCGGGTTCAAGGCGCTGAGCAAGTACACCGAGCTCGTGGACACCACCATCCGCGAAGAAATCGACGTGCTCGCCCTCGCAAGCGACGAAGCGCGCGCGGCGCTGGCGGAGATGGAACTCCCGGAGCTGCTCATCGCCGCCGAGGCGGCGGCGGGAAGCGGAATTCCAGGGGGCGCGCGCAACGCCGCGGCGGGCGCTGGGGCGGGGCTCCCCACACCGCTCGCCGAGGAGCTGGCGGCGGCGCAGCGCGGCGGCATCTCTGTGGGATTCAGAGACGACCTCGCACGTCTACGCGAGGCGCACGACGCGTGTGCGCACCGCGTGGATGCCGCCGAGCGCGCGTTGGACGCCGAGGCTTCGGAGGACGAGGCGTGTCGCGACGCGTACGGCGGCGACAAGTGGACGCGCCCGGCGAGCGCGGCGCTTACTTCGAACCTTCGCGAGAAGATCTCCACGTACCGGGGAAACCTGGCGCAGTCGTTTCGCAGCGACGAGTCCCTTCACGCGCGTGTCGCTGATGCCTCTGACGGGGTGTTGCGGTTGCTGGAACCGGACGCGATGGCGGCGGCGACGCCCGCGCTTCGCGCGCCGATGGTTTCCACCGGCGACGGCGACGTCGTTTCCGAGTTACGAGCGGCGGTGACTGATTTGGAGGCGATCGGCGCGGAGAGGGCTGGCATCGACGCCACGGCGAAAGCCATCAAGGACGGGGATAACATCATGGCCAAGGTGATGGCCGTGGAGAACCCCGAAACGCACGACGCGCTGTTCGCCACGGAACTCGCGAAGTACGACAAAGTCAAGTCCGCGGTGGCGTTGAACGTGTCGAGTCAGTCGGACGTGTTGGGAAGGCTTCGCGCACAACACGAATTCTTTTTGAGGACATACGACGTGGACGGGTGGCGCGCGGCGAGTGCGATTCACGTCGAGGCGACGCGGGACGCGCTCGCGCACTTCAAAGAGCTTTCCGGTGGCATCGAACGCGGGTCCACGTTCTACGCCGGCTTCGCAGTGGCCACGGCGCAGCTGCTGGAGGAAACAACGGCGTGGGTGGAGAGCAGGCGGCGCGAGAAAAGTCAACTGGAGGCGACGGTGGCGCAGAGAGCGCGGGAAGCCGCGGAGGTCGCACAGAACCACGCGGCGGCTGCAGCAGCAGCGCAGCAAGCTGCGGCGGACCAAGCCGCGGCGGCGCGCGCCGCGGCCGACGCGCGCGCCGCGCAGCACAGGCAGATCCAGGACCCGTTCGCCGCGGGCGCTTTCGTGGCGCCGCCGCACGGCGTGGGGTACCCGCCGCAGCCGACATCGCCGCACGCGCCACCGGCGTATCATTACCCCAGCTACCCGCCGCAACCGCAACACGCGCCTTCCGCGTACCCGACGGCGCCTCAGGGATACCCACCGCCGCCGCCGCAGTCGCAGTATCTGTACCCCCCCAACCCGTACGGCCAACAGCCGCCGCCGCCGCCGCCGCACGGGTATCGATAAATACTGGTTATATCGACATATAACACCCAACTAATTCTATCGCTGTTCTCCCCATTGGATCTACTCTCTTTTACTCCCCCACACCCCGTTTCCCTCACGCTGTCCATACGCGACACGTGTTGTCTTTGCTCCCGGTGATGATTTTGTCTCCCGCGTAGTTAAACGCGGCTCCAAAAATCTCATCCGTGTGTCCTTCCAACGTCTGCGCGCACGTCCCCTGCGCCGCGTCCCAGATCTTGCACTTCCCGTCGCTCGACGCCGTGAGCACGCGCGTGCCTTGTGGGTTGAATTGCACTTTGGATATCTCGCCAACGTGCCCACGCAGTGTGTGTTCGCAAACCCCGGTGGCGACGTTGAACACGCGCGCGGTTTGGTCTGCGCCGGCACTCGCGACGCGCCGGCCCGTCGCGTCGAAGCACGCGTCCAGCACCTCATCGGTGTGGTCGCCCCAGGCCTGTGTCGATTCACCGGTACCGACGTCCCACAGACGCACGGTTTTGTCCATTGACCCGGAAACAACGGTCCCAGAGACGTAGTCAAACGAGCAAACGCTCACCTCCGCGGCGTGGCCGCTCAAAACGCGCACGGCGTCGCCGCCCACGCGCGCGTCCCACACCCGCGCCGTGTGGTCGAAGCTCCCCGTGACCAGCAAGTCGCCCACGGTGCTGAAGCTCAGGGAAACGATCTCCGCGGTGTGGCCTTGCAAAGAGCACGTCTCCACACCACGCTCCACGTCCCAAAGCTTCGCGGAGTTGTCCATTGAGCCGGTGGCGATTTGTGTTGACGACGGGTCGAAGGACACGGCGACGATTTCCGAAGCGTGCCCGCGCAGGGTGTAAAACAGCGCACCGGTGTGGACGTCCCACACCTTCGCGGTTTTGTCGAACGACCCGGTGACTACCTTATCCCCAAACGGGTTGTTGAACGCGATGGCGTACACTACGTTTTTGTGTCCCTCCAGCGTGTGCGTCTCCTCCCCCGAAGCAGTGTTCCACACCTTGCACGTCCGATCGTACGAGCCGGTGATGAATGTGTCGCCGGATTTGTTAAACGCACAGTTCGTGAGCGGCAAAATGTGCGCGCGCAACACTTTGAACAACGCGAAGTTCTGGGTGCGCACGTCGCGTTGTTTGGCTTGCAGTTTCTCGAGTAAACCACGCAAGGTGGCGCGATGCGTGGGTTTTAACATCGCCTCGCGCGCCGTGAGGCGATCGAGAAGCGGTTCCACCTCAGTGTCAGGCGTCAAATCCAAAAGATCCACGCTGCGTTGCATCAGCGTCGCCTCGTGCTCGTACTCCAAAATTATGCCGGGAGGGTAGTACCGCAGAAGGAACTTCTTGAGCTTCACGCGCGATGAGGACACGGCAGGACGCGCGCGCTGCGTAGAACGCTCCTCGCCGCCGTACTCGCGTTGCATCGTGGCCGACGCGCGTGGAAAACAGGTGTGGCGAAATCCAAGGTGTCAGCCCGACGCACGAAACAACCGAGGTGAACCAACGTGGCCTCCTGAGATGTCCGCGCTATCTCAGCGCCGGCTCGCGCGCTGGAGGATCGCCCCGGCGTCGCGCGATGTTGCGCGCCGTGCAGTGTGGGAAGGGGTGGAGTGTCGACCAAGACTGTGTCACCGCGTGAGAACGATCCCGCCAAACAATCTGCCCGAATCTCACGACGCTCCGACACCTAGACACAGGCCTGACCCGAAACCCAGCACCACACTACCCTCGCAATACCCGATCCGTGCGACACACGAGAACGGCTCTCGTCCTGACGCCCGGCGCGGGGGGACGCGCGCGCGGGGCGAACACAAGTGACCAGCGAACGCCTCGAGAATGCCTTTTGCGTGCGCCGAACACGCTCACAGACGGAAAAAAGAACGACGGTTTGGCAAATGACGAGTTATAGACCTCCCAGGAGGGACACAGACGCGTGATTTTCGTCCCAAATAATTACATCCCGAAATCCACGGCAGAATCCAAACTGGCGCGCATACGGATTCCGAAACTTCGTAATTCCAATTTGTATGCGTTTCGTGGTTGCGTTCTGAAAAAGAATGAAAATCATTCCACGTTGCACAGGCGAAGCTCTGCAATTTTTCCGACAGGTGCGATTTTTCACCCCTTTTTACCCGATTTGGACTCCGATCGTGCTGCGTCTGCTCGGTGCAGCGAAAAGTGACTGAAATTTGTCACGAAAACAAAATTCCTGTCGAAATAAGCCAAAAAAGAAAAGAAAAACATGTTTGAAACCAAAGAGGAGCTACCAGAGGAAGTATGCCTGAAAGAGCCTCAGTGCTGCGAAACTGACACTCATTCCACAGAAAAGCTACCCCCCCCCCCC
>Ga0115004_10002553_pt1 | contig 14954 bp, 15 predicted proteins | sample ArcticOcean_MG_C_10_FD_88737 | JGI IMG/M metagenome (GOLD analysis project Ga0115004, IMG submission 88737) | Marine microbial communities from western Arctic Ocean - ArcticOcean_MG_CB11_90 | ecosystem: Environmental > Aquatic > Marine > Oceanic | place: Arctic Ocean: Canada Basin | collected...
AGAAAAAGGAACTATTTCTTGGAAAATAAAATTTAGAAACGGAAAAGAAAAAAACTTTGTATCTCCCATCACCACAAAGCCCTGGGGAAAATTTATTCCAAAACTTGCTGAAGAAGAATCTCCCAATCAAGGAGAAATCAATTCACAAAGATTATACACAGAACCTAACGGTTTAAATATTGATGGAGACCTTCCAACAATTAGCAAAGAAACTTTCAAAAAAGGTGTTTATTATTAATGGCTAAAGTTAAAACTCATTTTGAAGAAAGTGATGTTCTAATAGTAGGCGGGGGTATGGCCGGTACTGGTGCCACCTTTGAAGCAAGGCATTGGGGAAAAGATCTAAAAATTATATGTGTTGAAAAAGCTAATATTGATCGAAGTGGAGCTGTAGCCCAAGGTCTTTACGCTATTAACTGTTATATGGGAATGCAATGGAACGAAAACCAGCCGGAGGATCATGTCAGATATGCACGAAATGATCTAATGGGAATGGTTAGAGAAGATTTAGGTTACGATATGGCACGTCATGTAGATTCTACTGTCCACATGTTTGACGAGTGGGGCCTACCAATGATGAAGAATGAGAAAACTGGAAGATACCTTAGAGAAGGTAAATGGCAGATAATGATACACGGCGAAAGTTATAAACCTATAGTAGCTGAAGCAGCAAAAAAATCTGCAGACAAAATTTATAATAGAATAATGATTACTCATCTTTTGATGGACGATGAGAAAGAAAATAGAATAGGGGGAGCAGTTGGTTTTAACATGAGAACCGGTGACTACCATGTGTTTAGATCTAAAACTGTAATTGTTGCAGCAGGTGGAGCCTCTCATATTTTTAAACCTAGAGCAGTTGGTGAAGGAATGGGAAGAACTTGGTACGCTCCATGGAGTAACGGGTCTGCGTATGCATTACCTATAGCTGTAGGTGCTAAAATGACTCAAATGGAGAACAGAATTGTATTATGTAGATTTAAAGATGGTTACGGACCAGTTGGTGCTTATTTTTTACATTTAAAAACTTACACTCAAAATGCTGCCGGGGAAAATTATGAGAAGAAATGGTACGATCATACTAAAAATTTAGTTGGCGAATATATTGATCACCATCCAACACCAACATGCTTAAGAAATCACGCTTTTATTCAAGAAGTTATGGCAGGTGGTGGACCGATACACATGGTTACTAAAGAAGCATTTCAAGACCCCCATTTAGAAACAGTAGGTTGGGAAAACTTTTTGGGTATGACTGTCGGTCAAGCAGTGGTCTGGGCTTCACAAAATATTGATCCAAAATATACAAATCCAGAATTAACTACATCAGAGCCTTATGTTATGGGATCTCATGCAACGTGTTCAGGTGCGTGGGTTAGCGGGCCAGAAGATCTTTCACCGCCAGAATATTTTTGGGGCTACAATAGAATGTTAACTATTGACGGTTTATTTGGCGCTGGTGATACAGTTGGCGGAAGTGCGCATAAATTTTCATCTGGATCTTTCACAGAAGGTCGCTTAGCAGCAAAAGCAGCAGTTAAATATATTGAAGATAAAAAAGCTGATGGCATAAAAGTTAGTGATAAACAGTGTTCCGACCTTAAAGAAGTTATTTATAAACCACTTGAAAACTACACTGTTGGTAGAAATGAAATTACTGGCGGAACAGTTTCCCCGAGCTATATATCTCCTATTCAAGGTTTACAGAGACTTCAAAGAATTATGGACGAGTACGTTGGTGGAATAGCAACAAATTACATGACAAATGAAAATATGCTTAACAGAGGACTGGAATTGTTAAAATGGTTAGAAGAAGATCTAGAACATGTTGGAGCCGAGGACTACCATCAATTAATGAGAGCTTGGGAGTTGAAACATAGAACTGTTACTTCTCAATGTGTAACAGAGCATACAAAATTTAGAACAGAGACTCGTTGGCCAGGGTATTACTACAGAGGTGACCATTTAAAACTGGATGATGAGAATTGGCATTGTTTAACTGTATCAAGACGAGACCCTAAGACTAAAAAGTTTACAATGGAAAAAGTACCCGTTTATCATATCGTAGATGAGAAAAAGGAAAAGAAGGCTTCATAATAAAGTTAAATGAAGATTCTCGATAAATCAGACAAAGAAATTATAGATATTGCTCAGCCAATTTGGGATAATTTAGTTAGAGCATCTAATATTAAAGATTATGGCGGTTTTACGAAAGATTTTTCATCTCAGATGTTATTTGGCGCAAATGAGGTTGAGCTTGGAAAACAATGGGCAAACAATAAATTATTAACTAGCCTATCTGAAAAACAAGACTTTTTAGGCACTATTAGAAGAGGACAATATATAACGGTGTTGTACAAACAATCTAGCAATACTCAACCTGGTGAATTCTTAGGTAGATTAGTTCTGGGCATGGAGGATAATTTAGTCAAAATATTTGGAGCAACAATTTATTAATATTGACATATTAATTATACAAGCATAACTATAATTTACAGTATGCTTGAAATCTATTTACCAATTATCCAAGTTAACGTAGATATTTTTTTATTATTATTTTTAAGTTTATTAGTTGGTGTTTTATCTGGCCTTTTTGGTGTAGGTGGAGGTTTTTTAATGACACCGTTCTTAATTTTTATGGGTATACCTCCTGTATATGCAGTCCCGAATGAAGTTAACAATATTCTAGCAACATCCGTATCTGGTTCTTTAACACACTGGTTTAAAAATACTTTAGATTATAAAATGGGATTTATGATTATGTGCGGTGGTATATTTGGAACTTCTGCAGGCATGATGACATTTTCATATTTTTCAGATATTGGAAAAATAAGCACAATTATCTCTCTTCTTTATATGTATCTATTAGCAATAGTAGGAACATTAATGTTAATAGAAACTATTAGAGAAGTAGGTAAAAAAGAAAAAATAAAAAAAAAATTACATGATCATAATTGGTTTCAAGGTCTACCTTTTAGGATGAGATTTCCAAAATCTAAATTATATGAAAGTGCGCTTACACCTCTTTTATTAGGTTTGATTGTGGGATTTGTTGCGGCTATGATGGGTATAGGTGGGGCATTCTTAATGGTTCCAGCTATGATTTATATCGTAGGTATGCCCATAAAATTGATACCTGGCACTTCTTTATTTGTAACAATTTTTATAAGCTCCATTGTTACTATACTTCATGCATTTAATTATGGTTCAATTGATTTATTTTTAGTTGTACCTTTAATTATTGGATCAATAGTAGGCGTACAATTAGGTCAAAAACTAGGACAATATTTAGATAGCGCTCATTTAAAATCTTTATTTGCATCACTTTTATTATGCGTTGCAATTGCAATTGCATACGACTCGTTTTTTAGAGAAAAAAGAGATTTAAATCAAAATCAAGTTGTTAATACTGATCTAAGCAGCTTAGCAGAATTTAGTTTAAAGTTTAATAACGAAGCGCCTTTTTTGTACGGTGCTTTTGCAATACTTTTAGCTATATTTCTTGGTGCTTTAACATCTTGGATAAGAAAAATAATTAGCGATTTTAGAAAAAAGAAACCAAAAGTTGAAGAAATTAAATTTCCAACTAAATAAGTTTACTTTTTCTTATATTTTTGTTTTAAAGGTATAACTCCACGTACCCCTCCACGTGGGTCTTCAACGTCTCCTTTTCTTCGTGGAATTAAATGAACATGACAATGCATGATCGATTGACCGGCATCTTTTCCAATATTAACACCAACATTAAATCCAGTAATTTCATGATCTAGTTTTTGCAGTTGATCTTTCTGTTTCTTTAGTATTTTATTTAACTCAATAAATTCTTCACTTGTTAGATCGAAATAATTATCAATATGTCTGTTAGTTATTATTAAAGTATGATTTTTTGTTACCGGGTAAGTTGTATCTCTAATTATAAAAAAATATTTTGTAGATTGAATTACTTTACAATTATTTTTGTTACAAAAAATACATAGTCTTTTTGAGGAAGACATTAAGCACTTCTATAAAGCTTGGTCATCACGAATTCTTTATGACCCAAAGCCTCAGCACATGTTAATCTGCCATTAGCTACTTTTAGCATAGATTTTATAAGCTCATCACCTGCTTGAGACATGTTCATCTCACGAGATAAAAGCTTTGATACATCGCAATCAATGTGTTCGCTCATACCTTTTACTGTCAGTGGGTTAGCTGTTAATTTAACAACAGGTTCAATAGGATTACCTACGATATTCCCTTGACCTGTTGGGAATAAATGAATATTAAATCCCGCTGCTGCTTGAAGAGTAATGCACTCAGCGGCTGCCGACGAAGTATCCATAAAATATAAACCCTTTCCTTTTGTTGGTTCTTCCGCTGGTTCTAATACATCAATAAATTTACAAGACCCGATTTTCTGGAAGTTTCCAAAAGCTTTTTCTTCAATAGTGGTCAATCCACCAGCAATGTTACCTGCAGTCGGTTGGCTATCGGAAAGGTCATCCGTTGCTTCTTTTAAAATAAAATCATTATATGAATTCCAGGTTTTCATAAATTTTTCTGACGCCTCAGCAGTTGCACCTCGTGTAGCACAAACTTTTTCAGCACCTGTTAATTCTGAAGTTTCACCAAAACATAAGTGAACTCCTAATGGCTCTAATTTATCCATTAAATTTCCAACAGTTGGGTTTGCCGCTAATCCTGAAGTAGTATCAGATTCGCCACATTTAACTGAAATCCATAAATCGCTTAGAGGGCATTCCTCTCTTTGTTTTTCTGAAGCCCACATTGCAAATTCTTGGGCTTTTTTAGAAGCTTTCATTATTGTTTCAATATCTCCACTTCTTTCAATATGAAAACCTTCCACAGGTTTTCCAGTAGTCGCTATAGCATCTACAATTTTTTTAGTCCATTTAGGTTCAATACCAATTACAATTACAGCGGCCACATTTGGATTTTTTCCTGTACCAATCATTGTTCTAAAGTGCAATTCTAAGTCTGCTCCAAATTGTAGTCTTCCATAAGAATGGGGAAGTGCAATTGTACCTTTAATATTGTTTGCAACTGCTTCAGCACACGCATTAGAGATATCATCTACAGGAAGAATTATTACATGATTCCTCGTTCCAGCTCTTCCATTTTCTCTTTTGTATCCTAAAAAACTTTTTGGAATATCCATATTTATTTTACCATTTTTTCGTTTTTACATTATGAACATGAACATGCTCACCTTTTTTAATCTCTTTCACAACTTTACCTATATCATGACCATACTTAAAAATTGTATCACCTGTTTTAAGATCTTTTAGCGCGATCTTATGACCTAAAGGAACCTCATTAATTGATGGAACTTTTACAGTTTTATCATTCTCCATTATCCATGCGCTACATTCTTGATTTTTATTGGTTTTTTCAATCACGACAACTCCTACGTTATCTTTTTCATCGTGAATTATAAGATCTGGATGTGACATAAAATATTTAATGGATATAGACTAAATTCTGATATATTGAAAGAAAGATTTCTAATAAATTTAATAAGAATTTTTTATGGCTAAAATGACAACTGAAGAAGCTTTTGTAAAAGTTTTACAAATGCATGGTATTGAACACGCTTATGGAATTATAGGATCAGCATTTATGCCTATATCAGATATTTTTCCAGATGCAGGCATTACGTTTTGGGACGTAGCTCATGAAACTAATGGTGGATTAATAGCAGATGGTTATACAAGAGCTACAGGAAAAATGTCTATGGTTATTGCGCAAAACGGTCCTGGAGTTACGGGTTTAGTTACACCAATTAAAACTGCATATTGGAATCATACTCCCTTATTACTAGTTACGCCTCAAGCAGCAAACAAAACATTGGGACAGGGTGGATTTCAAGAAGTAGAACAAATGAATTTATTTAAAGATATGGTTTGCTATCAAGAAGAAGTAAGAGACCCTTCAAGAATGGCAGAAGTTTTAAATCGTGTTATTGAAAAAGCAATAAGAGGTTCTGCTCCAGCGCAAATTAATGTACCACGAGATTATTGGACACAAGTAATTGATGTTGAATTACCTCCAATCATTAGATTAGAAAGACAAGCAGGAGGAGTGGATGCAATTGACAAAGCTGCAAAACTTTTATCAGACGCTAAATTTCCAGTTATATTATCTGGAGCTGGTGTTGTAATTGGTGGAGCGATAGAAGATTGCGTTAAATTAGCAGAAAAATTAGACTCACCAGTTTGCTCGGGTTACCAACATAATGATAGTTTTCCAGGCAGCCATCCTTTAGCAGTTGGTCCTTTAGGATACAATGGGTCTAAGGCAGGTATGCAACTAATTTCAAAAGCTGATGTAGTTTTAGCTCTTGGAACCAGATTAAATCCATTTTCTACTCTACCCGGTTATGGAATTGACTATTGGCCAAAAGATGCAAAAATTATTCAAGTTGACATGAATTCTGATAGAATTGGTTTAACTAAAAAAGTTACAGTAGCTATTTGTGGAGATGCAAAATTAGTTTCGCAACAAATTTTAGCTAAACTATCATCTAAAGCAGGAGATGCAGATAGACAGAAAAGAAAAGATATAATTCATCAAACTAAATCAGCATGGTTACAAGAATTATCTAGTTTAGACCACGAAGATGATGACAAAGGTACAGTTTGGAATAAAGAAGCAAGAGAGAGAGATAAAGATAGAATGTCACCAAGACAAGCATGGAGAGCTATTCAAGCTGGTATGCCAGAAGATGCTATTATCTCAAGTGACATTGGAAACAATTGCGCAATAGGAAATGCTTACCCGACTTTTGAAAAAGGAAGAAAATATCTAGCCCCAGGATTATTTGGTCCTTGTGGTTACGGATTTCCAGCAATATTAGGTGCGAAAATCGGATGTCCTGACACTCCAGTTATTGGCTTTGCAGGTGATGGAGCATTTGGAATCAGCATGAATGAAATGAGTTCATGCGCGCGAAAAGAATGGCCAGCTATTTCAATGGTAATTTTCAGAAACTATCAATGGGGAGCAGAAAAAAGAAATTCTATTTTATGGTTTGAAGATAATTTTGTAGGAACAGAATTAGATCCAGAATTAAGCTATGCAAAAGTTGCAAATGCATGTGGCTTAAAAGGTGTAACGGTTAAAACGATGGATGAAACAACAAAAGCATTAAAACAATCTTGTGAAGATCAAAAAAAAGGAATTACTACATTTATTGAAATAATTTTAAACCAAGAACTTGGGGAGCCTTTCAGAAGAGATGCAATGAAAAAACCAGTAAAGGTTGCAGGCATTAAAAAAGAAGATATGAAAGTCCAAAAGAGTCTAAACTAAAAAATTACTTTATGAGATTAACGGAAAACAATAAAGGTTTTGGCCTGTTATTTTTCACATTTTTTCTTGCAATTGGTTTATGGCCTCTAATTAACGGAGAAGACCCCAGAATAGTCTATTTGCCAATAGCAATCATTTTTTTATTTCTTGGCGTAATAAACTCAAAAAAATTAACACCTCTAAAAAATTTATGGATTAAATTAGGGGAATTATTAGGAAGAATTGTAGCTCCAATAGTAATGGGATTAGTATATTTTATTATATTAACTCCATTAAGCATAGCTGTAAGAGTATCCGGAAAAGACTTACTTAAATTAAAATTTTCGAATAAAGTAAAATCTTATTGGATTAAAAGGGATAAAGATCCCGGACCAATGAATAAACAATTTTAATGATTAGTTTTTTAAAAGAATTTTGGGATTTTTTAATAGAAAGAAAAAAATATTGGTTATTTCCAATTATTATAGTTTTAGCTTTATTTGGATTTATAATAGTTTTAAGCCAAGGTTCAGCAGTCGCTCCATTCATATACACAATTTTTTAAGTGACCTTTATTTTAGGAATTTCAGCTTTTTATCACGACAGTGCCGCAGCTCTTATCAAGGATGGAGAAATTATTTCTGCTGTTCAAGAAGAAAGGTTTTCCAGAGTCAAACATGATGCTCGATACCCTTATAACGCTGTAAACTATATTTTAAAAGAATCAAATCTTAAACTTAACGAAATAGACCATATAGTTTTCTTTGAAAAGCCCTTTTTGAAATTTGAAAGATTGTTAGAAACTTATTTAGCCCTTGCGCCTAAAGGTTTTAAATCTTTTAGTTTATCGATGCCCATTTGGTTGAGAGAAAAATTATTCCAGAAAAAATTCTTATTTGACAAATTAAAACTGCACGATGAAAATTTTAAAGATATTGAAAAAATTAAATTTTCCGAACATCATTACAGTCATGCCGCTAGTGCTTTTTTCCCATCTCCTTTTGAAGAGGCAATTATTTTAACTTTAGATGGTGTAGGTGAGTGGGCTACCACAACCGTTGCTATTGGAAAAAATAATGATCTAAAGATTATCAAAGAAATTCACTTTCCTCACTCATTAGGTTTACTATATTCAGCTTTTACTTATTACACAGGTTTTAAAGTTAATAGCGGTGAGTATAAAGTTATGGGGTTAGCCCCATACGGTAAACCAAAATATAAAGATCTAATAATAGAAAAACTAATGGATTTAAAAGAAGATGGATCTTTTAGATTAAATATGAAATTTTTTAATTTTGCTACAGGATTAACAATGACTAATAAAAACTTTTCTAATCTATTTGGTGAGCCAGTTAGAGATCCAAATAAAAATAAATTAAATCAATTTCACATGGATATTGCTGCTTCTATTCAAGCCGTTACTGAAGAAATAGTTAGTAGATTAACAAGGTCAATTGTTGAAGAATATAAAATTACAAATCTATGTTTAGCTGGAGGGGTAGCTTTGAACTGTGTGGCTAATGGAAAAATTTTAAAAGAAAAAATATTCAAAAATATATGGATTCAGCCTGCAGCAGGTGATGCTGGTGGGTCTCTTGGTGCAGCTTTAGCGTATTGGTATCGTGAACTAAAAAATCCTAGAAAAATTTTTAAAGATCAAATGAAAGGATCTTACCTTGGTCCAAAGTTTAATAAAATTTCAATCATTGAAAAATTGAAAGCTCTTAATGCAAATTTTAAAGAATTAAATACAAAAGATATAGTTTTAAGAACTGCTAAAGAACTTGCAAACAATAAAACAGTAGGCTGGTTTCAGGGTCGTATGGAATTTGGTCCTAGAGCGTTAGGAGGTAGGTCAATTTTAGCAGATCCAAGATCTGAAAAAATGCAAAAAGAATTGAATCTTAAAATAAAATTCAGAGAAAGTTTTAGGCCATTTGCTCCATCAATTTTACGAGAAGATGTTTCTGAATGGTTTAATTTGAATTGTGATAGTCCATATATGTTATTAGTTTCGGAAATAAATAAAGATAAGAAAATTGATATGACAGATAGTGATAAAAAGCTATTTGGAATAGAAAAATTAAATATCAAAAGATCAGCGATACCAGCTGTTACACATGTTGACTATTCTGCAAGGATTCAAACGGTTCATAAAGAAACAAATCAAAGGTATCATGATTTAATAACTGAATTTAAAAAAATTACCGGCTGTCCTGTATTAGTAAATACTTCATTTAACGTCAGAGGAGAACCAATTGTTTGCTCAGTAGATGATGCGTTTAATTGTTTTATGGGAACAAATTTAGATATTTTAGTAATAGAAAATTTTATTTTATTTAAAGAAGATCAAGATATGTCTTTAGTTAAAGATTACAAAAATAAATTTGAATTAGATTAATTAAGACTTAAAATGGTAGCTGGATCAAGTTTTACATCAAACCAATTTAACCTAATATCTAAATGTGGCCCCGTCGATCTTCCCGTTTTACCGACGCTTCCAACAATGTCACCCTGTTTCACCATTTGACCTTTTTCTACGTTAACGTCTTTCATGTGCATATATAGCGTGCTAATACCATGCCCATGATCAAAGATAATGGTGCCGCCAGTAAAGTATAAATTTTTTTCTGCCAAGGTCACAATTCCATTCATCATCGCTTTAATTGGCGTTCCTTCATCAGCCGCATAATCTAATCCAAAATGAGGTCGTCTTGGTTTGCCATTAAGAATTCTTTGACTGCCATAAACTCCTGTTATAATCGCATTATTAAGTGGTTTTATAAATTTTTCTTTAAAATAATTTAATGAACTATCAACTGATCGAGCTTTACCAATTAAAATATTATCTTTTTTAATTCTATCATAAACTTCTTTTGGAGGGGTAACTTGTTTTTTTGGAAGTCCATCAATATGTTGAATTTTATATTTTCTTTTTAAAACTTTTTTTTCAAAAATTTTTAATTTTCCATTTTTAATTATCTTAACAATAATATTGTTCTTTCTGTCTCGGCCCAAACCAAAAACAAAGTAACCTTCTTTTGATACTCTTATTTTTTTTTTATCAACAATTACAGTAGAACCTGGGTCCGTTTTACCAATAATAAATGAGCCTTGTTCAAATTTTCCTTTAAATTCAGCACCATAAGAAAAATTTGAAAAAAAAACAAAACTAAAAAAAAAGATCAAAAATCTCATCTTGCCGTCCACCCACCATCTATTGGAATAGAGGTTCCAGTTATCATAGAGGCCGCTTCTGATGCCAAAAATGTTACTGCGGTTGCCACGTCACTTATAGTTACAACTTTATTCATTGGCGTGTTTTCTTTAACGTATTTGTTGTAATCTTTATTTGCAAAATATTTTCTAGTTCGAGGAGTTAAAACAATATTAGGACATACGCTATTCACTCTAATGTTGTATTTGGCTAAATCTAGAGCCATGCCTTTAGTCAAACCCTCTACACCAAACTTAGTCATACTATATACGGTTCTTTCTTGACCGGCTACCAAGCCAAAAATAGATGAAATATTGATTATTGAACCTGTTTTTTTTTTAAGTTTTATGATGTGATTAGCGCATAGTTGAGCAATATTAAAAACAGCTTTTGTATTAACATTTAAAATTGTTTCTAAAGAAGATTTTTTCACATTCAAAAATGGCTCTGGAATATTTGTACCCGCATTATTTACTAAAATATCTAAATTTTTTAAACCAGAAATAAATAATTTCATTTTTTTATAATCATTAACATCGCAGTTAATAGAAATATACTTAACTTTTAATTTTTTTATTATTTTTTCTAGGCTACTCAATTCTTTTTGATTTCTTCCAACTGCAATTATATTTCCACCAGCTTGCGCAATAGCGATCGCTATTCCTCTCCCTAAACCTTTTGTTGCTCCTGTAATTAAAGCAGTTTTTCCTTTGAGATTTATTTCTTTTAAAAATATACCCATTATTGTGCTGTCCAACCTCCATCGACTATTAAAGAAGTCCCAGTTATCATTTCAGAAGTATCTGCAGCTAAAAAAGCAACTGCTGTAGCTACGTCACTTTCTTTTGCTACTCTTCCCAAGGGTATATTTGCTAACATTTTATTTTTAAAATTTTTATTTTTAAAAAATTTTTTAACCATCGGTGTTTCTACAAATGTAGGACAAACTGTATTAACTCTAATATTGTATTTAGCCAACTCACAAGCCATACCCCTAGCCAATCCTTCAACACCAAATTTATTCATATTATAAACATTACGACCTTCACATCCAACTTTACCCAATTGAGATGACATATGAATTATGGACCCACCAATTTTCTTTCTATTTTTAAATTTAACCATTTTTTGGGAACATAATTGAGCAATATTAAAAGCTGCTTTCATATTTAAATTTGTAAGATATTCCATATTTTCTCTTTTAACTTTAGTAAAATGTTCAGGTCTATTATTGCCAGCATTATTAACCAAGATGTCTAATCTATGAATCTTTTTTAATATTTCTTTAAAAGAATTTGAATCTGTAACATCACAAACAAATGATTGACTTGAACCGATCGTTTTTTTTATAATCTTACTTACTTTGTTCAAATCACTTTTTGTTCTACTTATAAGGATAACTTTTGCCCCGGCTTCAGCTAAGGCAATAGCGCAAGCTTTACCAAGACCTTTTCCAGCCCCGGTAATTAGCGCAGTTTTATTCTTTAAATTTATTTTTTTTAGCATCAAAGAAAAATTGTTTTTATATCTGTATATATAAGCTCAATAGCAACAATAAAAATCGCAGATAACCCAATCCAGGCAATCCACTTATATTTTTTAATCAAATCAGAAATTAAATTTGCTGCAACAGCCATTAATATTATCGATAAAAATAAACCAAATATTAATAAATGATAATGGTGACCAGCTGCCCCAGCAACGCCCAGGACGTTATCTAGACTCATTGTGAAATCAGCAAGAAGTACAGTCCATATTGCTTTTAAAAAACTAGAGTTATCTACTTTTATGTTTTCCTGGTTTGTAGATTCTTTGATTACATCTTCATAAAGTTTGTAGACAATATAAAGTAATAATAATCCTCCTATTAATCTAAGTCCTGTTATCTGTAATAAGTAAGCAGTTAATAAAGTTAAGATAATTCTTAAAATTACAGCTCCTCCGATACCCCAGAAAATAACTTTTTTTCTTACTTCTGCAGGAAACTTAGATGCTACCATCCCAATAATTATGGCATTATCTCCTGCGAGAATTAAATCTATAAAAATTATTTGAGTTAGTATCGTTATTTGTTCTGTTGAAAATAATTCTGCAAACATGACTACTTATTTAATATCATATCCGATGCTTTTTCTGCAATCATAATAGTTGGAGCATTTGTATTGCCAGATGTAATATTAGGCATAATCGATGCATCAACTATTCTTAAATTTTCTAGACCATGCACTGATAGTTTTTCATTTACAACCGCTTCATCATCGTTACCCATTTTGCAAGTACCAACTGGGTGAAAAATTGTTTGAGAATGTTCACTTGCAGCTTTAACTAACTCCTCATCGTCAGTAATATTTGCTCCAGGTCTATATTCTTGAGGTTCATATTTTTTAAAAGTTTCTGTGTTAAGCATTATTTTTCTTACAAGTTTCAAGGCTTTGGCAGCAACAGCCCTGTCATCTTGAGTCGATAAATAATTCATCTTAATCTTAGGATTATCTCTGGTATCATCACTTGTTATATTGATCTCACCTCTACTTGTTGGTCTTACATTGGCAATAGTGGGGGTTATCCCATCAAATGAATGCATTTTAGTAGCTCCCAAAATGTCTGTACTAATTGGCTGAACATGAAATTGCAAATTAGGAGTTATTCTAGATTCATCACTTTTTACAAATCCACAAACTTGACTAGCCCCCATAGTCATGGGACCACTTTGATTGAAGATATATTCCATCCCAATCAATAAATTGCCAAATAAACTATTAATCTTTTTATTCAAAGATTTTAAATTTTTAACTTTATAAACCGGTCTAAACATTAAATGATCTTGCAAATTTTTACCGACGCCCTTTAGTTCATGTACAACTTTTATTCCATAGTTTTTTAATTTATCTGAATCACCGACACCAGAAACTTGCAGTATATGTGGCGACCCAATTGACCCCGCCGATAAAATAACTTCTTTGTTTGCCTTTACAGTGTTTAAATTATTTTTTGTGAAATAATTTACTCCTACAGCTTTTTTTCCTTCAAAATTAATTTTTTGTACATGAGCATTAACAATTATATTTAAATTTGGCCTATTTTTAATTGGGTTAAGATATCCTTTTGCAGCACTACATCTTAATTTTAATAACTTATGACGACTTGTAGTAAATTGAAAATATCCAATACCAAAATTATCACCTGTATTAAAATCATTTGTTCTTGGTATTCCCATCTCCTCTGCAGCGTTTTGAAATTCTTCAAGCATTTTTAAATTAATTTTTTTATTAGTTACTGTTATTGGACCTTTATCGTTATGAAATTCACTTGGCCCAAGTTCATTATTTTCTGATTTTAAAAAATATGGAAGTATATCGTCCCAGCCCCAGCCTGCGTTGCCTTGCTGTCTCCAGTTATCATAATCATTACTTTGCCCCCTTATCCAAAGAAGACCATTTATTGAAGAACTTCCACCTAATGTTTTACCTCTCGGATATCGTATAGACCTATTGTTCATACTTTTATCTTTTTCAGTGTGAAAGCACCAATCAACTTTTGGGTTATGCATTGTTTTAAAATATCCAACTGGAATATGTATCCACGGATAAGTATCTTTTCCACCAGCCTCTAATAAAAGAACTTTATTTTTAGGATCGGCAGTCAATCTATTGGCTAAAACACATCCAGCTGAACCTGCTCCAATAATTATATAATCATATTCATTCATCAGATAAAAAACTTTATAATTCAGAAAAACTAGTATTGCTAATTCTTCTAGCACAACCTCTGGTTTTATTATAACCTAGTTTAGATTGACTCTAATTAATTTTTTAACGATAGTTATTTTATTATAAATATAAAACGGGGGAATAATGAGAAAATTATTAACTATTGTTTTAAGCCTAGTTGCATTTATTGGAATTTCAATATCTACAGCAAACGCTAAAACGCTAAAATGCCAAACTGTTATCAGTGCAAAAGCTGACGAAGTAGTAATGTTAAAAGACTTCGGAAAAGATGTAACTGCATTAACAAATGGTTCACTTAAGTTTGAAATTTTGCCAGCAGGTTCTGTTGTTGGAGTTAAAGAAACATTAGATGCAGTAGACAAAGGACTGATCGATTGTGGATTTGCTTGGACGCATTACTGGTCTGGAGAGCATCCAGCAGCTATGTTATTTGGTTCGCCAGTAGCAGGTGCGGGTGTTGGTATCGATAACATCGCGTTCTTATCTTGGTTCCAATATGGTGGTGGTAAGCAATTATACGACCAATTATGGAAAGAAATGGGAAGAAATATTAAAGGTTTTATGCTTCAACCAGTAGGCCCAGAGGCTTTAGGTTGGTTCAAAGAGCCAATTAACAGCATGGCTGACTTTAGAAAGTACAAATTTAGAACTCCTCCGGGAATTCCAGGTCAAACTTATAAAGATATCGGTGTAGCTTCTGTTGCAATGGGTGG
>Ga0115004_10002555_pt1 | contig 14941 bp, 14 predicted proteins | sample ArcticOcean_MG_C_10_FD_88737 | JGI IMG/M metagenome (GOLD analysis project Ga0115004, IMG submission 88737) | Marine microbial communities from western Arctic Ocean - ArcticOcean_MG_CB11_90 | ecosystem: Environmental > Aquatic > Marine > Oceanic | place: Arctic Ocean: Canada Basin | collected...
AAGTCGCTATAATATTCTTCCATGGCGCGATATATATTCGTAACTGGCGGCGTGGTTTCATCACTAGGCAAAGGTTTAACTTCAGCATCACTAGCTTCATTGCTTCAATTAAGAGGATACAAAGTAAGGATTAGAAAACTAGATCCTTATTTAAATGTAGATCCTGGTACAATGAATCCCTTTGAGCACGGTGAGGTATTCGTAACTGACGACGGAGCTGAAACGGATTTAGATCTTGGTCATTACGAAAGATTCACTGATAAACCCTCAACCAAAGAAGACAATATTACCACGGGTCAAATTTACAAAGATATAATTGAGAAAGAAAGACGAGGAGAATATTTAGGTAGTACAGTTCAAATCATTCCTCATGTTACAAATCATATAAAAAAATTTATTTCTAACAAAGTCTATAATGAAGATTTCGTAATATGTGAAATAGGAGGTACAGTAGGAGACATCGAGAGCTTGCCTTTTTTAGAGGCTATTAGGCAATTTTCGAATGAAGAAGGTCGAAAGAAGAGCTTGTTTATTCATCTTACATTAGTTCCTTACATAGGAGCTTCTGGAGAATTAAAAACTAAACCAACACAACATTCGGTTAAAGAATTAAGAAGCATTGGTATTCAGCCAGACATTATTATTTGTAGATCAGAAAAAAATATTCCCAAAGAAGAAAAAAGAAAAATTTCTTTATTTTGTAACGTCGAAGCAGAACATGTTATTCAGTCTGTTGATGTTAAATCTATCTATGAAGTACCGATTAAATATGATGAAGAAAAACTAGATAAAAAAATTCTTAATATTTTTGGTCTAAAAGAAAAAAATAAAGCAAATTTAAAAATATGGAAAAATATTGTTTCAAAAATAAAAACAAAAAGAAAAAAACTTTCTATTGCGATTGTTGGTAAATACGTAGACTTTAAAGATGCATATAAATCTTTAGATGAAGCCTTAATTCACGGATCATTAGACAACAATGTAGACCTAAGTACAGAATGGGTAGACTCAACGAAAATAAATAAAAAAAATGTTAGCAAAGTTTTAAAAAATTATAGTGCTATACTTATACCTGGTGGATTTGGATCAAGAGGTACCGAAGGAAAAATAGAAGCTATAGCTTATGCGAGAAAATATAAAGTCCCTTTCTTTGGAATTTGTTTTGGAATGCAAATGGCAATCATTGAGTCGGCAAGAAATATGTTGGGTATAAAAAAAGCTACTTCAAGTGAATTTGGTAAAAGTGGAACCCATGTTGTGGGCTTAATGAGCGAATGGGTTAAAGGAAAGACTATTCAAAAAGGAAGTAAAAAAGATTTGGGTGGAACTATGAGATTAGGTTCATACAAAGCTAAATTGAAAAAAAATACTTTAATCAGTAAAATATATAAATCTAGAACGATTAGTGAAAGACATCGACATAGGTACGAAGTTAATAAAAATCTAAAATCTAGATTGGAAAAAAAAGGACTGTTATTTTCTGGTCTTTCACCAGATGGCTCATTGCCTGAGGCTATTGAGCTTGAAAATCACCCCTGGTTTATTGGAGTTCAATTTCATCCTGAATTTAAGTCTAGACCTTTTGCGCCACATCCCCTATTCTCGTCATTTATTAAAGCTGCAAAAAATAACTCAGAAAAAAATGACTAACTACAAAGTAAAATGTGCTAATTTTGAAATAGCAAACAATCAACCTTTCACTTTAATAGCTGGACCATGCCAACTTGAGAGCGAACAACACGCTTTGGATGTTTCAAGAGAACTAAAAAAAATTACCTCAGAGCTTAAAATAAATTTAATTTATAAAACTTCTTTTGACAAAGCAAACCGAACAAGCCTAAAAGGAAAAAGAGGAATGGGATTAGAAAAATCTCTTTCTATATTTGATAAAATTAGAAAAGATGTTGGAGTGCCTGTTTTAACAGATGTTCATACCGCAGAACAATGTTCAGTGGTCGCAAACCATGTAGACGTTCTTCAGATACCTGCTTTTTTATGCAGACAAACTGATTTGCTTATTGCTGCAGCAAAAACAGGAAAAATAATTAATGTAAAAAAAGGCCAATTTTTAGCACCGTGGGACATGGCTAATGTAATAAAAAAATTAGAAGATTCAGGAAATAAAAATATTTTACTTACAGAACGTGGTGCAAGTTTTGGATATAATACTCTTGTTTCAGATATGAGAGCTTTACCTATAATGGCTAAGTTGGGTTATCCAATTGTTTTCGACGCAACACATTCTGTCCAGCAACCTGGTGGTATGGGCGAAAAATCTGGAGGTCAAAGAGAATTTGTTCCATATCTATCCAGAGCAGCAATAGCAGTTGGAGTAGGAGCAGTTTTTATGGAAACACATGAAGATCCTGACAATGCTCCATCAGACGGTCCAAATATGGTTCCCTTAAGTGAAATAAAATCTCTTTTAAAGCAATTAGTTTCAATTGATACTTTGATCAAAAACTAATAAATGGCAAAAATTAAAAAGATAGTAGGGAGACAAGTCTTTGACAGCAGAGGAAACCCAACCGTTGAAGCTGAAGTTTTTCTAACCAATAAGATAAAAGCCTCCGCAATAGCTCCCTCAGGAGCATCAACTGGAGCATTCGAAGCTTATGAGTTAAGAGACAATGATAAAAATTACTTTTTAGGAAAAAGTGTTCTGAATGCAGTAAAAAATGTAAATACTATTATTGATAAAAATTTAAAAAATATAGACTCCGGAAAACAAAAAAAAATTGATAAATTTTTACTAGATTTAGATGGAACAGAAAATAAAGAAAAATTAGGTGCAAATGCTATTCTTGCTGTATCTTTAGCTATAGCAAAAGCTGAAGCAATTTCAAAAAAAAAAGAATTATACAGACACTTAGGTAAAAAGTTTATATTACCAAAACCATTAGTGAACATCATTAATGGTGGAGCTCACGCCGATAACAATTTGAGAATCCAAGAGTTCATGATTAGACCAGATTCAGCAAAAAATTTTATGGATGCTATTGAAAAATGTTTTTTAGTTATTCAAAATTTAAAAAAAATCCTTCAGTCAAAAAAATTATTAACTAATGTAGGTGATGAAGGAGGCTTTGCCCCATCTATTGATTCAAATGAAGAAGCGCTAGATTTAATAGTTGATGCTATTGAAAAATCTAAATTGAAACCAGGAAAAGATATCAATATTTGTTTAGATGTTGCTGCTAATGAGTTAATTGATAAAAATGGTTGCTATTCATTAAATTCTTCCGAATTTATTTCAGTTGAAGAAAGCATTAACTATTATAAAAATTTAGTTATAAAATACCCAATTAAATCTATAGAAGATCCTTTTGCCGAAAATGATTGGAGTTCCTGGTCAAAACTCACAAAAGAGATTGGTAAAAATATTCAAATCGTAGGCGACGATTTATTCGTAACTAATGTCAGTAGGCTCAACAAAGGAATAAAAGAAAAGTCAGCAAACTCAATTTTAATAAAAGTAAATCAGATTGGCACATTAACAGAAACCTTAGATGTTATTAAACTTGCCAAAAAAAATAATTTTAGCACCATAATTTCTCATAGATCTGGAGACACAGAAGATACCTTTATAGCTGATTTAGCTGTTGCCACCCAGTCAACGCAAATTAAAACAGGATCTTTAGCTAGATCTGAAAGAGTTGCTAAATATAATAGACTGTTAAGAATAGAAGAACAGCTTGGAAAATCTTCTAAAATAGCTAGAGTCTAACCATGAGATTTTTTGAAATTCTGAAATCCAAAAAAATTTTTTTCTTTCAAGTTTTTTTAATCCTCTATGTTGGGATTAATCTTATAGGAGGTGAGAGAGGTCTAATTTCTTATTTCGAGAAAAACAAATATGAAAAAAAACTTTACATTAAAAATTCAAAATTAAATAATAAATTAACTTCAGTAGAACATAAAAATAAATTATTATCTAAAAATATTGATCATGATTATATTGACACCCTATATCGAACTAAATTAAAGGTCGGTAAGAAAGATGAAATTTTAATAAAACTTAAATAATGAAATCTAGACACCCAGAAAAAGTTAACAAGCCCACTAATCCTATAAAAAAAAAACCAGAGTGGATTAGATCTAAAATTGTAGATTCAAAAATATTTTTTGAAACTAAGCAAGTTGTTAACCAAAATAATTTAGTAACTGTTTGCCAGGAAGCTAACTGCCCAAATATCACTGAATGCTGGAGTAAAAAACATGCAACATTCATGATTATGGGAGATACTTGCACAAGAGCGTGTGCTTTTTGTGATGTTAAAACAGGAAAACCAATAGGTCTAGACCTTTTTGAGCCAATAAAAATTTCTAATGCAGTCAAAAGTTTAAATTTGAAACATGTTGTAATTACTTCTGTTGATAGAGACGATCTTGAAGACGGAGGGTCAAATCATTTTTATAAAGTAGTAAGCGCTACAAGAGAAAAAAATCCAGATACCTCAATAGAAGTCCTGACTCCTGACTTTTTAAGAAAAGGAGATGCCTATAAGAAGATACTCGAAGCTGATTTAGATGTTTTCAATCATAATATTGAAACTGTTCCAAGGCTTTATACCACAGTAAGACCTGGTGCTCGATATTTTGCTTCATTAGAACTTTTAAAAAATGCTAAAAAATTTAATAAAAAAATCTTTACTAAGTCCGGCATCATGGTTGGTTTAGGAGAAACCAGAGAAGAAATCGTTCAAGTCATGGACGATCTAAGACATGCTGAAGTGGATTTTATAACTATTGGACAATATTTACAGCCATCGGTTAAACACCATCCCTTGCATCGTTATTATAGACCAGATGAATTTAAAGAACTTGAAACAACTGCAAAAATAAAAGGTTTCTTACTAGTTTCTTCTTCGCCTTTAACTAGATCTTCATACCATGCAGATGAAGACTTTAGAAAGTTACAAGATGCAAGAAACAAAAAATTAGAATGTCATCCGCGTCAATAAAAAAAATTATTTCTTGTAATAAAAAAAATTTAATCGATATGATTTTAGATATCGAACAGTATCCTCAGTTTGTTCCATGGTGTTTGGAAGGAAATATTCATGAAAAAAATGAATCAAACGATTTTATAGAAATAAAAGCGGATCTTAAAGTAGGTAAAAAATTTATAAATGAAACTTATTCTAGTTTAGTCCTATATTCAAAAAAAAAAGATTTAATCACCGTGACTAATATAGACGGTCCAATAAAATATCTTAAAAATGAGTGGAAATTCAAAGAAATAAATAAAAAAACTCAATTGGATTTTAGTATAGATTTTGAACTTAAAAATAGATTTTTAAACATGATAATGAAAAATTATTTTAATTTTGGGTTAAAAAAAATAACTGATGCATTTGAGTTAAGAGCTTTAAGACTTTTCAAATAAAATTTTTTATAATCTCTAAAGATTTCTTAACTGAATTTGTTCTTATATTCTCTCTATTTTTTTTATTAAATAGATATTTATTAATTTCAGACCTATTACCTTTTTTAATACCTATATAAACCAATCCAACAGGTTTTAGTTTAGATCCACCTTTAGGGCCTGCAATACCAGTTATTGCTATATTTAATTTTGTATTCGATATTTTTGATAAATTATTTACCATAGCTTCACAGCATTGTCTGCTTACAGCACCATGCCTTTTGATTAATTTTGAAGGAATTTTTAAGTATTTAACTTTCGATTGATTGGAATATGTAATGATTCCAAATTTAAATATTTTTGATGATCCACTTACACTAGTGAGTAACTGAGCAAACATCCCACCCGTACAGGATTCTGCAACAGACAAAGTTATTTTTTTATTTTTGAGTAGATTGATTATTTTTTTAATTTCTTTATGCATGATTTGTAGTAATGAAAATTATTAATATTATTATTGCAGAATAAAGCCCTGCAACTACATCGTCTAAAATTACTCCAAATCCATTTTTCATTTTTTTATCAATTTTATTGATAGGATAAGGTTTTGTAATATCAAACAGTCTAAATAGAACAAAACAAATAAATGTGTAAAAAATAAAATGATCAAAATTATTTTTTTCGATAAAATTATAAATAGTTAAAATCGGAATAGACTGGCCTACAAATTCGTCTATAACTATTTCTTTTGCGTCTATTTCAGAAAATAAATTTTCAATCTCATCAATTGCATAAACTGAAAATATAAATATTGTAAACACACCTAAAATTAAGAAAAGTATATTTACCTGATAGGTATAAAAAATAATATATATGAAACAAGTTATAAAAGAGGCTACAGATCCAGGTGCGTATTTTGAATTACCTACCCCAAGCATCGTAAGAACTAATGTACTTATTTTTTTAATCATATTTAATTACTGAAACTATCACTTCTGCTGCAATAGCTTTTTCTTTTCCTATAACACCTAATTTTTCAGTTGTTTTAGCTTTAATGTTTATTTTCTCCTTAGCTATCCCACATAATTTAGAGATATTATTAATCATCTTATTTTTAAATTTTTGGAGCTTAGGTGTTTGAGTGATAATATTTATATCGAGATTATTAACTTCATAGTTTCTAATATTAATTTTTTCAATAATTTTTTTTATTAAATACTTAGAGCTTACATTCTTAAACTTTTTATTTTTATCAGAAAATATTTCTCCTATATCCCCCATTTGACATGCCCCAAGAATTGCATCTATTATTGCATGTAAAACAGGATCTCCATCTGAATGTCCGAGGGTGCCAACTGTAGATGGAATTATTATACCGCCTAAACAAAGTTTTCTTCCTTTAACTAATCTGTGAACGTCAAAGCCAATGCCAATTTTTAAATTAGATTTATGAAGATTTCTTAGTAAATCAAGGTCGGACTTATCAGTAATCTTAAAGTTTTTTTTCTCACCTTTTATAAATTTAGTTTTTTTGCTATCATCAAATAATGATAAATCATCATTATTATATTTAATTTTATATTTTTTATGTAAATTTAAAATATTTTTAAAATTAAATCCTTGAGGTGTTTGAGTTAAAAAATAATTACTTCTTTGTAAATTCTCAAAATTATATTTATTTGTTTTTTTTTTTAAAGCATCTTGTAATTTTAAAAAAGGAATAACTACATTATTTTTTTTGGATGCTGTTAAAATTTTTTTAATTAAATTTAAAGAGAAATTGGGTCTTGCGGCATCATGAATTAATACTCTGCTAATACTTTTATATTTCTGTAAATATTTTAGCGCATTAAAAGTAGAGTCTTGTCTACTCTTTCCACCATTTATAATCGTTACATCTTTTAGATTAATTTTTTTTATATGTTTTGTGTGCTTCTTATTACAAACAATAACAATTTTCTTAATCTCCTTAAATCGTCTAATTTTATTCAGTGAGAGTTCTATTAGAGTTTTTGTACCTATTTTATGATATGGTTTAGGCAAACTAGATTTAAACCTACTACTATTTCCTGCTGCTAATATTATTAAAGAAAATCTCATTGAGTTAAACTATATTATGTTTATATAAATTATTAATATTTTTTTATGCTTGATAAATTAAAAGGTTTTAAAACAGTTATTTCACTATCTTTACTTTGTATTGGCCTATGTATACTTACTTTTTTAGCCTTTATTAATCCAAAATTAATATTCTTTTCAGATATTAATCTGCAGCTTTTACTAGCCTTTGATTTAATCTTACTTACAATATTTTTGTTAATAGTTTTTAAAAAAATTTTCAACTTATATTATTTAACAAAGAAAAAAAAAATCGGTTCGAAAATAAGTCTTCGATACATATCTTTATTTACTTTAATTACATTTATACCATCTTTTTTTATTGCTATATTTTCTTTATTTATTTTCAATTATGGTCTTGAAAATTTTTTTAATTCAAAAATTACAAGAGCAGTGAATAGTTCATACGATGTTGCAAAAAATTATTTAGAACAAAATAAAAAAACTGTTGAGTCAGATGTTTTTTTAATGAGCGTTGGTTTAAATAGGGCTGCAAATTTGTTTTATTCCTCGCCAGAAAGTTTTAAAAATATTGCAAGGTCAGAGAAGTTATTAAGAAGGGTAGATAATATTTTTTTAATTGATAGCTCAGCAAACATTATTTTTTCAGAAACTGATGATTCTACGAATTTTATAAAACCCTCAGAAGAAGAAATTGATAAAGCACTTGAAGGTCTGCCAGTATTGATCACGAGCACCCTCGAAAATAAAACTTCTGCAATGATTAAGTTAAATGGCTTAATTGATACTTATTTATTTATTTCTAGAGATGTGGATCCAGAAATTATTAAATATTTAAATGATACTGAAGAGGCAATAGATTTTTATTACACTGTTGAAAATAAACAACTAGGTATTAAAATAACTTTTGCAGTAGTTTATATATTAGTTGTAACTTTACTTCTTTTTGTTTCAACAATAGTAGCTATTATTTTTGCAGACAGACTTACAAAACCAATAATTAACTTAATTACTGCCTCTAGTAATATTAGTAAAGGAATTTTAGACAGTAAAGTTCCTGAGTCCGAATCTGATGAAGAATTTTTAATGTTAAATAAAAATTTTAACAGTATGATTCAAAGATTAAAAAAACAACAAGAGAAACTTTTAACCGCAGAGCGCTACTCGGCTTGGGAGACTGTTGCTAGAAAACTTGCCCATGAAATAAAAAATCCTCTTACACCAATTCAACTATCTATCGACAGACTCCAAGAAAAATTTTATAATAAAATTCTAGATGGGCAAAATGAGTTTAAAAGTTATTTATCCACCATTAATAGACAAATAAAAGATATAGAGAGCCTTGTGAATGAATTCTCAAGTTTTGCTCGAATGCCAAGTCCAATTTTTAAAAAGATAGAAATAGATTTGGTTGTTAAAAGAGCAGTAGATTTTTATAAAATGTCATCTAAAAATGAAATTAGTTTAAACCATAGTAAAAAGAAAAAATATATTAATGGAGATGAAGAGCAGTTATATAGAGTGTTTATAAATCTTATAAAAAATTCAGAAGACTCGATTGATGAAAAGAAAGAGAAAAATAAGGTTTTTAAGGGCAAAATCAATATAGAAATTGATGACAATAAGGATTATATAATCGTATCACTCGTTGATAATGGTATAGGTATTGAGGATACCTCTAAAATAATGACACCATATTTTACAACTAAAAAAGATGGTACGGGTCTTGGCCTACCGATTGTAAGCAAAATTATTAATGAACATAAAGGTGAACTAACAATACTTGATAACAACCCCGGTGTGAAGATTTTAATTTCAATTCCAAAAACCAATTAAATGAAAACAGAAATTTTAGTAATAGACGATAATGCAGATATACGCTTTTTAATCTGTAATATTCTTCAGGAGAGTGGATACACAGTAAGATCCGCAGCTAACTGTGAGCAAGCCATTAAAGAAATAAATACTAGATTACCTAAATTAGCAATTATTGATATTAAGCTAGATAAAGGTGACAAAGATGGGATTGATTTATTAAAACTATTAATCGATAAAGATAAATCATTACCCGTTATTATGATTTCAGGTCATGCCAATGTCCAAGTAGCTGTAGAGGCCATTAGACTAGGAGCTTATGAATTTGTGGAAAAACCTTTTTCTTCTGAAAAATTATTAAATTACGTTAAAAGAGGTTTAGAAGTTGCGAATATAAAAAAAGAAAAAGATACAGTAGAAAATAAGTTATTTCATTCTTTTGATCTCATCGGAAAAAGTGAAGAAATTTTAGAAATTAAAAAAATTATTGAAAAATTATCAGCAGCAGAGAGTAGAATTTTAATAACAGGACAAACTGGAACAGGCAAAGAGCTAGTAGCGAGAAAAATTCATAAAAATTCTTCAAGAGCTGATAAACCATTTGTTGTTTTCAACGCAGCTCTATTACAAGAAAAAAAATATGAAAAACAACTTTTTGGAGAAGAATACACAAATGGCAGTATAGATTACGGTGTTTTGGAAAAAGCTGATAATGGAACTTTACTTTTAGATGAAGTTTCAGAAATTCCCATTGAAATACAATCAATCATTTTAAGAACGCTTATTGATCAAAGATTTAAAAGAATTAATGGTCGAAAAGATATCCATGTAAATATTCGTATTATTTCCTCTACCTCTAGAGACTTAAAAGTTTTAATAGAGGAAAAAAAATTTAGAGAAGACCTTTACCACAGACTAAACGTTGTGCCTATTAATTTACCTCCACTACAATCTAGAACAGAAGATATCCCTTTATTAATAGAGTACTTTAAAAAAAAAGTAGCGGAAATTAATGGCGTGCATGAAGCTAGAATAGATGAGAATAATGATTTGCTATACAGCTACAACTGGCCAGGCAACGTAAGAGAATTAAGAAATTTAATTGAGAGAGTAACAATACTTTCTATTCACGAAAATCAAAAAAATACAGATAAAATATTAACTGATATTTTAAAAGAAAATCCTAGTTCTTTGAGTGGTAACGAAACCATAAACAACACGATGTCCTACACACTAAAAGAAGCTCGAGAGAAATTTGAAACTAACTATTTGATCAATCAACTAAGAAAATATAACGGCAATATATCTAAAACGGCTGATATTATTGGGATGGAAAGATCAGCTCTTCATAGGAAATTAAAATCTTTAGGGATAAAAGGCCTTAATTAAAAATGAATATAATTATATGTGGAGCTGGCAAGGTTGGCTTTTCAATAAGTAAGCAATTATCTGCCCAAGGTCATTCTATAACTGTTATTGACCAGTCTTCAGATGATATAAAAAAAATTAACGAAACACAGGAAGTAAAAGGAATAGTGGGAAGGGCAACATTTCCCTCTGTCCTTGAGAATGCTGGTGCTGCAAATACTGACATGATTATAGCTGTAACAAGAAATGATGAGACAAATATGATAATTTGTCAATTAGCTCATAGTTTGTTTAATATTAATAAAAAAATAGCAAGAATTAGATCTCAAGAGTTTCTAGAGGGTAAATGGAGCAAACTTTATAATAAATCTAACCTACCTATAGATGTAATCATTTCACCAGAAATAGAGGTAGCGAAATCTCTTTTCAGAAGACTAGAAGCCCCAGGAGCTTTAGACAATGTTCCCTTTGCAGAAGGTAAAATTAAAGTTTTAGAAATAGCAGTTGAAAAAAATTGTCCTATTATTAATTTATCATTAAAAAATTTGACTGAAAAATACTCTGATTTTAAAGCCAATATTGTAGGGACAGTAAGAGAAGGTGAATTTATTTTTTTAAAAAAAACTGATCAACTTTTAGAAGGTGATAAAGCTTATGTGGTTGTAAGTAGCGATCAGATTACACAAATTTTAAAAGCATTTGGACATGAGGAAAAAACTGCAAAAAAAATACTTATCGTTGGCGGAGGAAACATTGGACTGCACTTAGCTAAATTTTTAGAAAATAGCTTTGAAGGCGCGCGGGTAAAAATTATAGAAAAGAATAAAGAAAGAGCTGAACTTATTGCAACCGAGTTAAGTTCCTCTATAGTTATATGTGGAGATGCGCTTGATGAAGAAATATTAAAGGAAGCAAATATTGAAGAAATAGAAACAATATTAGCACTTACCAATGATGATGAAGATAATATCATGGTATGTGTGCTAGCTGAAAAATACAGCTCTACAAAAAGAACTATTGCCATAGTAAATAAGTCTAACTACAGTTTGTTACAAAAATCTTTAAATATCGATGATCTTGTCGATCCAAGAATGACAACTGTATCACGAATTATGGAGCATGTTCACAAAGGAACAATCGAGACAGTTTATTCCGTATTAGATGGAGAATATGAATTTATTGAAGCTGAAATTTTAGAAAAATCAGAACTTCTTAATAAGTCTTTAAGAGATTCCAATATACCAGAGCATATAAGAATAGGAGCTATTCTAAGAGCTGGAAAAGTAATTATTCCAAGATCAGATTTTATATTTGAAAAAGATGATCTTGTAGTTTTCTTAGCTAAGAGAGAACTTTTAAAAGAAGTTGAAAGTATATTTAGAATTAGCTCCATATAGTAATGAATTTTAAAGGGATATTTTATTATCTAGGATTGTCCTGTTGGCCAGTTACAGTTTTATCGTTCGTAAATATTCTCTATTCATCATATTTTGATCACTATCTAAACCTAAATTCTTACTTGTTAACTTTATTTATTTCATTATTTTTTGCTTTCTTATTTTATTTAATTAGTAAAAATGCTGTTAAAAATATTTCTTTCTACGAACAATTATTTTTAATTTTTATTGTTTACTTTTTTGCTTCTTTATTAATCTCTATTCCATATTATTTTAGTTATTATCAGATATCTTTTATTGATTCTTTATTTGAGGCAGTTTCAGGTCTAACGACTACTGGATTTACTATATTCTCAAATGTTAAATTTTTAGATCCAACATTAATTATTTGGAGATCAACTTCCCACTGGATAGGAGGTTTATTTTTTTTTATTTTTTTAATTCTTATTTTCTCAAGCTTTAAAAATGATTATAAATTGACGTACCTAATTTACAATCCAGATAAAGCCAACAACCTTTCTAAAGAAATAAAAAAAACTATTTTAAAAGTTTTTTTTCTATACTCCTTTTTAACACTCATAATATTTATTTTATTTAATTTGTCAGGCATTAGACTTTTTAATAGTTTAAACTTAACTATGACAGTTAGCTCGGCGGGTGGCTTTTTACCAACTAACTCCTTATCTGATATTATAAAGACAACATCGCAAGAAATCACACTAAGCTTTGGATTAATTGTTTCTACTTTGAGCCTCTATTTTTTTTATAGCCTTTTATCTAATCTTAGAAATATAAAATACCATTATGAAGATATCATAATTTTAGGTGGAGTATTTTTATTTAGTTTAATTCTTTTTTTTTCAATTGGGCAAATTAATTTTTTAGAAATTTTTTTAAATGTTTTAAGTAGCTTGAGTAATTCAGGAATATCGTATTATCAGCCTCCAAAAAATTTTTATTTATTTTTTATTTTTTTAACTATTATAGGCGGATCATTAATTTCAAATTCAAATGGAATTAAATTTATTCGCATATACATTCTTTTTAAATCAACTATTGTTGAATTATTTAAACTAGTGACACCAAATATAATTATTGATCAAAAAATTTTAAACACCAAACATAAAATTAACAATGATAATTTGAACTCTTCATTTATAATTTTTATTTGTTTTTTTATAAGCATTTTTATTCTATCTAGCATTTTAGCTGCAGGAGGTTTAAATTTTGAAAAATCTTTTAAACTTTCTATTTTAACAATTACAAATACCGTAAATTCTAGCCTCTATGGGGTAGCTGAAATAAATTTTTTAAATTTATTAACATCATCTAAAATAGCTATAATTTTATTTATGGTTCTTGGAAAAATTGAGCTATTATCACTTTTTTTAATTATCAAAAAAGCTATAAGCAGGAAATAATTTTATGTCTAAAATTGTAATAATAGGAGCAGGTGCAATGGGTACAGCTTTTGCTTTTCCCTGCTTAGATAATAACCACGATATTAATATAATAGGCACTCATTTAGAAAATGATTTTATAGATTCCGTTTTAAACAATAAGAGATTACATCCAGCGCTAAACATCAAGATCCCAGAGGGCATAAATTTAATTAAATTTGAAAAATTTGACACTATATTAAGCGGTAATATAGATTTAATTGTTCTTGGCATTAGCTCAAAAGGTATTGAATGGGTGGCAGAGCAGCTTCACCGAGTCTACAAGGATAAAAAACTTCCGAATCTTTTAATGCTAACTAAAGGCTTAAGCATTTATCAAAATAATTACGAGTTGTTAATTGATAAATTAGAAAGATTACTAGCTGCAAAAGGAATTAAAGAAGTAAATATATCAGCAGTAGGTGGCCCGTGCCTTGCAACAGGGCTAGCCAATAGAATTCACAGTAGTGTTGTAATAGCTAATAAAGATATTTTCACTGCAAAAAAAATAGCAAGTTTATTGAATACAAATTACTATCACACATCTTGTTCTGATGATTTAAACGGAGTTGAGGTATCTGCTGCAATAAAAAATATATTTTCAATGGCAGTTGGTGCTGCCAAAGGGCTTTGTAGTAACAATATTACTGATGAAATTAGAGAAAAAAACTATTTAAATACTGCCTCTGCTTTAATCAAGCAGTCCATTCAAGAGATGGAAATATTTGTTGAACATTTAAAAGGTAAAAAAGAAACTGTTAAAGGTTTGGCAGGCCTAGGAGATCTTTACGTGAGTTCAGGGGGTGGCAGAAATAGTTTAATGGGCTCATATATTGGTCAAGGCATGACATTTACTGAGGCTAAAAAAAATAAAATGTCAAAAGTTACAGTTGAAGGAGCTGATTTAGCCATTGAAATTGGAAAAAAAGTAAATGAAGATTTTGATAAAAAAAAATTACCATTAATGTTAGGAATGATTAATGCAATAACAGAAGACAAAAAATTGGAATTAGATTGGCAATATTTTAATTAGTAATGAAAAAATTTATCATTTCGATAGATCAAGGAACAACATCAAGTAGAGCAATTCTTTTTGATTTAAAAGGAAAACCTGTTTATTCATCTCAAAAAGAATTTACACAATATTTTCCAAAAAGTGGATGGGTAGAACATGACCCAGAAGAAATTTGGAGTACTACTAAAAAAACATTAAAAGATGTAATCAGTAAAAGCAAAAAATTAAAAGGCCAAATTTTAACAATAGGTATCACCAATCAAAGAGAAACAACTGTTTTATGGGACAAGAAAACCGGCAAAGCAGTTTATAATGCAATAGTTTGGCAAGATCGTAGACAAGAAGAGTTTTGTAGAAAATTGAGAAAACAAAACAATGAAACTCTTATTTTTAATCGAACTGGTCTGTTAATAGATTCTTATTTCTCTGGCATTAAGATTAAATGGATTTTGGACAATAT
>Ga0115004_10002556_pt1 | contig 14929 bp, 13 predicted proteins | sample ArcticOcean_MG_C_10_FD_88737 | JGI IMG/M metagenome (GOLD analysis project Ga0115004, IMG submission 88737) | Marine microbial communities from western Arctic Ocean - ArcticOcean_MG_CB11_90 | ecosystem: Environmental > Aquatic > Marine > Oceanic | place: Arctic Ocean: Canada Basin | collected...
AGGATAAGTTGGGTGCATTGAACTGCTGATGAAAGCGTAACGCAAGGGCTGCAAGGGTTGATATAGGAATCACCTTGCAATCGATACCGAATGCCAAACCTTGCGCTACACCGGCTGCGATGCGGATGCCGGTGAAAGAGCCTGGGCCACGACCGTAGGCTATCGCGTCAAGGCTAGACATTTTTACATCAGCCTCTAATAGTAATTCTTTAACCATCGGCAACAACCGCTGCGTATGTTGACGCTCTGCAGACTCTTCTTTGCCAATCAAAAGACCAGTGTCACTCCATAAAGCGACACTACAGGAGGTGCCGGAAGTGTCCAACGCCAATATTTGAGTCATAGGTGATATTACTTATCGAGTGCTAAAAAAACAGCTTCTTTAATGTCACTCTCACTACCCACACCTGCAATATAATGATACACCGGCGCAGCAGGGCCTTCTGAAGCAATTAAGCTTTTGTAGAAGTCAACTAATGGCGCAGTTTGCTCATGGTATACGCTTAAACGTTGACGCACAGTGTCTTCTTGGTCATCAGCACGCTGCACCAAGTCTTCACCAGTCACATCATCTTTACCCGTTTGCTTAGGCGCATTAAAAACAAGGTGATAAGTACGGCCAGAAGCAGGGTGTACGCGACGACCACTCATTCGTTTAATAATTTCTTCGTCAGCAACGTCAATTTCAACTACTGCGTCAATTTCGACACTGGCCTCTTTTAACGCTTGAGCTTGCGGAATAGTCCGCGGGAAGCCATCAAACAAAAAGCCTTTGGCACAATCGTCTTGAGTAATACGCTCCTTAACCAAGTTGATAATCAACTCATCAGAAACTAAACCACCTTCGGCCATTACCTTTTGTGCGATTTGGCCTAACTCGGAGCCTGCCTTTACCGCTGCACGCAGCATGTCGCCTGTCGAAACCTGAGGAATACTGTACTTTTCGCAAAGGTATTGTGCTTGTGTACCTTTACCTGCGCCAGGCGCTCCCAAAAGGATTAACTTCATAATTTAACTCCAAAAAATTTAAATACGATGGCCATTTTTTAATAGCTCAGTCAATCTATATTCGACTAAATTAAGATGCCTTAGCAAAAAGACGAAAGGTGAAGAAAAAGGCTTTGCTACCCTCAGTATCCGCTTGCTAAGAAACCCACTACTCAAAATATATATTTAACTGGGCCGCGTAGTGTAACTAAAACGAGGCTCCAGTGCCACGGCCACTAAGTTAAACTGCTTTATAGCGATTATAAGCATACTCTCATTACGCTATAAACCTTGCGCTTTAGCCTCATTCCAACCTGCATCCATACGCTCTAAACTTACATTTTCTAGCTGTTCGCCAGCCTCTAGAAGTTGAGCTTCTAAGAAGCGAAAACGTCTCTCAAATTTGGCATTAGCGGCCCGCATTACTTGTTCTGGATCTTGCTTTAAGTGCCTCGCCATATTGACACAGGCAAACATTAAATCACCTAGTTCTTCTATAGAGTGGGCTTTATCACCACTAGCTAGAGCTTGCTGAAACTCTTCCAGCTCTTCGGCCATATTGGCTAATACAGGCGCTGCATCAGGCCAATCGAAGCCTACATTGGCCGCACGTTTTTGCAACTTTGCACTACGCTGCATTGCGGGCAAGGCGTTAGGTACATCATCCAACACGGAGTACTGCTGTTTAGCATCACGTTCGTCTTGTTTAATACTTTCCCATCGTTCCAATACTTTGTCGGCGTCCATAGCCGTTTCGCCTGTAAGCTCGCCAAACACATGAGGGTGACGGCGAATTAATTTATCCGCCATAGTTTGAGCTACATCGGCAAATTCAAAACTACCTTCTTCACGGGCTAGCTGACAGTAAAACACTACTTGGAATAACAAATCACCCAACTCATCACGTAATTGCACCCGATCATCAGATTCTATTGCGTCAGCCACTTCATAGGCTTCTTCTAAGGTATGGGGCAAAATGCTTCGGAAATCTTGTTTAAGATCCCACGGGCAACCGCCATCAGGGTTTCGTAATTGAGCCATAATATCCAATAACTGCTGCATGGAATCGCTGTTATTGATTGCCTTACTTAGATTATTAACCATTGTTTTGTCGTCTCACATCTAATACGTTAGGTAGCTGGCTTATTTTATCCAATATGCGGCCAAGCAGCTCTAAACGTGGTATGTCTATAGTCATGGCAATAGTGGCAGAGTGGGTCTTTTTGTCGACGTTGGTGATGATGTTGCCCAAATTAACGTGCTCATTACCCAGAACCATAATTACTTCACTCAACAATCCAGATCGATCCACCGCTTCTATAAAGATATCTACGGGGTACGTGTGAGCACTATTACTGGACCAATTAACTTCGATAATACGTTGACGATCACGTTCAGCCATATTCATGATATTAAGGCAGTCTTGTCGATGCACAGACACCCCTCTACTGAGCGTAATAAAGCCAGTAATTGGGTCACCTGGCACAGGCTTACAACAACTAGCTATAGTCGTTAATAAATTTCCCACTCCGGCTATTTGAACATCATTACCAGTGCCAGTTGCGGCCTTAGTTTTGCCATTTAACAAACTAAGATCTAACTGTTTCTTAGATTTAAGGTTAGGTTCCACCTGCAGATGCGCTGCGTTAATGACCTGGGCTAAACGCACGTCACCGGCACCTAATGCCGCATACATGTCATCTACATGCTTAAAGTTAATCGCCGTGGCGATTTGGTTGTAGTTCACCCCTGTAATAGCCATACGGCGCATTTCACGCTCAACCAGTTGGCGGCCAGCAGTTGCATTTTTATCTTTGTCTAACTGTTTGAAATAGTGACCAATTTTAGCCCGTGTACGACCTGCATGTACGTAGCCTAAGTTTGGATTCATCCAATCTCGACTCGGCGCACCACCTTTGGAGGTCATAATAGAAACTTGATCACCAGTTTTTAAACCATAGGTGAGAGGTACTATACGCCCATGAATTTTTGCCCCACGACAAGTATTACCTACTTCTGTATGTACTCGGTAAGCAAAGTCGATAGGTGTGGCGCCACTCGGCAGATCTACCACATGACCTTCAGGAGTGAATACGTAAATGCGGTCCTGCTCTACATCACTCTTTACTTGATTAACAAATTCGGCACCATCACCTACTTCATCATGCCATTCTAATACCTGACGCAGCCATGCCAACTTCTCATCGTATGAGTTACCAATACTATTAACGTCGGTGCCTTTGTATAACCAATGGGCACACACACCTAGCTCTGCTTCATCGTGCATAGCAAAGGTGCGAATCTGAATTTCTACTACCTTTCCTTCTGGCCCTATTACTGCTGTATGTAAGGAGCGATATCCATTTTCTTTAGGAGTAGCAATGTAGTCATCGAATTCCTGAGGAATATTACGCCACAGGCCGTGTACGATACCCAAGGCGGTATAACAGTCCGTAAGTTCTGGCACAAGTATGCGTACCGCGCGCACGTCATGTACTTGAGAAAACTCAATATTCTTGCGCTGCATTTTTCGCCAGATGCTATAAATATGCTTGGCTCTGCCTGTGATATCTGGCTCAATGCCCGCGGCCTTTAGCTGCTCCGTTAGATCGGCTAACACACGCGCTATATAGTCTTGCCTATCCATTCGTCGCTCATCTAGAAAAGCAGCAATTTCTTTATAGGCATTAGGCTGAAGGTAACGAAAGGATAGATCTTCAAGTTCCCACTTAATGGTACCAATACCTAAGCGATGGGCCAAAGGTGCGTACACATCAAACACTTCTCGGGATACTAGATAGCGTTTTTTTCGATCAACTTTTTTTACCGCTCGAATAGCACAGGTACGTTCGGCCAGTTTAATCAGCGCAACTCGCACATCATCGACTAGGGACACTAGCATCTTGCGAACGTTAGTTAGCTGACTGTCTGATTGGCCTAAAATACTATCTCGAGTAGGGCTTTGTAAGCTGCTGATAGCAGCCATTTGCAACACACCATCGATCAGCTGAGCTACCATGGGGCCAAAGGCGTCCTTAACATCGCCAAGGGCCAATTTATCTTCGCGCACAGCTCGGTACAACACCGCAGCTACCAAGGTTTCTTCATTCACCTGCAGCGTGGTTAAAATTTCGGCCATTTCAAGGCCCGTACGGAAGCAGTCCACCTCTTCTGTGGCCAAAATATCTTCGCTTTGACTAGCTCGATCACGAACTTCTTGTGCCAACTCACAGGCCTTTTGTAGGAGGCTAGTGTCCTCAAGCTCAACCTGAGTTTGCAACCCTGCCATCCAGGCCTGAATATCAACGTTACCGTCCGCATGGGTCGGGTGTACTGCACGTACCTGTACCATGGTTACATTCCGCCTTCATTACGCGCTAAACTAGGCTGCCTAAGAATAGCTGTCCTAATATTAGCTGCGCTCGTTGATGTAGTTCATCTTTGACTTCTCAGACATTATGTCCGAACAAGCAAAGCCATTACTTCTAAATGGGGTGTATGGGGAAACATATCAATACAGCCCACTTTAGCCACATTTAGACCCAAGGCCTGAAATTCTTTCAAATCTCGCGCCATAGAGGCCGGGTTACAAGACACATAAACAACTCGCTCCAACGGCTGACCTTTAAGCAACTGGGCAATGCCTTTAGCTCCTGCACGAGGAGGGTCTAATAAAGCTTTATTAAAAGACTGTTTCTGCCACAGCTTACGAGCGCTAGCATCAAACAAGTCTGCATGTTCAAAGTCTACCAGAGCAAAGCCGTTATTCCGGGCGTTCTTACGACCTTGTTTTACCATGGAGTAGTCTCCTTCCAAGGCAAGTACTGTAACGAGCTGGTCAGCCATGCTGGCAATTGGCAGGGCGAAGTTACCCACACCACTGAATAAATCTAATACTTGATCTTCAGCCTGCAACTCTAGCCATTCTATAGCTTGGGCAACCATGCCTTTGTTAACCTGAGCATTGACTTGAACAAAGTCTTGTACAGCAAAATCTAAAACGATAGGTTTGTCTATTCCTGCTACTTCCAAACTATAGCTTAACTCTTCTATATGGCCACTTAACCAAAGGTCATCTTGATCAGTTTGCTGACATACCATACTAATTTCATGTTGCGTGCCAAAGCCTGCTAACAGTTGTTGGTCTTCTGGCGTTAGGGTGGCAGATACTTTCAAAATAATACAGGCACCAGCATCGGCTCGCAATAACTCCACATGGGTAACCCATTGGGTGTAATCCATAGCCACCAATATGTCATGCAAAGGCTCTAACAAGTTAGACAGCATCGGCTCCAATACTGGGCATGCGCTAATAGGCACAATGTGCTTATGGCCACTTTGGCGAAAGCCTAATAATAAGGTCTTGCTGTCAGCAAAATAGCGTGTAGCCAACTGCGCTCGGCGGCGATAACCCTGGCTTTCGCCAGTAATCGGTGGCACCCACTGTTCAGGCTCTATATTAGCTAAACGGCGTAGCTGCTCAGTAATAGCGGCCTGTTTATAGCTTATTTGAGCTGCAGGGTCTAAGTGCTGCAACTGACAACCACCACACGTGTCATATACAGGACAAATAGGTGTAATCCGGTGTTCACTAGCCTGCTTAATTTCCAACAGGCGCGCTTCCGCGTGAGTTTTATGGTCGCTAAATATTTCTGCCTTCACAGATTCACCTTGCAATCCGCCTTCAACAAAAATAGTTTTTCCTTGCCAGCGACCAACACCACGGCCATCGTGGCTTAGGTCTTCAAGGTCTAGATCGACATGCTTACCTACTGGTAAAGTGACTACTTCGATGTCTACTTGAGCTTGAGCCCGTTTCTGTTTAGCTGAGGCCGAAGGGTTTTTAAGTTTAAGTTTGCGCTGTAAGGGCGATAAACGAGCCATGATTAACCAAATACTCCAGTGGATAAATAGCGATCGCCACGATCGCAAATAATACAAACAATAACTGCATTTTCTACCTGTTTAGACAGGCGCAATGCTCCTGCTACAGAGCCTCCAGAAGAAACTCCAGCAAAGATACCTTCCTCTGTGGCTAAGGCCTTCATAGTGGCTTCTGCTTCAGTCTGATCCATATCGATAATTGCGTCTACTTTTGCCGCATCAAAAATACTTGGTAGATAGGCTTCTGGCCAACGCCGAATTCCTGGAATAGATGAATCTGGCTTAGGCTGTAGGCCATGAATTTGCACATCTGGGTTTTGCTCTTTTAAATAAGCAGACAAACCCATAATTGTGCCTGTGGTACCCATTGAACTCACCAAGTGGGTTATTGTACCTTGGGTTTGCTGCCAAATTTCAGGGCCAGTGGTACGGTAATGGGCCAATGGGTTGTCATTATTAGCAAACTGATCCAGTACTTTTCCTTCACAACGAGCCTGCATGGCTAAGGCTAAATCTCTAGCACCCTCCATGCTCTGCTCTGCTGTAACCTCAATCAGCTCAGCACCATACGCGGCCATAGATGCCTTACGCTCTGAACTCATATTATTTGGCATGATGAGTTTTAATCGATAACCCTTTATGGCTGCAGCCATAGCTAAGGCGATGCCTGTATTACCACTGGTCGCTTCTATAAGTACATCACCCGGTTGAATGTCGCCGCGCTTTTCTGCTTCTGTAATCATGCACATGGCTGGTCGATCTTTCACCGAACCTGCAGGATTGTTACCCTCTAACTTAGCCAGAATAATGTTACTGGTATTCCCTGGTAACCGCTGCAAGCGCACCAAGGGAGTATTACCAATATAGTCTTCTATGGTGGGGTACTTATGCATACTGACCTCTAGTGAACATACTTAACTTAACTTAACTTAGCACTACAAAAGCTAAGGCTTGGTCTAATTCGTCGGCAATACTAATATGGGCTTTTTGGCTACCTAAGTCAGCTTGGCGCTGTGCAGCTGCACCACTAAAGATCAATACTGGCGCACCCATTTCATCGTGTTCTATCTGCATTTGTTGCCAAGAAATACCACGCCCAATTCCTGTTCCTAAGGCTTTGGCTGCAGCCTCTTTAGCAGCAAAACGTTTAGCCAAAAAAGCGGCCGGTTGACTGGCTGCATCAAACTGAGACATTTCTAGTTCAGTGAGTATACGCTCGGCAAACTTGCGCCCAGTACGCTCTAATGCTGCTTCAATACGAGCGGTGGATACGATATCAGTGCCAATTGCCTTAACCATTACTTGCCTCGTTCTGCCTTAGTCTGCCAGATTAAACACGGCTAGGGCGATGGGGTTCACGGGCAGCTAACATTAGTGCTTTCATGTTTTTTACCGCTTGAGGCAGGCCAACAAACAACGCATCAGCCATCAACGAGTGGCCAATATTCAGTTCGTTAAACTCAGGGATAGCCGCAATGGCTTCTACATTTTGTAGATTAAGCCCATGCCCACCGTTAACAATAAGCCCAATACTTGCAGCATACGTTGCACTATGGGCTATACGTACTAGCTCGTCATGCTGCTGGGAGTGGCCTGTAGCGTCGGCATAAGCACCTGTGTGTAGCTCTATAAGCTCTGCCCCAGTGCGCTTAGCTGCATCTATTTGCTTTTTATCAGCATCAATAAACAAAGAAATCTGAGTGCCTACCGCCTGCATACGCTGGCATGCAGCCTTTATTTTCGCTTCTTGGGAAACCACATCTAAGCCACCCTCTGTGGTGAGTTCTTGACGTTTTTCGGGAACCAAACACACATAAGCCGGAGCAATTTCTACTGCCAAATCCACCATGGCATCAGTTACAGCCATCTCTAAGTTCATACGTGTTTGTAATACTTGAGCCAAAACCCGCACGTCACGTTCTTGAATGTGGCGCGCATCTTCACGCAAATGTACGGTAATACCGTCTGCACCAGCTTGCTCTGCATCTAGAGCTGCTTTAACTGGATCAGGATAACGCGTACCCCGAGCTTGGCGCAAAGTCGCAACGTGATCTATATTCACACCTAATAAAATTCGATTTGGATCAATCATTTCTGTCTTACCCTAATTGTCGCTTGTCTTTACTTTAGTTAGCTATATTAGCTATTTTTTAACGATAGTGTGGAATAAATTACGACTTAGCAATGGTTTTCCACCCAAGAGCAGGTCTAAGTTAACTCGTGCCATATACTTAGCTACTTTAAGACACTGGCTATCGGTGTACTGACCTGCGGCTAACTGCAGTAATACTTTACCGCTAATCACAGGGGAGTTACTTAGCTCACCAGATTCGCCATGCGGGGTTTGATTTAAACAAACCCCTTGCAACGGGTGCAACTGATAATTGAGCTCAGGCATTACGTCCTTACCCGTTATGTAGTCTTTATCCAAGCCCACATGATACCCCAGTTCGTCCATTAGATAGACCTCAAAGGGACGCAAGCATTGTTCTAATAGTACATTACCAGCCAACTGATTGAGCAGAGCTTGATAGTAGGCAAATAAGTTTGGGTGGGGGTCATCTGAGGCCAGAAGCTTTAGCAATAGCTCATTGATATAGAGCCCACTGTAAAGACTGTCCCCCACTATAGTCAAGGGCGCACCAGCTCCATCAAACTGGAGGCTTGTACGCAATTCACCACGCCCTGTAAAACTCACCATAAGCGGCGTAAATGGCTGCACTAAGGCGCGTTTAGCAGGCTGTTTGCCCTGCGCTTTTCGTGCTCCGTGAACAATAACCGACACCAAGCCTTGGTTAAGTGTAAATAAGTCGGCAATCACACTGCTTTCCCGCCATGGGCGGCTATGTAACACGTAGGCTGGCTGCTGGTCAGTCACACCTGTTAATCGAGGCCGTCGTAGCCTAAGCTTTGCAACGCTCGCTCATCATCCGACCAGCCACTTTTCACTTTCACCCATAGCTTAAGCATTACCTTACACCCAAACATACGTTCCATGTCCACTCGCGCATCACGTCCGATCTGTTTAATTCGGTCGCCTTGATCACCAATAAGAATACGCTTTTGGCCTTTACGTTCAACTAAGATTAAAGCGCCTATGTGGAGTATTGGGCCATCTTGGGCAAACTCTTCTATTTCTACAGTCATTTGATAAGGCAGCTCATCACCTAACTGGCGCATTATTTTTTCACGGATTAACTCGGCGGTAATAAAACGCGCACTGCGATCCGTCACTTGATCTTCAGGGAAGAAGTGGCGGCCATTAGGCAGTTGATCGAGCACGCACTGCTCTAACTGATCTACCGAAGCGCCTGTATGGGAAGATATGGGCACCAGCACTGCGTTAGGCAAACGTTGCTGAACTTCTTGTAAATAGGGCAACAAAGATTGCTTATCATCAAGTATGTCAATTTTATTAATCGCCAGAATCACCGGACAATTAGCCGCTTTAACCTTTTCGTACACGTGCTCGTCGGCATCATTCCAACGGGTGCGGTCTACCATAAAGATGACTAAATCTACGTGCTTTAAGGCACTAGAAGCAGCTTTATTCATGTAGCGGTTAATGGCTTTATCAGCTTGATCTCTATGTAGCCCTGGGGTATCTACATACACAACCTGCACATCTCCTTCAGTTTTAATACCCAAAATTTGATGGCGAGTGGTTTGTGGCTTGCGAGACGTAATGCTTATTTTTTGGCCCAAAATATGGTTAAGCAAAGTGGACTTGCCTACGTTAGGCCGGCCCACAATAGCTACATAGCCACATTTGGTGCTACTGTCGTTTTGGGTTGCTAACCAAGTATCTAAATCTGTCATGGTGTATTTTCTGTTATAAAGATTCTTGACCAAGTTGCTGTAACGCTAACGTGGCCGATTTCTGTTCTGCGATACGGCGGCTAGAGGCCTCCGCTTTAGTTGGTTTATCCAGTAAGCTACTGTGGCATTCTATGATGAAAATTTGTTCGTGATCTTGCCCCTTAACATCGATCAAATGATAAACGGGTAAATCAGATTTCTTCGCCTGCAAGTATTCTTGCAAGCGCGTTTTAGGATCTTTTTGGGTATCAGATAGGCTCAAATTATCTAGCCTAGAAGTAAACCAATCTAAGATACGCTCTTCGCAGGCAGCCATGCCCGCATCTTTATAAATAGCGCCAATAATGGCTTCGGTAACGTCTGCCAGAATAGATTCACGTCGCTGCCCGCCACTTTTTAGCTCTCCAACACCTAGCTTTAAACAAGGGCCAATGTGCATTTCTTTAGCCACTTGGGCCAGCGTTACACCTTTTACCAAACCTGCACGTAAGCGACTTAACTGACCTTCCCTGGCTTTGGGGAATTTATCAAACAACGCATTAGCAATGACAAAGTTAACAATGGAATCACCTAAATACTCTAAGCGTTCATTATTATAGTGGCCACACGAGCGGTGGGTAAGCGCTAAATCCAGCAGTGCAATATCAGTAAAGGAGTAACCAATAGCCGTACAAAGAGCGTCTATTTTTTGCTGGTGGGCCGTTTCGGCAGGCGCTTTCATATTAATCTATGCTGCCCACTGTACTAAAGTTGGGCAAACTGAAGAAGCTATCCCAATGCAACCACACGGCAACAGCCTTACCAGTAATATTTTCTTCTGGCACAAAGCCCCAATAGCGACTGTCATTACTACCGTCTCTGTTGTCGCCCATCGTGAAGTACTTTCCTGGTGGAATAGTGATCACGCCATTTTTACCAGGGGTTTTATTACGTAAGATAAGGTGTTCTACATCACCTAATTGCTCTTTATAGATTTCCGTCTCAGGGGACTGATCACCAACATAGGTCTGAGGCATCTGTTCGCCATTGATATAAATTACCTTATCGCGCAACTCTAAGGTATCACCTGGCACTGCAACCACCCGCTTAATAAACTTAATTGCTGTATTCTTTGGATACTTGAATACCATCACGTCGCCTACTTTTGGATCGTTAAGATCAAAAACCTTAGTACCCAATACTGGTAAGCGTATACCATATTCAAACTTATTAACGACAATGAAATCCCCTACGGTAAGTGTAGGCAACATAGAGCCTGAAGGAATCTGGTAAGGCTCCATAAAGAAAGAACGCAGAACCAACACAAAGGCTAATACAGGAAAAAATGAACGACTGTATTCTGCGAACAGGGGTTGACGCATCACTTTGTCTTGATCTGCTTGGGGTAATTCTGCACCAGCACTAGCTGTTGCCAATACTAACGCTTTAATGCGGGCTGGTTTCCATAACCACACATCAAGGGCATAACCAGCACCAAACACTGCCACTAGTACCGAAAGCAGTAACTCAAAATCAAAATCCATCATGGCCTATATGTCCTTTTATCTTTTATCTGAGGTAGCTATTTAGCTATCCAACTTAAGCACGGCCAGAAAGGCTTCTTGTGGAATTTCTACATTACCCACTTGCTTCATGCGCTTCTTACCTTCTTTTTGCTTAGACAACAGTTTCTTCTTACGGCTAATATCGCCACCATAGCATTTGGCTGTTACGTTTTTACGCAGGGCTTTAACTGTAGTACGAGCCACAATATTACCACCAATAGCTGCCTGAATAGCCACATCAAACATCTGCCGAGGGATAAGCTCTTTCATCTTTTCACACAAAAGACGACCACGAGACTGTGCATTATCGCGATGCATAATAACCGCCAAAGCGTCCACTCGTTCGCCGTTAATTAGAATGTCCAAACGCGCAAGCTTAGCTTCTTCGAAACGTACAAAGTTATATTCTAAAGACGCATAGCCACGGCTCACAGACTTAAGACGGTCAAAGAAATCTAATACCACCTCACTCATGGGCATGTCATAGGTTAACGAAACCTGAGTGGCGGTAAACTGCATATTCCTTTGTACACCACGTTTTTGAACACACAAAGTAATCACGTTACCTAAGTGTTCTTGTGGCACTAAGATATTAGCTTCTACGATAGGCTCACGCATTTCGGCCACACCACCCATATCAGGTAGTTTAGACGGATTATCTACATAGATCACTTTACCGTTATTGAGCTCTAATTCGTAGATTACTGTAGGCGCCGTAGTGAGTAAATCTAGGTTATATTCACGCTCTAATCGCTCTTGAATAATCTCCATGTGCAACATACCCAAAAAACCACACCGGAATCCAAAACCTAAGGCATCAGAGCTTTCTGGCTCATAAAACAAAGACGCGTCATTAAGGCTTAGTTTGGCTAGCGCTTCACGGAAATCTTCGTAATCATCTGAGCTAGTTGGGAACAAACCAGCATACACTTGAGGCTGTACCTTCTTGAATCCAGGCAAGCTTTCAACGTCAGACGTTTTAAAGTGAGTTAATGTATCGCCTACTGGTGCGCCATGAATATCTTTAATACCGGCAACGACATAACCCACTTCGCCAGCTCTTAATATGCCAGTTTGCTTACGTTTAGGTGTAAATATACCCAGATCATCTACGCCGTATTGTACGCCCGTAGACTTCACTATAATTCTGTCCTTTTTACGCAATACGCCGTTCTTAATACGCACCAATGATACGATACCAAGATAATTGTCGAACCAAGAGTCAATAATCAATGCTTGTAGCGGCTTGTCTTCGTCGCCTATAGGTGGTGGGATCAATTCTACTAATTGCTCCAGCACTTCTTGCATGCCTAGGCCACTTTTAGCCGAGGCTTCAATGGCGTCACTGGCATCAATACCAATCACTTCTTCAATCTCTTGCTTTACTTTATCTGGGTCGGCTTGAGGCAGGTCCATTTTATTCAAAACGGGTACTACTTCTAAGCCTAGCTCTAAGGCCGTATAGCAGTTAGCTACGGATTGAGCTTCTACCCCTTGCGCCGCATCCACTACCAACAAAGCCCCTTCACAGGCTTCTAACGACCGCGACACTTCATAGGAAAAATCTACATGCCCAGGGGTGTCGATAAAGTTAAGCTGATAGGTTTTACCATCTTTGCTGTGGAAATCCAAAGTCACACTTTGCGCTTTAATAGTGATGCCGCGTTCGCGTTCGATATCCATGGAATCCAGCACTTGCTGCTCCATTTCACGATCTGACAAACCGCCACACATTTGAATAAAGCGATCTGCAATAGTGGATTTACCATGATCGATATGAGCGATGATGGAAAAATTGCGGATCAGAGAGTTGATGGCCATGCGATGACTTCCGAGTTACCTCTAGTAAGAGGCTAATAATAGGGGTGCATAAAAGAGCGGAATTATATCCTAGTTGAAGCTAAAAAACCGTAGCAAGGCCACCTGCTACGGTTTTGTTAAGGCCTATTAGGGCTATTTTTACCGGCTAATTCGAGTGATCGCCTTTTTTGTCATGCTTTTGTATATGATCAGCACGCTTTTCGATCATCTCGTCATGTATGACTTCAAATTTTTCCACTTGCTCTGGTGTTAATAGTGACAGAACTTGTGCTTCCATATTGGCTTGATCAATCAAACGTTGACCCATAGCTTCACCATGCAAAGCGCCAATTTCTTTGGCTTTGGCAATGTAGGCATCACTGCCCAAGTCTAACTGAGACAAGTCTGAGAGTTGGGCTGCCATAGTCTGATGACCACCTGACATACCTTCATGCTGACCTTTCATAATATCTTTAATGGCGCCTTGTTGCGCATCTGTAAGATCCAGCACCTTAGACATGTATCGAACCATCGTGTCACTTCGATTACCGCCCATTTCCCCCCAGCCGCCATGATCCCATTTGCTATCCGCCATGGCCATTCCTGCAGCCACCAAACCAGCCAACGCTATAGTCGGTACAATAATTAAGCTGCGTTTGATAAATGGGTTCATGGTTTTGCTCCTAGTTAAGTTACCTCCCTAATGGGATAAACTCTATTATAGGTATACCATTGCAAGAGTGGGTGTAGACATTGCAAAGGAGTGCAAAGATATCGTTAATTCTATGACAAGGTGGTAAATATTGCCTTATATTTAGTCTACTTGAGCTAAGTTACCCTTTTCTTGCAGCCACGATTTACGATCACCTGAACGCTTTTTGGCTAACAGCATATCCATCACTTCCATAGTGCCGTCACCCGACTCTATACTAAGCTGCACTAACCTTCGGCTATCTGGCTTCATGGTAGTTTCTCTTAACTGAGAAGGGTTCATTTCGCCCAAGCCCTTAAAACGCTGAACATTGACCTTACCGCGCTTTTTCTCGGCAGTAATATGATCCAACACGCTTTGCTTTTCGCTTTCATCAAGGGCATAAAACACTTCTTTGCCAATATCGATACGATACAGAGGTGGCATAGCCACATACACATGGCCTGCTGCAACTAACGGCTTAAAGTGGCGCACGAATAAAGCGCACAATAACGTGGCAATGTGTAAGCCGTCTGAATCGGCGTCAGCTAAGATACAAATTTTGCCGTAACGCAAACCTTCTAAATTTTCTGCACCGGGGTCCACACCCATTGCAACGGCTATATTGTGCACTTCTTGAGAAGCTAATATTTGCCCCGAGTCCACTTCCCAAGTATTGAGTATTTTACCTCGCAAAGGCAGAATAGCTTGAAACTCACGCTCTCGTGCTTGCTTAGCAGAACCACCAGCAGAGTCACCTTCCACTAGAAAAAGCTCACCTCGGCTCACATCGGTACCACTGCAATCCGCCAGCTTTCCAGGCAAAGCCGGACCTTGGGTGATTTTTTTACGGATGACTTTTTTTCCCGCACGTAAGCGTTTTTGGGCGTGATTAATCACTAAATCAGCTAATAACTCACCTTCATCAGTATGCTTATTGAGCCATAAACTAAAGGCATCTTTCACTTCACCAGACACATAAGCCACAATTTGGCGGGAAGAAAGTCGCTCTTTAGTTTGGCCAGAAAACTGTGGATCTTGCATTTTTACAGACAACACAAAACAGCAACGGTCCCATATATCTTCTGGGCGAAGTTTCACACCACGAGGCAGCAAGGTACGAATTTCACAAAATTCCCGCAAAGCATCGAGTAAACCACTACGTAAACCGTTAACATGAGTACCTCCTTGTGAGGTTGGAATC
>Ga0115004_10002570_pt1 | contig 14889 bp, 10 predicted proteins | sample ArcticOcean_MG_C_10_FD_88737 | JGI IMG/M metagenome (GOLD analysis project Ga0115004, IMG submission 88737) | Marine microbial communities from western Arctic Ocean - ArcticOcean_MG_CB11_90 | ecosystem: Environmental > Aquatic > Marine > Oceanic | place: Arctic Ocean: Canada Basin | collected...
GATCAAGATGCAATCGAATATTTATGTAAAGAAGCTCCAAGAGCAGTTGTTGAACTCGAAAGATATGGAGTTCCTTTTAGCAGAACAGAAGATGGTAAAATTTATCAAAGACCATTTGGTGGTATGACAAAAAATTATGGCAATGGAACCGTACAAAGAACATGTGCGGCGGCAGACAGAACAGGTCATGCTATTCTTCATACACTTTATGGACAAGCTTTAAAGCATAACACAGAATTTTTTATAGAATATTTTGCTTTAGATTTAATAATGAAAAATGGTGAGTGCAAAGGTATAATCGCTTGGAATCTAATAGATGGAACTATTCATAGATTTAGATCACATATTACAATTATTGCTACTGGCGGTTATGGAAAAGTATATCAAACAGCAACTTCCGCACACACATGCACAGGAGATGGAAATGCGATGATATTAAGAGCAGGACTGCCGCTTCAAGATATGGAATTTGTTCAATTTCACCCCACGGGAATATATGGTGTTGGAACTTTAATTACGGAGGGAGTAAGAGGAGAGGGTGGATTTCTTGTAAATAGCGAAGGTGAAAGATTTATGGAAAGATACGCACCTAACGCTAAAGACTTAGCTTCAAGAGACGTTGTGAGCAGATCGATGGAAATTGAAATTAATGAAGGGCGTGGTGCAGGAAAAGACAAAGATCACATCCACTTACATTTAGACCATCTTGACTCTAAAGTTATAGAAGAAAGACTTCCTGGAATATCAGATGCAGCCAAAACTTTTGCCAATATAGATGTGAGTAAACAACCCATACCAGTTGTGCCGACAGTTCACTATAACATGGGTGGAATACCAACGAATTATAAGGCTGAAGTTTTAACACTCAATGGTTCAGAAAAAACAGTACCAGGTTTAATGGCTATCGGAGAAGCGGCGTGTGTATCTGTACACGGCGCTAATAGACTTGGTTCAAACTCCTTAATAGATCTTGTTGTTTTTGGAAGAGCTGCTGCAAAAAGAGCAGCAGAACTTGTCAAGCCAGGAACACCACATGAAGAAGTTTCTCAAAGTGAAACAGATAAGTGTCTGAATAGATTTGATAAAATACGTAATTCAAACGGCAGCATAAAAGCAGCAGACCTTAGGTCTTCAATGCAAAAAACTATGCAAACTAAATGTGCAGTGTTCAGAACTGAAGAAACTCTTAAACAAGGGATAACTGATATTAGAAAACCACTCCAAGGCATGAATGATTTAACCGTTCAAGACAAGTCATTAATATTTAATACTGATCTAGTTGAAACTCTAGAATTTGATAATTTAATTAGTCAAGCTCTAACAACGATGGATTCAGCATATCATAGAAAAGAAAGTAGAGGAGCGCATGCAAGAGAAGATTTTACTAAACGTGATGACAAAAACTTTATGAAACATACTTTAGCTTGGCAAGATGGAGATAAAGTTACTCTAAAATACAGAGATGTTCACGCTAGGACTTTAACAAATGATGTACAATATTTTCCACCTAAAGAAAGAATTTATTAAAAGTGGTACAATTTAATTTACCGCAAAACTCAAAAATTCTCAAAGGTAAATACTATAAAGATAAAACAAATTCTTCTAATTTAAAAAAAATAAATGTTTATAGATGGGAACCATCAAACGATCAAAATCCAAGAATTGACACTTTCGAAGTTGATATGGATAGTTGTGGGCCAAAAGTTTTAGATATATTATTTAAAATAAAGAATGAAATTGACTCTTCGTTAACTTTTAGGAGATCTTGTGCCCATGGAGTCTGCGGCTCATGTGCCATGAATGTTGATGGTGTGAATACGTTATCTTGCATCAAATCACACACTGATATCAAAGGTGAATTAAATATTTATCCTCTACCTCATTTAAAAGTCATAAAAGATTTGATCGGTGATTTAACAGGTCTTTATAAACAATACGAATCCATTCAGCCTTGGTTAAAAACAACACAAACAGGTCAAGAAAAACAAGAAATTTTACAATCTGAAAAAGATAGAACAAAATTAGATGGTTATTACGAATGTATACTTTGCGCTTGTTGTTCAACTTCATGCCCAAGCTACTGGTGGAATGGAGATAAATATTTAGGCCCGGCTGTATTGCTTCAGGCTTACAGATGGATCAATGATAGCCGAGATGAAGAAAAAAAAGAGAGATTAAAAAAAGTTGCTGATGAGCTTAAACTTTATAGATGCCATACCATTATGAATTGTACTAACTCATGCCCAAAAGGCCTGAATCCTGCAAAAGCCATAGGTTCTATTAAGAAAATGCTTGCAACAAGTTAAAACCTTAATTATTCCATTATACCTATGAATAGCATTGAACACTTTGTTAACGGAAAGAAATTCTCAGGGAGTTCAAAAAGAACATCAAAAGTTTTTAATCCTGCTACTGGTGAAAATACTACTGAGGTAAAATTAGCCTCAACGGAAGATGTAAATGTAACAGTAGAGGCTGCTAAAAGAGCTTTTGTTTCTTGGTCTAAAAAACCACCCCTGCAAAGAGCAAGAGTAATGTTTAAGTTTAAAGATTTAATAGAAAAAAATTTTGAAGAGTTAACTAAAATTATAGTCTCAGAACATGGAAAAGTATTTGATGATGCAAAAGGTGAAATAACAAGAGGACTCGAAGTTGTAGAGTTTGCTTGTGGTATTCCACAACTGTTAAAAGGAGAGTTTACTGAAAATGTTGGGACAAATGTTGACAGCTGGTCTTTAAGACAACCACTTGGAATTTGTGCTGGGATCACACCTTTTAATTTTCCAGCTATGGTTCCGATGTGGATGTTTCCTGTAGCTATTGCTTGTGGAAACACTTTTATTTTAAAGCCATCAGAAAAAGATCCTTCTTGCCCAATAAGGCTAGCAGAATTATTTTTAGAGGCCGGGTTACCAGAAGGAGTTTTTAACGTCGTTAATGGAGATAAAGAAGCTGTTGACGCAATCATTAATAATAAAGATATAGCGGCTGTGAGTTTTGTTGGATCGACGCCTATTGCAAAATACATTTATGAAAATTGTGCGAAAAATGAAAAAAGAGTTCAAGCACTGGGTGGAGCTAAAAACCATGCTGTAATTATGCCTGACTGCGATTTAGATCAAGCAGTCAATGGTTTGATGGGTGCCGCGTATGGTTCAGCTGGTGAAAGATGTATGGCACAGTCAGTTGCGGTTGCGGTTGGTAGTATAGGCGATAAGCTTGTTCAAAATTTAGTTGAAAAAGTAGAAGCGTTAAAAGTAGGTTCGGGTATGGACAAAAAATCAGAAATGGGTCCGCTAGTTACAAAAGAACATCTGGAAAAAGTAAAAGGATATATAGATATTGGTGTAAAAGAAGGAGCAAAACTTGTTGTTGATGGAAGAAATTTAAAACTACAAGGGTATGAAAAAGGTTATTATTTAGGTGGTTGCTTATTCGATCATGTCAAAAAAGATATGAGAATATATAGAGAAGAAATTTTTGGTCCTGTTCTATCAGTTGTAAGAGCGAAAGATTTTGAAGAAGCTTTAAAATTAGTTAACGATCATGAATTTGGAAATGGAGTAGCTATTTTCACTCGAGACGGTGACGCAGGAAGAACGTTTGCGAGCAATGTACAGGTCGGAATGGTAGGAATTAACATTCCAATTCCTGTTCCTATGGCTTTTCATAGTTTTGGTGGTTGGAAAAGATCTTTATTTGGGGACCAACATATGCACGGTCCAGAAGGAGTTAGATTTTACACAAAGTTAAAAACGGTCACATCAAGATGGCCATCAGGTTCAAGATCTGATCCAGAATTTGTGATGCCAACAATGAAATAATTATGAAAAAAAAAATTTCACTTATAGGAGCAGGACAAATCGGAGGTACACTAGCCCATTTGATAGCTTTAAAGGAACTGGGTAATGTAGTTTTATTTGATGTAGCAGAGGGGTTAGCAAAAGGAAAAGCTTTAGATATAGCACAATCTTCCTCAGTTGATGGGTTTAATGTAGATATAAGAGGAACAAATAATTATGAAGACACGAAAAATTCAGATGTAATAATTATAACCGCAGGAGTTCCCAGAAAACCAGGAATGACCAGAGATGATTTACTTGGAATAAACTTAAAAATTATTAAGCAGGTGGCAGAAGGAATTAAAAATTCATCACCAAAAGCTTTCGTTATATGCATTACAAATCCACTAGATGTAATTGTCATGGCTCTACAAAAGTATTCTGGGCTTCCAAAAAATATGGTTGTTGGTATGGCTGGAATTCTTGATACTTCAAGATTTAAATATTTTTTATCTCAAGAGTTAAATGTTCCAGTAAAAAAAATTAGTTCGCTAGTCTTGGGCGGACACGGAGATACAATGGTTTCAATGTTAGAGCACACCAAAGTCGATGGAATGCCAATATTAGATCTAGTAAAAAAAGGAAAACTTAAAAAAGAAATTTTAGAAAATATCGTATTGAGAACTAAGAGTGGTGGAGCAGAAATAGTTAAATTATTAGAAAAAGGTTCTGCATTTTATGCTCCTGCAGCTTCAGGTGTAGAGATGGCAGAAAGCTATTTAAATGATTTAAAAAAAAAACTTCCCTGCGCCGCATATTTGAATGGAGAATTTGGATTTACAGATCTCTATGCCGGAGTACCAGTAATAATAGGAAAAAATGGCGTCGAGAAAGTTATTGAATTGAATTTATCAAATGAAGAAAAAGAACAATTTAATAATTCTATTAATTCAGTAAAAGAATTATTTGATGCAGCAAAAAAAATTGATTCTACTTTATAAAAAATATTTACCATTACTTTTAGTTGGTATTTTTTCCTTTTTTGTAAATTATCACTATGGTTTTATTGGTGTAATGCCAATGGACAATTTTGTATTATACAATGGAGGATATAGAGTTCTCAGCGGCTACATACCATTTAATGATTATTGGTTAGTTACAGGACCATTATTAGATTACTTAAATGCATTATTTTTTTTTATTAATGGAACTAGTTGGAAGAGTTTTATAATTCATTCATCCTTAATAAATTTAATTATATCTGTAGTTAGTTATCAACTATTTACTGAGCTTGGATTACAAAAAAAATTCTCAATCATATACTCTATTTTTTTTTCAATATTATTTTACCCGATTGTAGGCACTCCTTTTGTTGATCACCATGCTATTTTCTTTTTAATAATTGCATTTTATTTATTTATTTTAGGCGTGATTAAAAATAATAATTTATTTTTTTTTTTTATACCTCTTTTTTTTATGTTGTCTTTTTTATCAAAACAAACGCCAGCAGCTTATGGTTTGCTTGGTATTCTATTTTTATTCGCGACTTATCTATTCTTTGATTTTAAAAAGAATATAAAAATATTAAAAACATTAATTTTCGGTTCAATTACATCAGTATTATTTGTAATTTTATTTTTTTACTTTTCAAAAATAAATTTTTTTAATTTTTACGAGCAGTATGTTTTATACGCTAAAACAATAGGTGACTTTAGATTTTCAACTTTAGAATTTAATTTCTTTGGAATAGTATCTGAGTATAAATTTGTGATTATTTTACTAGTTTTGCTAACATTGTCATTAACAGGATTGGGTAAGCAGAAAAACTTAAAAAGCACTATAGTAATTTTGACTATTATTGTTTTAAGTAGCTTGTTAATTTTTCACCAATACTTAAGTTTTAATCAAAATTTTATTTTTTTTTTAGTTCCCTTACTGTCTGGATTTATACATATTTTTATTAAAAAAAATCTCAAAGGTAAATTTATTTTAGCATTAACTATTTTGATATGTATTTATTCAACAGCAAAATATCATATCAGATTTAATGAACACAGAAAGTTTAATGAGTTAGAAAAAGTAGATTTAAGCAAAGCAATCGACGCTAAAGTATTGAGCAAAGATTTAAAGGGCTTAAAGTGGATTACATATAGATACCCCAACGATCCTCAGTATGAAATTAATAATTTAAAAAAGGCAATGGAAATAATTTCTCAAGACAGATCTAAGAAAGCATTAATAACAAGTTATCAGTTTATAGCATCTGCTATAAAAATTTATGATTTTTCTCCTAATCAATGGCATCATCCATCTGTGAGTTTTCCACTTAAAAATCAAAAATATCACAATAGTTATAAAAATTTTTTTATTAAAAATTTAAAAAAAAATAGTATTGATTTTATTTATGAGACCTCAGAAACTAAAAATTCAATAGTTGAACTGGTTTTAAGTAATAACTGTTTCTACAAGGAAAGAGTAGGCAAAATGCTGGTCAAATTTACATTAAATAAAAATTGTAAAGATTTTAGATGAAAATAATTAGAAAAATAGCCATTTTATTTTTTGATATATTAGATAATTTTGTTCATCAAAAAAAAATTCTTTTATTTTTTAAAAAAAAAAAATTGAATATAACTTGTCTTATAGACGTAGGTTGCCACAAAGGGACTTATACAGATTTATTTTTAAAAAACTTTAACGTTAAAAAAGCTTTAATGTTTGAACCACAAAAAAAAATTTTTACTATAATTAAAAAAAAATATCGAAAAAATAAAATTATCAAAACTTTTAATTATGCTATTTCTAGTAAAAATAAAAATCAGAAAATGTATATTAATAGACATGACTTGACTTCTTCACTTACTAAGATTGATGAGTCTAATAATTATTTAAAAAAGAAAAGTAGATTATTTATGGAAAATAATGAGCGAAGTCTAATAGAAAAAATATACACAGTTAAAACAATTCGATTGAGAGATGTTTTAATTAAAAACCGGATAACAAAAATAGAATTATTAAAAATAGATACCGAAGGACATGAGCTAGAAGTACTACTAGGTCTTGGTAAATTTATTAAAAAAACACGTTATGTGTTGATAGAATTTCATAGAGATAAAATTTATTACAATTATAATCCTAAAAAAATTCATAATTACTTGATTAAAAATAATTTTATATTAGAAGATACTTTCAAATTTCCATTCACTTACTGGGAAGATAGAGTTTACACAAATAAGAGTTATAAATGAACATTCACGAACACCAAGCTAAAGAGTTATTAAAAGAATTTGGGGCTCCAGCTTCAAATGGAATTGTAATATTTTCAATAGATGAAATAGATGAAAAAATTAAAAAATTAAATTCAAAAGAGTTTGTGCTTAAAGCACAAATCCACGCTGGAGGACGAGGAAAGGGCGGAGGAGTAAAATTAGTAAAAAGCATTAATGAATTAAAAGTCCAAGCAAAAAAGATGTTTGGAATGAATTTAGTTACTCATCAAACAGGAACACAGGGAAAAAAAGTAAAAAGACTATACGTGGAAGAAGCTTCGGATATAGCTAAAGAATTCTATTTATCCTGCCTAGTGGACAGAGCAAGTTCAAAAATTGCTTTTATAAGCAGTACAGAAGGCGGGATGGACATTGAAAAAGTTGCATCTGAGGCACCAGAAAAAATTATTACAAATAAAATAGATTTTAAAAAAAATCTTGAAAAAAATGAAATAGAAAAAATAATAAAACCGTTTAATTTTAATGATGAACAGAAGTTAACCGCACAAAAATTAATCAAAGCTTTATATAAAATTTTAATTGAAAAAGACGCTACCTTAATAGAAATAAATCCACTTATTATAACCAAAGATGAGAGAGTTGTGTGTTTGGATGCAAAAATGAATTTCGATGATAATGCTTTATTTAGAAGACCAGAAATTTTTGAATTACGAGATTTAAACGAAGAGGAACCCGCTGAAATTGAAGCAAGTAAACACGATCTAGCTTACATTAAATTGAATGGTTCAATCGGATGTATGGTAAATGGAGCTGGATTAGCTATGGCTACTATGGACATTATAAAATTGTATGGACAGGAACCAGCTAACTTTTTAGACGTTGGGGGAGGAGCATCAAAAGAAAAAGTCTCTGCTGCTTTTAAATTAATTCTTTCCGACAAAAATGTTAAAGGTATATTAATAAATATTTTTGGTGGAATTATGAGATGTGATGTTATAGCTCAAGGTGTAATTGATGCTGCTAAAGAGACCAATCTAAAGGTCCCCCTTGTAGTTAGATTAGCGGGGACTAATTTTAGAGAAGGAAAAAAAATATTGGATAAGTCTGGACTTAAGATTCTATCAGCAATAGACCTTAATGATGCTGCTAAAAAAATTGTCGAAGCAATAAAATAAATGTCTGTATTAGTGAATAAAAAAACAAAAGTTATTTGCCAGGGCTTTACAGGCATGCACGGTACATTTCACTCGGAACAAGCTATAAAATATGGAACTCAATTAGTGGGCGGAGTTACTCCTAAAAAAGGCGGGCAAAAACATCTCAATCTACCTGTTTTTGACACAGTTGAAGAAGCGAAAAAAAAAACTGAGGCAAGCGCAACAATGATATATGTGCCCCCAAAATTTGCTGCTGCAGCTATTATTGAGGCAATCGAAGCAAAAATTGAACTTATTGTTTGTATTACAGAAGGAATACCAATTATAGATATGATTAAGGTAAAACAAATTTTAAGCAAAAGTAAAAGTCGCTTAATAGGACCTAATTGTCCCGGGATAATTACTCCCGATGAATGTAAAATTGGCATTATGCCAGGTAGTATTCATAAAAAAGGATCTGTTGGAATAGTTTCTAGATCAGGAACCTTAACTTACGAAGCAGTTGCTCAAACCACAGCTAATGGCATGGGACAATCTACTTGTATCGGAATTGGAGGAGACCCAATTAATGGAACTAATTTTATTGATTGTCTTGATCTTTTTTTAAAAGATGATGAAACTAAATCAATAGTTATGATCGGAGAAATCGGTGGTTCTGCGGAAGAAGAAGCTTCAGAGTTTGTAAGAAAATCAAGCATTAAAAAACCTATGGTTGGTTTTATAGCAGGTCTTACTGCGCCTCCGGGAAGAAGAATGGGGCACGCAGGTGCAATTATATCTGGAGGTAAAGGTGGGGCAGAAGACAAGATTGAAACAATGAAATCAGCAGGAATCACAATCTCAAAATCTCCCGCAGATATTGGTAAAACATTACTTGAAAAACTAAGTAGATAATTAAAAAAAATATATGTTATTATGAGATATTAAAATGTCATCACATCATGATAATAATATATTCAAAAAAACATCTTTTCTAGCTGGTAACAATTCTGCCTTTATAGAACAATACTATTCTGACTATCTAAACAATCCAAATACTTTGCCAGCAGGCTGGAAAGAATTTTTTGATGGGCTTAAAGAAAATGAAGCAGTTATTTCAAAAACATTAGAAGGACCAAGTTGGGCTCCAAAAAAAAAAATTAAAAAAATAAATTCTTACTTAGAAGACTTAGCGGAAAAAAAAACGATAAAAGAAAATGAAATTATCAATCCTTCGCTTGTTGAAGGTGCGGCTAAAGATTCTGTAAGAGCAATTATGTTAATTCGAGCCTACAGAATCAGGGGTCATCTTGTTGCAAATCTTGATCCATTAGATCTAATGATTAGAAGTGAACATCCTGAGTTAAAGCCAGAAACATATGGATTTACAAAAAATGACTATAATAAAAAAATATTTTTAGATGGCGTGCTTGGAATTCAAGAAGGAACTTTAAATGAAATTTTAAATATTTTAAAAAAAACTTATTGTGGAAATATAGGTTATGAATTTATGCATATGGGAGATCCAGATGAGAAATCATGGATTAGAGATAGAATTGAGGGACCTGAAAAAGAAATAATCTTTACAGAAAATGGAAAAAAAGCAATCTTAAATAAAATTATTGAGGCTGAAGGTTTTGAAAAATATTTACACATTAAGTTTGTTGGGACAAAACGTTTTGGAATTGATGGAGGTGAATCATTAATTCCTGCGCTTGAACAAATTATTAAAAGAGGGGGAAACTTAGGAGTAAAAGAAATCAAGATCGGAATGTCACATCGTGGAAGATTAAATGTTTTAGCAAATGTAATGGGAAAACCTTTCAAGGCTATATTTAATGAATTTTTTGGAAGCAGCGTTGCTCCAAAGAGAGACTTTGAGGGAGATGTGAAATATCATTTAGGAGCGTCATCAAATCGAGAATTTGATGGTAATGTAGTTCATATAAGTCTAACAGATAATCCCTCTCATTTAGAAGCAGTTAATCCTGTAGTGTTAGGTCAAGTAAGAGCAAAACAATTTTTTCACAAAGACCCTGAGAGAAAAAAAGTAATTCCAGTTTTAATTCATGGTGATGCAGCTTTTGCGGGCCAAGGGGTGGTGGCAGAATGTTTTGCGATGTCAGGCCTGCCTGGACACAATATTGGTGGGACCATTCATATTATAGTAAACAATCAAATAGGATTCACAACATCCCCTAGGTTTGCAAGATCATCTCCTTATCCAAGTGAAGTCGCAAAAATAGCCCAAGCACCTATTTTACATGTCAATGGCGATGATCCCGAAGCAGTAGTTCATTGTGCAAAAATTGCGACTGAGTTTAGACAGAAGTTTAATAGAGATGTTGTCGTAGATATTTTTTGCTACAGAAGATTTGGACACAACGAGGGCGATGAACCATCTTTTACACAACCACTAATGTATAAAAAAATAAAAAAACACCCCTCAACTCTAAATATTTATTCCCAAAAGTTAGCTAGTGATAGACTTTTGTCTAAAGAAAAAACTGATCAGGAAATTGATAAATTTAAATCTTATCTTGAAAAAGAATTTATGGAATCTAAAAGCTATAAACCTGAGCTCACTTGGTTTGATGGTGTTTGGTCTAGATTTAAGCCTGCTTTAGGAAAAGATAAAAGGGGGATAACTGGTGTTGATAGAAACAAGATTATTACAATAGGAAAAAAAATTACATTATTGCCAGAAAATTTTAATATACATAAAACATTGCAAAAAATATTTATGGCAAAACAAAAAATGTTTACAGAAAATGTTTCAATCGATTGGTCTACCGCTGAAGCCTTAGCATTTGGAACACTATTAGATGAAGGTTTTTCTGTAAGATTATCAGGTCAAGACTCAGGCAGAGGTACATTTAGTCAGAGACATACTGTACTAAGAAACCAAGATAGTCACGAGAGATATATACCTTTAAACCATATTTCAAAAAACCAAAAAAAATTTGAAGTAATAGATACACTTTTATCTGAACTAGCTGTCTTAGGTTTTGAATTTGGATATACATTATCTGAACCAGATACCCTAGTTTTATGGGAAGCACAGTTTGGTGATTTTGCAAATGGAGCTCAAATTATTATTGATCAATTTATTTCCTCTGGTGAGGCTAAGTGGGGAAGAGCTAGTGGCCTAGTAATGTTACTGCCCCACGGATACGAAGGACAAGGGCCAGAACATTCATCGGCAAGGCTAGAAAGATTCTTACAGTTGTGTGCTCAGGATAATATCCAAGTAGTTAATTGCACAACACCGGCTAATTATTTTCATGCTCTTAGAAGACAGATGCATAGAGACTTTAGAAAACCATTAATAATTATGACACCTAAATCTTTATTAAGGCACAAACAATGTGTTTCTACTTTAGATGATTTTACGAAAGATAATAGTTTTCATAGAGTTTTGTCAGATCGAGCTCACGCAAAAGAATTTGGACTAATTAAACTTAAAGAAGGTAAAAAAATAAAAAAAATAATTATTTGCTCTGGAAAAATTTATTTTGATTTAATTGACGCTAGAGAAAAATCAAAAAATGATGAAGTAGTTTTTATTCGATTAGAGCAAATTTATCCCTTTCCTGTTAAAAGGCTAGGGGGAGAGTTAAAACGATACACAGAAAATGCTGAAGTTTATTGGTGCCAAGAAGAACCCCAAAATATGGGTGCCTGGAACACAGTTAGAAATTACATTGATAGAACTTTAGAAATTATTAATTATTCCAAGAAAAAGGTTAAATATATTGGTAGAAGACCATCAGCATCAACAGCGACAGGAAACCTCAATAAACATCTTGCGCAACAAAAAGAAATATTAGAAAAGGTTGTTGGAAAAATTAATTAATGTCTGAAAATATCTTAGTTCCTGTACTTGGTAATCCGTAACGGAGGCTACGGTTGCTAAATGGTTAAAAAATGAAGGAGATAAAATAAAAGCTGATGAAGCAGTTGTTGAGCTAGAAACAGACAAAGTTAATATCGAAGTTCCAGCTCTTTCAAATGGAACTTTAGAAAAGATTTCTGTTAAAGAAGGTGAAACAGTAAATGTTGGTGCATTACTAGGAACGATGACTGTTTCAAGCAATCTGGCAGCAAGCACACTAGAAGCGGAAGAAAAAAAGTATTCTCCACCTTCTAAAAAATTAGAAGTAGTTAAAGATATTGAGCCTGTAAAAAAAGAAAGAAAAGAAGAACCTTTAGTTCTTACCGATGCTCAGGAAGAAAAAAAAAAAACAAAAGCATCACCTTCGATTGTAAAATCTGTTTCACCTTCAGCTAGAAAAATAGCGTCAGAGTCAAAAATTGATTTAAGTAAAGTTAAAGGGTCAGGTAAAAACGGAATTATATTGAAAGAAGATCTTCTTAGCTTGATGGGTTCAATTCCTCAACCGTCTGAACGAAAAACAACGCATGGTCCTGAGGAGAGAATTAAAATGACAAGGTTGAGAATAACTATAGCTAAGAGACTCAAAGAAGCACAAGACAACGCAGCTATGTTAACTACTTTTAATGAAGTTGATATGAGTCAAGTAATTTCAATGAAAAATGAAAACAAAGAAGAATTTCAAAATAAATATTCAGTTAAATTAGGTTTTATGTCTTTTTTTGTAAAGGCTTGTGTAGTCGGGCTTAAAAATTATCCTGTTATAAATGCAGAAATCCAAGGCGACGAAATAGTTTATAAAAATTATTACAATATAAGCATAGCAGTAGGAACAGAAAGAGGATTAGTTGTACCTGTACTTAGAAATACAGATGAAATGTCTTTTGCTGATATAGAAAAAAATATTACTTTATTAGGACAAAAAGCCAGAGATGGGAAAATTGTTATTGATGACCTTCAAGGTGGAACTTTTACCATTACTAACGGAGGAATTTATGGATCAATGTTATCAACACCAATTTTAAACCCCCCTCAATCTGCTGTTTTAGGGATGCACAATATTATTGAAAGACCTGTAGTCATTAACAAAAGTATTATCATTCGACCGATCATGTATTTAGCACTTTCTTATGATCATCGAATTGTTGATGGCAAAGAAGCAGTTTCTTTTTTAAAAATTGTTAAAGAGTGTCTTGAGGATCCAAGAAGACTATTTTTAGATTTATAGTTATGGAAAATAATTTTGATGTAATTATTATAGGTGGAGGGCCAGGAGGGTATGTCTGTGCTATACGTGCAGCTCAGTTAGGTTTAAAAACAGCATGTGTTGAGTCGAGAAGAACACTTGGAGGGACATGTCTTAATGTAGGATGTATACCATCAAAAAGCCTTTTAAACTTATCTGAATCTTATCACAAAGCCCAGAAAGACTTTAATTCTCAAGGTATAGAGTTTACCGGTTTAAAGCTTAACTTAGACAAGATGATGTCTAGTAAAAATAAATCAGTTCAAGTGCTGACCAAAGGAATCGAATTTTTATTTAAAAAAAATAAAGTGACTTACATTAAAGGCAAAGGAGTTCTATTTTCTAATAACGATGTTGTTGTTTATGAAGGAGAAAAAAAAACATCTTACAAAGCAAAGAATATCGTAATAGCTACTGGTTCAGCACCCACATCACTTCCAGGCATAGAAATTGACGAAAAAAATATAGTATCTTCTACAGGCGCACTTTCATTCGCCGATGTCCCCAAAGAATTAATTATAATCGGTGGTGGCTATATAGGACTAGAAATGGGTTCTATCTGGTCAAGATTAGGATCAAATGTTACAGTTTTAGAATACTTAGATTTTATTACACCTGGAATGGATAGAGAAGTTTCAAATGAGTTTCAGAAAATACTTACAAAACAAGGAATAAAATTTAAACTGAACAACAAGGTAACTTCAGTTAGTAACGAAAAAAATAAAGTTATGGTCAATTTTACCAACAATAAAACGGGCGAAAAAATACGTTTAGAATGTGATAAGGTTTTAGTTGCAGTCGGTAGGAAGCCTTATACCGAGGGACTTAATTTAACAAAAATAGGAATCAAAAAAGATACTCAAGGAAAAATTGAAGTAAATCAAAAACTACAAACTTCGATAAAAAATATTTATGCTATCGGAGATGTAATTCAAGGGCCTATGTTAGCTCACAAAGCTGAAGAGGAAGGAATGGCGGTAGCTGAGATTATAGCAGGCCAAGCAGGCCATGTTAATTATGATGTAATACCAGGAGTGATTTATACTTCACCAGAAGTAGCAACTGTTGGTAAAACTGAAGAACAGCTCAAACAAGCTGAAATAGATTATAAAGTTGGAAAATTTCCTTTCATCGCTAATTCAAGAGCTAAAGTAAATAATGAAACAGATGGATTTGTAAAAATATTAGCTGATAAAAAAACTGACAGAGTATTAGGCGTTCATATGATTGGTCCACATACAGGCGACATGATAGCAGAAATGGCCTTAGCCATGGAATTCGGTGCTAGTGCTGAGGATATTGCCAGAACATGTCATGCTCACCCCACTCACACAGAAGCTGTAAAAGAAGCAGCTCTAGCAGTTGATAAAAGAGCAATTCACTTCTAATTGATATAACATCAATTAGATTCTTTAAAATGAAAGTTCCTGTTTTAGTCCCAAAAATTTTTAATTTCCCTTTTACTTATGACTCGGGTTCTGTAAAAAATTTAACAGTAGGAGACTTGGTCCTCGTACCTTTTGGAAAAAACGAAGAAATAGGCGTCGTTTGGGATCAAATTCAGCTATCCAACAAAGAGTTTAAAGTTAAAAAAATTAAA
>Ga0115004_10002577_pt1 | contig 14880 bp, 18 predicted proteins | sample ArcticOcean_MG_C_10_FD_88737 | JGI IMG/M metagenome (GOLD analysis project Ga0115004, IMG submission 88737) | Marine microbial communities from western Arctic Ocean - ArcticOcean_MG_CB11_90 | ecosystem: Environmental > Aquatic > Marine > Oceanic | place: Arctic Ocean: Canada Basin | collected...
ATTACTCCTAAGGAGGACATTATTTTGTAATGCCTCACCAAGTATGCAAATACTTATTGATAAGCTACCTCGTGTAGTGTCTCCGCCTATTAGTTCAACCCCATAATTTTTGGCGCACTTAAAAAGCCCTGTGGAAAATTTTTTTATCCATACCTGGTTAGCCGATGGAACAGATATAGATAAAAGTGCGTACTTTGGATTACCTCCCATTGATAAAATATCAGAAATATTAACTGCTAATGATTTCCACCCTAAATTTTCTGGATCTGTGTTTGATAGGAAGTGGGTGTTAATATTTAGAGTGTCTTGAGATATCACCCAAAACTCTTTTTTATTTTTATGGAATAAAGCAGCATCATCTCCAATACCTAGAAAAATTGAAGAAGGTGTTTTTTGAAAAATTTTTTCAATAATCTCAAATTCTTTTAACATAGGATATTATTTCTTTTTTGGACGGAATGATTTCACTATAGACTCATTTGTTTCAATGGATGGAGCCCCTATTAAATCAAGACAATATGGGATTGCTGAAAAAATTCCTGGCACAATTGTAGTATTATTTTCGTTTTTTAAACCTTCCAGCGTTTGTTCAATTGATTTTGGTTGCCCAGGAAGATTAACAATTAGAGTCTTTCCTCTAATAACTGCAGTCTGTCTAGAGAGTATTGCTGTAGGAACAAAATTTAAGCTTATTTGACGCATTTGCTCACCAAATCCGGGCATCACTTTATCGCTGATACTCATGGTTGCTTCGGGTGTAATATCTCTAGGGGATGGACCAGTGCCACCTGTTGTAAAAATAAGATCACATTTTTTTTTATCCGAAAATTGAACCAATGTTTTTTTTACAAGCTCAATATCGTCATTGATTAGAGCGGTCTCTAGGCTAAATTTATCAATTATTGTTTTCTTTAACCAATTAGTCAGTGAGGGAATTCCTTCGTCTTTGTAAATACCTGCTGTAGCTCGATCACTTATTGAAATTAAACCAATTTTAATGAATCTTTTTTCCAATTTTATGTCTCTTATGTAACTATATTAAATAATCTTATCACCTTCACGAAGGATCACTATGCTTAAATCAATTACATTATATTTCTTTCTTCTTCTATTTGCTATTTCCTTTTCTGCAGTAGCAGAAGAAAATATTTTTGAGAAAAATTATCAAACTCAAAGTCCAAAAGGCTTTAAATCATTCTCGGAGAATCCTCAACCTAAAGTTATGAGAGGGTGGGAAAAAGAAAGCGATAATATAAAAATGTTAGAAAATGGATTTGATTTAATGGGTACTTCTGGTTTCGTAGGGCAAAATGTGCCTCCAAGTGTAGCGCTTAAACATGCCAAGAAGATTAAAGCAGATATGGTTTTAATCTACGATAGACAAATAAATGAAAATACCCGTGCTACCCAAATCCAAAAAGCGAGAGAAAAGGCAAGAGCAGCAAATCGTATTAAGAAGCGGGGCGAAATTACTGAGATTATGATTACTGACGAAGATTTATCTGATTCAAATGCTAAATATGATTTTTATCTAACCTACTGGGTAAAGCTACCAAAGCCGACATTTGGCACACATTTCATTAAACTAATATCAGATGTTGACGATATTAATGGTGTACAGGTGATTGCTGTGATTAAGGAATCTGCTGCTGCTATTGCTGGGATTAAAAGGGGCGATAATATTATCTCTGTAAATGGTTCTAAAGTTAACTCTCCTGAAGATCTTATTAAAATTATCCAAAAAAACAAAGGAAAATTAATTAATGTTGCATTTGAAAGGGGCGGTGAGTCGATTAAAGTTTCTGTCTCATTGTGATTTATTGATAATTATTTTAATGACCTGAAAAAGCTGTCTGTATGATTTTGGCGGTTTATCCGAAGCTTTTTCTTTTAAGCTATTTTGAATAAGCTGTCTAATTGTTTGATTTTCAGAAGAAGAGTAAAGAGATATAAATTCAGTGATTGCCTCCTTATCGCTAATAAGCCTATCTCGCCATTTTTCAATATAATGATCTAGCTGAATTCCCTTTTGAGAGTTTGTTCTTAATTGTTCCATCACAATGTATGCTTCAGTCAAATCAATTGCCCGCAAAAGTTTACCAAGATATTGTGTTTGTCTATTTTTTGCGGAATTTGATTTAATAGCTTTAAACTCAGTTATAGCTTGCTGAATATTGGGGGGGAAGTTAAATTTTTTAATTTCATCAGCACTCATCTCTGCAATAGATCGACCAAGAGCTTGAATTTTCTTGGAGTCTTTTTTTAATTCAGTCTTGCTAATGATATTGATCTCTGACGAATCCATCTTTTGGTTAAATACCTTTTTACGACTAAGATTCGGTATCATATCATTTTTAATTAGTTTATTTTTTATGCAAACTCAGATCATAGATTTTAATCACGCAAAACTTACAGATCTTGTAAATATCGCTCTTAAGGCTGCTAAAAGTAACGGTGCTACTAGTGCGGAAGCGGATATTAGTGTTGCCACTGCTAAGAACGTTTCAGTGCGACTTGGTAATCTAGAGACGTTAGAACATAACAATGACAAAAGTTTGACCTTAACCGTTTATGTGGGTCAGCGGCGTGGTATTGCATCAACTTCTGATTTTAGTAGTAGTGCTATAGATGACTGTGTAAAAGCTGCATGTCAAATTGCAAAATACACAGCAGAAGATAGCGCATTTGGTCTCCCAGAAAAATCTCAATTTGCAACTAGTGCTAAAGAGTTAGATATATTTCATCGATGGGAGGGGGATGAATCAATAATGATTGAAAAAGCATTAAGTTGTGAAGATGCTGCTCTTTCATTTGATGGAAGGATAGAAAATTCTGAGGGTGCACAGATGAGTAGCTCCGAATCCATATTTGTTTATGCAAACTCATCTGGTTTCTTAGGCGGCTTCCCTTCGTCAAGGCTTTCATTGGGATGCTCTGTTGTCGCAAAAGACAGTCAAGGAATGCAGAGAGATAGTAAGTATAGCTCTGTTAGATCTTTTAGTGACCTGGAGGACCCAACATTAATTGGTCGTGAGGTTGCTCAGTGTGTGTTAAAAAGACTTAATTCAAAACCTATTAAAACCGGTAAGTACCCAGTCATTTTCGAAGCTTCAATTGCGACATCATTTATTTCTAGCTTGGTATCGGCTATATCTGGAGGAAATTTGTACCGTGAAACATCATTTTTGATGGGATCTATCGGTTCAAAAATTGCTTCTAAAGCGCTTACAATTTCAGAAGATCCATTTTTGCTTAGAGGTAATGCAAGTACTTATTTTGATGATGAAGGAGTTAAAGTTGAACCAAGAATTCTAGTTGATAAGGGGATATTAAATGGTTATTTTTTATCAACTTATTCTGCTAGAAGGTTAAATATGCAAACTACTGGAAATGCTGGGGGCGCACATAATTTAATTGTCCATCCCTCTGGCGGCGGTTTAGAGAGTTTAATTGACAATATGGGAACAGGGCTGGTTGTCACAGAACTTCTTGGTCATGGGGTCAATATGGTAACAGGAGATTACTCTCGTGGGGCAGCAGGTCTTTGGGTCGAAGCAGGAGAAATAAAGCATGCAGTTGAAGAGATAACGATTGCAGGAAATTTGAAGACAATGCTTAGTAATGTAGTGGCCATTGGAGACGATACTTATAAAAATAGCTCTAAATATACAGGGTCTATTTTAATAGAAGAGATGATGATTGCTTCAAATAGCTAACTAAAAAATTAATCTACTAAAACAACCTTTTCGTTAGAATTTTCATTTGAAGTCTTATTGCTTAATGTTTCATCAATGTAAGGTTCAAAACCAGCGTCAGCTGAGTCCTCATAGTTAATATCAGCAGTGGATTTATCATTTACTAATGCTTCTCTGTATTGCATATAGGCGTCTCTTTGAAAGGCATATGGATCCAATGAAGCGGCCCCTAGGATGTCTGAAGCATGAAGTAATTCTGCACGTTTGTCGACAAGCTGAACGACCCTTATTTGGTTACGAGTTCGTGCATCATTGACGTACCCAATTGGATCAAACAAAACTGTATCAGTAGCTAATCCTACTCCATCTCTAAGAGATGATGGCCCAAAAAAAGGTAAAACTAAATATGCCCCATGACCAATTCCATAATGACCTAGAGTTTGTCCAAAATCTTCTTTTCTTCGTTCGCCCCCACTCATACTATGAACATCAATAAGGCCCAAAATGCCTACTGTAGAATTTACTAATACTCGACCTGAATCATGCACAGCATATACTATTTTTAATTGTAATAAATCATTGGCTACTGTAACAATATCACGGAGATTATTGTAGAAGTTGTTTACACCTTTAACTGCAAAATTAGGCATGACAGCCTTATAACCTTTTGCTACTGGCTTCATAATTGACCCGTCAACTGCTTCATTGAAGCTATATATTGCGCGGTTCATTCCTTCAAAGGGGTCATTATCTTCTGATGCAGAACTCATAGCTGGGATGAAGCAAGCTAATATTAAAATGTATTGGAATATTTTTTTCATAATTTGATCTATTATCCCTGAGTGTTGTATTTAAGTCTATAAAGTAATAAAAACTTAAGCCGTATAAGCTATTTGTTGTTGTTTTCACACAACATTATTTCTTTGCTGAATAAATAGCCAATGCTTTGATTCTTTGTTCGGCATGATCAACAATTGGCATAGGATAATTTAAACCCAGATTAAATTTAGAGCCTATCGATTCTCTTTTTCGTATTTCCCATGGCTCATGAATTTCTTTTGCAGATAATGCATTAAGTTCTGGCACATACTTTTTAATAAAGCGGCCCTCCGAGTCAAACTTTTTAGATTGCAGAAGTGGGTTAAATATTCGAAACCATGGTTGGGCATCACAACCTGTTGATGCCGCCCATTGCCAGCCACCATTATTGGCAGAAAAATCAAAATCAATTAATTTTTCTGAAAAATAATCTTCTCCCCACCTCCAATCAATTAATAAGTCTTTTACCAAAAACGAAGCTGCTACCATTCTTAGTCTATTATGCATAAATCCAGTCTTATTTAGTTGTCGCATTGCTGCATCAATTATTGGGTAGCCAGTCCTTCCTTCTTTCCATGCCATAAAATATTCAGGGTTATTATCAAATTTAAGGTCATTAAATTGTGACTTGAATGCATGCCCTTCGTTTATATGTGGAAAATTAAACAAAATTTGGAAGTAAAAGTCCCGCCATATTAGTTCACTTAGCCAAACAGAAGCTCCTTCTGATGGTTTATCTAATGCAATCTTCGCCAATTGTCTAATTGAAACTGTACCAAATCTATTATGTACCGACAGGTATGAAACACCTTTTGTACCAGGGAAATCTCTTTTAAGTTTGTAGTCATGAATTCTTTTTTTAAAGTCTTCAATTAATAATTCTCCACCAGCCTCGCCTATGGGGATTGCTAAATCCTTCAAATTAGATTTTTTAAAACCAAGTTCATTCAGACTTAGCATTACTACTGGATCTATTTTTGCGTAATTTTTACTAAGTGCTTTACAATCAAATTGAGTGATCCCCTCAAAGAAAACTCTTTTAAGGTGGTTATTTTTATATGGAGTAAAAACAGTATAAGGGGTTCCTGATTGCGTTAAAATTTCATTTTCTTCGTAAAGCACTTGGTCTTTATATTGGAAGCCTTTAATTTTTAATTTTCTAATTATTTCAGTATCTCTTTTATTTGCATATGCTTCGTAATCTTTATTTATATACATCGCATCGCATCTATATTTCTCTACAAGCTTTGGAATTATTATCTTGGGATCTCCATGCTCAACAATTAGATCTGAGCCAAATTTATTTAATTGATCTTTAATTTGCAATAATGATTCATAAATAAACTCAACTCTCTGATCTGTTTTATTCTTAAGTGCATCTAATATATTTGAATCAAAAACAAATGCGCAATGAACAGAGTTGGACTCCTTTAGGGCATGGTAAAGAGCAGCATTATCGTATAATCGAAGATCCCGCCTTAGCCAAAACAAGCTTTTATTAAATTTACTCACGATGGTATGGATGATTATTTAATATTGAGAGAGACCGGTAAATTTGTTCAGCAAGAAAAATTTTGACCAGATGATGGGGCAGGGTCATTTGAGATAGGCTTAAATTAGCCGAAGACAAATCGGTTATAGATGAATCAAGGCCATCTGCACCACCAATAATAAATGTAATTGACGGAAAATTCTCTATCCAGCTTGATATTTTTTCTGAAAATTCCTTGGAGGCGTATTGATGACCATTTTCATCTAGCGTAATTAAATGAGTGTCCTTAGTATAGTTGACTAGCTTACTAGCCTCTTGTTTCTTTTTTTTGGCGATAGAATCAAACTTTGTTTCAGACTTTATCTCAATCCATTCCAATGAGCATTGGTGTTTTATTCTTGTTGTGTATGCCGTCAAAGATTCTGATACCCATTTGGGTGGTTTGTTTCCTACAGATACTATTCTTATTTTCACGTGGTTTAAATGTTTAACTTCCAGACCATAATTCTTCTAGATTATAATATGCGCGTGTGGGTGGTGTCATAATATGGACAATAATATCCCCTACATCCACTAATACCCAGCCGCCTTCTTGCTCTCCTTCAACGCCAATTACCTCAATGTCAATTTCTTTCATTTTCTCTACTACGTTTCTTGCAAGAGCTTTAGTTTGTCTAGATGAGCTAGCGCTAGCAATGATCATAAAATCTGCGACTGATGTAAGCTTTCTTACATCAATTGATATAACATCAAAGGCTTTAATATCCTCTAGTGCTAGGGTAATGTTTTTTTGTATATTTTTGACTGAGATCAAGGGTAAAGTTTAAGCAACTTGTATTGCAATAGAATGTTTACTAATTGTAATCTCATTCTTGATGTTTACGTATACTAGCAGGGGCTCATATTTTACCAATTCTTGTTCGTTGTATTTTCCATAAGTAGCAATAATTATCATGTCTCCGGGGTTTGCTTTATGAGCCGCGGCACCGTTAATAGAAATAATGCCAGAATCTTTTTCTGCAGATATTGCATAGGTGGTGAAGCGCTCACCATTTGTGATGTTGTAAATATCAATTTGTTCATACTCATTAATATTTGCAGCTTTAAGTAGCTCTATATCGATAGCGCATGAGCCTTCATACTCTAGCTCGGAGTGCGTAACAGTAACGCGGTGTAATTTGGATTTGAGCATTACTCGTTGCATATATTTAAATTCTCTTTAAAAATCGTAATCATTATAGTCAGTTAGGCTTGTCTATGCAAAATTCTATACTATCAATTAATCGGATACCCTTGAATGTGCCAGCACCTAGAATTACAAGCTGACTGTCTTTAGATGATGATTCACTTAGGTCAGAAACTTTTCTTATTTCAATGTATTCAATATCCCAGCCCTGACCCTCTAATTTCTTTGTAACACCTTCAATTATATTACGATTATTATTGTTATTACTAGATTTTATTTGATTAATAATATTTTGTAGTTCCTTGTAGAGGTTTGCAGCATCAATCAATTGTTTCTCTGGATACAAGTTATTACGTGAACTAAGAGCTAGTCCATCTTTATTTCTTATTGTTGGCCCTCCAATAATCTCTATTTTTGGATAATTATTCTTAGCAAACTCCTTAACTAAAAAAAGTTGTTGGTAATCTTTTTTACCAAAAATAACTACTCGTGGACTTACCAGATCAAATAATTTATCAATAATAGTGATGACTCCATTGAAATGTCCTGGTCTAGACTTTCCACAGAGTTCATTAGCAATTAAAGGGAGGTCATATTCTTTTTTTGTTGTTTCGGGATAAATCTCTTCCAAACTTGGCATAAAAATAATCAAATTTTCATATCTTTTAAGTAACTTAATATCTCTATCAGGAGTTCTCGGGTAGTTTCTTAGATCATTGCTTGAGGTAAATTGAGCAGGATTAATAAAGATAGAGACTACAACAGTCTTAGAGGATGATATAGCAATATCAACGAGGCTCAAGTGACCTTCGTGGAGGTTTCCCATAGTGGGAACAAATGCAACATCTTTTTTTTTGGAGAGCAGTTTACGAATATCTTGAATATTATCTACTTTAATCATCAGTAGTTTTGTTATGAGCGGTTTCGATAAATTTTATAATTCCAGATATACAGGATTTAGGATCATTAACAGACCTATTTTTTTTAACTTTTAAAAATTTTGAAGTAACGCCAATTAGGTCATAAATAATTTCAACATTACCCCTACATAAATTTGATGATCTAAATGCAATGGTTGGAATAGTTAAATTTTTTGTTATCAATTTATCTGTAACACTTCCCATCATTGAGAGAACGATCATCTGTGCCCCATTTTCTTGTAGATTCAGTGCTATCGCTAAACTTTTTTTTCGGTTTACTTTAGCTAATGGCGCCTTCATTGATTGAGGAGTATATCCAATATGTGCACAAACCTTTATCTTATTATCAGACAAGAACCTAATGAGAGGTAATACAGAGCTGCCACCCTCTATTTTTATCATATCTGCACCTGCATCAATTAAAGCCTTTGCATTTATCAGTGCATTATTTTTAGTTCCTAATGCTAATAGAGGCATATCTGAGATTATTGGTAGGCAAGATGACCCAAGTCTAACTGCCCTGGTGTGATAAATCATTTCATCAATACTTACTTTCCTAGTATTTTTATCACCCTTAATAACAATACCTAATGAATCTCCGACTAACACAGCATCGCATTTACAGCGCTCTAATAAGCTAGAAAATGTAGCGTCATAGCATGTGATTATAGAGATATTATTTTTCTTTAATAATGTATTTATTCTGCTCATATCAGTCTTGGATTAAAGTATTCTCTAATACTTGAGATTTGCTCTATTCTCTCTATTAGCATGGCTAATGCTGACTTGTCCTCTAAAATATCTAGGTCTTGATTGTTAACAATTAATACGTTCGAGTTATGATTGTTATGAAAATAATTACTGTAAGATTCTGCTATTTTTTCAAGATATTCAGTTGTAATTCTTTGTTCGTATTTAATATTTCTCTTTTCAACACGATATCTCAATAAATCAACTGGTGTTTGAAGGTAAATTACTAAGTCTGGGACAGGGGCTTTGAGCTCTAAGTGCTGATAAATCTGATGGTAAAGTTTGTACTCATCGTTATCAAGGTTTAACTTCGCAAAGATTGCATCCTTTTGTAAAAAGAAATCTGAGATTACACCACTTCTAAAAAAATCTTTTTGTTTTAGTTCGTTAATTTGATTGGCCCGCTGAAAAAGAAAAAAAAGCTGAGTAGGAAGTGCGTAATGCTTCATATCTTCATAAAACTTAGGTAAGAAAGGATTTCTTTCGGCCTTTTCAGAGAACATATGAGCATTAAATTGATTTGCTAGAAGCTTTGCTAGGGTAGACTTCCCTGAGCCAATGGGGCCCTCAACAACAATGTATGGGTATTTATTAAAAATATTCAAGTTGCTACCTTTTTAATATTTTCTATATTTAGTCCTGATATAAGATTATTAGCTGAACCATATTTAGGAATTTGAATTATAGGTGAAATTTCTAAAAGAGGTATTAATACAAATAATCTTTCATGCATTCTTGGGTGAGGAATAGTTAATGATTCACTCTCCAGTACTAGGTCATCGAACAATAAAATATCAAGATCTAATGTTCTTGGGCCATTCTTTTCTCTTCTGACTCTTCCGAATATGCGTTCAATATCAAAAAGCTTTAGAAGTAACTCATTACAATTAATTGATGAAGAAATTTGGACAACAGCATTAATAAAATTTGGTTGATTGAGAAAGCCAACAGGTGGAGTTTCATATAGGCTTGAAGTTGCAGTAATATTAACATCATCTATTTCATTAATCAGGTGAATAGCATCTTTAATTTTTTGTTGAGGGTTATCAAGATTGCTTCCTAGGCCGATAAATATACTATGCATTTTTTTTAAAATTTCGTTGTTGAATTAATTTATTCCTTGTATCTTCATCTGCTCCCATAAAATTTGTCCACCAAGAAGCGTTATCTTTCAATGTTTTATCTTGTAGACTTCTAAGTAAAAGAAAATCATATGCCGCTCTAAATTTAGGGTGCCCTGATAGACGATATGTTCTTTTTGGATTTAAATTTTCAAAGCGGGGTTGAAGTCGCCATATTTCGGACATAGTAATAGCAAGCCGTTTTTGTATTGGAAATACTTTTGATTGTTCGAGTAGAATATTATCAATTGCCTCGTTTAGACTTGTTGAAGGGTGGATAATTTTAGAGCTTTTTCCCCAGGCTAATTTAACATCTGGCCATAAAAAAACTGCCAGAAGAAAGCCTGGATTGATAGACTTGTTATTTAATATTCTATGGTCGGTGTTAATAAGTCCTTGGTTAATAAACTCATATGATTCATCATCAAGTAGACAAGGAAAATATTTCTGCGCCAGTTGAAATTTCTTAAATAAACTCATACTTTTTACTGCATGCCCAGTTAAAAATAATTTCATAATCTCATCAAATAGCCTGGAGTAAGGTACGTTCTCGAGAAGTGATATTGATCTATTTATATGATCAGTTAGTGATGTGTTGAGAGGCATACCTAGCTTAGCTGAAAAACGAATGGCTCTCAGGATTCTAATTGGGTCTTCATTGAATCTAATTTTTGGGTCCCCAATCAGATTTAACTGTTTTTTCTGAATCGCTTTTACTCCCCCATAGAAATCAATTAATTTATTTCTTACTGGGTCATAATATAAAGCATTACAAGTAAAATCTCTTCTGGCCGCATCTTCGTTAATCGATCCAAATTCATTATCTTTAAAAACTCCATTTGCCATTTTAATTTTATTTTGAGGGGGCGATCTAAATGTAGACACTTCTATTGTCTCAAAATGTCTAAATACATGAACAATTTGAAATCTGCGCCCAATAATTCTTGATTTTTTAAAAATTGAGCGTACTTGATCGGGTGTCGCATTTGTGGCTATATCAAAATCCTTTGGTTTTTGCCCAATTAAAATATCTCTAATTGCACCCCCCACAATATAGGCATCAAATTTATTGTTTATGAGTGTTTCGATTATTTCAATCGCAAATGGGCTGATTAAGTCATTATTAATTATTTCAGGACTAAAGTATAAGCCAATCTTTTTTTTAAGAACTTTGAGAAAATTACCGGTCATGAATTGATAGTGTTAAATATTTTTCTTCCAAAAAATATCATTGATATTTTTTGACTTATTAAGGTGGCGGGCTAATACAAAAAGAAAATCTGACAATCTATTGATATATTTTAATGAAAACTCGTTTACTTTCTCAGTTTGATTTAATTTAAATAAATTTCTTTCAACTCTTCTACATATGGTTCTTGCTAGATGAGTATATGACGATACCTTAGAGCCGCCAGGAAGGATAAATTCTTTTAGAGGTGGCAGATCTTTGTTCATATTATCAATATTAGACTCAAGAAACTCAACTTTTAATATCCCAAGCTTTGTAAAATTAGGGATGGATAGCTCTCCACCTATATCAAACAAATCATGTTGTATTTTCTTAAGCCACTCTGACTCTTTCACTGGAATATTCTCACTAATAATTATTCCAATAACAGAATTAAGCTCATCAATATTCCCTAGCCCTTCAATTCTTAAATTAAATTTTTCTATTCTTGAGCCATCACCTAATCCAGTATTACCTTCATCACCAGTTTTTGTATAAATTTTTGTTAGTCTATTTGCCATATTTTTCCTTAAACTTATTGTACATTAACCTTCTTTATCTAAAGCCTTTATAATGATCTAAAATGAATAAACCTTTTCCTATTGGTATTTTTGACTCTGGTGTTGGAGGCCTGTCTGTCCTTAAAAAAATTCATTCTAAATTACCAAATGAACTTTTAGTATATGTAGCTGACTCAATAAATGCCCCCTATGGCCCAAAAAATGACTCTTTTATTTTAGATCGGTCAATTACTATTGTAAATTTTTTAGTTGCAAAGCATCAAATAAAATTATTGGTTATTGCTTGCAATACTGCAACAGCCTCTACTATAAATAAATTAAGGGAAATATATAATTTTCCTATTATAGGAATGGAGCCTGCTATAAAGCCTGCTAATGAGGCCTCTAAAAATAAAAAAGTCGGTATATTGGCGACAGAGGGAACAATTAACAGCTCAAAATTTTCAGCGCTTCTTGATTCCTATTCTGGCGAGACACATTTTTTCACGCAGCCTTGCATTGGATTAGTTGAACATATTGAGCGTGGGGAGATTGATTCTAATGAGGTTATTTCTCTATTACATAAAAATTTAATACCATTGCTCGAACATGATGTTGATGTTGTTGTTTTAGGATGTACCCACTATATTTTTATTAGAAAAATTGTTGAAAGTTTTTTTAGTAATAAAATAACCATCATTGAAACTGGAGATGCAGTAGCTTTACAGGTCCAAAGAAAATTAAAAGAATTTAATTTTGAGGGTGATATGTTAGATAGTAAGCATATTATTTATAGCAATAGTAAATATTCAAAAATGAATTTAGTTATTAATTCATTATTAGAGTGTTATGACCTTAATTATGACTTTCGCTCTAATTGGGATGAAGGTCTATAATTTTTTCATTATTGCTTCAGTATAGCTAGGTGGACCTGCAAATAGATTTTATTTCTAGGAAAGCTCGAGGATTAATCAATCAATATAGCTTAACCAGTGTTTGTATTTATCATTGGTTCCTTTAACTGCATCAAAGTATATTGATTGAATTTCACCTGTAATTTCGCCACGAACTCCACTCCCTATGTCTCGCTTATCTAATTGGCGGATAGGAGTTACTTCCGCAGCCGTGCCAGTGAAGAATGCTTCATCTGCTGTATATATTTCATCGCGAGTAATATTTCTCTCAATAATATCAACTCCTAGATCCTTAGCAATTGTCATTACAGAATCTCGAGTAATACCCTCCAATGCACTAGTTAGTGACGGTGTTAAAAGTTTTCCATTTTTAATGATAAAAATATTTTCTCCAGAGCCTTCGGCAACAAAGCCTTGAGTATCTAGTAAAAGAGCTTCATCATATCCATCGGTAGTTGCTTCTTGATGAGCGAGGATTGAGTTTAGATAATTACCATTCGCTTTAGCCTTGCACATAGTGCTGTTTATATGATGCCTAGAAAAAGAAGATGTTTTAACGGTAATTCCTTTTTCTAAAGCTTCTTGACCCATATATGCACCCCAACTCCATGCAGCAACAATTAGATGGGTTGTAAGGGTTGTTGCAGAGATACCCATAGCCTCAGACCCGTAAAATGCCATTGGCCTAATATAGGCTGACCTTAAATTATTTTCACGTACTGCTGTTTTATGAGCTTTATTTATAGTCTCTTTATCGTACGGTATCTTCATACCAACAATATGTGCTGAATTGAATAATCTTTTTGTATGATCTTCAAGCCTAAATATAGCTGCACCAGTTTTTGTTTCATAAGCTCTAACACCTTCGAACACACCAAGACCATAATGAAGTGTGTGAGTTAAAACATGCGTTTTAGCATCGCGCCATGGAACTAATTTATTATTAAACCAAATAAATCCGTCTCTATCGTCCATTGATTGTGGGATTGCCATATTTTTCCTTTAAATAATTCTTAACAATACGTGTAAGCGCTTATTTTGACACAAGATAACATGATAAAATAAAAAATTATTTATTAGAAACTTCATTATGCGTAATTACCTATTATTATTCCCGTTAATTTTTCTTCTATTTTCTTGTTCAGAGAGCACTAGTTTAAAGTTTAATGGTTCCGATATTACTGAAGCCAAACTAAACCCCTCATTTGAATTAACTTCTCATTTAGGAAAAATTACAAATATAGGCGATTTTAGTGGGAAGGTGGCAGCAATTTTTTTTGGATTCACTCATTGCCCAGATGTTTGTCCAACTACGATGTATGAACTCAAGGCGATAAAAGACGCGTTAGGAAGTGATGGGGATAAGTTGCAGGTTATTTTCGTATCACTTGATCCTGAGAGAGATAATATTGGGCTCTTAGAAAAATTTATCCCATCATTTGATTCTTCTTTTATTGGACTAACTGGTACAGCCGCCGATATAAAAAAGATGGCTGGACAATATAAAATATATTATCAGAAAGTTGGAGATGATAAAAATTATACAATTGATCATTCTTCGGCTATCTATTTAATTGATAAGAAGGGAGATATTCGGATACGTCACCCGTACGGATCATCTCAGGAGATGATTATTAATGACATTAGGACCTTATTATCAATCTAATTCATAAAGTCGGAAGCCTATTAGTTTAAGTTGCCTTTGTGCTTCCTTGTAGTCTGGAAAAATTTCACCAACCAAACCCCAAAACTGTTGCGAATGATTCATAAATTTTAGATGAGAAAGTTCGTGACAAATCACATAATCAACGATGTGTTCAGTAGATAAAATAAGGCGCCAGTTAAACCTTACCTCCGCTCTACTATTACAAGAGCCCCATTTATTTTTTGCATTTGACAAGAGGACCTTCTTTGGAGAGAGGTTGCTATTTATTGAATAAAAATCTACTCTTTTCTTGAAGTGATTGTGAGTATATTCCTTAAGCCAACCAATAAAATATTCCTTTAATTTATCTTGCTTGCTTAGGTCGGTAAAAGATAAGAAGCACGAATTGTTTTGGAGACGTATTTTTTTTTGACCCTCTGATAATTGAAGTATAATTTTCTTACCAAGAAGGTTAAATTCTTGTCCAGTTTTTATACTAAATGGCGGAGCTTTTATTTTTATAAGATTTAATTTTGATTCTATCCATTTTTGTTTTGAGATAATTACCGTCTTTATGTGTTTTTTTGACACAAATATTGGAGCATGAACG
>Ga0115004_10002579_pt1 | contig 14877 bp, 12 predicted proteins | sample ArcticOcean_MG_C_10_FD_88737 | JGI IMG/M metagenome (GOLD analysis project Ga0115004, IMG submission 88737) | Marine microbial communities from western Arctic Ocean - ArcticOcean_MG_CB11_90 | ecosystem: Environmental > Aquatic > Marine > Oceanic | place: Arctic Ocean: Canada Basin | collected...
AATATATAATGAATATACTTCTATTGTTGAATAACCTTATTGTCTATATAAAAATATTATTGTCCATATGATTTTACTAAAAAATAATTGGTGTCAGGAAAACTTTTTATTATTAGAGTAGCTTCTGATCTTAGGCTATTTTTCAATTTTGACCTACTAATTTGAAACTTAACCAGTAATAGCTTAAGTAAGCTCAATAAAGCGTAAATAATAGGAAGATATTATGAAAGAGAGCCAATTTTCTTTATCAGGTCGTGTCGGTTTAGTAACTGGTAGTACTGGTGGTATTGGGCGTGCAATCGCAGAAGAGCTAACACGCGCAGGAGCTAGAGTAGCAATTAACGGACGCAATCAAGAAAAAGTCAACTTGGTAGCAAAATCCCTTGAGGGAGCCCTCAACGCCCCTTTTGATGTCGATGACCACGCTTCCGCCGAAGATGCAATTGATAAAATTATCTTGGAGACGGGGAGGTTCGATATATTAGTTTGCAGTGTTGGATCTCGCGATAGAAGGTCTATTTCAGAGATTGATGCGACTGAGTTCCAGGATCTTCTTTTTACAAATACGGTGTCAGCTTATCAGCTAGCGCGAGCAGCCTCAAAGAAAATGCCGAACCCTAATGTAGGCCGATTAATCTTTATTTCTTCAATTGCGTCTCTTAGACCGTTTAGAAGTGATCCATCTTACTCAGCCTCTAAAGCAGCATTAGAGAGTATTGTTAGATCATTTTGTTACGAATTTGCTCCCCTTGGAATAACAGCAAATGCAATTGCGCCTGGTTTCGTGGCTACTGAATTTAATTCTAATCTTGTTGAAGATCCAAATATTCAAGAATTTGTTAAAACCCGAATTCCAGCACAAAGATGGGCACGCCCTGAAGAGGTTGCGAATGCTGCGGTATTCCTGGCTTCTGATGCCGCTAGTTACATTAACGGGCATGTGCTTACTGTCGACGCTGGCTTATCAACAAATCTTTAATGGAGTTAGAGCAACACCACTAAAATAGGTTTGTCCTTAGGAAATAAAAATTGTACAGGTGCAATTTAAATGATAGATTGAAGAGTAGTATTTTTGTCATATTATCTATTTCGTTTGTATAACTAAATGCCTCAAGTGGCAAAAGTGTTATTTTGGCAATTGGGATCTTGGGGCGGCTAAAACATTAATGAGACTTGGGCTAAGGTTAACTTTTCAATGATACAAACTGTATATGAACAATTTTCTGCAGCTGCAAAAGAATCCCAAGAATTAACCTTTCTTTGCTATCCACCCTCAGAGGACCGTGGTTATTTGTCCGCTGGAGCGGAGTTCTCTTATGGAAACTCGCTTGATTTAATTGATTCACTAGCCACCAGGTATACTGAGGCTGGTTTTGTGGCTGGTCATCGAGTGGCCCTACTTTTGGGGAATCTTCCTGATCACTTCTGGCACTTACTTGCTTTAAACAGTATTGGCGCAAGCGTGGTTCCTCTGAATCCAGCTTATCTGGACCATGAACTTGAGTACGCTATTAAATTTGCTAACTGCGCATTAGTCGTCACCACAGCAGATAGAGTAGAGGACCTGAATAGGGTTTGTCTAAGTATGTCTCCTCACGTTTCTGTGTTTGGCATAAATGCAAAAGATAATACAATTCCGACACCTACGTGTGATGCTGAAGTGATTCCGAGTGCTAAAGGTGATCGAGAGGCCTTAATAATTTATACATCTGGCACTACTGGTAGGCCTAAAGGGTGTATAATCTCCAACACTTCATGCCTTGCTGCTGGCGAGAGCTATGGCGAGGCTGGTGGTCTAATTAACTTTGAGGCTGGCAAGGACCGTCTTTATATACCGCTACCTGCTTTTCACATGAACGTGTCAGTTTATACTCTAAACACGACTACCAGGCTAAGGAATTGCATCGTCCTTCAAGATCGCTTCCGTGCATCAACTTGGTGGTCAGATATTTATCACACTAAAGCGACCTGTCTTCATTATATGGGTATAATTCCACCACTGTTGATTAAATCGGAAAAATCACAGTATGAAAACTCTCATAAAATAAAATTTGGCCAGGGTGCAGGCGTTGATCCAGTTGTGAGAGAAGAGTTTGAGGCTCGATTTGGATTCCCACTGATAGAGGCTTGGGGCATGACTGAAACTTCAAGAGCTATTCAAAACTGTCGTCTTCCGCGTGATCCAGCTGGTAGAGCTTTTGGTTTCCCTAGGGCACCTTTAGAAGTTTTGGTTGTTGATGAGAATGATAAACCGGTACCTTTTAGTACACCAGGAGAGCTTCTAGTTCGGTGTGCAGGTGAGAACCCCAGGCAGGGATTTTTCTCAGGATACCTTAAACAACCTGAGGAGACAGAAAAAGTTTGGCGACATGGTTGGCTTCATACTGGTGATGTCGTCACCCAAAGAGAGGATGGAATGCTGTCTTTTGTTGATCGTAAAAAGAATATTATCCGCAGGAGTGGTGAAAACATTGCTGCCGCGGAGGTTGAAGAAGCCTTGATAGAAAACAGTAAAGTCAAAAGCGTTGCTGTTTTGGCAGCTAAAGACGAATTCCATGATGAAGAAATTCATGCTTGTATAGTTCTTATGCCCAACAAAGAAGCATCCAAAGCGACAGCTAAGTCGATCTTTGATTTTGGACGGAATAAGCTGATAACATATAAATTACCAGGCTGGATAAGTTTTGTGGACCAAATTCCAGTAACGGGTACACAAAAAATCCGTAAAGACGCAATTTTTCCAAAGGACTTTAACCTCATACAGGATGTTAATTCATTTGATATGCGCACTTTTAAGAGAAAGAAGGTTGTTATAAATGAGTGATAATACTTTCATAGTAGGCGCTTATGAACACCCAACGCGCCTTGCGACAAATAAATCAGTTACTCAACTTCATGCAGAAGTTGCAATTGGAGCACTAGATGACGCAGGCCTGAGCAAAGACGATATTGACGGTTTCTTTTGTGCTGGTGATGCGCCTGGTATTGGTCCTCTGTCAATCCTCGAATATTTGGGGCTAGATGTAAGTTATGCAGATTCCACGGATATCGGTGGATCTTCACCAATTGCCCAAGTGGGTCATGCTATGAGGGCAATTCGAGATGGCAAATGCAATGTAGCACTTATTACATCAGCTGGTCGGCCACGTTCAGAGGCTGCTGCTGCTGGCGACCTTACAGAATTGCCTGAGTATCCTGAATCAGGATTCGAGGTGCCGTATCGGGCGGCTCTTGCTCCATCATACGCGATGTGTGCACAGCGTCACATGTACGAATTTGGCACTACTAGCGAACAGCTTGCATGGATAAAAGTTGCTAGCTCACATCATGCTCAACATAACCCTAATGCTCTCTTGCCAAACCTAGTGACAGTTGAAGACGTACTTGCTTCTCCATTGATTTCTGCGCCTCTTCACAGGCTTGACTGCTGTGTTATCAGTGATGGTGGTGGGGCTGTAATTGTCGCTCGGCAAGAAATTGCTAAATCACTTAATCGACCTGCAATACGTGTTCGGGGTGTCGGAGAGGCAGTGGGCTACACACGTGGGTCCGACATTAATCTTACCACCTCAGCGGTAAAAAAATCAGCCAAAAGTGCATTTTTAGAGGCAAAAGTCACTCCACAAGATATAAAGTATTTATCCACCTATGATAGCTTTACAATAACAGTTTTGCTTGCGATTGAGGACTTGGGTTTTTGCGAAAAAGGTCAAGGAGGTCGCTTCGTGGCAGATGGAAACCTAATATCTGGGGTAGGGCGTTTACCTGTGAACACTGATGGTGGTGGGCTTTCTAGCAACCATCCAGCTCATCGTGGAGGTATTACTAAGATAATTGAAGCAGTACGTCAGTTGCGAGGAGAAGCACATCCTGCAGTGCAAGTGAAGTCATGCGATCTTGCGATTGCTAATGGACTCGGCGGTATGCTTGACAGACGCCATGGAGCCGCAACAGCAATTCTTGAAAGGATATCTTAATGCGAATTGATGGTGCTCATCTCCGCGTTCCAGTCCGAACCCCTGAAACTAATGTATTTTGGGATGCGGCAAACGAAGAGAGCTTACTTTATGCTAAGTGCAGCGAGTGTACTAAACCGCACTATTATCCTCGTAAAGTATGCCCATTCTGTTTTTCAACGGACGTCACTTTTGTAAAAGCTTCTGGTCGTGCTAATATTTATGCATTTAGTCTATTTAATAAAGGACGACCTCCATATATTTCAGCTTGGGTGATGCTAGAAGAAGGTGTCGCAATTATTACTAATATAATTGATTGTGAAAGTGATTTACTCAAAATAGGTACTCCGATAAAGGTTGTTTTTTCCTCGGTTGAGGGTGGTCAGAAAATTCCTGTATTCACACCCAGGCTAGATGAAAACTTTATAAAATAATTGCGAACTCTTTGTTGTTAAATAGTAATAAGATTTCAATGACTCTTCGACCAATATATGATAAAAATTAACTTAGTTGATAAAAAGTTTGAGATTGGATCGTTTAAATATGAAAGAAGCCAAAGTAGAGAATAGCGCGTCCTCAGATAACCAGAAGGAGTCTTCTGTAAAGCGAGTACCAGCAGTACGCCGTTCGATGGCAATATTATGGGAACTTGCTGACGCAGTGTCCCCGATGAACTTGTCCCATATATCTCGGGCAGTGGGTGTTATCCCGAGCACATGTATGCATATTTTACGTGAACTGGTGTTAGCAAGGCTCGTTTCATATGACACAGTCTCAAAGACCTATGAGCTAGGTATGGGTATCCAGGATCTTGCTCAGAGCTCAGCCAGGCTAAAAAGTTTTGCTACAATTGTGAAGCCACGACTACAATTAATTGCTAACCGGTTTAACATGACTGCAACGGCCACATCAAAAGTGGACGATAAACATCTAGCTCTTACAGCATATGCTAACCCACCGGACACAATATCTATTCGTGTCACTCTTGGTGGGCGAGTGCCAGTAACCTCTGGGGCTTCAGGGCGAGTTTTGGCAGCATTTGGTGGTATGTCGGAAAAGCAGATTAGGCAGAATTTTGATAAAGTTAAATGGGTTCGCCCAATTGACTACCAAGTATGGAGATCACAAGTAGATCAGGTGATTAAAGATGGGTATGCGGAAGACAAAGAGGGTTTTGTCCAAGGAGTTTCTACATTATCCGTGCCGGTTTATAATCGTGATCAAACTGTTTCACATACAATTGGAATTTTTGCGATTAATTCACAATTAGAGTCTGCAAATCATAAAAAAATTCTTGAGGCGCTTTGGGAAGTGGCAGATTATATTCACCAAAACTTACGCAATTAGTATTTATGAGAATTTAAGCCAGTATGAGAAGCCTTTAGAATGTACCGTTACCTCTCAATAGGGGTACACTTTCTGAATTCTAGTTAGAATAGTGAATTTGGCCACTGGCAATATTTCAGTTAGGTCTATTTTATTTATAATTAGTAGATTTTTAACTTCATTATTAAGCAATTTAATTTTCTATAGAAAATTAAATTTGTTTAATGACAACATATTTACATTTCAGCTCTACCATATTAGAATTAAAGCTAGTCGTCATAGGAGTTAGTCTTTATGTGCTATTTTTGGTCAATTCATTTTAAGAGCAAACAAAAATATTTATATAATCAAAGGCTAGGTCATGATTAAGAGCCTTAGGAATTTTTTAAGAGTGTTAATGAAATGAAAGCAAGTCTACCACTAACAGGTGTCAGAGTCATCGAACTTTGTTGGGTTTGGTCAGGACCGTTGCTTGGCCAGTTCTTAGCCGACCTTGGCGCTGAGGTTATAAAAGTTGAGTGGTTTAAACGTTATGACCTTTATAGAACCCGTGGAGTTGAACGAATGGCAGGAAAGTATCCTGAATTTATTCGGCGTGAGATGTCACACTCCTTCCATGGACTGAATAGAAATAAAATTGGTCTAGCTTTGGACTTGAAGGATGGAAAGCATAATGAAGCTATGCTTGATCTCGTTTCGCAGTCAGATCTTGTAATTGAAAACTTTACATCTGGAACAATGGACCGCTTGGGTTTGAGTTATGAAGTTATGAAAAAGGTAAATCCATCTTTAGTGCTTTTGTCTTTGTCTGGCTTTGGTAATACTTCGAGGCTAGGACAAATGCGGGCATATGGGCTAGTTCTTTCTGCTCTATCCGGTTTCGAGTCTGGTATTGAGGACCCTACAACTGGTGAATTTGTTGGATCACCGACCTTTGTTGCATCTGATCCAAACGCGGCAACTTATGGTCTTTTTGCTGCTATCACCTCTATTCTTGAAGCTAGGTCGTCTGGTAAGGGTGTGCATGTTGAGTTTTCACAGCTTGAAGGTATGGCGCATACTTCAGTTGATCAAGACCAAGAACTTAAAGATTTAGCAACTACTTTAGGTCTCGAGACATCTTTTCTGAATTCAGACTCCTCTATCCTCAAATGCTATGATGATAACTATATTTGTGTAGAGTGGCCGATTGATCTCGTGGCCTCTGATAAAGAAATTTTTTCGAAAAAGGTGCAGGAACTTAAATTTAGAGAAGCTGAAAAATTTTTAGAAATTGAACAATTAAAATATGTCAAAGTAATTGAAAAACCCACAGAAATAGGAGCGGGCTCGGAAAATAAGGGTACACTTATACCTACGATCCACCCAGTTACTGGTCCTGAAGAAATAGTTGCTACTCCATGGTGGATTGATCAAAATCGTGCACCCCTTAGAAAATCAGCGCCAGTATTAGGTGAAGGAAACGATTATGTTCTGGGGTTTCTCTTGAATTGGACAGCAGAAGATCGTGCGCTCATTATGGCGTTCGATCAGGAAAAGAGACATGACAGAAAAACCTGATTCACAAGAGAACCTTGAACGGTCTATCAGGCCCGTGTCTGCTAGCTTTGTAGTTGTTGGTGCAAATAGATCTGCTCTTTACGCAGCAAGCTGGTTAAAAAAAGCAGGTGCATCAATTGTGGGAGCCCCTTCCATAAAAGAAGGCGCAGCTTTAAAGAAGACACCCTTAGCGCTCTTAGTTGCAGGTGATGCAATTAAAGACTGTCAGATTAAAGGCATTGATATACCAGTTATCTTTTTTTGGGACTTTGAAGTTGGTCAGTCGGGAATTGGTGCTTTTGCTAGTGCGGTGTCAGGAGTGTCTTCAGTGATAGGAAAGACTGAAAGTGCGCCAGGGATACTTCCTGTGCATATGCCTGAAAAATGGACTGGAATTTTTGGAGCTAGTCTTGCGCTTGGTCTGTTGTTTAGCCAACCGAATGTCAAAACAGAAAAACCAGCTCGTATAGATGTGTCGGCGGCGGATATCCTCCGTGCCTTTGCTGAGCAGAACTCGGGAAATCACGCTGGGGTTCCATATGGCTGGCGACGCAATGGTCTTACAGCTGTGGAGCATGGCGGCGTTTTTCCACAAGGGTTCTTTCGTTGTAAAGATGGTTATGTTGCTGTTCAAGCACGATCACGACAAGATTGGGCCGCAATACTTTCTGCATTTAATAACCCAGTGTGGTCAGAAGACAAAAGCATGCAAAATCCATTTAAATTATCTGAAGATGATAGTTATGTTTTGCCACACTTCCAAGCAGAGCTGGACAAACGAAATATGAAAGATTTGTTAGAGGCTGCTTTGGAAAGTGGTGCACCGATGGCTCCCGTTCTTTCAAGTTTAGAGGCTATTTCATCTAAAGTCTTCCGTGATGGCTTTGTGGAAGCCAGTGGCGAGTTAAATCTACCCTTTATTATCAGAAGGAATTCAAAATGAATATTGTTCTATTTAGTGTTAAAAGATGACTTGGGGAACTATCACCGATGAAGGAATCGCAGAAGCAGAAACGTTAGTTAATGTTTTACTTAGACGCGATAGAATGCGGTGGATCGAGACTACTACACGGGACGCTATTCGTCATTTTGCTTGGGGCATAGGAGATGATAATCCGTTATGGTTAGATCCTCAACATGCTGCCAAATCACCTTATGGAGGAATTGTCGCCCCGCCATGCATCCTTTATGCTCTGGATGGAACAGTTGTTGCTCCTAAGCTTGCTGGGGTTCAGTGGCTTTATGCAGGTACAACCTTTACATGGCTTGAGCCAATTCTTCTTGACGATACATTTCAAGTTGAGGCGCGTTTAAAAAAACAGGAACTCAAGAGTGGTCGAAGGTTCTCGAAATGGGTTCTTCAAACTGGTGAAATTAAGTACATTAATCAACATCAAAGAGTAGCTGGCATTGCTATTGGTCGCTGTGCAAGGACGCCTCGTGGTGAAGCGCTTACTAAGGATAAAAACAACAAAGCATTGAAGGCGATAGAGCCATACAATTATTCTGCTGAAGAAATCGCAGATATTGAGAGTCAGGTTTTGGCGGAACGCCGTCAAGGTAGTACTCCCCTCTATTACGAAGATGTTAAAGTTACTGACAAAGTTCAACCAGTTGTAAGGGGTCCATTAGGCGTGATTGACATAATGGCTTGGTACTCTGGTCAACAAGGTGCAACGCATTATGGTGGTGTGCATGGTGACGCTATTAGATATCGTAGCCGTCATGCAGACTATCATTTGAATAAGAAAACAGGCGCAAAAGAATCTGCTGGACGAGGTCATCTTGAAACATCGACTGGTCGTGATGTGGGAATGGGTGGCGCTTATGATGTAGGACCCCAAAGGATTGCATGGTGCCAGCACATGCTAACAAATTGGATTGGAGATCATGGCTTTCTCCATACACTTGACGTCAGTGTAAGAAAACCTAATCTGGTTGGAGACACACTTTGGTGGACTGGTGAAGTAATCAGTAAGAATATTAGGGAAGGATACGGAGTATTGGAAATTAGTGTTTGCGCGGTCAATCAAAGAGGTAAGCTATCAGCTGACGGCACGGCTTCAGTAGTCCTTCCTCGACTTAATGGTGGCCCAATCAGATTTCCCTTGCCTCATGCTCTTGTATGATTTTCAGCTTTATTTGATAGGTGAAGGCATACCAATTTGACCCGTCATTCACTGATTGATTATAGTGACAGTCTGTGTGTAGTATCTGCAATTAATTTTGATATAGGGGAGGGTCCAATTTGGAGTTCGTCCTCTAATAAGCTAATATTTGTTGATTGCACTCCCGGTCATTTAAATCAGTTAGACCCATCCTCAGGAGTGCTTACAAAATATGAGGTGGGCCAGACAATTGGAGTAGCGTTGCCATGTAAAAGTGGTGGCTTTGTAGTTACATCAGGAGATGGATTGCTTTCTTATGATGAAAAGGGAGTATCTTCGCTGCTAGTACCTATTGAGGCAAGCTTGAAGACTAATCGCATGAATGACGGTAAATGTGATTCACGTGGTCGATTGTGGAGCGGTACATTTTCATTAACCTTTAAACGTGGCGCTGGTAATCTCTATCGTATAGACCCCGATCTCTCAGTGACTAAAGCAGTTAGTGGAATCCGGGTTTCTAATGGCATTGCCTGGAATAAAAATGAAACTTTAATGTATTTCAACGATACATTGTCCAGTGGTATTGATGTTTTTGATTATGATATCGAACATGGAACCCTATCTAATCGACGTAGATTTGTTGACATTGATCGTGATCAGGGATTGCCAGATGGCCTTACTGTAGACGCTGAAGGGTGTGTCTGGGTGGCTTTGTTTTATGGAGGCGAGGTTAGGCGTTATGATCCTCAGGGAGAGTTAGTAGGTGTGGTTAAGTTGCCAACCTCTAGAATAACTAGTTGTAATTTTGGTGGGGCAGATCTTACCGATCTTTACATTACAACAGCCGATTTTAAAATTAATGATGATGGTCTTCCACATGAACCAGAGGCTGGTTATGTGTTTAAATGTAATCCTGGAGTTTCGGGTTTACCATCATATCCATTCGGAAGGTAATCGGATTAGTTTTTTTACAAGCATTACCTATTAAAAACTTACAATTAGTTCTTACCAATTTCTGTTTTAACGCATGATAAAACCAGGGTAACCATTAGACGCCTCCTCAGTTAGAAACTTCCTGAATCGGATTTGACCACCAGCATATATAAGACATTTATGTCGATAGTTGCGGTCTACGTTTGAGTTGTAACCAGTGAACCAAGATTGCTCTTTGCCAAACAGGATGCGTTCTGACATTTCTCGAACTTGGTCTCCCCAAAAGTTCTCAGCTTCCTTGCAAGGATTAAAGTAGTGAATTTTATTATCAAAAAGATGTTCAAGCATTTGCGAACACCAATTTACCGCCTCTTCAATCCCTCTTGGAAAATTCGTAGCAACTGACCCACTTTGTGGCCCTGCTAGTGTTAACATATTGGGAAAGCCATTAACTGATAGTCCAAAGTGTGTCTGAGGGCCGTCCGTCCACTTGTCACGAAGGGTTTGGCCATTTTCGCCAACAATATTTATCTTATCAAAAGCACCTGTTACAGCATCAAAACCTGTAGCATAAATTATAATATCAAAGGGGTAATGTGTGCTTTTTGTTTGAATTCCTGTTTCTGATATATATTCAATTGGATTTTCTCCAATATCAATTAATTTCACATTATCTTGATTGAATGCTTCATAATAACCCGTTTCCATTGGAACACGCCGAGTACCAAATCCATGATCTTTTGGGATGAGTTTTTCTGCAATACTAGGATCATTGACACGTTGTCGAATTTTTTTAGCCACAAATTTTGTGAACTCCGTATTCGCTTCAGAATTTACCAACATATCTTTGAAATTACCAAGCCAGACGCCAAACCCGGGTGAGGCATAAAGTTTTTCCCAGAAGGCCTCACGATCTTCTGGTGTAACATCGAAAGTTTTACGTGGATCAACATCGTGATAGAATCCGCTCGGTGTCTTACCACATAACGAAAATATTTCTTTATAACGATCTTTGATATCGTCCATCTCTTCGGATGTTATCCGAGAGTTATGCAACGGTGCACACCAGTTTGGACGTCTTTGGAAAACGGTAAGAGATCCAACCTTATCGGCAATTTCTGAAATTAATTGAACACCTGTTGCGCCAGTTCCAATTACCGCAACATTCTTGCCAGAAAAATCTACAGGTTCACGTGGCGCATTAAATGTGTGGAAAGAAAGTGATTTAAAATTTTTGACACCTTTGTACCTTGGTAAAGTAGGAGAAGAGAGTAAACCAATGGCGGTTAGTAAAAATCTCGTAGTAAAGGTCTCACCGTTGTCGGTCGTTAATTCCCATCCAGATATGTTAGGTTTCCAAATCGCAGATACAAGGCGGCGTTCAAATACCATGTGTTGCCTTAGATTAAATTTATCAACTACGAATTGTAGATATCTTTCAGTTTCTTCGCGTGGAGAAAAATGTTCAGTCCAGTCCCACTCTTTTAATACGTCTTCTGAAAAGGAGTACCCGTAAGTTTCACTTTCAGAGTCAAACCGACATCCAGGATACCTATTCCAATACCAGGTTCCACCAACATCTGACCCTTGTTCAAGAACAAGAAAACGTTTGCCCATTTTCTGCAGTTTATAGGCTTGATAAATACCGCAAACGCCGGCACCTATAACAATAGCGTCATAATCTAGATTATCCATAAAATATCACCTGTTTTGATGGGCATTGCCAAAGAGAAATCTTTATCCAGTTATAGAGAATTAATTGTACTTAGTTCGTATTTCAAGTAGTTTAACAGCCTAGTATTTTGTCGCAAGGCAAAAGTTAGTTGACGTAAGACAAAAAAACCATATTTTCCGAATGACTATTTAGTTTTAATCCCCTATAGTATCTGGAGGGATTACTACGGAATATCAATGTTTGGGGTCAATACCCAATAATAATGAACTCGTCATTGTGGTGAGGAAGGGAGAAATAGTTATGCTCAATGTTAGTGCAGCCTTACGGCGTGCGATGGAATGCAATCAAACCCGTACAGCAATAATTGCTGGAGATATTGAGCTTACATATGAGGAAGCGTGGAAACGTGGTTGTCAGTTAGCAAATGCATTTCTTGAAATGGGACTTCAGCCAGGTGACAAAGTAGCGGTTCTTGAAGATAACTGTCTTGAAGCGTCAGATTTTTTTCTTGCCACAGCAATTGGTAATTTTGTACGTGTTCCTTTATACCGTCGTAATTCTGCATTAGCCCATTCCCATATGATCGGACATACAGATTGTAGGGCAGTTGTAGTGTCAGAAGAGTACGCCCATGAGGTCATCTCTTTTAAGGATGAACTGGAGTGTCTAAAGCACGTAATTGTACGCACAGGTAATTACGAAGAATGGCTTGCAAAACAATCTGATATTGAACCAGATTTAGAGATAGATATTAATCAACCACATCTAATTCGCCATTCAGGTGGAACAACTGGTCGCTCTAAAGGTATGCAGTTTTCTCACAAACAGTGGATGCGCACCTGTCGTGATTGGTCATTTTTTCTCCCAAGAATGGAGGCGGGTGATTATGGTATTCATGTAGGGCCAATTTCACATGGTTCTGGATATCTGTTCATGCCAATTTGGCTTGCTGGAGGTTGCAACGTTTTAGTACAGAAATTTGAACCTGAAATCTATGCAAATTTGCTTGAGACTCATGGGGGTTTTACTTTTGCAGTCCCCACAATGCTCAGTGATATGGTTGCCAGTAGCACTAAGAAAAAAGATTTTTCCAAACTACGCGGGATTATGGTTTCAGGGGCTCCGATTCAACCTGCAACTGCTCTTCAGGCACGTGATTTCTTTGGGGATGTCTTATACCAACTTTACGGTCAAACAGAGTCCGTCCCAGTAGCTGGTATGGGGCCAAAAGAATGGTTCAGTGATGTACCAGGGTCTGAGCCATTACTCGCAGTAGGCAAAATAATGCCCTATTCAGCGATAGAAATTAGAGACGACAACAATAATCCATTACCGGTAGGAGAAATAGGGGAGATTGCGTTAAAGTGCGAAGGTCAAATAACTGAGATTCTAAATGAACCTGAGCTAACTAAGGAGCGTCTAGTAAACGGATGGGTTTTGTCTGGTGATGTTGGGAAAATTGATAAGAACGGATATGTCTATCTAACAGATCGTAAGGACGACATGATAATTTCTGGTGGATTCAATATCTGGCCCGCTGAATTAGAAAACGTGATATCAAGCCTAGAGGGGGTTAGAGAAGTTGCAGTGGTTGCCGCACCTCACCCACGCTGGGGCGAGGTTCCGGTAGCAGTTGTTGTGGTTATTCCAGGGAAAGGTCCTTCAGAAGAGGACATAATCGGTGCCTGCAAAGTTCAACTAGGATCGTACAAACGACCAGGTCGTGTTATACTACAGGAAGATCCGTTACCCAGAACACCAGTCGGGAAAATTCAGAGAAAAGCTGTACGCGAGCTTTTCTGGGATCAAGATTCAGATCGACATGTTAGTGGCGCCTAGAGATGTTAAAAGATGCCTTAAATAACCCAGTTAAGGCTAAAATATCAATCTAAGGGATTAATCTAGGAAAAACTCGTGTCCCATTATAGCATTCCTTACCTGTTCGCCGCACTAGGTCCCATGTATGCTTGTAATAGCCCGTGCCATTTACCATAGTAGCGATTTCGGATATTTGATCCTCAGGCATCGTTGGAGTATCAGCTGGCAAGGTAAGGTCTTGACGTGCGCCATAGTCAAAGGTCGTGTGGTAAGCTACCGCTTCAGCTATACTATTTCCAATTGTTATTACTCCATGCCAAGGTATTATAATTGCAATGTCATCTTTTCCAAGTGCCGGGCCAATTGAAGCAAAGTCATCGTTTGGACTTATGCAGGTTTTCCCAAAAAAAGGTGTAGTGACATTCGCAAAAATCCTCAAAGGTCGGGCTAAGGCGGCTTGGCTTGTAGCCCAAAAACCATGGGAGTGAACAATAGCATGAACGTCGGGGCGTTGTCGGTATATCCCGTGATGAAACTCTATACCGATTGAAACTGGTTTGTTAGTACCAACCGGATTACCCTCAAAGTCGACAGCAAAAATATCAGCTTCATGCATTTCCTCGAAAGTTTTATCGAAAGCGTGCGATACCATAAGTTCTTCGCCAGGAACTCTAATTGAAATCTGACCACCAATACCAGTTCCCATTCCATAAGCAGCTAAACCTCTGCAAGCATCTAGAACATCCTTAAAGATCGAATCCATTTTCTTCTCCCAATTTAATCGTTATCTTTAATAAAAAAAGTATCACAGGATTAAAATTTTGTCTAATGGCAATCTTATTTTGCCTATAAGAAATCTGTAACTCTTTTCTTAATTGGTTTTAGTAATAAGATTGATACTTTTAGCGAAATAAAAAAAACATTTCTTAAGATATTTGACTTGAGTGAACTTCACTGCTTGATGGGGTTACGTCTACGTGATGTAATAGTGGTGTTTCTTCGTCTAATAAAAGCACACCATAGCCTCCCGGTTCTGCAACTGACAGGCGTGAGGTACCTGAGCCCAGTACCATTGGCATTTGGTGGCACGGGCTTTTAATCATTGCGTGTGTCACACCCTTATAAGTAGAAACTATTATCCGGTGGATGTGCCCATTGATAACCATTTGGCAACGTCCTGACGCTGCGATAATGTTAGCAACGTGCCGACCATTCTGTAAATGAATTTCATCCATTCCATCGAATCCAGAGATCAACATGTGATGGTGCGCTAATAGAATAATTGGGCCGTTTCCTGAGTTTAGGCTGTTCTCAAGCCATTGCAACCGTTCGTTACACATGAGCCCACTATGTTTATTTTGAGGATCTTCGTTTAACGTATCTAGATATAAAATTGTTGTATTTCCAAAGTTTATAGATCCGTGTTGAAAGCGGTCCGTGAGCTTTGAAAAGACCTTTGAAAACGTATCACGTCGATCATGATTTCCTAACATAAGTGTTATTGGAAAAGGTTGATTTCGCA
>Ga0115004_10002580_pt1 | contig 14875 bp, 6 predicted proteins | sample ArcticOcean_MG_C_10_FD_88737 | JGI IMG/M metagenome (GOLD analysis project Ga0115004, IMG submission 88737) | Marine microbial communities from western Arctic Ocean - ArcticOcean_MG_CB11_90 | ecosystem: Environmental > Aquatic > Marine > Oceanic | place: Arctic Ocean: Canada Basin | collected...
CGTGAAAAGAACACTCGCGAGGCTAAGCCTCGCGTCGTCGAGTGGTGCGTCAAGCTGTATTTCCTCGAAAGGCACGTTTTGGGGTGTACCGTCGACGTCGCGTGACGCGGCGCCGTCTTCGGAAGCCGTCTGTTTTTGCGTCTCCGGAGGGAGGCTGAGGCTTCTGTGCCCCAATTATCGCTTCTCTGGTAGACATCAATCATAAACTACTCAGTGAGAACCCACTGCACGCATCTGTTGCGCGTGATCGATGTTGGTGCGCCCTTTTACGTCGTTTGGAACCGCGTTTCGGTTCGAACGTCGAGACAAACCGCTACCTCTTTTGTCGTGTTGCTTTTCTGGGTTTGATTTCGTGCGCAGCGTTTGACGGGTCTCGCCGGCTTCAAGTACGGTGGAAACCACGAGGTTGATCCCGGGGCTGATTTCCCCACCGTACGTGAACCCAACGAACCCAACAAATTCTAACCAAGAAACCCAAGGCAAAAAGCGAACAGGCCAAAAAAGGGAGCTGTTCGCCTCGACGCGCGAACCGCGGCGACTCGCGAACCTCGACGGGGTCACTTTCACTCGAACATCAAAACCCCGCGTGCGGGTACCTTTCCCGTAATCTTTGCCTCAACTCAGGGTCCACCACGTTCGACCCCTCCAGCTGGTTCCCCAGTGCGACCCACCCTGGTTGACCCACGTTGTGTTGCCTGGCGAAGAGCTCCAAACACCTCGTTCCAGGCCACAGCCGGTTTGCGATGCCGTACACTTCTTCGGGTTTCCGCGAGCTTTCGCGGAGTTCTGAGACGATCACGTCACAGTCGCGTTCCACGTCCGGCGCGCCGCACGGCGGTGACCCTTTTCTTCCCACCAAACAGTGTTCTTTGCTGTGATTCAGAAAGTGCCCGGTCCTTCCCGTTCGTATCAAGTTTTGCATTAAATTCACCTTGACCCAAACCAGCTCGCCGACACGTTCGTACCCCCAAAGCGTTAACAACTTTCGGCCCAGTTCCATCGTCCGACCGGTGACCCAGAGAAGAAGGTATCCGTCGTCCTGTCTGAGGTTGTGGAAACTATGGGTCAGTCTTTTGTGAGTGTATGAGTACAAAGTCAAAGTAATCGGGCCGAACAGTATTAGGATTTGGGGCGGGCAATCAATCCACAGCGATGTACGTACAGCGACTGGACGTTCAACTCGCGTAAGTTGCGATCGGTAAGCGTGTCGTACGGGACGTCGATACCTATCGCCCACGGCGGGTCCATCATCACCACGCCGAACTTGCCCAGGGTTGTTAGGTCGAAACCAGACGGTTGGTATCCGCCGCCGTCACCGATGGAAGAATAGTCGGTCTGGGGTTTCAGGTCACAGCATATCCACTGCGCGTCTGGAATGGCGCGCAGGTGTTCCGGGACGGTTGACGCGGCTTCGGCGCAGAATCGCAAGGCAGGTGCGGTCGGGCGTTCGCCTCTTTCAGCCAGCGTGTCATCAAGCTCCCAGTGCTGGTAACGACATGTGGTGTTTGAAAAGCGGCAGAGCTGCAAAAAGTGGCAGTCTCCCGCGTTTTGCGACGTCCAAGGGTGCTGTATTTTGTGGAAGTGCACGTCCGCGCAGCACGCGGGAGCGCCGTGTGCTGCGCGACACGCTTCTTTGGTGACAAGCGGGCAGTACCGCGTCAACGGGACGGGCGCGACCGAACACCCCGCGTCGGGAAGAACTTCTTCCTCCATGCGCAGGCGAGAGTGCAAGAGCGGACACCGACGAAAAGGAACAACAACAACATCTTGACAATCACCCTGCGTCGAGGCATCCCACGAAACGCGTGGTCCGAGAAAACACAACTCATTGGTTGTGCACTACAATCCAGCTTTATCTCTCCTCCCATTCTTTTTTTTCTCTCACCACCCATCACCCGAACCCGAACCCCTCGCTCCCTTCCGAGATCGCAAACAAAAGCCGGTCCCGCAACTCTTCTTTCGTGGTGTATTCGGGAAGATCCAGCTGGTTGAAACACGTGTGCGCGGAACAAAGCCGGCCGCTTTCCGCGCCGTACGCGCGGTGTATTTGGAACTTCTGCGGGCCGCTAATTCCTTGCAGGGCTTTGAACCCGTCCAAAGGGACTTTACTTGTTCCGGTGACGAACATCAACAGTCTGGCTTGGTCTTCCTCAGTTAAGTCCTCCCGGACGACCTCCCAGAACCACCGAACCTGAGGCGAGTTCCCTGAATACCCCTGGTACTCGGTGTTGTTTCGCAAATCCTCCACGTCGATCGAGGGGGTTCCTGAAATCAACAGTTCCAGCTCTGACGGGTTCAGGATTTTGACAATCTCGTGCGGCACGATTTCGTTGAACCCCCGGGAGAAGGCGGCGATTTGCTCCCGTATTTTGTCCGTCATCCGGTGCGCCGCGACCAGGTTGACGTACTCCAACTTGTTCTCATCCGTGACCGAGATTGACTTACCATCCGGAATCAGCTCCACTTCCGTTTCCACGCCGAACCAGTTCGCGGTTTCGCTGAACATTAGGTGGTCCAACCCGCTTTCGCAAAGCGGGTGCGCTAACATAAACGCCAGGCTTTTGTGGAACTCCGGGTCGAAGGCTTCGAGGTCGTCGTAGTTTAACGGTATGCCTAGCAGGTGCTTGTAAAACGGCCTGGTGAAGTGCGCGTCCACGAGGTACCCGTCGAAAACAGCCTTGCCGATTACCCGGCCGATGAACTTGAAGTAACTCAGGTGGAGTTCGTTCACGCCGCTGTTTTCGTACGGCTGGTAGGAACCGTCTCCGCTCGGCGACAGCTCGAACAGCGCCGCGTCCGGGTTGAACATCTCTCTTGCCATCAGCACGTACCACTCCCGGGTAAGCCCGCCCGCGTCGATGCCTTCTTCGCCAAGAAACTCAATCATCACGCGGCCTCGCAGTTCGTTCGGCCGCAAAAATTGTAACCGCGCGAAGGAATCCGTCAAGACCTGTTTCCGGTTAATCGTCACGCGCGTCCCGCCGCGGCTGCGCGCCCGCGGGTCCTCCGCCAGTTTCTTTAGCCGCGACCGGATGAAAACCACTTTGTTGTCGAAATCAAGCAACCTCGGCTTTTCAAGAAGCACCTCTAGTGACCCTCCAGGGGTCAGTAGATTCGGCGCCGACCGCACCAGCGCGTTGACCACCGCCCGGTGCGCGTTTGCGAAGTTCCAGACCTTGCTAATCGCAGTCTCCGAGGCTGGGGAAAACTTGACCACCGGTTTTTGGCAGCCACCGATTTCATCAGTTCCTCCGTCAGGGTGAGACACCCCAGCCCTCCCGTCCGGCCGGCCCGCGAGCCCGAACGCGGGTGACCCCACTCTGGCTAAACCGAACGCGGCCCGAGGGTCGTCGACGGGCGGAACGGGCGACGCCGCCGGAAGAAGCGACGCGAATTCCGCGCGTCTTCCCGGTCCCGGTTTCGGTTTCGGCGTCGCCGACGCGATTGCCCCGCCCACCGCTTTGAGAACCTCCGGGTCTGTACCAGGGGAAAGGTCTACCCAGAACAAACGCGCGATTTGTGTTTCCGCGTCCCGCTCCGCTTGTGCCACCGCGGCGGCGAGCACAAAACGCGCTTCCACGATGGGTAAGATCTGCCGGAGCTCGAGGCCGCTTTGCGAGTTCCGCAGCCCTAAATGTCTGGCGCGCGCGTCTTGCGTTCCGCCCGCGGTGGCGATTGACGGCGACTGCTCCATCGTTAAAGCGGCCACGCCTAACGCGTCCCAAACAGGCTCCAGCTCGTTCGCGAACACGCCCAGCGCGTCCCGCAGCGCAACCGCGTCGTCCGCGTTACCGTCCGAAGTGTCGCCGCCGAAGAACTTGCCGAACCCACCGAGCTCGCCGTTTTCGTCGCCCAGCTTTATGTTATCCGTTTTGATGAACGCGACGACGGCGTGGACGCCGGATTTGTCCGCGTCGGGTTCGCTTTTGTTCGCGGACAGCGCGCCAAGTCTCGCTTTTTCGAAAATAACAGAAAACTGCACCACCCGCAGCTCCTCGGCGACGCTTTCGTCCCGCTTCAGCGTGGCTGCCGCGGCGCGAGTCAAACGAAGCACCGCGGCGGGCGCCGCGGCTAACGCGGAGGCTCGGCGCGAACTCTGCACGGCGGATTTGCTGGACACCACAACAGCCGCGGCCGGTGTTGGTGTTGGTGTTGGTGGGACACATCAGAAGACGGACCACCTTCTCCGCCGGCCTGTTCCATATCCGCATCCGCCTTTTCCTTCGCCGCGTCTGCTGCGTTTTTCAGCCGGGCCGCGTCACCGGCTTCCAGAAGCGCCGCGACCGCGTCTCCGGCTCTCGCCTTCGCCTCCGCCGCGAACGCCGCGGCGAGGGAAACCCTCGCCTCCGGCGCGGTCACTGCCAGGAACCGCACCGCCTCGGCGGCTTTGGTCTGTGCGTGCGCGGTGAGCGCGTCTCGCGCGACGAGCGACGCTAGCGCCCGCAACGCGCCCGGCGGCGCGGACGCGATTGCTTTGCGGAACGTACTGCTCGCCAGCGGTCGCAAGCCCCCCAACGAAACGTCGTCTCGTCGCGTCGAATCGCCGCCGCCCTTGCCTTTTTCGGGAACGCCACCCGACAGGAACCCCAGGCGCCACGGCTCCAGGGCAGTTGAAATTTTCTGGCCCTTCTCGTGACCCCGGGTGTAGTGGTGTTTTATGGGATCTTTAGACTCCTTATACGCCTTCGATTGCTTCGACGCCTTCGACGTCTTCGACTCCTTCGACGCCTTCGATTCCTTCAATTGCGTAGACTGATCATCCTCACCGACCTCAGCAGCATCCTCCCCGTCCTCAAGCTTCTCGTCAAAGTCCAGGAAAAAAGTAGCGTCCCCCCCCGCGGCGGACCGCCACTCATTCACGAACCGCTCGCGCTCGCGCTTGGGATAGGTAAAAGAAAAGTGTCAGTCTTTCGTAATGTGTATGAGTAAACAGTCAGAGTAATCGGGCCGAATAGTCGGCGGGATTTGGGAAACGCGCACTACGTACCTTCGTCGCGGCCAAAACCGAAAGCAACGCGCTCAGCGCCAGTTCCACGTGCTGCGCGTGCGGCTCAAACGCGGGCGAGCCTAGCAAGGAAAGCAACACCAAGGGCGCGGCGCCCGGGCCCGTCGCGTCGGCGTCGCCCTCTTCGGAAGTAGTCGCCAACGAGTTTGACGACGAAAAAGGTGTGACCACCGGCTTTTTACCCTTCGTGTCTTTGACACTCTTTGTCGCCGAAAGACTCGTGGCTTTGTCCACGGCCTCCGCCACGTCGCCCGCCGTCACCGCCAACACGGCGACGCGCGCGGCAAACACGTTCGAGCTTCGGGTGAGAAACACCAGGGTTTCAAGCGCTCGTCTCGCCAGGAACCTCGCTGCGGCTTCGGGGGACGGACACGTGACGTGCGCGTCTCGGCCGTACAGCGTGCCGCACCCGCGGTTGGCGGTCGGTGATGCGCAAATCCCTCGCGAGTGTCCTCCCACAATCGCCTCGGTGGTTTCCACGGCGACCCGCGTGGTCGCCAGGAGGGCTCTTATTAAAACGTCCCGCGTGCCAGGGTGCGCGGCGACGTTGAGCAGAACCCTGGGTAGGGTTCCGTTCGCTTTACCGGAAAGGGCGGGTGACAAGCGGTGCAGACGCAGCAACGCGAACAACGCGTTGCGGTCAATCAGCGGAGAGGACGGCGCCGACGCCAACGTCGCTCGGTCCGCCGCCGTGAGACCGAACGACGACGACGCCCCGCCGCTGGCCGCGCCGCCGTTCCGTCCACCGGAAGGCCCGGGCCCGGAAAGCCCGAGCATGCTCCGTAGCTGTTGCGCGAACGTACGCCCGGTGACATCCCCGCCGACCAAAGCCGCGATGCCTACCGAGGCGACGACATCTCCTGGGTGCGTTTCGTCCAACACGTCGTCGTCGTAGTTGTCGTTTGGACCGTTCGCACCGCCGCCGCCGCGACCCCGACGCGCGCGTGACCCCGACGCGGTGACTTGTGTCAGCCCGTCAGACATCTCGCCGGCGCGGTTCCCCAGCGCCCGCGCTTCCTCCTGAAGCGCCTGCGGTAGCGCCGCTAGTGTCGCCCGGTCTGCGGCGAGCAACACGTCCGCCCTGGCTTCGGGGGGGAACGAGTTGATCAACTCCGCCTGACTTTGCGCCGCGCCGCTGCCGCTCGCGCCGTTCGCGCTCGGCGCCGGGATCGTCACGCCGACCACCGACGCGGCGGCGCGCGCGTCCGCCGCGGCGGTTTCCGCGGACCGGCAAGCTGCCGACGCGAGCGCACGGACTTCGGTGTCAGTTTCGGTTGAGGATGGCCCTCCTCCGCTCACAATGGCGGCGATCGCGGCGCCCCGCGCTCGTTCACACTCGGCAACCCTCCTGTCCGCGCGATGCACCCGGTCGCGCGCGTGCCGCTGCACCTCCCTGGTTTGCTGCTGCACCACCTCCGCCTGCATGTCAGGCGGAAGCGCGGCGAGGAACTCGGGATCCAGGGTGGTCATGATTTCGTCGTCCCCCCTCGGGGTCGATCCAGTTTGGTCGTTTCCAGAGGAAATGCTCGCGGTGTCGTTGACGAGTGATTCGTTAAGCCGCGCGATCGCCGCGTTGGCGTTGATTAACTCGGTGCGAAGCGCCACGGGGAGCGCGTTTAGGAACTCGGAGTCGACTTGTTCGAGTTCCGGTTCCGCCGGGGTGGGTTCCGGGTTCTGAGAAGGCACCTGTTGGGGCGCATCCGGGGAAGGCACCGCAGATGCAGGCACCGGCAGCGCCACGGCAGACGCAGGCACCGGAGGCGCCACGGTAGACGCAGGCACCGGCGGCGCCGCAGTCCCAGGGGAAGGCACTGACTCAGAAGCTGTTTCCTCCGACACCGCCAGGGCCGGTTCCTCTGGCGCGACGTGATTCGCCGCGCGTGTTGGGTCAAACGCAGTCTCCAACCCTCGTTGCGGCTTGGCGGCGGGCGGCAACGGCTGCGGGGTCGGGTCCAGGGTAGCCAGCAGGAACTCCTCCAGCACGGCGACGGCAGTGGCGCCCACGGCCGCTGGGGTTTCTTCGTTCGGGCCGAGCGCGGCGACGTCTTGCCACGTCGCGACCCGCGCTTCGGCGACGCTCAGCCCTCTGCGGTTTGCCTGGTTCCCGAAGCCGCCGCCCGGCCGGCCGTTCCTCCCGTCCGCGCGCTCGATCCGCAACAAGCTCCCCAGCGATTCAACCTCGGGAAGCACCACGAACCCCGAATCAGTCCGTAACTGTTGTTGTCCTCTGCCGCCGTTCGCGTTGCCTCCGCCGGCTCTCGGGTCGCCGCCCGGCGCCACGGCGAGCCTCGACATCTCCCCCGAAATGCTCGCAAGCACGGATCGCAGCGACGCGCTTTGGCGGCCGCCGACGCCGCTCCCTACGCCGCCGGCGCCGCCCGAAACAGAACTGGCGCCACCCGAAAGCGCGAGCTCAATTGAACCACCGTCCATGTCTGAACTCGGTCGCAGCAACATCGGGTGCATCGCGGGCCCCGCGAACGCGGCGTCGCTCGTACCAGCCGCAAACAACGGGTTCGATTCAAACGCGGAAGCTCGGTTAGCGGCGGAGTCGCGCCCCGGCCTCCGCCCAGAATCCCCGTGAGGCAACCGCTGGTCTCGCCTCGCGTCCTCAAGGGACCGCCTCAGGGCGAATATATCGCTGAGAATGCCGCCTTGGCCTAAATCGCGCCCAGGGTCGTTTTGAGGCCCACCCGGAACCCCGCCGGCGCCGCCGCCCCTAGATTGGCCGTTGTCAAACGGGTGCCTCGTGCCGTTGAGAATCGCGCCGCCCCCGTGCTGCGCGACGAGTTCCCTCAACCGCATGTCCCGCACTCGGAGTTCAACCACGGGTTCGTCCCCACCCCGACGTTGGGCTTCGGCGATTATGCCCTGCAACCTTCCCGCGAGCTGGTCCGCGGCCCTGCGAGTCGCGTCGCCGTGCTCGCCGTCGGCGTCGTCATCGTCGTCGTCATCGTCCCCGCCGCCCTCGCCGTCCATCTCGCCGTCGTCCATCACGAACTCGTCGTGGTCGTGGAAACCCAGGTGCCCGTCGCCGTCGTGCGCCGGATCACCCGCTTCTTCCCACTCCTCTTCCTCCAGCTCATCCTCCTCGTCGTCGTCGTCGTCGTCCATGTTGATCACGTCGTCCTCATCCGCTCCGATTTCGTCATCGCGCCCAAGCGCGTCTTCGTCCTCGGGAACGTCGTCCAAGTCGCCGCGCTCGTCGCCGACGTCCTCCAGGTCCTGGTCGTCGAGGGCATCGTCGTACTCGAACGCCTCGTTGTCGTGGCCGTGGTTGTGGTCGTCGCGGTGGTGCCGGTTCCGCCGGTTGTGGTGCTCACGGACGTCCTGGCGAGCTTCCAACTCGTCGTCGTCCTCGTGCCCCGCGTTTAGCGCGGCTTCTTCGTGCTCTTCGTCGTCGTCCATGGGGTCGATGCCAGACGGGTCTTCCGAATCCGACCCGCTGTGGCTTTGGTCGTCCTCGTCCTCGTCGCTTCCGCTTTCGTCATCCTCCTCCCCGGACTCATCCTCCCCCGAAAGGCCTTCCTCGTCCGAGCCTTCCTCGCCTTGCGCGTCATCCTCGTCACCGCCCATCAGCGTGTCGAACATCCGGGACGCTTCGTCGCCCATGCGCGCCATCGTGGCGGGGTCGTCGTCGCGCGCGTGGTGCTCTGCTAGCGAAACGCCGCCAGCGACGCCGGGAGACGTGCCCGGTGCGACCGCCGCGGTCGCCGCCCGACCCGCCGCGCCCGGCCCGAGCGCTCCGTCGGCGGACCGCCGGCGCCCGGGATGGCGAGCCGCGGACGGCGTCACAGCCGCACTGCCGCCCGGACCACCCGCGCCTTGAACAACAGAAACGTGCCTGGCCTTGTCCAACGCGTTACCTTTCTTTTCCTCAACCCGGCCTGACGGCTTGGTGAGCGTCTCCATCGGCCGGAGCATCGCCCGCACCAACCCGCTCGCGTCGATGTCGTCCAAATCGACGCGGTCAAGCGCCGCGCACAGCGCGCTGAGCAACCCGGTGTCCCTCATACCTTTTTGTAGCTCGGAGGCGAGGTGCGCCTTAGACCCGGCGGTTTTCACGAGCGAGTTCACAAACTCCACGAACGCGCGAGCGGGGGTGAATGCTTTCTTCGCGTGGTTCTGGAGGCTTGGAGGCTTGTCACTCGTCGCGACGCAATTCTTTTCACCAAACCCAGTCGCCTTTTCACGCGTCAAAGCCTTGACAACCTCGCTAAGCACGCGCCGGCGCGCTTCACACGAGCGGACGCACATGGCGAGCAAGAAATACGCCGCGCGCTCGCCTCCGTCCCACCCCGTGTCGCCGGCGGGCAAGCCGCCCGACACGGGCGCCGGGCCCGCGAGCTGCGAGTACAAAACGTGCGTGAGCAAACCGTCTTTGTCTTTTTCGTCGCCGCCGCCCGCGTGCTTGAGGATCGCACCAGCCGCCGCGCTGTACACCAGGGCGAAGTCAGTGAGCAAGCGCAGGGCGAGGGAGGCGCGCACGGCGGCGATGGTGGGCGCGGAGACACCTTTTTCGTTTTCTGGTTCTGGTTCTTTCTCCGTGGATTCACCCGTATCCATCGCGGACGTCGTCGTCTCCTCGGTTTCGGCCGCGGTATCGGCCCCCTCGTCCCGTCGCGGCGGGTACGCCTTGACCGCGACAACCAGGGACTGGATCACCGAGGCGAAAACCGGGTTAGGTTTCGATGGTATTTTTTCTCCCGTTTTTTCTCCTTTTTCATTCGCGGGCGTGGAGGTTCCTTTACCCGTACCGGTCGGTTTCGATACGGACGACGGCGCACCGGTGCTGTTCGTATCCGCGGTCACCGCGAAAACGTCGAGCTCGTCCATTTCCGAAACCCGCGCTGCTTCGTTCTCTTTTTGGTTTTTCAGCGACAAGTAACACCGGGCGGTCCCGGTTCCGGTTGGGGCTTTTTCGAAATACGCGCACTTGGCGAGCGCGGCGATGAACGATTTAGGCGAGCGCTGCAGAACAGGGAACATGTGCGTCAGGACGTGCGTCGCGACCGCGCCAATCGAGCCGTTTCGCAAAACGGTTTTCGTAACACCACGCGTGTTCCCCGAAACCGAAAGCACCGCGTGCAGCTCGCTCTCCATCGCCAGTTGTAGCGCCCTCGGGTCCTCCGCAACGTGACGCAACACGGCGGACGCCAGGGCGTCGTACGCCTGGAACGCAAAGTACATGGGTAGGTCCAACACACACTTGATGATCCCAGCATTGTGCGCCGCAACCGCAATTGCGTGGTCCTTCGTAAGGTGCACCAGAAGCTGCATCGCGGCTTGCACGCCGCCCACGTCGGTGTCGGACGTTCGCGCGTCCGCGATTGTCGTGCTTGTTGTTTCGCGTAAGCCGCCCGCCTCCGGGCCGCGGCCACCGGAAGACACGAGCTTCAACAAGCGCACGCATAGCTCAGATGCCCGTTCCCGGCTTTCGAGTATCAAGTACCCATCGCAGTTACCCAGAATGGCGAGGTACTCGTGCAAATCGTTTTTTTTGGTGTCGTCATCTTTTGAACTCCCGGGCTTTTTCGATTGCGCAATTCTTTTCGATGCCGAAATTTCCTCCTCCGAAGCCAAGCGCCACTCCGACAGCTTGTGCAGCGCCAGGAAACACCCGGTGACCCATTTCGGGCACACCGCGGCGTCGCCTGGTTTCGAGTTGTGCACGTCGTGCCAACACACGTGCTCGCGAGATGTCAAAAAAATCGTTACCCGTTGAAGTAACAACTCCACGGCGCCCGCGTTTGCGGCGTCTTTTCGCGCTTTGGGTTCGGAAACCAACACGAGCACGAAAAAGTGAACGAGCGAGTCCAATGCACCAGAGCCGTTCGCGGCGTCGCCGTCCCGAATAAGTTCCACCATGCGTCGCACCGCCTCTACCCGGTCGGTGTCTGACGCGCGTCGCAGCTCGCGCGCCAAAAGCTTCGCGCCCGAAAAAACCATCGAGGGGTTGGTTCCGGAAAGCGCCAGGATGGGTCCTAACAGCTCCGTCGGTTTCGGAAGCGCGGGCGCGACTGGCGGTTGGATCGGTTGGGGAACCTCCGCTGCGTTTGGTACCTCCGGTCGCGGCGATTCCGTTTTCTGTTTCTTCTTCTCAGGGCTCCGCCCGGGTGCCAAAGCCACCGTCTCTTCGTCAGCCATGGACATCTCAAGCGCGCGCATCAGCTCCGCGTCAGGGTCAGGTTCGGTCGGTGTTAGGGTGGGCGGTGACGCGGCAATTTGCGTCGCGCCCGCCGCCGCCGAAGAGGTCGCCACCGCTTCCGTCACGTTTCGAATCGCGCGCATCGCCGCTTCGCCCGCGGAGTTGAAGGCGCCCATGTGCGCCTCGACGTCCGCGGTCGCCGCCTCTAGGGACAAACGGAACGTCGCGTCCAAATCGGACTCGATCGCATCCACGGCGGCTTGCGTTTCATCGGCGGGTGGCGGCAATTCGCGAGACGCGGGAGTCGCCGTCGCAGTCGGAGTCGCGGCCGCCGCGGCGGCTTCCTCGTCCGCCCTTCCCGCTTCCGCCGGGTGCGAAAACAGCCAGTCCATTGCGATTTCGATTGACCGGCCGCGCACTGCTATTAGCGCGGCCCTTGCCTGAGGTTCGCTGAAACCCATCTCGCAAATCGAGGACGTCATCGTGGGCGACGGGACGAACGGCGTCGGCCTTTGCGCCGGCGCCCGCGTCTCCGCGACGCGCCGAGCGGTATCCGTGACCCACCGCCCCAGCTCGTCGGCGCGAAGCGCCCCGCCCGCGCCCGAGGCCGTCCCGGCTGTACCCCCAGAAGCTCCTGCCGGTCCTACTCCACGAGCACCAACGCCGCTGAACAACGTGTGTCGGCTCAATTCCCTCGACCCCGGGGTGCTCCCGTTCCTTTCCCTCTCCATCCACTGCGCCACGCGTTCGGGAAGAACCGAAACGCCTTTCCCGAGATGGACCAGGGTTTCCATCAACCGCGCGGACGCGTCTGGGGGAAACGTACGTAACGCCGTGGATCGCCACGCCGCCAACACCGCGGGCGCCAGGGTTTCGTGAAGCCTCGCCGCGAACACTCTTGGGTCTTTTTGAGGCGGGTAGGTAGGTTTGGTGTCGTGTGTGGGGTGGAACAATCGCGGCGCCACGACGTTCGCGGCGCCCCCACTACTGCCAAACAAAACCTCCACGTCAATCAAGTGCGACAACAACGACGACGCGCTTTTCAAGGCGGAGGTGACGTGTGCTGGGAGGTGTTTTTCCGGTGCGCGATGCGCGGACGGAGACGTCCCTTTTGAAGGAACCGAGGTCTCCATCGATTGAACAGAGGTCTCCATCGCAGCAGCAGTATCAGGAGTCACACCAAGCACAGCATCGACCGGGTGTTTCCCTTTTTCAATTTCGGTTTCGGTGCCTTCGTTACTTTTCGTTCCCGAAATCGCCAAAGCCTCCCGCTCCGCAACTCGCCACAGCGCGTTACACGCGCCCGTTACCCCCGCGAGCCCGCAACTCTGGTCCATGTAGTTCAGCACTAAACCTTGGGAACAGTGTCGCCGCTCGTCGATTAAAATCGCGTGCAGCACTCCGAAAAGCTCGCACAAGTTACGCGTCGCGACGCCTCTTGGAACGGTGATTTTTTCGTCGGAGTTTTCTTTTTTTTCGCCCTCGTCTTTTGAAACGGAAACAAAAATCGCCCCGCCTCGCTCCGCGATTGCTAAGCGCCGCACGTGTTCGTGCACAGTTTGGGTTAAATACACACTAAGCTCCGCGATGGGCATCCGCGTTAGTTCACAAAGTTCAACCGGCGCCCGGGCCCGCGCGTTTGCTACGTTTTTGACCAAACTGGAACAGAAGTAGTTGAACGACGACCGGAACCTCGCGAGTTCCGTTTGGCACGCCACTACGGCGTCCAGGGACGGTTTTAGGAGGTGTGTAAACGTCAACTCGTCGTCTTTAACCTGGGTGTTGAAGACCCCGTCTTTACCCTTCAACACCTGGTTTTTGAGATCGTCCCTGTTGTCCAGGCAACCGCGAAGCTCAAACGCGGCTTCTGTCCTCGCGCCCTCGCCCTCCAGTAACACCGCGAGTAGCAGTTCCGTGTTACCGAACAAATCCACCAACGCCTTGACGACGCCGCCGGTTTTCCACGCCGCGTCTTTTTCTCTATCCGATTCGCGTCCGTCCAGCTCGTGCGGGTTCAGCAACCCGACCATCGCCCCGGGCGACGACCGCAACAAGGAGGTGGTGAGGTTCAAAATGGCCATCGTCGTGGCGAGCAGCGGCGTCAGGGTTTCTTTCAGTTTCCTCGCGATTCCGTTTTTAGGCACGCCAGAGGGCATAGCGCTTGAATAATCTGACGGCTGCGCGAAAAGAATAATCGCGTGAAGCTCCGTGACCGCGCGCGTCGGGCCGACCGACGAGTCAAGGGACGTACTCGAGTTTTTCCGGGACGCCGGCGGAACCATCTCCCGAATCACGTGAACAACCTCCGCGTTACACACACGCACGCACTCACGTAACGTGCGCTGCGTTTCACTCGTTAACACGTGCGAATAAGGGCTCCGCCCCGCGAAACTCCGGAGCGTCACGCTCAACGCGTGACACGCGCTGCTGCTGGAAAACGTCGGCGATAGGTACGGCATGGCATGCAGGCGCACCAGGAGCGCGACGCCGCCTTGGTCAACAAACGCCTTGGCGCACTCCTCCGTGGGTAGCATGCTGTCGATCAGCTTTGCGACGTTGGCGACGGCTTCGGCGAGAAACGACGCGCTTATTGGCGGAACCCCGGGTTTCGAATTCTTTGGAGGGGTCAAATCCAACGGAGGGATTTTCGTGGTCGGAGTCATCGCCGTGGTTGCGTCGTCGCGAGGACCCGGACCCCCCGTGGAGGTGGAAGCCCCCGGGAGCGCGTCTCCGTCCGTTTCCATAGCCGAAGGTTGAGCCTCAGAGCTATCCTCTCCTGAAGAACCGCCTTCCACGCCCGGATCAACCTCCCCTAAACAAACCCCGCCCACGCAAAGCAAGCGCCTAAGCACGTCCACCGCGAACTTGACCCCCGCTTGTTGCAGGTCGGGGACGTGCCGCAGCAGCTCGTCGATGTTGCCCCCGATCGCGGCGGCGGTTTCGCCAAGCATGGCTCTGGCGAATTGGCGGGTGGTGAACGCAGTGATCAAGGCGTTCAGGGCGGTGCTTTGCTTTACTCTTTGTAAACCCAGGGGGGACAAACACAAAGCGCCCAAGGCGTTGGGCAAGCAGCAAAGCGCGTCCGCCGAAGGCGACGGGCCCGGGTCGTCCCCTTCCCACGCCTCCAGAAACACCTGCGGCACGTTTTGTTGTTCCAAGGTTGGGTAACACGTGGGCTCGTGGTTCATCACGTCGCACAGCAAATTCGCGGCTAGGGAAAACACCCCAGCGCCGAACAACTTTGGGTTTTTGAAAATCAGCACCAGCGCGCGCGATAACGTCCCGTCCTCTAACCCGGCAACCTTGACGTTCGCGGTGCCCGGTGAGAAGTTCACCAGCGCGAGCGCGCGCATCAACGCCTTGAGCAAAACCCTGCGCGTGGAGGAGACCAGGTACGGAGGGGCGGTTGGTGTATTCGTTGTGCTGCTCGGTGCTGTTGCACAAGGGGAAGAACCGGGCGAGGGCGAGTTTTCGGACACGCCGTCGGGGGACGTTTCTGGAACGCAAGGCGTGTGCGTCGCGCCGGTCGCAGTCACTGCAGTCTCGCCGCGCGCCGAGTCGCCCCTCACCGCCCCTGTCTCTGTTTCGGAACCGTTCCACTCAACGCACGTGTCCCCCCCCCCCCCCCCCCCCCCCCCCCCCCCCCCCCCCCCCCCCCCCCCCCCCCCCCCCCCCCCCCCCCCCCCCCCACCCCCCCCCCCCCCCCCCCCCCCCCCCCCCCC
>Ga0115004_10002587_pt1 | contig 14858 bp, 10 predicted proteins | sample ArcticOcean_MG_C_10_FD_88737 | JGI IMG/M metagenome (GOLD analysis project Ga0115004, IMG submission 88737) | Marine microbial communities from western Arctic Ocean - ArcticOcean_MG_CB11_90 | ecosystem: Environmental > Aquatic > Marine > Oceanic | place: Arctic Ocean: Canada Basin | collected...
AGAGAATTATTTTTTAAAAAAATTCTGTTTTATTTCCCTACTTGTTGTTGGAGGGATTACTATTGGATTTTCTCAGGAAAAGGAGTCAGGCTACAATTTTGGTAAAATTGGGCTTTCAAAATCTATTAGCATTAGCTCTAAATATACTTTCGATCCCGCTTCTGGCATGTACATGTTTTCAGAAACGATTGATGGATTCCCCATAAGTGCTCCGATTGTTATGACCCCTAAAGAATTCGAGGCTTTGGTCTTATCAGAGCAAATGAAAGAATATTTCCATAATAAGATTGATGCCCTTGCGGGAAATTCAGAAAATCTAAAAGAGTCTCAAAAAAATTTGTTGCCAGAAGTTTATGTTAACAATAATTTTTTTCAATCTATTTTTGGAAGTAATGTCATTGACATCGATCCCCAGGGTTCTGTTGGTATTGATTTAGGGGTACGTTATCAGAAAAATGATAATCCTGCTGCATCGCCAAGAAATCGCAGTAGTTTCGGTTTTGATTTTGATCAAAGAATTAGTTTAAGTCTCTTGGGAAAAGTGGGAGAACGACTTCAGATAACCGCCAACTATGATACAGAATCTACTTTTGATTTTCAAAACTTGGTTAAAATTGAATTTAACCCCCCTAAACTCGAGGATATTGATAATATTATACCTAAAAAACTAGCTTCAAAATATAAAGGGGCCAGTGAATACCTTAATTCAGCTGCACAAAAAATAGCACAGGCACAGCAAAAAATAGGAGATTATAAAAGCACCTATGACGATGCTCGGCAAAAAATCCTTAATTTAAAAAACAAATATAAGAATCTTTCTTCCTCTGATTTTTCAAGAGTTGGGAACAACGTTTCTAGTTATTTAAATGGTCAAGTCACCGAAGATGCCATTTTGCAAAACATAAATATTGGGAACATTAGCATGCCCCTTAACAGTAGCCTTATTCAAGGAGCACAAAGCCTTTTTGGAGTTCGTGCAGATTTGAAATTCGGAAAAACATTAATTACAGGGGTGTTTTCCGAACAAAGATCTCAGTCCCAAAACATTATCGCTCAGGGAGGAGGTACAGTTCAAGAATTCGACATTTTTGCATTAGATTACGAAGAAGATCGCCATTATTTTTTGGCCCATTATTTTAGAGATCAATATGACGATGCCTTAAAAACTTATCCTTACATAAACTCTAGTGTAAATATTACCCGAATTGAGGTTTGGGTTACTAACCGCGGTTCCAGAACGCAAAACATAAGAAATATTGTTGGGTTTCAAGATCTAGGAGAAATCAATCCTGAAAGAACCACTTTAGATAAACGGATTACTAATTTCTTTAGTGGCACTGACATTCTTTCCCCTCCTTCAAATCAGAGCAATCGACTGAATCCTAAGTCCATTGGTCAGGGAGGTATTTTAGGAAGTTCCGTTCGGGACATAGCTTCTGTGAGTAATTCTTTTGGGGTAAATAGTACTGTTATTAAAGAAGGTTTTGATTATGCTGTTTTGGAAAGTGCAAGAAAACTTAACACATCAGAATACAAGTTGCATCCTCAACTGGGTTATATTTCTTTAAATCAGCGTTTGAGTAACGATGAGGTGCTTGGGGTGGCCTATCAATATACCATTAGAGGAAAGCTTTACCAAGTTGGGGAATTTGCCACGGGAAGCGTTGAAGGAACCTCAACAACTCAAGATACTGCCAACCAAACCAAAGTGGTGAATAATAATAGCTTAGTGGTTAAATTAATAAAAAGTAACATCACCGATGTCAGGCAACCCGTTTGGGATTTAATGATGAAAAACATATATAACACAGGTGCATACCAAATGTCTGAAGAGAATTTTAGGTTAAATATTCTTTATACAGATCCTTCTCCAATCAATTATATTCAACCGATTGACAAAGAAATTTGGCCTGAGGCGTTAGAGAATCAAATTCTATTGAATACGTTTAATTTAGATAAGATAAATTTCTATCAAGATCCACTTCCTGAGGGAGATGGTTTTTTTGATTATTTACCAGGGATAACCATAGAGCCTCAATTCGGTAGAATAATTTTCCCCAACATAGAACCCTTTGGAGAATACCTCTTCGAGTTGTTAGACAACCCAAGTTCGCAGCAAGAAGATTACAAGAGCCCTAAGACGTTTAATGCAAATCAAAAAAAATATGTGTTTCAAGAAATGTATAGCCAAACAAAAGCAGGGGCATTTGAAACCAGTGAGAAGAATAAATTCCAACTTAAAGGCCGCTATAAGTCTGAGGGTGGAGATGGAATTCCCATTGGGGCTTTTAACGTGCCTCGGGGTTCCGTTAAAGTAACTGCAGGAGGAAGAGTGCTGGCAGAAGGAATAGATTATACGGTTAACTATGCCATTGGACGTGTTAAAATTATAGATCCATCATTACAAGCTTCAAATGTGCCAATAAACATTTCGGTGGAAAACAACTCCTTTTTTAACCAACAAAACAAAAGGTTTTCCGGGGTGAATATTACCCATCAATTCAATGAAAAATTTATCTTAGGAGGAACATTATTAAACCTTAGTGAGAATCCAATTACTCAAAAAGCTAATTATGGCTCCGAACCCGTTAACAATACCATGATTGGTTTTAATACAAATTTTTCAACAGAAATACCGTTTTTTACCCACCTAGTAAATAAAATACCAACCATTTCGACCGATGTTCCTTCGCTAATATCCTTTAGGGGAGAAGTTGCCAGACTGATTGCTGGAAAACCGAAAAGAACCGAATTGGGAGGAGAAGCAAATGTTTATATCGATGATTTTGAGGGAGCTCAAACGAATATTGATATTAAAGGGCATAAAGCGTGGAAGCTCTCCAGTGTTCCCTTTAAAAATTTCAAGGGATCAGACCCTAATAATGGTGATATAGCTTCGGGCTTTGGTAGAGCGAAGTTGTCTTGGTATTCAATTGATCCAGTTTTTTATGCTGGAGGAAGGCCTTCAGGGATTGATAATGATGATATTTCATTAAATACCACTCGAAGAATTTTTATTAAAGAAATATTTCCGGAACAAGATTTGGCTCAAGGAACCACTTCTGTTCAGACAACACTCGACCTGGCTTATTATCCTGAAGAAAAAGGGCCTTACAATAATGAAAAAGAGGAAGATTTTGATAATAATGTTTCTGAGAATTGGGCAGCAATAATGCGACCTATAAGTTCAACTAATTTTGAAAAATCGAACGTTGAGTTTATTCAATTTTGGTTATTAGATACTTTTTCAGAAATGAAAACAACTGAGGAGGGCTTGGGAGATCTTTATTTTCATTTGGGAAATATTTCAGAAGATGTCCTTAAGGATGGACGCAAGCAATTTGAAAACGGTTTGCCCGGTCTTAGTTCTGAAAACTTAGTTCATGAAACTGCATGGGGAAAGGTACCCTCAACCCAGTCCTTGATTTATGCATTTAACACGGTTCCTGAAGATCGTGAAATTCAAGATCTTGGTTTTGATGGACTCACTGATGCCGAAGAAAAGCTTATCTATACAGAGGGTCCTGATAATGATCCTGCTGGAGACAACTACAAATATTTTGTTGAAGCTGATGGAGGGGTATTGGATCGTTACAAAAATTACAATGGTTCTCAAGGGAATTCTCCCATTGCGTTTTCTAATACCAGCCGAGGGAATACTACCGAGCCTGACACCGAAGACATCAACAGAGACCAAAGCATGAACACCATTGACAGCTATTTTGAATATCGTATTCCGATTTCGAAATCAATGGGGGTCGGAAACCATCCATTTATTAGTGATGTTCGGGAAAATATAAAAGTAACTGCGCCTAACGGTGATGAAATCAATACCCGTTGGATTCAGTTTAAAGTTCCAATACAGAAAGGCTATTATGAAGGAACGCACTACGACGAGTATTTCGATGCTATCAATGCTATTGAAGACCTGCGCTCTGTTCGCTTTATGAGAATGGTTTTAAACGGCTTTTCGGAACAGGTAGTTTTAAGGTTTGGGACACTCGATTTGGTTCGTGGAGACTGGAGAAGATACAATAAGGATTTAAATGAAAATATTTCAAAAAATGGTAATACAGCGTTTGATATTAGTACAGTTAATATATTGGAAAACGAAAATAGAATTCCGATAAATTACATACTTCCTCCAGGGATTGAAAGAGAACAAATCAATAGCAATAACAATGTGATTAGGAAAAATGAACAGTCATTATCGATTAAAGTTTGTGATTTGCAACCTCAAGATTCCAGAGCGGTATACAAAAATATTCAACTTGACATTAGACAATATAAAAACTTAAAGATGTTTATTCATGCCGAGTCAATTTCAGGGCAACAACCATTGCCAGGCTCGGGAACATCAGAAGAATATGACAAGCGAATGGTGGCCTTTATTCGTTTGGGAACAGACTTTAAGGACAACTATTATCAGATTGAGGTTCCATTAAAACCGACTGAATTTATGGAAAACACTTCCAATAAATTAACAGCAGATGCGGTTTGGAATCCGGAGTCAAATTCAATCGAAGTTCCAATTTCATTGCTTTCTAAGCTTAAGTCAGCCGCAATAAATAGAAGTACTTTGGGAGGTGTTTCCTATTTTGATGAAGACATGAACCCAATAGAAGAGTTTTCTCTGATAAGTAGTTTGGCTGGATTTAAAAAGTATAAATATTCAGTTAAAGGGAATCCATCATTAGGCGCAATAAAAACGTTAATGATAGGAGTTAAAAACCCATCTACTCAGCTTGGAGATGATCTTTGTGGAGAAGTTTGGTTTAACGAATTGCGGATTGCAGGAATTGACTCTAAAGGCGGCTGGGCAGCGATTGGAGCATTGGATGCCAACTTTGCAGACTTTGCCAGTATTGCGGCAACTGGAAAATATTCTTCGGTTGGATTTGGTTCAATTGACCAAACACCCAATCAAAGTAATCGTGAAGAACTGAAACAATACGATTTGGTTTCTAGTGTCAATTTAGGTCAGCTTTTACCGCAAAAATGGGGTATTCAAGTTCCACTGAATCTGAATTTAGGAGAAACTTTTATTACTCCCGAATACGACCCCTTTTATCAAGATATCTTATTGGAAGAACGATTGAGTTCCTCCAATAGAGCTTCTCAAAAAGATTCAATTAAAAATCAAGCGATTGATTACACCCGAAGAAGAAGCATTAGTTTGATTGGCGTAAGAAAAATCAGCAAAGGTGACAAGCCTCTTAAATTTTACAGTCCCGAAAACATAGATTTATCTTATGCTTATAATGAGATGACGCATTACGATTATGAAATTGAAAATCAAACCGACCTAAACCTTCAGCTTGGGGCCAACTATGGCTACTCTTTCAAACCTTTTGAGATCAATCCATTCAAAAAAACTAAGGCTTTTAACCGGAAAAAATATTGGGAATGGCTCAAACAACTAAACTTTAATTTGCTTCCATCCAGTCTCGAAATCACTTCAAAATTCAATAGAAATTTCACCAATCAACGATTTCGTCAGGTTTATATCGAAGGGGTCGATAATTCGTCTCAAATCCCTTTTCCGGATCTTCAACTCCGAAATTATTTATTTGATTGGTCGTATACCATTAACCATAATTTGACGCGTTCCTTGCGTTTTACATTTGCCGCTACCAATAATAATATTGTTAGAAATTTTTTAGAAACTGATGCTGACGGCAAAACAGATTTAAATAAAAGTTTGGACATCTGGGATGGGATTTGGGATACGGGTCAGAGTAATCGTCATTTTCAGACACTTTCCTTAAATTATAAAATTCCACTGCGATACATCCCGTTCCTAAACTTCATTGATGCAAATTACAACTATACGGGTGACTTTAGCTGGCAGCGTGGATCAAACGCGTTGTTTGCAGTTCAGAGTGCGGATGGACAATTTTTAGGACAAATCAACACCATCCAAAACGCAAACACTAAAACACTTACTGGCGTCATTAATTTTGAAAAGTTTTATAGAATGCTTGGTTTGAATAAGAAAAAATCAGCGTTTGATAAAATATTGGATAAAAATTCAAAAGATAAAAAGGACAGTAAGAAAAAGCAAAAAAAAGGGGTTCAGATGATCGGCGATATCCTATCTTCTATTAAAAGACTTCAGGCAAACTATTCAGAAAACAACGGGAAAGTACTGCCAGGATACCTCCCCAACATCGGCTTTATTGGGACAATAGACCCTACGTTTGGATTTACTTTTGGAAGCCAAGCTGATATTCGTTATGAGATAGCCAAGAAAGGATGGCTAACCTCTTTCCCAAATTTTTCACAACCCTTCACTCAGGTGCATAACAACAAATTGAACACTTCGACACAAATTAATCCATTAAAAGATTTGACCATTGAGTTGAATGCAGAGCGGACTTTTTCCCAAAATATTTCAGAAAACTATAGTGTTGATAATCAAGAATATATTGCTTTAAATACAACCGAATACGGCAATTTTGGAATTTCTACGCTGATGATAAAAACTGCGTTTAATGATGGTGGGGGAGGTACCTTTAGTTCAAGTTTTGAAAAATTCAGATCTAACCGATTGATCGTTGCGAGAAGGCTGGCTGAAAACTATAATCTTTCTCCAACTGATGTTGATCAAGAAGGCTATCCAAATGGATTTAATAGAAACCATCAATCTGTCCTGATTACTTCATTTTTATCAGCTTATATGGGGACTTCTCCAGAAAAAATTTCACTAGATCCCGTTCAGAAAATACCATTGCCAAATTGGAATATTAAATACACTGGACTGACTAAAATAAAGTCACTGGGTATTATTTTCAATCGTTTTTCTATTGCGCACGGCTACCGCTCCAGTTATACAATTACTAACTTTCAAACCAATTTGGAGTACGATCCCGTTCAGCCATTAACCAAAGATCAATTAGGAAATTTTATATCCCCAAAATTTTATTCAAATATCAATTTGGTGGAACAGTTTAATCCTCTTATTCGTTTGGATGTCGAGTTTAAAAATTCAATAAAGATATTGGCAGAGTTGAAAAAAGATCGTGCGCTTTCTTTGAGTCTTGACAATAGCTTACTGACGGAATCAAGTGGTGATGAGTTCATAATGGGAATGGGTTATCGGGTTAAGGATTTAAGGATTCGAACCAATGTCGGTGGGAGACGAGTTACCCTAAGTGGAGATTTAAACCTAAAGGCTGATTTTTCTTACAGGGAAAATAAAACTATACTCAGAAATTTAGAATATGACAACAATCAGGTTACAGCTGGACAGACCCTAATGTCCATTAAGTTTACTGCGGATTATGCCCTTTCAAAAAACTTAACGAGTTTGTTTTTTTACGATCATAGTTTTTCTGAATTTGCAATTTCTACTGCATTTCCCCAAACCTCAATTCGTTCGGGAATTACCATTCGATATAATTTTGGAAACTAACGACTAAATTCATTCCTTTGTTTCCTAAATTAAATAAATGAACATTCCTTCTGATTTAAAATACAGTAAAGACCACGAATGGATCAAAGTTGATGGAGATTCAGGAACCATTGGAATCACAGACTTTGCACAACGCGAGTTGGGAGACATTGTCTATGTTGAGGTCGAAAGCGTAGGAGAAGAGCTTGAGGAGCAGAGCGTTTTTGGAACGGTAGAGGCTGTAAAAGCCGTTTCGGATCTCTTTATGCCATTAAATGGTGAGGTGCTTGAATTTAACACGGCACTAGAAGATATGCCAGAGGCGGTAAATGAAGATCCATATAAATCAGGATGGATGATTAAAATTAGAATTCAAAACCCAGACCAGTTAAACGAATTATTAAACGCAGATCAATATAAATCATTTATTGAAGCCTAATCTTAAATGAATTATTAAAAAAATTGAGTTCGAATCACAAAAAGAACTTGTTTGTAATTGATTTTTTTTTAGCTTAGCATACTAAATTCACAACGACAATGCAACCCAAGAAAAACGAGAAGGCAGATTTGTCTAAAAATAGCAGTCTATACTTTATTATAGGATTGACTTCAGTCCTTTTTATATCATGGCAAGCCATCGAATGGAAAACCTATGATAAAAGTGGCTATGGTTATGAAGCATTAAATGTAGACGACGACGACGACGAGGAAGTGCCAATTACTGAGCAAATAAAAGTACCACCACCACCACCACAACCACCAGCTCCTGAAGATATTGAGGTTGTGGAAGATGAGGAAGAGGTTGAGGAAACGATTATTGAATCTACCGAAACAGATCAAGAAGATATTGTTGAAGTAGAAGAAGTCGAAATCGAAGAAGAATTTGACGATGTAGATGTTCCTTTTGCGGTTATTGAAGATGTTCCTATTTTCCCAGGATGTGAGAGAGTGTCAAAATCTAAAAGACGTGATTGCTTCCAAGAAAAAATGAACAAACACATTGTGAAAAATTTTAGATATCCTGATATTGCCCAGGAAATGGGCATTCAAGGTCGGGTTTATGTAAACTTTATCATTTCTAAGGATGGATCAATTTCTAACATTAGAATGCGGGGTCCGGATAAAAATTTAGAAAAAGAAGCGAAGAGGATAATCTCAAAACTCCCCAAAATGACACCCGGAAAACAAAGAGGAAGACCAGTTCGAGTTCCTTTTAGTATTCCAATTACATTTAGATTACAGTAAAAAATTATTAAATATCTTTAAAAACCAATATGCAACGTTATTGGTTTTTTTTGTGAACGTAAATAGTGTTGGCGCAAAATTTGATTAAAATTTAATAAAACCCAAAAATAACATGAAATTATGTTTCCTAAAAAAATCCTAAAGCAGATTTATCAAAAAACAGCCCTTTTTATTTTTTAATAGGACTTATTGTTGTTTTGGTTATTAACTCGCGGGCTTTGGAGTTAAAAACCTATGAGCGATCTATGATGTCGATGTCTTGAGTGTTTTAAGTGAAGATTACGAGCTTGACCCAATTAAGATGCTCACCACCGGTATTACCCCTGGCCTCCAGGCCTCCAGTACCTGCAGAGATCCAAATAGCTGATGATGAAGATGATGTTGAGTAGACCCCAATTGATCCGATCGAATCAGGATGATATTGTAGAAGTTGGGTATTTGGAGATTGAAGATGCACTTGACGATGTAGATGTTCCTTTTGCGATCATAGAAGACGTTCCTCTTTTTCCCGGTTGTGAAAAGCTGCAAAGTCAAAAAGAAGAGATTATTTCCAGGAATAGATGAATAAACACATTTTAAAAACTTTAGGTATCCTTGTATTGCGCAAGAGATCGATATTCAAGGTCGGATATATGTCACCTTTATAATCGCTAAAGATGGGTCAATCCAAGAGATAAGAATGCGTGGACCGGATAAAACCTAGAGAAAGAAGCCCAAAGAATTAGAGCCAAGTAGCCAAAAATAATACCTTGAAAACGAAGGAGAAGACCGGTTCGGGTTTCTTTTAGTATCCCAATTTATTTTCGCTTACAATGATTTGTTGAAAAGCGAAGTAAAATAACATTTAGTTCATTGCACATTGATGTTTTGTAGCCTATCTTTGCGTTTCTATCAACGATGATGAAGACCCATTTGGACAGCTCGCCAGTTAAATCAATTAGTTTTGCAGCCTTTGTAAATGACTTTTTACAATTAACTAAATTTCGTTTGGCGCTCAGTGTTGTGTTTTCTTCTGTTGCGGGCTATTTGCTTGCAGTTGATCAAGTAGAAACTAAAATTCTAATCGGACTTTTTATTGGAGGTTTTGCAATGGTTGGCGCTTCCAATGCAATCAATCAATTGATTGAAAAAGATTTTGACGCACTGATGAATCGCACAAAAAACAGACCCCTTCCAACGGGTAGTATGTCTGTTCTGGCTGCTGCAACCATCGCTATTGTTTTAACTGTTTTAGGAATTATGGTGCTTTATGCCATTAATATTAAAACAGCACTTTTTGGTCTCCTCTCGATATTTATTTACACTTGCATTTATACACCATTAAAAACAATATCACCACTCGCGGTTTTTGTAGGAGCATTTCCTGGGGCAATTCCCTTTATGCTCGGTTGGGTAGCTGCCACAGGCGAATTTGGCGTTGAACCGGGGACATTGTTTATGGTTCAATTCTTTTGGCAATTTCCACACTTTTGGGCTATCGGCTGGATGTTGGATGATGACTACAAAAAAGCAGGATTCAAGATGTTACCCTCTGGAAACCCAGATAGGCTTACTGCATTTCAGATTGTATTTTATACCCTTTGGACTATCATTATTTCTTTATTGCCTGCTACTTCTTATACAGGAAGTCTAAACTTGTCCATTCCTGGGGCTATATTAATTTTATTCATTGGACTTTACCTCCTCTATTATGCAATTAAGTTAATGCAACTCAAGACAAAAGATGCAGCAAAAAAACTAATGTTTGCAAGTATTGGTTATATCACGATCTTACAATTAATCTATGTAATTGATAAATTTATTTAATATGGATGAATTAGAAATAAAAGAACAAAAGGCAAAAAAAATGATGCTTTGGGTCGGGATGATCAGCATGTCAATGACTTTTGCTGGACTGACAAGTGCCTACGTAGTCAGTAGTTCTAGGGTCGATTGGCTGACACAGTTCGAAATGCCCTACGCATTTGCTATCAGTACAGTTTTTATTTTATTCAGCAGCATTACCTTCTTTTTTGCTAAAAAATATTTGATGGCCCAAAACATAAAGCAAACGAAGCTTTTTGTGATCATAACCTTCGTGCTTGCTTTGTTATTTGTTTATTTTCAATTTAAGGGATTTGGAGACATCATCAGTCAAGGGTATTATTTCACAGGTGCTGAAAGTTCGATTACCACCTCTTTCTTGTATGTTTTAATCCTGTTGCATTTGGCCCACCTTTTTGCGGGACTTATTGTCTTAATGTATATCTATTTTCAGCTTTCGCGGAACCAGTATCAAGGAACAAACACTTTGGGTTTTGAATTGGCATATTTATTTTGGCATTTTCTTGATATTTTATGGATTTATTTGTACCTATTTGTTCTTCTTTATAGGTAAAATATATAAATTTGCATCAAACCAATTTGACTTACAGTTTATGGATTTAGCAGCAGCGGAAAATACAGAAGAAACAAACGTTTGGGGCGGAGGGGAAAGACCTCTCAAATCAAGCTATGGAAAACTCATGATGTGGTTTTTCATCGTCTCGGATGCGCTTACGTTTTCTGGCTTTCTGGTTTCCTATGGTTTTTCAAGATTTAAGAACATGGATTCTTGGCCCATTGCGGATGAAGTATTTACTCACTTCCCTTTCTTACACGGTGTAGACGCCCCGATGTATTATGTTGCCTTGATGACTTTTGTATTAATATTTTCATCAGTAACAATGGTATTGGCAGTTGACGCAGGCCACCACATGCAAAAAGCAAAAGTTACTTTTTATATGTTGCTTACCATCATCGGAGGTGCAATTTTTGTTGGATCTCAAGCCTGGGAATGGAAAAACTTTATCAAAGGAGAATACGGAGCTCTGGAAACAAAAGGGGGGCAAATCCTTCAATTTGTTGACGCCAGTACTGGAAAAAGAATAGCAATTGCAGATTTTGCAGTTGAAGTGCCTACCGAAAGAGATGTTCATCAAGCAAGCAACGGTATTTGGTATGATGCTGGTTCAAGTCTTCCATCTTTTTCTGTCGTAGAAGTTGCAAAAGGGTTTGAAGCCAATAATAATTTAGTAATTAAAAGTGAAAAAGTTGATGCAACTGGTCATAAAGTGATCCTATCTCGGGATGACTCTTTAGATCAAATCGATGCTGCTGTTGCGGTGGTAGAAGGTGCAAACTTGGTGCATAACGAATATGGAAACCGATTGTTTGCAGACTTTTTCTTCTTTATTACAGGATTTCACGGATTTCACGTTTTATCTGGTGTAATCATCAACATAATCATTTTTTTTAATGTAATTGTAGGTACTTACGAACGCAGAGGACATTATGAAATGGTTGAAAAAGTTGGTCTTTACTGGCACTTTGTTGACTTGGTATGGGTCTTCGTTTTTACATTTTTCTATCTCGTTTAAAAAATAAATATTCAATGGCTCACGACACACACAACTTAGCGATTTTTAGAGGATTACTTAAATTTAAATCCAATCAACAAAAAATTTGGGGAGTACTTATTTTTCTTTCTATAGTTACAACTGTTGAGGTTGTTTTAGGAATAGTGAAACCTGCAGCTCTAATGACTTCTTTTTTAAATATGAAGATATTAAACTGGATATTCCTTATTCTGACCATCGTGAAAGCCTATTATATCGCTTGGGATTTTATGCACATAAGAGATGAAAAAGGTGGATTAAAAGGATCGATTGTGCTTCCTTTGGTCATCTTGATTCCCTACCTGTCATTTATTCTTTTGGTTGAAGCAGACTATATTTTCGACGTAATGTTCAATGGTTTTGTGAGCTGGAACTTTTAAAGTCAAAACCCATTTTTACTCCAAAAAGCAAATAATTTTGTTATGAGCAATGCTTTTAAAAAATACTTTGTTTTAGTTATCCTTTTTGTTTTCCCTATTGTAATCTATTTGTTCTTTGCATCTGGGAAGAATAATTTTGCTTTACTTCCTGTTCTTACAGAGGAGGTGAGTGAAATTGATGAATGGAGGTCACTTTCGGGTGAAGTAATTAATTTTAAAAACAACATTTCTGTATTGGGTTTTTGGGGCAGTGAAATTTCCACAAAAAGAGGAGATGCACTCAACCTTAACCAAAAAATATACAAAAGGTTTTATCAGTTTGAAGACTTTCAGTTTGTAATGATCCTCCAAAATGGTGAACAAGACAAGGTCGTTGAATTAAAAAAAGAACTTCGCGAAGGAGCTGGAACCGATCTTGTTAAATGGAAATTTGTTTTTGGCACCCCCGATCAAATTCAATCTTTATTTAAAAGCTTAAAAGCTCCACTTGAATTATCTGCTGGTCTTAGTTCACCATATGTTTTTATAATTGACAAGGATAGCAACTTGAGAGGTCGAGACGATGATGAAGATCAAGGCATGTTGTATGGTTTTAATGCGCAATCTGTAGCTGAGATTAACAATAAGATGATTGATGATGTCAAGGTTATATTAGCTGAGTACAGGAGGGCATGGAAAAAATACAATAAACCAGAAACTCCGGAATAATATGAATAAATATTCCTCTCTTGGTTTAATCATTGTTATTGTAGTTTTTGGATTTCTATTTGTTCCAAAAATCATTAACCGTATTGCCAACCAAACTCAAGTAGAAGACAATCGTTCAGCACCGGCCAAACCTTTGGCTTATATTAAACTTAACGGTGAAGCAAAAAAAGTTCCCGAATTTTTCATGCTTAATCAGGATAGTCTTTTTATAGGTAATGATGATTTTAAGGGAAAAGTTCATTTGGCAGAATTTTTCTTCACGAAATGCCCTTCCATATGTCCGATTATGAATAAGAATATGAAAATTTTGGATGATCGTTTTGGAGATCGACAAGATTTTGGAATCGCCTCATTCACTATTGATCCCGAAAACGATACTCCTTATGTATTAAAAAAATATGCGGAATCTTATAATGTAAAGTCTCAAGATTGGCATTTTCTTACAAGTGATATTAAAAAAGTATATGAACTTGCGAACAAAGGGTTTAGTATTTTTGCAGGTATAAATCCTGCCATTGCTGGTGGTTTTGAACACCAAGGATATTTTGCGTTAATTGACAAAAACGGCTATATTAGATCAAGAGTTAATCGATTTGACAACCCTATTGTCTATTATTCAGGTTTGGACAAGGAAGGGGAAGAAATTCAGGACGTTGATTTGCTGATTGAAGATATTGCTTTACTTTTAAAAGAATAATAAGAAAGACTATGAAAAGGAACCAAGGAAGCCCAAATCCCATAAAATATAAGAAGTTGATTACGGTGGTTTCTGTTTTGATTCCAGTTGTAGTTGCCTTATTGTTTACTGTCAAAATCCCCAACGTAGCGCCTTTATCTTTTTTACCTCCAATCTACGCTTCAATTAACGGTATTACCTCGATTATACTTGTTTTAGCTTTTATTGCGATTAAAAATAAAAAAATAAAACTGCACGAAGGTTTAATGAAAACAGCGATTGGTTTATCTCTTGCTTTCCTGGTTATGTATATCGCTTATCACATGACCTCTGACAGCACTTCTTATGGCGGAACAGGTTCAATCAAGTATGTTTATTATTTCATTCTGATAACTCACATTCTTTTGTCCATTGCTATTATCCCTATGGTTTTAGTGACCTATGTTCGTGCAATTTCTATAAACTTTGAAGATCATAAAAAAATAGCAAGGATCACTTTTCCTATTTGGTTATACATCGCTGTAACAGGTGTTGTTGTATATGTTATGATTTCCCCCTATTATTAAAAATATGCGTAAAATTATTTTTTTAGTTTTTTTTAGTTTGACATTTATGATAGAGGCTCAGGCGCAGTGTTCTATGTGCAGAGCAGTATTAGAGTCTGAAGCCGGGCAAGAAACGGCCAAAGGAATTAATAGTGGAATTATTTATTTGATGGCGATTCCTTACTTACTTGTTGGATTTGTAGGGTATCAGATATTCAAAATGGTTAGAAAGTAGCGATTTTTATCTATCAGTTATACTAAGGTTTTAAAACAAATAGTACTATGTATTGCACAATACCTTTTTTATATATTTGAAAATTTTTTGTGATAATAATTCAAATTTAAATTAAACTAATGCAGTTTGTTTTAGTCTATTAATGAGCTTATTCACAAATGAAAAACCTACTGTCAGGCTCTTAATTTTAAATTAATCCAAATAAATCTTTGATGATAGAAATCAAAAATCTTTACAAATCGTATAAAATGGGAAATTCC
>Ga0115004_10002588_pt1 | contig 14851 bp, 16 predicted proteins | sample ArcticOcean_MG_C_10_FD_88737 | JGI IMG/M metagenome (GOLD analysis project Ga0115004, IMG submission 88737) | Marine microbial communities from western Arctic Ocean - ArcticOcean_MG_CB11_90 | ecosystem: Environmental > Aquatic > Marine > Oceanic | place: Arctic Ocean: Canada Basin | collected...
CCGATTCTGAGCCATATCAGTGTGAAATTGGAATTGATACTGAACGGTTCACCTGACTGTCGACTACTGTCGCCCGCGTGTCGCTGACAGCTGAACAAGACGCCAACGCCATCTCCCTCGTCAGGGGAATGTCGATGGACGGACCACTCGCCGCGAACAGCGGCCACCAGGGCACGGGCATGGCGCTCGCTCCTCTCGGCCACACCCTGTACAGCAGGGTGATGAAGCACGACCCCGCCGATCCGCTGTGGCCCGACCGCGACCGGTTCGTTCTGTCCGGCGGACACGTGTCGATTCTTCAATATTCGATGCTTTTCCTGTCTGGCTACGGACTTGAACTCGACGACCTCAAGCAGTTTCGTCAGTGGGATTCGCTCACCCCCGGCCACCCCGAAGTTGGTCACACCGCCGGCGTCGAAGTCACCACAGGCCCACTCGGCCAAGGCTTTGCCAATGCCGTCGGCATGGCGATTGCCGAAGCCAACCTGCGGGCCCGTTTCGGTCCCGAGGCGATGAATCACCACACATTCGTGATCGTCGGCGACGGCTGCCTGATGGAAGGTGTGAGCCACGAAGCCGCCTCGTGGGCTGGCCACCTCGGCCTCGGTCACCTCGTCTGCATCTTCGACGACAACAAAATCACCATCGATGGTGAAACCAACCTGACGGTCAACGAAGACACCGCCACCCGGTTCCGTGCTTACGGCTGGGACGTGCAAGAGGTCGGCGACATCAGCAACGACGTCGATGCACTCGAGGCCGCACTCAATGCTGCCAAGGCCACACCCCAGCCGACCCTGATCATGCTGCGGACGCACATCGGCTACCCCTCCCCCGACCACGTCGACACGAACCACGCACACGGCAACCCGTTCAAGCCTGACGACGTCACCCGCACCAAAGAAGTGATGGCGATACCTGACGAGCCGTTCTGGGCGCCCGACGACCTCGTTGCCGCATATCGCTCAGACGTCGCTGAGCGCGGTGCCTCCGCAAACGCCGCCTGGAAGGCCGCAGCGGCCAGCGCTACGTCGAACCCCGAGTGGCAAGCAGCATGGGACCAGACCGGCCTCGACGGCTGGGACGCCGACCTCCCGACCTACGAGCAGGGCGATTCGGTCGCCACGCGCAAGGCCATCCAGAAGGCACTCGACTCAACCTTCGCCAATCTGCCGGGCTTGATGAGTGGCTCTGCCGACCTCAAGGGCAGCAACGGTGTTGCCCTTGGCGAGTCGACGCCCTTCGGCTCTGGCAATGAAGCTGGCCGTTACCTGCACTTCGGCGTCCGCGAGCACGCAATGGGCGCCTGTGCGGTCGGCTTGTCGGCGCACGGCGGAGTTCTGCCGGTCACGGCAACATTTTTCGTCTTTGCTGACTACATGCGCCCGCCGATCCGCCTCGCTGCGCTCACTGGCGCCAAAGTCTGCTTCGTCTTTACGCACGACTCGGTTGGTGTCGGCGAAGACGGCCCGACACCAGCCGGTCGAGCAGCTTGCATCGCTGCGCTCCATGCCCGGTTTGCACGTCATCCGTCCGGCCGACGGGAACGAGACCATCCAGGCCTGGGCCGATGCAGTCGAGCACGACGGACCAACCGTGCTGGTGCTGAGCCGACAGAACATCACCGTCACCACCGACGGCAGCGCCGTCGCCACGGGCGCCGGCATTGTTCGCTCCGCTGACGACCCGCAAGTCGTGCTGGTCGGAACGGGCAGCGAAGTTTCGCTGTGCGTCGAAGCCGCCGCCAAGCTTGACGAGCAGGGTGTGCGTGCACAGGTTGTCTCGATGCCCAGCTGGGATCGTTTCGACGAACAGCATGCCAGCCACAAGGCCGCTATCTTCCCGGCAGGCGTTCCCGTTGTCTCAGTCGAAGCCGGAGTCACCTTCGGCTGGTCAAAGTACGCCGATGCCTCAGTCGGAATCGACCGTTTCGGTGCGAGCGCACCTGGCGGTCTCGTCCTCGACAAGCTCGGCATCAACGTCGATCACGTCGTCGTACACGCCACTGACCTGGTCAACGGAACCACGAGCGAACATCCCGGGAGTAACGCATGAGCAATCGCATCGAGCAGCTGTACAGCGAGCAGGGCCAGAGCGCCTGGCTCGACAACCTGAAGCGTGACTACATCACGTCGGGCAAGCTCGTCGAAGTCCGCGAGAGCGGCGTTCGTGGGCTCACTTCAAATCCGTCGATCTTCCAGAAGGCCATCCAAGGCTCGGCTGACTACGACGAGCAATTCAACGAGATAGCAGCCGATGACGGCAACATCGTTGACGACTACTGGTCGCTCGTGATCCGCGACATCCATGGCGCGTGCGACGTGTTCTCGAAGATGTATGACCACTCGAACGGCGTCGACGGATATGTCAGCGTCGAAGTCGCCCCGAGCCTGGCCCACGACGGGCCGGGCACAGAGGCCGCTGCACGCCACCTGCACGAGCGGATCAACCGCCGCAACCTGATGGTCAAAATCCCCGGCACCGCCGAAGGTCTCGGACCGATCCAGCAGATGATCTCCGAAGGCCGTTCCATCAACGTCACGTTGATTTTTAGCATCCCTCGCTACGCCGACGTCATGGAGGCCTACATCTCCGGGCTCGAGCAGTTCGCTGCCGACCCCGAAGCTGATCTGTCACAGGTTGCAAGCGTGGCCAGCTTCTTCATCAGTCGTGTCGACGTCGAAGTCGACAAGCGTCTCGACGCAAACGGTTCGGACGAAGCACTCGCATTGCGCGGCAAGGCTGCCGTCGCGCAGGCCAAGCTCGCCTTCAAGCTCTTCACCGAGACCTTCTCGGGCCCTCGCTGGGAGGCACTTGCGACACGCGGAGCACGGGTCCAGCGTCCGCTCTGGGCATCGACCTCGACGAAAAATCCGGAGTACCCGGACACGTTGTACGTCGACGAACTCATCGGGCCTGACACGGTCAACACGCTGCCTGACGCAACCCTCGAGGCTTTCGCCGACCATGGCACCGTCGCTCGTCGCATCGACGCCGACGTCGACCAGGCCGAAGCTGTTTGGGCCGCTCTCCCGGGTGTCGGCGTCGACATGGACGACGTTGCCGATCAGCTCGAGCGCGAGGGCGTTGCGAGCTTCATGGGGGCATTTGACGAGTTGATCGAAGCCCTCGAAGCAAAGGCTGCCGAACTCCGTAGTTGATGGCCGTTCGCTTCGTTGGAAGCCGACAATCAAGCCTCGACGGTGAGTGCAATGCGGTGGTACCCCTGCGCACCGTTCGGTGCGACTGCGGCGCGTTCTTCGGGCTGTGGGACTCCGTCGCCATCAAGCGCTCGCGCTTCAACGTTGTAACGACCGGGCGCCAAATCCCCGGTTCGATACACCCACTGGACCCAAGTGTCGTTCGACGGCACCCCACCGAGCTCGGCGTCGAGCCATTCGCCCTCGTCGAAGCGCACTTGCACTTGGGATATACCTCGGGGCACGGCCCAAGCCACGCCACCGATGGCAATGGCGCCATCTGACTTTTTGACCTTGCGACCGGTGTCGATGCGAGCCATCGTCTTGACGGGCCCTTCCTTCGACCAGCCACGCGGAATCCAGTAGGCATCAAACTCGTCCCAGCGGGTGAGACGGATATCGGTGACCCACTTGGTGGCCGAAACGTAGCCAAACAACCCAGGCACAACAATGCGGACCGGGAAGCCATGCTGCGCCGGGAGTGCCTCACCGTTCATCGCAATAGCGAGCATTGCGTCACGGCCGTCAGTGATCGTCTCAAGCGGACTGCCGCAGGTCCAGCCGTCGACCGAGCGGCTTACAACCTGCTCGGCGCCGTCTTGCACTCCGGCTTCGTCGAGAATGTCTTTGAGTCGGACGCCGCGCCAGAGGGCGTTGCCCACGAGGTCGCCACCAACCGGGTTCGACACACACGAGAGAGTGATGTAGCGCTCGATCTGCTCACGAGCCAACAGGTCATCGAAGGTCAGCTCAATCGGGTTGTCGACCATGCCATCGATCCGGAGTTTCCAGCTGTCGACCTGCACCTGAGGAACTACCAGCGCCGTATCGATGCGGTAAAAGTTGTTGTTCGGCACGACAAATGACTCGATGCCATCGACACCGAGTTCAAACTCGCTCGGCAACAGGTTCGGCACGGCCGAGAGGTCGCCCGTGCTCTGCAAAGTCTTCGTCACTGCGAGTTGGTCTTGGCCAACTTCGAAGCGCCGCTGCAACGCTCGTCCGACACCGCCAGCAACTGCAGCAACCGAGCCAACGGTCACCGCGCCACCAATGAACTGGCGTCGGTCGACACCCATGGTCACCTTGGCGCCGCCTTCTTTGGGCATTTGAGGCTTCGGACCAAGCCACCAGAGCACAGCAAGAGACACAGCGGTACCGACGATCGTGGGCGACATTTTGCCGAGGGTCGGGTCAGGACGGATCAAGACCGCCCAAGCTCCGACAATGCCAATGGCGGTGGTCAAGGCAAATGCGCTGGCACGTTCGCCGCGGAACATCAAGATGCCGATCACAGCACCGAGGCCCAGCACGACAATCAGTGCGCCAGCGACCAGCACCACCTTGTCATTTGTACCGAACTGCGCGATCGCCCAGTCCTTCAACCACTTCGGCGTCCAGTCGATGAACTCCTGACCGATTGGTACGACGGGCGACGACGAGCCGCGCATAAGTCCAACAATCAGCTCGGCCGCAGCAAGCCCGGCTGCTGTCGCGAGTAAGCCAAGTGCAGCACCGAGCTTTTTGGAGCCGTAGAGTCCGCTTTGCATGACATCAGGTGTATCGGAATCCGAGTCCGCGCGTGCGGCCGAAATCGTTGCAGAACTGGGAGTTTCCGGATCTGTTCGACTTGCGACAGAGTTGGTTTCTGAGGCGTTGGGGCTCATCAGTGATCAGCCTGACACGCTTGACCTCAAGATCGCCACCGCTGCCCTCGCAGAAATGCGCGATGCGTACGCAATGTTTCGGCCGTATCGGGACAAATTGAAGGTCTCGATCTTCGGTTCAGCCCGGACGCAGCACGACGATCCGCTGTACGCGCAGGCCAAAGATCTGGCAGCTGCGCTCGCCGACGAGGGCTGGATGACCGTGACGGGCGCCGGCCCCGGCATTATGCAGGCCGGCATGGAGGGTGCCGGTGTTGAAAACTCGATCGGCGTCTCGATCCGACTGCCATTCGAGAGCGGTGCTAACTCAATCATCGCCGACGACGACAAGCACGTGTCGATGAAATACTTCTTCACACGCAAGCTGATGTTGATCAAGGAGTCTCAAGCCTTCGTGTGTCTGCCCGGCGGCGTCGGCACGCTCGACGAGACCTTCGAACTCCTCACCCTGACCCAGACCGGCAAGGGCGTTCCGGTACCAATCGTGTTGCTCGACGAACCAGGCGACCCGTATTGGGAATCAGTCGATGAACTCATGGCCCAGCTCGTTCGTCGAGGGCTCGTGTCACCAGGCGACCGATCGCTCTACACGATCACCGATTCACATCATGAGGCCTGCCGAATCGTCACCGAGTTCTATGCCAACTACGACTCGATCCGATTCTTCGGTGACGATCTCATCATACGGATGGGCCAAACACCCAACGACGCGCAGCTCGCCGAGCTGAATGGTGAATTCAGCCATCTCGTCAAGTCAGGCGAGATCGTTCGCGCCGATCCCCACCGCAACGAGGAACGCGACAACGACAAGCTCGACCTGAAGCGAATCTCGTTCAAATTCACCAAGCGCGGCTACGGCGACCTGATCAAACTGATCGGTGTCTTGAACAGCTACGTCCTCTAACTGTCACACTTCGGTTTGACTCAAGTGTGACTCACCCTTAGTCGTCGTAGATCGTGCTGCCGGCGAGTTGGCGCAAGATGCCGACCGCCTTCTCAATGGATCGGCGGGCCTGCATCAATTTCTTGTCGTCGGCAGGTCGCTCGACCTCACCGTCAGCAACGGCCTCGCGGAGTTGATCGAACGCGATCTCGTCAAGGTCAGCAGCGACCGTCTCCAAGCGGCGGGCAAGTGCGTCGTAGTCGGCCATCAATTCTCAGCCATCAGTTTGGAGCGCTGTCGCCACGATGTCGACAGGATGCATCACCGTGAGGCCCGTTTCGCTGAGAACGGCGGTGAGATGCATCGAGCAGCCTGGGTTGGCGCTTGCAACCAGCCGCGCGCTGGATTGCTCCGTCGCCCGGCTGATCGAGGCGACCTTGCGTTCACGGATCTGGCCAGCCAGTTCAGGTTGCAGAGCCGAGTACGCGCCACCGGCGCCGCAGCAGAGACCGTCGTCGTCGAGTTCGACGACATCAGCGACATGACCCAGCAACATTCGAACCGGATCGACCACTCGCTGCACATGGCGAAGGTGGCAAGGGTCTTGGACAATTACCTGCTGCCTCTCACCTGTTCCAACGGGGAGTCGATCGACGCGTTCAGCCAGGTACTCGTTCACGTCGACGACCCGGGCGCTGAACGACTGGGCATCTGGCGTCCCGAGGAGGTGGCCGTAGTCCTTCATCGCTGCGCCGCAACCTGCCGAATTGACAACGATTGGGGCCTCACCGGGCATCGACGCCATCGTGGCGATTGCGAGACGCTTGGTCTCGTCGGTCAACCCAGCATGGACGTGCAGCGCACCGCAACATCCTCCGCCAGCCCCGGGGACCGCATATGTCGCACCGGTCGCGGCGATCAGCTTCGCTGTGTTGACGTGCGTCGAGCGCTGCCAGGCGTCCATCACACACCCCGTGAACAACCAGACGTCGGTACCCGTCGAGGTAATCGCTGCCGGACGTCGGATCGGCAGGCCACTCAAGCCCAATCGCTTCGGCACGAGGCGCATTCGTTGAGCGATCGCGAGCGCCGATGACCCAGCCAACAACAGCCGATGCTTATCGAGGAACCAGAAACCGATGCGTTGCCAACGCGGTGTGATTCGCCCCGCAGCAGCCAGTGCCGATCGGGTGTCTTCCATCAGCGAGCCGAATTGCACGCCACTGGGGCATGCAGGTTCACAACCACGGCACTGCACGCAGGTCTCCATGAAATCGACGAACGTCTCGTCGATCGGGAGCTCACCAGACTCGACGGCGCGCATGGCGTCGATGCGTCCACGAGGCGAATACGACTCCTCTCCCGTGACCCTGAACGTCGGACAGTGCGGCAGACATAAGCCGCACGAGACACAGGTTGACAGCTTGTCCGGATTGATTTCAAGCACGCCGAACCCTAGCAATCCCCACTCCATAGGGCCCCTCCAGCGCGCTCACCCAGCTTGTCTCACGACACTGGTTGCAATGTGCACTAATTCCATGGCGCAAACATGGGCAGGTGACACGTCGCGCCCCTACGGTGCAGAGGAATGCCAGAGGGACATACCATTCACAAAATCGCCAAGGACCACGGCGCGCTACTCAACGGTCGCCCGATCGAGGTCACGAGCCCCCAGGGTCGATTCTCCGCTGACGCAGAGCGGGTCAACGGGGCAGTGCTCGACAAGATCGAGCCGCACGGCAAGCATCTCTTCTACCATTGGGACACCGGCGAAATTGGCCACGTGCACCTCGGGCTGTTCGGCAAGTACAAGATCCACAGGGGCGACGATCGACCCGAACCTCGAGGCGCCGTCCGCATGCGACTCGTGGCTGACACCGCAACAATCGACCTTGCGGGGCCAACGGCGTGCTCGATCGACGAACCATCGGTGCGCAAGGAAATCCTCGGTCGACTCGGCCCTGACCCGATCAAGCCACGCCAGAACAAGCAGAAAATGTTCGACAAGATCCACAAGTCGAAGCGCGGCATTGGCGACCTCCTCATGGATCAATCAGTTGTCGCAGGCGTCGGCAACGTCTACCGGGCCGAGGCCTTATTCGTATGTGGCATCCACCCGCTCCGCGCCGGTACGAGCATGGATATCGCCGAACTCGAAGCGCTGTGGTCGACGATTACCGCCATGCTCCGTAAAGGCGTCAAGGATGGTCGGATCGTCACCGTCGAGCGATCAGAACTCGACATCCCTTCCGGTAAACGCATCAAGCGGGGCGAAGCCACCTACGCCTACAAGCGTGATCACTGCCTCCGCTGCGGCACCGAGATCCAGCATCTCAGCATCCAGAACCGCACCAGCTACCACTGCCCCTTCTGCCAACCCGGCTGACCGGCCGAAGCTCTGCGCGACTGGCCTGAGGACCTGGCGCGTTTCATTGGATATGCCAAGTCTGGAACCGGGCTTGGATACTGGCGAGACAGCGAAGATCCCCTCGCCGCCGTGCATCCCGACCGGGATTTGGAACACGGCTTGGCAACGGTGCGGTCCGACTGATCAGGCGACTGCTCGACCATGACAGCAAGACCACTACAGGATGTCGAACCAAACGCCTTCTTGGGCCGTGCCCATGTAGTTGATGAAGATTTCGGAGCCCGCGGCGATGTCCGCCAGCGCCGTGATCACCAGCTCGTCTGGTGTCTCCAACGTCTCAGCGTTCGGGGAATAGCGGTGGTTGTAGAGCGAGCCGTAGCCAAGTGCCAACGCCGTCGAGGACTCGCCCCACCCAAACACGTAGCTATCGGCCCCCAACGAAAGCGCCTCCCCCTGGTCACCTTCGACAATCAACATCGGGCATCGCTCAATCTGGTCACCAGCGACGATGTCGCGTGTCGCGAACACGCCTCGGCCTGCACCGGTCGGCGATTCAGCGACACGCAAATGGGGATGAATCGATCCAGCGTTCTCGGAAGGCACCGCCGGAAGTCAACCGTGCGCTACTGCGCTTGCCACACCGGAGCGTCGGATTCGCCGCGCCAGTAGGCCAGCCGACGCTGAGCTTCGGGCATCGCAACTGCGTTACGCATGCCAGCGCGGACTCGCATCAGGGTGGCGGCGACCAATCGAAGTTCGGCGAACGCTTCGGCAGACGGTTGCGCACGAAGCGACAATCCGTACCCCTCGGCGTACGCCTCGTACGCACCGGGCTCGCCGCCCCACCGTTCGGCCATTGTCATCAGCGGCGCATGATCCCACCCTGGCGGGGCCAGGCACATCAGATCCCAGTCAATCAGGATCGGGCCGTCGGCCGCCATCATCACATTGCCAGGATGCACGTCGCCGTGACACACCACTGCGCCGTTCTCGTTAGTCCAGTCGGGCCAGCGATCGACCGCTTTCTCGATACCCCGTTTGGCTTCGTCGTCTAACTCGTCGCCGATGTCGGACAAGAGCGTTTCGAAATCCCACCACGGGAAATCGACAGGCCGAGGCAGCGGGTACTCGCTCGGCAGATCGCTTGGATCGAGGGTATGCACCAGTCGGACCATCGCACCAACGCTGAGCCAGTCAATGGGTTCACTCGTCGGCTCGATGTACTCCCAAGCTGTCGCGTGCAGTCCGGCCGAGCCGTACGTGTCTGTTCTGACCGGCCGCGTGACCCGAAGCCCAGTTGCGAGTAGCCGCTCGGCAAGTGCCAATGAGGCACGCGCCGGTGCGCTCGGTTCACTGATGCGCAGCACCACGTCACCAGACCGGTAGATCGCGTTCATGCCCGCTCGCAGTAGTACAGGTTCAGGAAGCTCCCAATGTGCCGCGGACAGCACGGCGAGTTCACCCGCAGCCCCGATATCAGTGATCGGCCGATCGACGAACGGACGCATGCCCGGTCAGATCACCGTCAACACGTCGACATCCGGATTGAACCGACCCGTGGGGTCGAACTCGCCCTTGATCCGGGCATGGAGTTGCGCCTGCACCGGGTCGGCTTGCCGCAACGGCCGCGGCCGGGTGTGATGGACGACTCCGACACCGATCTCGGCCACAAACGAGCCAGCCGGTGCGACGCGCAGCGCCTCCAGCTCCGACGGCGGCATCGACCAGCGGCCACCCGAGGGCAGCTCTGGTGCTCGGTCGACGGCACTCAGACCAAACGTCTCAGCCATTTCAGCGACATCACCCTCATGACCTTCGAGTAGCACCCAGGTGGCTGCACCATCCCACAGCACCGAGGTCGGCCTAAACAGACCGGTGAGGAGTTCCCAGGGATCACGATCCGATGTGAACCATTGCTCGTGGGCAGAAATCGGACGCGTCCGTAAAATCACGTCCCCCAGAAAGCCGAGCGTTCCGCGCGAGCCGACCATCAGGCGGCACAGGTCGAAGCCACTAACGTTCTTGACGGTCGGCCCACCCGCCTTGACCACCTTGCCGGTCGACCCGACGTAGTGCGTCTGGAGCAGAGCATCGCGCATCGCTCCGTAAGCCAGTCGGCGGATACCGCTGTGGCCAACAGCAAGCGCGCCACCGATGGTACCTCCGCGAGGGAAAGGAATCTGCTGTCCGTACTCGGCGAGGGCCTCGGCAACGTCGTCGACTGGTGTGCCAGCACCGCACTGGATCGTCATCTCAGCCGGCTGAATCCAGTCGATCCCGACGGGAGCCTTGACGACGCGAACGTTGCCAGATGGCATTGCTCGTGTTCCCAGGCCGGCAACCCCGACCGGGTCGGTACTCCCGACGTTCGCAGCAAACTCGTCGACGGTCAGATCCATGCACCCTCCGGGGCTCGGTGAACTTCGCCGCACGTTGCCGGGCTCGGCAAGACCTTGTCGGGGTTCGACAGCATCTGCGGGTCGAACGCTCGGCGGAGGTCGGCCTGCGCTGACAGATCCGTTTCGGAAAACATCAGCGGCATCAGATCACGCTTTTCGAGGCCGATGCCATGCTCACCGCTCAGCACCCCACCAGCATCGACGGATGCTTTAACGATTGCTCTGCCGGCTGCATGGACACGTTCATAGACGCCTGGTTCTTTGCCATCGAACAGCAGCAGCGGGTGCAGATTGCCATCACCGGCGTGGAACACGTTGAGCACTTGCAGATCGTGCTCTTCGACAATCGCGTAGATCTGGTCGAGCACGCCGGACAACTTGTTCCGTGGCACCACAGTGTCATGCAGGTAGTAATCGGGCTTGATGTTCGCGATTGCACCGAACGCTGACTTGCGGCCCTTCCAGAGCAGTGCCCGTTCGGCGTCATCCGCCGCAACCCGCACACCGCCCACGTTTCTGGCTGTGGCGAGTTCAGAAATTCGCGCCACGTCAGCAGCTACGCCACCGGTTGGTCCAACGACCTCAATCAAGAGCGCCGCTGCCTGGTCGACCGGCAAGCCGGCGTGGATGAACGCCTCGACAGCGACCAGGCAGAGCTGATCCATCATTTCAACAGCGGCCGGCACGATCCCCGCAGCGATGATGTCGCTGACCAGATCGGCGCCGTCTGACACCGAAGCGAAGTCCATGAGCATGGTCGCCACGTCGGGAGCGTTTTGCATAAGACGAACGCAGATCTTGGTAGCCACGCCAAACATGCCCTCGCTACCAACGAAGACGCCGCGCAAGTCGAAGCCATCGGGCTCAGGCTCTTCGCCGCCAAGAACGGTTATCGAGCCGTCGGGCAGCACGACTTCCATCCCGTGGATATGGGCGTTGGTGACACCGTCGGCGAGGCAGTGTGGCCCACCCGAGTTGTTCGCGACGTTGCCGCCAATCGAACATGTCTGCTGGCTACTCGGATCGGGTGCAAAGTGCACGCCGAGGTGAGCAATCTGCTTCGACAGGTCGAGGTTCAAGACGCCAGGTTCGACCCACGCCATCCGACTCACCGGATCAACCGAGAGGATCTTATTCATCTTCGTCGTCGAGATGACGATCGCTCCGGGAGGCGGAACTGCGCCTCCCGCAAGCCCGGTGCCCGAGCCACGTGCCATGAACGGCACCTCGAACTCGGCTGCAATCTGGACAATCGCCTGAACGTCAGCGGTCGACTCGGCGAAGCAAACAATGCCCGCCTTATTAGCCATGGTCGATGCATCGTGGCGATACAAATGTGTTTCGGTCGCGCCATCGCGAACCTGATCGGGCCGAATGACGCCACGGAGTCGGGCCACTACCTCGACGAGGTCGACGTCGTGGCCTGCGTAGATCTCGTTGAGTGACACCGTCAGTCCCGAAGCTGACGCATCACGATCACGCGGCCGCTGTCGACCGCTTCGCCGTCGACGAACACCTTGTCGCCAGGTTCGACGTGATCTTCGAGCGACTCAAGGCGACCCTCACGCTTTGCTCGCAACTCGTCTTCGTGCTGCGACGCCACGACCCGGCCCTCACGGACTGCGTCAGCAACGTCTCGACCCTTCGCTCGCGCCTTCGAGACTGCGGACTTCACCACTTGAACAGGCGCGACGTTTGTGGCGGCTTCCTTGACTTTCTTCTTGGCGTATCCGGCGCCAGCAATGCCGGCGGCCAACCCTCCGGCAAACCAGGTGACTCGCTTCATCATGCCCGTTTCCTCCTGCGTTGCTCCGGCTCAATACCGGCTCGGTTTCGGACGTCGATAACATTTGGATCGATCGGGGAAATCGAACGCTGTACCGGCCCGCCACGAAGCCTCGACCACACACGGGATGTGCCCTTGGCGAAACCTGCAGCCTTGATGGCCGGCGACGAGAATGCCGTCTTGGTGACCCGACCGCCGATCGCATCACCAATGGCTTCTGCCGAACCAAGAACCTTGTCGAACCGTTCGAGGTCGTGTCGCGCTTCGTCGACCGTCGACCGTGCTTCGTTTGTGGTGTGCCGAAGGTCAGCGAGCAGCGGACGAGTTTCGTCACGCAGACCGGTCACTTCGCTCCGCAAAGAGCGGAGTGTGTCGAGCACACGGAGCAGCACGACGATCAAGGCGGTGAAGCCGAGAATCATCAACACCGCCAAGACGATAAGTACGAGTTCGCCGGGCGTCATTGCTGATCCTTTGACTGTTGGTTCGTGCGCATTGCTATGTTTCCCTCGTCGCCGTGCTCGCTCGGCTCATACCAGTGGCGGCCGGCCAGCGACTCGGGCAAATACTGCTGGTCGACCCATCCCTTCGGATAGTCATGAGGATAGCGGTAGCCAGCACCGTGACCGAGTTCGGCTGCGCCCTGATAATGGCCATCTCGAAGATGCGCCGGCACCTCGCCGATTGCTCCGTCTTTGACCGCTGCCCGTGCATTCCAGATCGCTAACGCTGCCCGGTTGCTCTTGGGAGCCGTTGCCAGATAGATCGCTGCCTGTGCCAGGTTGAGTTGGGCTTCGGGGAGCCCGACCCGATCAAGTGCGTGCGCAGCGGCAACGGCAACCTCGAGACCGCGACTGTCGGCGAGACCGACGTCTTCGCTCGCGAAGATCACCATACGGCGGGCGATGAACCGTGCGTCTTCGCCGGCTTCGAGCATCCGCGCCAGCCAGTACACAGAGGCGTCGGGATCGCTCCCCCGCATCGACTTGATGAACGCGCTGACGACGTCATAATGGTCGTCTTGTCCATAACGAAGCGCACTCGTTCCGAGCGCTGCTTCGACATGTTCAAGTTCGACGTGGGTGTAGTTCGACAATGCACATGCGACGTCGAGCGACGTGAGCACCTGGCGACCGTCGCCGCCGGACCGATCGACCAGCAACTGTGTGGCTTTGGGGTCAGCAGTGACCGCCTCGGCTTGCAGTCCACGCGCAACGAGTTGTTCGATGGCGTTTCGATCGAGCGGCTCGAGGCGAAACAGGGTCGAACGGCTACGCAGCGGCGCATTCACCTCGAAGAACGGGTTTTCTGTCGTCGCACCAATCAAGGTCAGCGTGCCGTCTTCGACCGCTGGCAGCAGAGCGTCCTGTTGCGATTTGGAGAAGCGATGGATCTCGTCGAGAAACAGGATCGTGCCCTGCCCGCGCTCACCGAGCCGTTGCTTCGCCCGTTCAATCGTCTCGCGGACGTCTTTGACCCCTGCGGTCACAGCAGACATCTGTTCGAACGCACGCTCGGTCGACCCTGCAACTGCGAGGGCAAGCGTTGTCTTTCCCGTTCCCGGTGGGCCCCAGAGAAGCGCTGAGCTCAACCGGTCACTTTCGACAAGCAGTCGAAGCGGTCTTCCCGGGCCGACCAGATGTTCCTGCCCAACGACATCGTCGAGAGTCCTCGGCCGGAGCCGCGCCGCGAGCGGAGCGCGAGCCCGCCGAGTCTCCTCCGCAGCTGCAGCAAACAGGTTGTCACTCACAATGACCCGAGCACCCGCTGATAGGACGCCAGACGAAAGTCGACAACCTGCTCGATCAACCAGTCGACCTCAACCCATTTCCAATCAACGAACTCAACACCATCCGCCGTCGGTGCAGTCCTGTCGTCATTGATCTGGAAGAAGAACCAACGTTGCGCCTGACCCAGCCGTTGGCCGCGCTGCTTCACGCCCTCAGGCCACTCGTAGGCAGTCCACTCGGGATACTCATCAACGAGGTGTACCTCGTCGGCAGTCAGCCCAGTTTCTTCACGGAGTTCGCGCCACACGCCTTCAACGGGGCTCTCGCCCGCGTCGATCCCGCCTTGGGGAAGTTGCCACTGGCCTCTGCGGTCTGAACGCTCGAAGGCAAGAACTCTGCCGTGCGAATCTCGCACCACGGCAACGGTTCCGGCCCGAAAATGCAAACTCCCCATCAGATCCGATCGTACCGTTCACCGGCCACCGGCGCGAACCTGCCTTGCGGGCAGGTCACCCGGCTCAGCGGCCGATGTGGCGGAGGCGCGTCTGGATGTCGTAGTAGTCGCGGTCGATTTCGGCAATCGTCCCAAACCAACGCCGGGCCTTGAGCGGGTCCCCGATGCGATCATAGAAGTCAGCAAGCACGTACCACTGACGGAGATGATGATCCTTGACCGTCTTGGTGTTCTTCGTTGCTGGCAGCATCATCTCGATTGCCGCAGCCAGGTTGCCCCGGTCAGCTAAGGCACCTGCAGCCACGATCCGACCTTCGGCGAGGATGTGGTGAGCCGGAGACGACTCGCGAATTTGCAACCAGAC
>Ga0115004_10002590_pt1 | contig 14850 bp, 9 predicted proteins | sample ArcticOcean_MG_C_10_FD_88737 | JGI IMG/M metagenome (GOLD analysis project Ga0115004, IMG submission 88737) | Marine microbial communities from western Arctic Ocean - ArcticOcean_MG_CB11_90 | ecosystem: Environmental > Aquatic > Marine > Oceanic | place: Arctic Ocean: Canada Basin | collected...
AAAAAAGAAAGTATTCTTTTAAAGAAACATTTTCCTCCCTTTTTTAAACGATCGATTGATCGATTGATCGTAATCTTTACAACGAACGAACGACTGACGTGATAGTAATAAACACTCTCTCTTTCATTCATAAATGAACAGCGCCAAGCCAGGATTCTCTGACTCCCTCGCCGGTAAGTCTAACTGGAACGCATACGAAGGTTCGGCCGAAAAGCCGCTCACGAAGGAAGAACTCAAGGCAAAGAACGCAAAGGAAGAAGCTGAAGCCGCCGCTCGCCGTGCTGCCTCTGCCGCGAAAATGGCCGCCGAACGCGCTGCCGCCGAAAAGAAGTAATTGCTTTTCCTTTTTTATGAATTAGAAAAATAACGAGGTCAGGCGTACTCGCGCGCGCTTTCTACGCTGGCAACAACAAATTAGTTGAACCAAAATGAATCGCGCGCGATCATATATCTGAGCCTCTACAATATATATATATATTATACCTTAAAAATATGCGAAAGAGCGTTGTAGTTGTAATGTTCACACTTCCTACTACAGACTCAGTCACAATCACTTTATACATAATTTTGTCTTCTCACAATTTTGTTCTGATTAGACATGTTAGAGGGCTTTATTAGCAAAATTTTTTTTTTTTTGAAGGTCCATTATTCTCGCTTACGCCGCCCTCTATTTGTAAAGCCCTCTATTTTTTGAGATTCTTAAGATATTTTCACTACAACTTTACTTTGGATTCTTTGATCGCGCATATACATAATTATATATATAATTTATATCATTTATAACAATGTTCGCCACTTCTACTACTCAAACGCGTTCATCTTCATGTTCTCGTTCGTTGAACAAATTAAGTAACATGAAGAAGTTCAGATCGATCGCAGTCGTGAACAAAAACGCGACTCGTCACGCTTTTAGTACCAATAACGTTCTCAAAATCAAATGTGTGAGAGATGATATCAATATCAATACCAATAGTAATAATAGTAACGAATCCGAAAAAGAAGGAAGGACAACGACTAGTAATAATAATTCATCATCATCGAGAAGAAACGCTCTTTTTGCAATAATGACCACCGCGACTGCGACGACATTTACTACTAAAGCTGCCTCTGCTGCCTTTGATTTACAGAAAATAGCTGAAACTTTATTGAAGGAGAAAGATATGAGCGCGAACGAGGACATGAACGCGATTAAGGAAAAACGAAAGTTAAACTTACCGAAATTGGAAGTCGAACCACTGGATCGATTAGAAGGTGCGGCAAGAACATCAGGGGCGAACAAATCGAAAGCACAAATTGAGTACGCGCAATATATCGCTCCGATTATCGAAGCGAATATTGATTTGGATTTTGGTTCTTACATACGTTTGGCACTCGCTGATGCAGGTACGCACTCGGTCGTTGGAAAGAAGTATGGCTTGAACGGCTCGATCAGGTTTGAATTAGATAGACCGGAAAACAAAGGGTTGCAAAAGGCGATGGATTCTATTGAGAAGATAAAAAAAGAGTGCGACTCAAGAACGACGCAACCGGTTTCGTACGCGGATCTCATCGCAATCGTACCGCACTTTGCGGCGAGAATCCAATTTAGGAATGATTACGTTGAAGAAATGGGCTCGGATGATAACTATGAATTCTTGTTCATTGGAACAAATCCGTTTTTGGGAGCCAAAGTACGCGTCGGTCGTTTAGATGCCACCGAAGCAGACCCGGCTGGGTTAGTGCCAAATTTGGAAACCGCCACTGGCGAAGAGTTACTCACTTGGTTCAAAAGAATGGGCAGAGGGCCGAATGAATTAGCCGCTTTAGCGCCTTATTTGTATGAAGATCCTAAAAAAGGTGTCGAAATCGTCTCACAAGATGGGACTTGCGAGCGTTTACTCGGCGTCTTCGAAACGCAAAGAATTTTAGGGAAAAGAGCTCCAGGTCCGGCTGTTACAATTATCAAAAACTTTAAGCAAATCACTGATAACGCGATCCCGGGAGGTGCAATGGAAATCGCACCAGCTGTGTTTGACCCGCCATACGTTGACTATGCTTTCATTAAAGGAGGTGGTGAAATCCCGAGAGTTGGCGCATATCCGGCCAGACCAAATTCGGCTCGCGAAGGCGGTTCAGTCTTTGCGTTGCGTATGAGAGGCGAGGAAGGGTCAGTTTCGAGCATGAATAAGGGCGCAAAGTTGGACTAATAAACAGTTTTATTTGTGTTTATCACAACTACACGTATATATCAATACACTATACGCATCAAGATTCTTTTTAATATTACTATTTATCGCCTTATTAAGTGTATCTAAATCTTCTTCTTCTTCTTCTTCTTCTTCTTCTTCTTCTTCTTCTTCTTCTTCTTCTATTTTGTTTTGCTAATTAATTGTGCTATATCGTGTACGTATGATCAAATCAAATCAAACTGGAGGTGGATACTTCTTACTTTGTTCTTTCACTAATCTGTTATACTCCGTCCTATCTTGCGTATACATCACGTACGCGTCGGATTGCGCGGGCGATAACGGGTTCGGTGTTTTTAATAAATCCTGAATCCCTAGTAATATTTGTTTAATCGTAATCGATGGTGCCCATCCTTCCTCTTCGTTCAAGATCGATAGACACACTGTGCCAGATGGGTATATGTTCGGATGGTAGAATTTCTCCGGAAACTTACATTTCGGCGGTTTAATTGGATAATCTTTCGTGAACTCGATCGTGAGCGGGAAAAAACCACGGTCCCAAATCGTATCCTTCGGTCCAGGGATCGAACACTTCCATCGTAAGAAATTAGGTAATCCGGTCAACAGGTCTTTCTCTGGCGCAGCAGCGAATCCGTACGGTCGCTCTTTCCTCCAAGATTTTCTTTCCTCCATTAAGCGCTGCATCGCTATTGAGGTCATTTTTATTTAATGTATGGTACAGTACCACAATAAAATTATACGTATGTACTTTATGTATTTTACTGCTATTATTATTATTATTATTACGTATTATTATTATTATTATTATTATTATTAAGTATTATTATTATTATTATTATTATTATTATTACTGTTATACGACTTTGTTCGGCAGCAGTGCAATTGTTCCCCAAAAATATAATAATGTATCTTTCTTCAACTTTACATATAATTCACATATAATTCAAACATTTTCATAAAAACGAAGAAGAAATGAAAGCTTAATACGTATTTATCATAATTCAATGATTCAATGAGAAAGAAGAAGAAGAGAGAGAGAGAGAGAGACTGAAGAAGAAGAGCGCGTCATGAAAATAGAAAATAATAATAATAATAATAATAATAAGTTTTCTTCTCTGCTCATTTTAATAATAAGTAACGTTTTTATTGTTATTTTCTGCACGACGGCATTCGTTGAAGTCGTTTTTGTTGTTAACGCTTCTATTACTACTACTGCTACTTCATCGGGAGTAATATCTGCTCTGAACGCGATCGAACACGATGAAGACGTGAACAATAATAGTGATAATAATAATAACGTGTTCTTACAGAGAAAAGCGAAAGCGGATGCACATTTTTATAAAGCCTCGAACAAAGGTGTTAATTGTAAAGATGATGATAATCAACTACATCTAAAATGGCGCACTCGAGTACAGAGTTCAGTGTACGCATCGCCATTGGTAGTCGATATGCACGGAGATGGGCATAAGGAAATTCTCGTGAATACTTTCGTGCACGCGATCGATTTGTTAGATGGCGAGACTGGGCAGACCGTCGCCGCTGGCGGGTTTCCAATATTCCACGAATCGAAAATACACGGGAGTCCTATATTATACAGAGATGAACAAAATGGAGAGAAATTATTCATCATTTGTACGTACGATGGAGAGATTTTAGTGTTCAATCAGTTCGGTTCTGTAGAATATAAAAGGAAAGAATTAGCGAGGATGAAAGTTCCATTGAATTGGTTCAAAGAGAAAGAACGAGAACGTAAGCAAAGAGATGAAATGCACATCAAAGAGTTGAAAGAAAAAGCAAACGCGCAAAAGCACGCACCTGGAGATTGGGAACACAGTGGATTTGATTCACCGGATATTTTGCATCGAGAAGGAAGAGAACCACCGCCAGTAATAGTAGAAAATAATAATAATAACGAAAGAAGACGAGAACGTGATGGTGGTAGAAAATTACTCGAGGCAGTTTTAGAAGACATTAAATTTACGATGGACGAAGACATAGTAGAAGGGGAGGATCTATATAGAGACGAAGATTATAACAATGATGATGATGATGATGATAATGGCAATGAATTATATAACGATGAAAATGATGAAACCATCGATAACAAAAACGACTATCATTCAGATGAATCAGTAGAAGATGAAATTAAAGATGAACTGAGACTTCGCGAGACGCGAGATAAAGACAACGTCTACATCGACGCACATATTTTGTGTTCGCCCGTAATAGCCGACGTTGATGGTGATGGTCACATGGAGTTAGTCATAGCGGTTTCATATTTCTTTGACGAGGAGAGAGAAGATTTCGCGAGTAAGAAACACAGGCTAAATAATAAAATCGACGCTTCTAAATACCTCGCCACGGCCATCGTTCTGTTGGATATTAAAAACGAATATCGAGAGAAAGAATTTGTGCATTTAGATCTATCTGTCGAAGATACCGCTTTCAAAGCCAGAGCTTTTTCTCAACCAACTGTGATAGATTTAGATAAAGACGGCACGAATGAAATAATTTTAGCCACTTCTACTGGTAACGTCTACGTTTTGAACGGAAAGACGCTGGAAAATAAAAAGGGGTTCCCGAAACAAATGGGCGAAATTCAAGCACCAGTTGTCGTTGCAGATTTCAACAACGACGGATACTATGAAGTCATCGCTTGCGATTTCAGAGGAAACGTAGGCGTATTCACTAAAGATGGCGATATTTTATGGGAAAAGCATTTACAATCGCAGATATCCGCGAACCCAACTCTAGGCGACATAGATGGAGATCATAATTTAGAGGTAATAATTGGGACATCGTCGGGCGCAATTCACGTTTTGAATGCAGAAACTGGCGAGGAAAAGTACCCTTTTCCATTTTACACGGGCGGAAGGATATTAGCGCCTGTTGCCTTGGGTAGATTAAAAGGGCCGTCTTCATCGAGTCTATCGCTCGTAGCCACTGCATTTGATGGTTTAATATACATCATAGACGGAAAAACTGGATGCAGAAACATCATCGACTTGGGCGAAACCTCGTACTCTATGCCATTAATTGATGATTTATCAAATTCTGGGTATTTGAACGTCGTCGTTGCGACGATGAATGGTGAAGTTCATTGCTTCGAAAATTCAAAGTCTGGCCCACACGCGCATCCATTAGATCAGCAACACGCGCATTTTTTATCAACAAATTTAATGACGCATCGAACTGGATATTTTGGCATATACGGATTGGATCGAGGTTACTTTGACTCTCGAGGGGAGTTTTTGACGATAAAATATCGCATGATTGATAACAGGTGCGTGTTTGGATCATCGAGAAATGTAAAAAATAGTTGTCACGGACCTTATGTAGTCACGGTAACTTTAAACGCCATTGACGTTCAACACGCCGTTAAATCATCGAAATATTACGAGGATGTGATGACTTCTGTGGATCAAATAACTTTGCAAGTGCCGAGACAAAAATCCAGAGGCGAGGTTATAATCGAAATGAAAGACGGGTCGGGAGTCATCGCTATGGATCAATATTCAGTATCTTTCCACGAGCGACATTATAGGATCATTAAATGGATCGTAGCTTTGCCGTTTCTCGGTTTGACGTATTTCATGAAAAAAGCTACTGAGTACAGGAAAATAAAGACGTATTAAATAGAGCGATTATATATATATGTAATACTGTATTTGTATGTAGTAAAACGAGAGTGTGTGTGTGTATTATTATCTTATTATAACAACCTCGTGTTTAATATTTGTCTCTCTAACGTGCTGTGTCTGTTGTTTTCTTTCTCTGTCCACTTGCAAGCAAGACGAACCTAACGAATTCTGTTATCAATTTTAAACCAAGAAATAAATCTTTTGTGTTTAAAAAATCACTTTATTATTATAAACTCGTTCGAACGTCTCGTTTCTTTTCGATAGCGCTTATAGATATATTCGGGTGAGGGCCGAACATATTTAGCCTTTTTAGGGCGCGCGCTTCAAAATTAAATCGCCTTTTTGCTTGTTATTATTATGAAAAGAAGAAGAAAGTGCCCTCGGCTCAGACATCACTCTCTCATATCTCATCCTTTTTATTGTTCTTAAAGATATTCCTTGATCAAAGCTTCTTGATCTTGCGCCGACAGAGCGTTTCTGTTCACGACGTTGCCTTCTCTGTCGATTATGAACTTCGCCTTGAAGTTCCATCCAACGGGTCCAGCGAATTTGCTGAGCGCATGTTGCCACATCGGCGCAGCGTTCGCGCCTTCAACGTCACCTTTGGCCAAAACCGTTCCATTGAATCCTTTCTCGCGCGCGAATTTCTTTATATCCGCGTTATTAGCGAGCTCTTGGCCACCGAATTGCCCTGATGGATATAAAAGAATTTCCAACCCATCTTTTTTGTACTTTTGTTCGAGCGCAGACAATCCCTCATAATTGCTGCGCGTCGCACCTCACCTCGACGCTACGTTCGTTATTAAAACGACCTTGCCTTTCAATGATTTATAATCAAACTTGTTCCCATCGCAATCCTCTTGTTCAGGTAATTCGTAAATATTCGCCGCATTTACTTTTGGGGTCTCCGGAGCTCTCCCGGTCAACATATCAAAGATCCCGCCCATTTTAATGAACTCTCTTTTGTTATTGATGTTGTTGTTATTAACAGTACGTCTTTTAAGTTGTTTTTCAGTCGTTCTTCCTGTTATGCTCGCGTTTATGCGTGGGACTTGCTGTGATACCGCGCGCATTTACTTCTCTTCTTTTCTGAAGCCGTTTTCGTTGTTTATAACTACTTATTTGGTACAAAATCGAAAACGTACATACGTCATCGCTCTCTGCTGTTGACTCAGCACGAGTTGGACTCACAATCGTACCATTTTTCACACAATTAAATTCTTTTTATTAAAAATCTTCTTTTTTAGCAACATCAGTCTTTATCAAATCTGGCACTATTACTGTTATATAGTAGGAAAATAATAAGAAGCGAGGAGCGACTGTTTATTGAAATACTCTCCAACGTGTTATTAGTATTATTAATAATAAATAAATAACTGCCGAGCATAATAAGTCTGCTTCGCTTGATTTGATAGTAAACGCGATGATATTTAAGTTCATGAACAGGAGACCGAGTTTAGAAGAACAGGGAGATATTATTATCTCCAATAAGAGTAAGAGCAGTAAGAGTAGTAATAATAGGTTTAATATAGACAGTGAAGACGTTGGGCGAAGTAGGAAATTCGATGAATTTCTTCTCAGCAGTGATCGAAACAAAAGTAATCGATATGCAATCGATCGAACGAAGATCGTGATCGGAAAAGGAGACGAAGATTTCAGAAAAGCGATTGCGCTGTTGAAGAAATGGGAACATTTTCAACTTAAGTGGACATCGGTAGATAAAAGGACTGAACAAAGAAAGCGGGAGAAAGTATGCGTATTAGTGAACATTATACCGTTCGTGTATATATTTAACCCGTTAGAAATCGTATACGTTGAAGAAGAAGCGAGTAGTCGTCGTCGTCTTATTCGTCCTAGCGCTGAAAAGACGTCGAATTATTACGCGTTCGCACACGCGACTTTACGAGGGCACATGTTAGCCGGGGAAGAGAAGTTTACGATCGAGAAGAGTACGAACGATGGAGAAGAAGTCTTTTTTAAAATCGATACGTTTTCGAAACCTGGGAACATAATCGCGAGTGCGAGCTATCCAATTGTGAGAATTTTACAAAAAGCGTTCCATTTCCAAGCCGCGAAGAGGATGAAGAACGCGATGATGCTATTAGAAAAGCAAAAAAATAGTAGTTTAGCAAAAGTGTAGAGATAGTATTAATACGTAGTTTTATAGATACTGCTATATTAATATGAAACACACGTCAAGCATCTAATTTCAACGCTGTCTAGTCCTAAAATTTTTATTGCGCTAATAACTTCTGTATCGATTCGTCGCGTTCGAGAGTACTCGACTATTATCAAACGCCCTTCGCTCGTTCTCGTTCGATAACACTTTATATGCTTCGCATACTTTCTTGAACATGACCTCAGCGACTTCTTTCGTTTGCTCAGTCTCAGCCTTATCCGGGTGATGTTTCAAAGAGTTCTTTAGGTAAGAACTGCGAATCTCAGCACTGCTCGCTCGAGAAGAGATGCCTAGAACGGCGTAGTGTTCAATTTGAAAGCCGCGCTGAATCTTCGTCTTTGCTTCTTGCAACTTTAACTCGCACTCTTTTCCCATCACAGGTGCTAAAGTTTCTAGATCTTTAGCTGCCATTGCCCAATCCCCGATGGATAAGTAAGCATCTGCTCGTCGTTGAATCGCTCGAATATACGAAACGTCATAAAATTGACTTTCGCAACACGCAACAATCGCTTCCAAATGTTTCTTCGACGATTGTAACGCAGCCGCTCTGTTCGCATGAAGAACTGCACGGAACGCGTTGTCGTTAAAATTAATCTGTAACGCATTGGTATATGATTCTAAAGCCTCTTCAAAGTTACCTGCATGAAACTCGCGATTTCCTTTTGTTTTCAACTTTTCCGCTTCTTGGCGCTCGACTGTCCAATTTTGTTGTTGTTGTTGTTGTTGTTGTTGAGGCTCGGATGTTGCATTCTTTTTCGGAGTAGGATACTTTTGCTGTTGTTGCTGTTGCTGCTGTTGTTGAGGCTGATGATGATGATGAGCTGAACTTTGCGTTGAAGAAACTTTTGGTATTTCTTGTTGCTTCTGTTGTTGTTGCTCGTTCGCCTGCTGCTTCTGCTGCTGCGTTCTTCTCGCATCGTTAGCCGACTCGGCTTTTCTAATCCAACTCTCGTTCTCGTTCTTTAAGCTTCTCAACTCATTTCTCAATTGTTCCAACTCGCGCTTATATTTATCTGCCAAGTTCCTTTGCTCTGCTGCTTCATCTCTTTTTGCGCTCAACTTCTTTGTCAACTCCTGCGTGACGTTTACCTCTCTCGTCAAGGCTTCTCTCGCGGCTTCTCTCGATGTCTCTAGCTCATTCTTCTCAGCTTCAAATCTCAACTTATCCTCCTCGCGAGCTTCTTGCATCTTCTCTTTTTCCTTTTCCATGATAGCAATCGTATTATTCAAGCCTTCTGAGATTTCCTTCACCGCGCGAAGCTCTGTTCTGAGTTCCCCAGTCTGTTTTAAAGCAGATTTAAGCATCGCCTTAGTAACTTTCGCGTCGGTCTCTTCTTGCGAAGAAGAAGAAGAAGAATTGTTAACTGGATCACTAAAGCTCCTGCGAATACTACCGCTGTTATTATAATTATTAATATTTGGTGATGATTGCGACATAATTGTATCACTATCACTATTGATACTTGTCGCAGCAGCAGTGCGAATCGTCGCCGTACCATAGACCGCCCTAGTCACCGCCTCTCTCGCGTTCTTCGCCGCTTCTCTCAAACTCTCAGCCGCTCCGTAGCTGTTAGTATTAGTATTAGTACTATTTCCTCTCGTCGTTTCAAGTTGTACTGGCTGTGATATCGTCGTCGTCGTCGTCATCGTCGTCGTCGTCGTCGCGTCATGTTTTGCCTTTGCAACTACACTATCCATCCACTGCGATACGTTATTAGCAGTATGCGTACTATTATTAGTAGTATTTCGTTGTTGTTGTTGTTGTTGTTGTTGTTGTTGTTGTTGTCTCGACGTATTAATTCGTTCTTTTGTCTCATCCATCTTCTCATGTAATCGCATTTCTGCCATCTTCGCCTGCATTCGTTTCTCTTCAACATTACTGTTACTAGTAAAGTTATTATTACTGTTACTGTTATTAGTACTAGTACTCGCCTGAGTATGCGGATTCGGCCTCGGATATGGAAAAGTTGTCGTCTGAGCAGTCTTCTTCTTCTTTTCCCCTAACGGTCGCTCGAACAGGCTAGGGAACTTCGAAGAGAACGACGCATGCGCTAGTGCTCCATTATTAGTACGATCATGATTATGGTCTTTTAAAGTGTTCCTGATATCATGCCTGATTGAATCTACTCGATTATACTTACTATTATTATTATTATTATTATTATTATTACTCTCTTTTTGTTGTCGTTGTTGATTATGATTTTGATGATTTTCTTCTTCCCCGGTTTCGAAGGACGTCGTTCGAACGTCGTTCACGCTGGGAAGTAATTGAGAACCAAAACTAGTACTATATCCACGATCACGGTCGGGATAAACATTTCGGCCGTTGATATTTGATGACATCTCTTTTCTAGAGCGCCTCTTTCACTACTGAAGAAGATATCGATTAATTTTATGGAGAATTTGTTTTTTGTCGAAGGGCACCTTTTTATTACCCCTCTACCCTCTTTAGCTCTTTTTTTTTATGACGTTGCGACGTATATGCGATTATGTGCCATTTATGTATTAGAGAACAAAGTACTCAAGTACTGTCATGAATAGGAACAAACACGCGCTCGTCTTTCTCGCTATCTAAATCTAATTCTTCTACTACTACTGCGTGGTTAGCTTTTTTTTCGCGTCTGCGTCTGCGTCTGCGCTCGAGCGCGGAGTCGTCCGATTTCGCTTTTTCGTCATCGTCGTCGTCGCCTTCATCTTCACTTTCTTCTCCTTCTCCTTCTTCTACTTCTTCTTCTTCTTCTTCTTCTTGAACTGAGTCTGCGTCTGCGTCTGCGTCTGCGTTATTTCCGTTGGTATAAAAATCCTCATCTTCGTCGTCATAAAATGTAGGGCGTTGAGCGTGCCAATCAAACGGTAACCCGTTCGCTTTACCGGTACTGAATGATTTCGTATACGGAGCGTTTTTGTGACTCGTTTTGCCTTGCGAATTTGAACCTCGAGCGATTTCCCACCCCCAGTCTTTGTTCGTTTTCGCCCATACGATTGCACTGATGAACACGATGAAGCTCACTAAACCGCTCGTGATTGAGGAATACGCGAATTTTAACCACGCGCAACAGGCGAGATTTATTAAGAACACTGGAACCCCAAAAGTAAACATGAAGAACGCCTTGCGCCATGAATCTTCGCACCTGTTTTCCCAATGTCTCTCGAACGTCCTCTTCGGTTGAGGCGGGTAATCACCGGGTTTGTAGTGATGCGCGAATTTTCTACACCTTGTTAAGAACTCTGCTTCCTCGTCCTCGCTTACGTACGATTTACCTCGCTTCAAGATCGAGGACAACAAGAAAGTACACAACACCATCGAGTTTAACATTAACCCGACTACTAACGCAGTCGTCGAAGCGTATAAAGCGATTAACCATTCACTGACGTGTTTAGGAAGTTGCTCATAATCGTTCGTGAAATTCAATTCTACTAACGAAACGACGGCAAAGCCGGCTATCAAAGCCGCTAAATTCGATTGCGCTCGTAACTGTTCGGACTTCTCCTCAACATCTCTCCTGTTCTTCTCTACGTACCTATTCCACACTACCCTCGCATTCTCTAACGTCCTCTGATTCATATCAGCTTTGCGCCAATTATTCGATTGTTCCCTGTACAACTGTTCCACTATTTTATACTCCCTCTCCTCTTTCCTGAACGAGCAATCTTGTTTCCTCCACTCTCGATCTTCTTCTCTCCATTTCTTCGCTAAGGAAGTGTCCAACGCGGTTAAGAACGCGGTCGCGTAATCCGATATCGAGTCTTTGTTCAGGAAATTATTATTATTACTGTTACTGTTACTGTTTTGTTCTTGAGCTCGCATAAAAATATTCGGTATCGATTCCTTATTGCCGCAGTCGCGATCGTTATCGCAGTTCATTTTCTCTCTCTCTTTTCTATGTACAGTACCGGTTTATGTATGTTATTATTATATACAGTACAGTGGGGAAAACATGCACTGATGGTCACTTAACACTAAAGCAGTCTGGCACCATCTAGCACAATAAAACATCAGTGAAATTCGCAAATTCCCCTGATGCTGATGCTATCATGCAGCAAACTGTTTTGAACAGCAATAACAACAAAAAGTCATCAGTAGCACGTGTTTTTTAATCGAAATCATGGGCATAAAAAGTATAACAAACCTATCGATAGTATTATTATTCATATCGGCTTTTGTTAATATTTAGTAGTGAAACGACGACGACGACGACGACGCGTCGGTCATTTGACCTATTACCAGTACTGTAAATATACGTACCAAACGTAGTACATATATAATATGAATAATAACGAACTTATTGGTAACGATGCACTCATCAGTAAATAAGAGCTCTTTACAATGAGCGCTTTAATAACAGCGATAGAACTACTATTTCTGTTCTCATTATCGTCGTCGTTCACGACATCGTTGACAACATTTATTAATATCAATGAAGCACGAGCACTTAGTACTGCTTCGTCTTCATACGATGATGATCATTCATCTACATCTGCGTTATTGTTTTTCGAGAAAGTTCTTACTTTAATGAAAGATGTGACGACTGAGAGAACAGATTATGACAGATACGACGTGTACGAGAAACTTATTAATGATGATGATGTCATTAGTGACGATGATAGTATAGATGATGATGATTATTATATTAATTATTTCGTTGATAGAGATGATGCGATGCCAAAGATAGATTTGAGACTCTCGATTGCGATAAAATTGAGCGGGTTCAAAGGCGATGGAAACCTGGCGATAGATTTACGAAAACGATCTATTGAACCGTTCTTGAAAGCTTTGAACTCGGACGTAATCGTAGGGAATAATTTATATAAAATGCATTTTCATTACACGGTTCTACACGCGAAGAAGGACGTTAATGCGGACATCGAGCGAACGATCGAGAGGAACTTAGAAGTCACCAGAGAGTGGAGAAGTAATAATAGTTATCATCAAGCGAGGAAAGAAGCGAAAGCGAAGACTGTAGTTGATTTCTCAAAAATAGAGGACGTTCTCGAGAAAGATATCGTGTTCGGTGGCGACGACGATGATGAGAGGAAAACTGACTTAGTCGTATCGCCGTACGTTATTTACGTTCTATCACCGAGAAGACCGAAGAATCCGAATCTGGACAATATAAGGAACGTAGAGTATATATACGCCTTCGATAGGAATAAGAACAATGACATGAATAATAATAATAATAATAATAATAATAATAATAATATGTCACAATGTTTTGGTACCTCGAGAGTTACGAGAGCTAGGACGGAAGAAGAAATTGATTATCCTTCGTACGCTTGGATCGATTTAACCAGCGGACCGAACGGATTTACGAAAAAGACAAATAAGTATACGAACGATTTTTCTAGACGCGTTGCGCCAAAAGTACTCGCAGCACATAAAAGTGAAGAAAATTTGCCTTTACTGTGCGCTAGTATAGCTGGATTTTTAGGCGATGCGAGCAAGAGTTTGTTCGCGCCCTCGATTCATCGAGCGTTTTTGAACGAGCACGATTTATTAGAGAAAAAACATCGTAAACGATTTCCAAGAGATGTTTTCAAGACTGACGACGCGTGGGTTTCGCACGTTCAAGTCGAAATCATTCGCATATCCGAACTCCCTTTTAATTTACAAAGCGACCACGACGAGAAGAAGATTGATCCTTTGCAGAAAATTGAAAAGTATTTAGAAAAGTCGTTATTGCCGGGAAGGAAAATCAAGGTGAACGAACGCAATGTGGATTTTAAAGATTGTCCTTTAATCGTTCAAGCGTTCAAAAATGCGATGCATTATAGTAGTGGTAGCAATAGTAGGAGTGGTGTTAGGAGGACTAGAACTAGTAAGAGTAGCGGTATAGACTATGAAAAGGAAAATGAATTCTTATTGGACGAAAACGAGTTAATACATTGGATCAAGGAATACGCCGACGGCATCCGAAAACAATTACGTTTGCGTGAAAGCGACGAGAAGACGAAAGTTTTACCAGTATTTTTATTCGATTTGAAATTGACCACGCACGGGAAGCATGGCGCGTTTACGGATGGAAAACAGAGTGAAATTTCAGACGATAATTCGTTCATCGTCGCCGTTAGGAATAGTAAGAAGCACAAAATTGAAATTCCTTCGTTTAAATGCTTCGAAGATGATCCGTCACAGAACGCTTGGGTAGATTCCTCTGATGTTTTACGTTCGTTGAAAGCGTCTTTGACGACCTCATTGTTTGGCATCTATATCGATTTAAATCGAGACGATGTAGATTTTTCTTGGTCAATTGGGAACGATATTTTTACCCCGTTGTCAAATGCAGACGGTGACTCGTTCGCCATCATCGATAGCGCAAAACGTACGACGATTACTGTTGGATTACAAAAAATCAGACTATTCGTAGCAGAGCGCTTTAGAGCTTTGGAAAAAACTATCGGTCACGATACAGAGGAAACTTTTGCTCTCCTTCTGAAAAAGTCCACAGCCGCGTCGTCGTCTGCGTCGTCGTCGTTATTCGCAAACGAAAAGACGAAGAAAGAATTCATCGCGCGTTTGAAATTATTACGATTTAAACACGACGAAGCTATAAAACAATGCATGCTTCGCGAATGGGAGCGAGCGGCGAGTTTCGCGTTATCCTCCGTAATAGACGCGAACAAAATAGTCTCAATCGTTGATGAAATCATTTTGAAGCAAAAAGTGAGCTTGAACTGTTTCGATAGTAGTAGCAGCACGAGGAGTAGTAGCAGCGGCAGCGGCAGCGGCAGTTCAATCACGAAATCGCAATCGATCGAGAACGATAAGAAGAAGAAGAAGCAAAAAAAAGATTATTCGATTAACGAAAACCACTTAATACTGTTTTTCGAAGCCTTATTCGTC
>Ga0115004_10002592_pt1 | contig 14843 bp, 8 predicted proteins | sample ArcticOcean_MG_C_10_FD_88737 | JGI IMG/M metagenome (GOLD analysis project Ga0115004, IMG submission 88737) | Marine microbial communities from western Arctic Ocean - ArcticOcean_MG_CB11_90 | ecosystem: Environmental > Aquatic > Marine > Oceanic | place: Arctic Ocean: Canada Basin | collected...
CCCATCATGTTGCCCTCATTCTTGGCCTGCTCGGTTTCGTGCTATTGCATTGGCGGTGGCACGGGGTCGCAGTACGTCGCCATCATCTATTTTGGTTGTGCTATCTGGGATTTATCTCGTTTGCGGAGGAGCTTGTCTTTCGATTGATCGCGCCGCAACTGTTGCAGAGCGCACTGGGCTCAATCTGGGCCGTTATTGTCAGCAACCTAATTTTTGCCGGCCTGCATTACCTTACCCTGCGCTGGCGCTTAATAAACTGTATTGCTGCGTTTTTGGGTGGCCTCGGATTAAGCCGGCTACTACAGGTCAGCGATGATTTTATCTTGATTGTGCTGGTGCATGGGTTCTTTACTTTTCTGAATACCCCGCAGCCGCCAACGGCCAGAACGAAAGCAGCTTAACGGTCTCGTGGCGAAGTCCGCTTGGCCGATGTGTCATCGCTAAAAAGCCAATTGCTTCAATTCGGGGCCATCGATTAAGGCATGAGGCTAAATCAGGCCTTCAGCCTGAACTTTGCGTTATCGCTCAGGAATGATCGAATCGCAAATTATTCAGTAATTTTGCCAGCAGCAGCAGCAGCAGTCACCGCCGCCAGCAATTAGACGCTTTTATATTACGGTCTATAGGGCCCAGATTTATGGTTAGCGGTCCCCTATGGGTGGGGTTTAAGGGGATAATGATGCCTTGGCGTAAATAGAGAATTTAGTTGACCTGCGCGAAGTTGTTCAATATTTTTTCATTATAGATATTATCTTATTAATGTTAATTGAAATCAGAAGGCGTGTGCTCGTGTGCGCTGGTTCACACAGGTAACTTTGATCTGCGATCAATCAAAAATCCGGAGAAACACCATGGTCCGTAGTTTACTTCTAGTCTTGAGTACAATCTTATTAGCGTCCTGTGGCGGCGGGGGCGGCTCATCACAGGATGGCGGTCCAGCGGGTTTTGCGCCAACGCTATCAGTGAATGGGACCAAAGTGGGCACCCAACCGGTGGTGGTCGAGGTTGATGAAGGGACAACGGATGTGGCGATGATCGCCAGTACCGGCGGGACGCTTTCGGTCAGCGTCGATAATGACGGCGCCCTTTTCACCCTTGCCGCTGATGGGCAGCTTTCGTTTATCGATGCGCCAGATTTTGAGACCCCGGGTGGTGATGGCAGCAATAGCTACAAGGTTCGAGTTGACGCGACGAGTAGCATCAATGCGGCGGTAACGCTCACGGTGCAGGTTCAGGATGTTGCCGAAGGCAGTGTCATCGATGGACGAGTCGTTGATGGGCCGGTTTCGGGCGCTGCGGTTTACGCCGACTTAAATTGTAACGCGATGCAAGATTCTGAAGAGCCCTTTGGTAGTTCCGATGCGATGGTTTCTTTCAGCTGAGAACAGATGTTGAGTTAGCCGAAGGCTGCGCAGGTAAGTTTTATTCAATTGGTGGTACCGATACCACGACGGGTAAGAAGCTCGAAAATATTCAACTTTCAGCGGACCTCCCGACCAAAGTGGCGGCCCTTGATGATTCCGGCGAACCGATTTTGAATGCCGATGGCTCTGCAAAACAAGTCTTCCCAAAAGTGGCCATTACGCCGCTTTCGACGATTATTGCTGCGGCAGCGACCCCTGAAGCAAAGTTGGCTGTTTTGACGGCACTCGGGCTTGAGGGCTTGAGCGTTCAAGAGGCGTTGACAATTGATCCTTGGACCGGGGCGCAAAGCACGGATACCAGTACTGTCGGTGTTGCCGCCGCCGCGGTCGCCGCTGCGATCCAGCGGGTTAATACGCAGGTAGCAACTATTATCAAGGTCGCCGCGAGTCTCGCGCGGACCAGTGAAAGTGGCACCCAAACGGCGGCTGAGGCCGCTGCGTCGTTGGCTGCCGCGGTACAAGCAGTTGCAAGGGCCATTGTTGTCAAAGCGGTTGCGGCGGTTGCTGAATCCGAAGCGACTGGCGTAAAGGTAACGGTCAACCTAGCAAGCGCATCGGTGATTGCCAGCGTGATTGAAGAAACAATTATCGAAGTTGCCACGGCCGCTGCGATCGCATCAGGTAGCACAGCGGAAGAAGCGGCTGTGATTGCAACCGCCAAGGTTGCGCAAGTTCAAACAGTTATTACTGCCGTGGCGGCCAAAGTTGAAATCGTAAACACCGCAGCAGCAGACGAAAACGTAAATCCAACCAGCGCCGCGGCGATTGCACTTGCCGTTGCGACAAAATCAACGGTGATAGCGCAGGTTGTCGCGACGGTAGACGCGGTTAAGGTGGTTATTGATGCCGGCGGCTCCGTTGCTGAAATTGCGGCGGTTGTCGTAACCCAAACAACAGCGATTGACGAAGTTACTGTAGAAGACATTTTAGAAGCTATTGACGAGGCGATTAAAGTCATTGAAGAAGAGACGGGTGTCGTTGTCGTGCTGCCAGATCTAGATGGTGATGGCATTCCCGATATCACCGACCCAGATGATGATGGAGATGGCGTAAACGATTCAGAGGATGCATTTCCGCGTGATGCGACCGAAAGTTTGGATACCGACAGTGATGGCGTTGGTAATAATACCGACACGGATGATGATGGTGATGGTGTCGCGGATACGGCTGATGCCTTTCCTTTAGATCCCAAAGAATCCGTTGATACCGATTCTGATGGTACCGGTAACAACGCCGACACGGATGATGACAATGACGGTGTATCCGATCTCGATGAAGCGACCTTAGGCACGGACCCACTCCTAGCTGATACCGATGGTGATGCGGACAATGATGGCGCTGACAATTGCCCGCTTGTGAAGAATGCGGAGCAGGTTGATACCGACGAGGACGGCACCGGCAACGTTTGTGATACAGATGATGATGCCGACACCGTGCTAGACGGCGTTGATAATTGCCCATTGATCGCAAACACAGACCAGGCTGACACCGATGGTGACGAGGCCGGTAACGTTTGTGATACAGATGATGATGGCGACACAATCCTCGACGGCGTTGATAATTGCCCATTGATCGCAAACACAGACCAGCTCGACACGGACGGTGACAAGGCGGCTAACGTTTGTGACACGGATGACGATGCCGACACGATTCTCGACACTTCCGATAATTGCCCAGTTGATAGTAATAAAGACCAACTTGACACCGATGGTGACTTAGCCGGCAACGCCTGTGATGCCGACGATGACGCAGACACAATCCTCGACGGCGTTGATAATTGCCCCTTGATCGCAAACACAAACCAGCTTGATACCGATACTGACGGGGTTGGTGATGTTTGTGACACCGATATTGATGGCGATACAGTCTTGAATGATGATGATGTGTTCCCGCTTGATAGTGGCGAAAGCGCTGATACCGATGGTGATAAGATTGGCGACAATGCCGATAATTGCCCTGCCGTTGCGAATGCGGACCAGGTTAATACCGATGGTTTAGCAGATGGCGGTAACGCTTGTGATGCAGACGATGATGAAGACGGCGTGGCAGATACCTCAGACGACTTCCCTTTGAATGCGAAGCTTTCCTCCTCCTTCCGATTAAACAGCGTAAGGGTTGCTGACTATGTTGATCAGGACAGAACAATGGCAACCTACGCAACGGCTGCAACGATGGACGGAGGCGACCTGACGTTGGCCTTAGCAGATGGCGTCGTGATTGATCGATCAAACCTGAAGAATTTGGTGGACAAGCACAGCACAACGGGTACCGCGCCCAAACTATTGCTCGCCCTGGACAACGTGCCAGCTGCTGACACAGCCGGTACCGTGACGCTAGAACTGATGTTGATGGAAAATGATGATCTTGATCAAACGTATCAGACTATCGAGCGTAAGCTTACTGCGAATGTTACGGTGAATTGGAAGTCGGATGGGACCAACGTTGAAATGACCGTCCCGGCTGGTGGAACAGCGACTCTAGGCTATGCGCATAACAGCAATAGCTATGCATTATCCAGAGTCAATGGCGCAGCCGATGTCGTTACCTTCAACCAGAGCGACAAATATTCAAACACACCAGCATCGATCGAAGTGCGTGCAATAGATTTCTTTGCTGCAGCGGCTGCCGCGAATGCCGAGGCTGCTGATTTCTCAGGGCTAAACCTCGGTAGCTTCTTTGATGGTGCGAACAACTACCACATTTCGGTAGGGATCGCCCAAGGAGCGGACCTTGGCAATTTCTTCTATCAAACCTCAGATGTACTGATCACGAAGATCATGGCGAACCTGAAGCTGGGTGAAGTACCTGGTCGGTTCAACCTTCATCGAGTTGGGTTGTTGGATTATGTCGATGGTATGAGCAACAAGGCAGTGGTTTACGGTCTTTCACCAACGGTGAGCGCGGCTGGTAAGTTGTCGGTTGCCATGGGCACGGGCAATGTTGTTGACCTTTCTAACTTGAAGAGCTTAGTCGATAGCAACGGTACTACCGGGATGGCGCCGAGATTGCTCTTGGCCATGGACAGTGTACCTGCATCGGGCGAAAGTGGGTCTATGGGGCTGACGATCACTTTACTTGAAGGTGCTGATGCGGATCAGTCGAGTTCAGAACGCATGCTGACCGGTAGCATTACCGCCAATTGGAGTGCTGACGCAAGTGGAGATGTCGCTGTCACGGTGCCTGCTCAGAGTTTGTCTATGACTTACTCCAAAGGTGGTACTATCGCGACAGTCACTCGTGCGAACGGTGCTGCGGACATGATCACTTTGAGCCAGAGTAAGGCGTTTGAGAACTTTCCAGCGACGCTAGAGGTAAGGATCCTTGACTGGTTCACAGCGGCCACTAAAACGGGTGCGGAGTTCGCTGGGATTGATCTGGCGGGTTTCTTCGAGGCCGGTGACTACACTGTGATGGTGACGATTGATCAGGGCGCTGATGAAGTGCTGTACTACCGTCGGGCAGAGAACGCAGCGTTGCTAACCAGCCTACAAGCCTCGCTTACGGTCGGTGAAGCGGCTACCACAACGGATAAGTACGACGTTATGGTAGATGATTGGTCAACCATGAGCAGCAGTCCAGTTGAGTTGCATGTGATCTATCCAGCAGGTACCCCAAGGGAAGAAATCCGGCTGCATCCTGCTGTCAATGGCAAGACGATGGAATTCGACTTTGGTCCAAGCATGACCATTAAGAAGGCGCACATCAACGGGTTGTTGAATGGCACGGCTGATGCTGGGGAGTTGGTTCCGGCGCTGCAGTTTAAGATGGCCAATGTGCCAACGATTTCCGGCGCATTCACGCTCAAAATGACCGTAGGGGGCGGCGGATTGACGATGACTTCAATGGTCGATGTGAGTTACAACGGCAGTGACTTTACCGTGCCCTCGCAGACACAGGATGTGACCGTAACGGATAGCAGTGTATGTCAGAGCGGTTGTACCTTCGCATTGGAATCGACGGCCGAGACCTTGGACATCTCCGCTCCAGGGATCTACCCGCCAACCTTAACGGCGAAGTTGATCAGTTTGTTTGACTTGAACTTGGCCGGCAGAAATAGCGAGGTTACAGTCGAGTTGCAGGCTGGCAACTTTGATCTGGTGATCGAGGTTCTATCTGACGGAACGTCTGCTGCTACAACCGTAGACAATATCCTGACCTACGGTGGCGTGCCCATCAATAAGGTTGAAGGGGTTATTATCATCGAGTAATCGATAATGGTTAAAAAAAAGAGGCTTCGGCCTCTTTTTTTTGCCTCGTGATTAATAATATTTGAGCTAAACTAGCAGTGTCTGAGAGAAAGGTAGTCGTCTTATGATTCGTTCCTTGGCCTTTAGCGGCATCTTGTTCTTTTGTTTAAGCTCAGCCCTAGCGAGGGCCGAGCAGTCCTCAGTGATGACCGTGCTTGACCTGACTGAAGTTGAGCGTGGCTACATCGCACTCGATTATGCTTACTTCTCGGAGTCACTCGACGTCTTTGATTTTGCGAGCAAATTGAATAGTACGTTTAAGCCCAAAGATGCGGCCTCCGTCTATGGCTCAGTTGGCTATAAGCCTTCGAGTAACCTTCTGATCTCTTACCAGCGAGAAGCAACCTCGGCGGTGACTACGCGCGACCGAGAACCGTTTGAGGTTGAATCTGATGTGCAGGGGGATGCGCTTTTGATGCAATGGCGAGTTGGCGAGCGCCTTGGCTATGATGTACAACTCATTGCGGGCTTAGCCGCCCGACGACAAAGCGATCTAACAGTCGCCTGTTATGCCTACACCGGGCTTACAGTTGGGGCATGTGAGGGCGCAGATCTATCCTTTACCAGCCAAGAAACGGGCGAGGCAGAGCCTGCGGTCGTTACTGCCGCCGAAGAGGACCGTTGGCAGTTGGGGTTGCTGCTCAAAAAGCAGTATGGCAACGGCGTCAGTCTCTGGCATCGGTTACGGTATGTGCATTCGGAGGTGGATACCGACACAAGGTCTGCATTCCTGGATTTGAATGACCCGTTCCTTCTAGGGATTCAGTACAACGGAGAAACCCTTGGCACAACCATTAGCCGGTTGAAGGCGACGTTCCCGCAAGAAGCGCCTTGGTCGGAAGCAGCGCTGCGTTATGACTTTGGACTGAACCTAGCCGTTGGTGAACGTTGGTTACTAACGGGGGAAGTTGGTTTTCTGAAAGTATCTCGACGTGGTTTTGAGCTGTATGACGGCGTCCCGAACTATGAATCCAATGCGTTGCTCAACGCGTCTCTCTGGTACAACCCCATTGGGGAGCTAGCGCTCTATGGCAGAGCCGAGTTGTCCCAACACTACCTGCTAGGTCTGGATCCTATGGTTTATAACCAGCGTACGGCGAAGTTTTTTGAGCATCCGTACGCGCAAATATCTGCGGGAATACTCTATACATTTTGAGCGCGCTGCAATGCCGAGGTCATCCTCAATTAGGGGGTCTTTGATTGGGCGCTAAGGCGCCTGTTCTGGCGCTGTCAGGATGTACGGGTCGGGTTACGGATTCTCCCGCCTAGTTACTTTCTGCCGTCTCTTAAAACCCCTTATGCGCCCTTTGGCAATGTTGGCGTTTAGTCAGGAATCCCCTCTTCAGGCACCAATACTGAAGCAGTTGATCGACCTCAGGCTCCAAAACAAGCCGCCGGTGTGGAGCTGAAGACGGTTTCTTGCAGTATCTAACTACTGCCGCGGCGAAGGGCTGGGGTTGGTTGTCTGTCTGCGACCTGACGCAGCAAGCGCTGAGCGATCTCTAAGCCTCTCAAGAATTTCAACCCGTAATGGCATAGCCTTCTGGGCATGGCCCTTACAACTGGCAAGAAGAGGCCGCGATGTGACGCTCGCCGAGCCGGTACGCCGTGAACAAATATATCGATTACCCAATGCAAAATCCCGACTGGCAAGGGTTCTAGTCATTGGCGCGGCAAAGCAGTGGTGCGACATTCGCTGAGAACTTGCTGTACCCCGCGCATTGAACCCCTGACGTTGCAGGGGTTTAATGGTTTTGGCGCGGGAATCCAGCGGTGCGACGCTCGCTGAGAACTGCTGTGCCAATAAAGCTATAGTCACGTAGCAGAAACAAAAAACCCCTGACGTTGCAGGGGTTTAACGGTTTTGGCGGGGGAATCCAGCGGTGCGACGCTCGCTGAGAACTGCCAAGTACCAGACACAAAAAACCCCTGACGTTGCAGGGGTTTAATGGTTTTGGAGCGGGAATCCAGCGGTGCGACGCTCGCTGAGAACTGCCAAGTACCAGACACAAAAAACCCCTGACGTCGCAGGGGTTTAATGGTTTTGGAGCGGGAATCCAGCGGTGCGACGCTCGCTGAGAACTGCCAAGTACCACAAACAAAAAACCCCTGACGCTGCAGGGGTTTTTTGTATTTGGAGCGGGAAACCAGGTTCGAACTGGCGACCTGTACCTTGGCAAGGTACCGCTCTACCAACTGAGCTATTCCCGCTTTTTTGCTATGATCTAAGGCGCATTGCCTTGAATCATTTTTACACCAATTTCTGGTTGGTTGGCAACCAGATCGGATGGCGTCCCCTAGGGGAGTCGAACCCCTGTTGCCAGGATGAAAACCTGGAGTCCTAGGCCTCTAGACGAAGGGGACAGATCACTACCGACGGCGCGAATGATATTGATCTTAGGCTGAATCGTCAAGTCGCAAACGTTCAAATTTCATCGGTAATGGCTGATCTTGCGGATTTAAAACAGGATCACGCTCCGGATGCTCTTGCCTTCATGCATATAGTCGAAGGCGGTATTAATTTCCTCGAGGGGCAGGGTGTAAGTGATGAGTTCATCGAGTTTAATCTCGCCGCTCAGATACTGATCAACCATGCCCGGCAGTTGGGTGCGGCCCTTGACGCCACCGAAGGCGGTTCCGCGCCAAACCCGGCCCGTGACCAGCTGGAAGGGCCGAGTGCTGATCTCTTGGCCCGCGCCGGCAACCCCAATGATAATGGCCTCGCCCCAACCCTTATGGCAGCATTCCAGTGCGCTGCGCATCAGATTCACATTGCCAACGCACTCAAAGCTGTAATCGACGCCGCCATCGGTCATATCAACAATCACTTCCGTAATGCTGCTGCTATGGTCTTTAGGATTGACGCAGTCGGTTGCGCCCAGCATTTTTGCCATCTCAAACTTCGAGGGGTTGGTATCCACGGCAATAATCCGGCCCGCTTTGGCCATAACGGCGCCCTGGATGACCGATAAGCCAATGCCGCCGAGGCCAAAAACGGCGATGGTCGCACCGGGCTCAACCTTCGCGGTGTTGATGACCGCGCCGATGCCGGTGGTGACGCCACAACCCAGCAGGCAGATCTTATCTAAGGGGGCCAAGGGATTTACTTTGGCGAGGGAGACTTCTGCAATGACGGAATATTCGCTGAAGGTCGACGTGCCCATATAATGATGCACAGGCTGTCCTTTATAGCTGAATCGACTGGTGCCATCGGGCATCACGCCGAGCCCCTGGGTGGCCCTGACAGCGCTACACAGATTGGTTTTGCCGGATAAGCAGAACTTGCATTGGCCGCATTCTGCGGTATACAGCGGAATGACATGGTCCCCAACCGCGAGACTGGTTACGCCCTCGCCAAGCTCAACCACAATGCCACCGCCCTCATGGCCTAAAATGGCGGGGAACAGGCCTTCGGGGTCATCGCCCGATAACGTGAAGGCATCGGTGTGGCAGACGCCGCTGGCGATCATTTGAACAAGAACTTCACCTGCTTTTGGCCCTGCGACCTCCACCTCGTCGATCACCAAGGGGGCGCCTGCTTTGAGCGCCAATGCTGCACGTGCTTTCATACCGTCTCTCCTATCTCGTTCTTGTAAGGGGCGTCTTAATTGGCGCGGCGAAACCCCAGGTAAAGGCCTCTGGGTTCGCCGACAAAAAACCGCTCATTGCCAAACGCGTAATCTGCCCGCTCAGCATAATCGGTGTCGAGCAGGTTCGTCACGCGTAAAAACACTTGCCAGGCCTCGCTAAGGGCAAGGTTCGATCGCAGGTTAATAAGATCGTGCCCGGCATAGCGGTTGGTATTGTCTGGGTTGGTGAAGTACGGGCCGACATGAACCCATTCGAGTTCGCCGCTGACGCGTTCGCTGGGCGCCCAATTCAGTTGTAAGCCGCCCATTGATCTTGGCGCGGTATCGATGTCGTTGCCTTTAATGGCCTCACGCGACAGCGCAGGGTTGTTGTCATAGCGATGTCTGGCTAGGGCCCAATTCGCTGAGACCGAAAAGTTATCGCTCAGCGCAAAGTTGCCCTCAATTTCGATACCCTGATGCCGGGTCTGGCCGTTGTCGACGTTGGCGCGGGTGGTGTCTTTAAAGATGAACTGGTCTTTCTTCATAACGTAGGCGGCCAATTGGTAGGAGAGCTGCGAGTTATTGCCCCGAACGCCAAACTCGAGGCTTTCAAGGGATTCTGAATCGATCTCGGCGACGTTTTGCCCGCTTTGTAGACGATAGAGTTCGGTTGCTTGCGGCGCCCTGAAGCCCTTAGAGAGTTGACCATAGAACCGGTGCTGGCCAAAGGTGTAATTAAACCCCAGCTTCGGGGATAAATTGTTGAAGGTATCCGAGCGACTCTCCGGCCGATTGTAACGACAACCGCCGAAGCCGCATTCGGTGCCGTCGTCCTTCGTGCGTCCGAAGATCATTTTGTTGTCATAATTATAATCAACGCGCTCGGCCCTGAGCCCGAGGCTTAGATTCAGGTTTTCTGAGGCCGCGAGGTCATATTGAATAAACGCGGCGGTAACCGCTGCCGTAACGTCGTAGTCATAATGCTTGCCACTTGGAATCGTGCCCACCAAAAAAGCACTACCCAGAGTCTCACCGTTTTGCGTTTGCTTTAAAAATCCGCGGGTCTGTTCCGCATCAAAGCCAACGATGAGGTTGTCTGTCAGCGTAGCCCGAGTTTGAACCCCTGCACTCACGTGGCCATTCTCTTCAAGGGGTTGGCCGGGCAAAAAATGCTGTAGAAATCGCATATCGGTCCAACGCACAAAGGGCGTGATCCGATATTTTCCGGATTGGGACTGCCAGTCCGAAATCAAGCGCGCCGAGCGGACATCCCGAAAGGCTTCCGGATTGGGGTTCAACTTTTTGAAATCAGGGTTCCGATATGCATCCTCGCCTTGGACGAAGCCCGAGGTTTCTTGGTTGAGGTTGGTCAAAGACAGACTGTTGAGAACCTGAAACTGCCCGACCTCGCTTTGGTGTTTGACGATGAGTTTTTGTTGGCCATAACCCGAGTCCGTCTTATAGCCGCCGTCTCGAGTGGCCGACACGCCCACAACAAGCGTTTCCCGCACAGAGAGGTGTTTCAGTCGGGTGTAGGCGTGGGGTCCGGCTTCCAGTTGGGTATTATTACGGCTGGTGCCGGGTTCGGGCGTCCGGATCTGGATTAAGCCGTGTAGAGCATTGGAGCCATGGCTTGCCCCGCCTGGGCCTTTTAAAACTTCAACGGTCTCGGCGAGCTCGCTGACCGACTCAAACAGTTCGTTCACATTACAAAACCCGGAAGCCCGTAGGGGTACACTGTCCTGGGTCATCAAAAAAGCGCCACAACCACCGGCGCCGGTGAGTACCGGCGATCGGATGGCGGTTAAGTGTTCTTGGCCGTTGCCTCGGCTGATCCAAGTGCCCGCAACTCGGGCTAGAAGCTCGTTAATGTGCACGGCTTGGGTCTGGGTAATGGTGTTGGCATCCACAACGGTCGCCGATCGGGTCAGCGCGAGCCATGGCTCCTGGGTGCGATTAGCGGTCACCACGACTTCTTCCAAGGCCAGACTTTGGTTGGCGACAACCTCCGTGGCAGATAAACTTGCTAACATAATGAGCGGCGCCAGAAGGCTGGATGGGTAATTCATAAAGTGACACACAACGCAGGTTAAATTGGACGCAAAGGGTATCGCACTTAGAGGGTTGTTGTCCTGTCTGGGCAGATAACCCAGCGAAAATGGCACCGCGCTGAGCGGATTATGACTTCATTGAGTATAAATCATCGTTAAGAAGGGCTTTATGGGACAAATGCAACTGGGCAGTGTCAGCACCGAGTACATTAATCAGTACGACAAGGGATTACTTTTTCCCATTGCGCGCCAACCCCAACGCAAGGAGCATGGGATTGACTCAAACCGTGCGCCTTTCACGGGGCGAGATCTTTGGAATGCCTACGAATTCACGTACCTCACGCCCATCGGTAAGCCAACGGCCGAAGTGCTGCAGATTGAAGTGCCGAGTGATTCGACGGCCATCATCGAATCAAAATCCATGAAGTTATACCTCGGCAGTTTTGCTGGGACGCGCTTTGACAGTTTGGCCTTGGTGATCGAGCGCATTGCGCAAGATCTAACAGCGGCCTGTGAGGGCGTTGTCCAGGTTCGCGTCACCGATCCTGCACCGTTGTCGGTTTTGAATGAGCATCTGGAGACTGCCCAGTGTCTGGATGATGAAGCCGTCGGGGTGCCCGAGGGTGGCTACAGCCCGGATTGCCTGAAGATTGCGTCGTCAGACGTGGTTGAGGTGACCTACTATTCGGATCTGTTTCGATCGTTATGCCCGATGACCGGTCAGCCGGACTTTGCGCGGATTATCCTGCGCATGACAGGTCCGCAACTGGCACGGCCAGCGTTACTGCAGTATTTGTTGTCTTACCGAGAGCACGGCGAATTTGCTGAACAGGTTGCCGAGCGCTTGTTCATGGACCTGTATCGAGCGGCCACACCCAGCAGGCTGGGTGTGCGGGCTGAATTTACCCGACGGGGCGGCATCGACATTAATGCGGAACGGGTTTTGGGTTATCCCCAGTGGGATTATGTGCGGCACTATCGGCAATAGACATCACTGGCGCTGCCTCGGGTAAATCAGCACGCGTTGTGAGCGTTCAGCATCACTGCAAAGGTCTTGCGGTCTTAAGGCGTCAAGCCTGTGCGCTGGTTTGTTGAGCGCGGTCCCGGGTCTGTAAGACAAGCGGGCAATAGCGGGTTGTGATCAAACACCAGATCCTGAGCGTGAGTTCAATAGAGGATAAAAAGGATGACTGAAATCTTGTGTTTTGCGCCGCAACCGCCGGTTTCTGTGGCCATTCAGGGCAGCCAAGCGCGATTCCCCGTGCACCGGATCTTTTGTGTTGGGCGTAATTACCATGCCCATGCTGCAGAGATGGGCGTGACGGTCGATAAGGCCACAACCCAACCGTTTTATTTTAATAAACACCCCAGCGCGATCGCCGAGTCTGGGGCGGACATTCCGTACCCGCCTGAAACCAGTAACTATCACTTCGAAATGGAGCTGGTGGTCGCCTTGGGGGCAGGTGGGTTTCAAGTCTCAGAGGCGGCGGCAGCCGGTTTGGTTTACGGCTATGCCGCGGGGCTGGATATGACCCGGCGAGATCTGCAACAGCGCGCCAAAGATCACGCCCATCCGTGGGACCTGGGCAAAGATTTCGAGCAAGCGGCGATCATCTCGCCGATTGTGATCAAACCCGAGGGCGCGCTGCTTCAGCAGGGCGCAATCGAGCTAAGCGTGAATCAAACGATGAAGCAGTCGTCCAATCTGTCCTTAATGATTTGGTCTGTGGCCGAGTTGATCTCCGATCTATCGCGGTATTACCGCCTGCTGCCGGGGGACCTGATTTATACCGGTACGCCTGATGGGGTTGGTCCAGTGGTGCCCGGCGACTGCCTAACGGGTCACATCGAAGGCGTTGGCCGGGTTGTGGCCAACATTACAGCGCCGTTAGCGTAACGCCGTTAATTTAAGGTGTGCGTATTGGCTTTGGTCTAGCCCGCGCGTCAGGGTTGATCAAAAGCGGGGTCTTAGCAAAATGTCCTCGCTGGGCTTTGCCATCGGCTGTTAGTCGAAGCCGCGCATAACGCGCAGTCTCTCAGGGTTGTTGCGCCAAGCCTAGGTGGTTTCGTCTTCATCACGATCAATAAGATCGGCGTTGGCCAAAGAAATTGCATAAGGGGCTCGGCCAAACCAGAGTAGGACCACACCCAGTACGCCAAAAAAGCTGGTCATGGTGATCATGGAGTACCGCACCCCATCAACGCCAGGGAAGACAAACTCATTAAAGGCCCCCGCGAGCGGCGGACCAAACATCATGCCAACCGAACCGGTCAGCATATAAACAGCGGCGACCCGAGCCCTGAGGTGGGGCGGTGTAATCACGGGCAACGAGCCGGCAGCGATGCCAAAGGGCGAATTAACCGCCATTAGGGCGGGTGCATAGAACACAAAGGCCCAAAAGGCGGACGGCGCGACTTGGATCAATAAAATGCAAGGAATGGTCAATATCCCGCCGATCATCCCAGCGGTGATGTTCGCGTCCAAATGGCCTTGCGCGCGGCGGTGTGCGGCGAACCAGGCAACGGCCAAGGGCCCAAGGGGCCCAAAGACGACGAAGATCCAACCAAAGGTTTGCGACGCGCTGGCTGCGGGCAATCCATGAACGCGAACAAAAAATGTCACCGACCAAAACACAAAGGCGTAGCCGGTGAGCACAAGGCACACAAAACCCAAATGATGAAAGGTGATGGTTCGAGCATTTTGGCGGTAGAAGCGAATCAGTTGCTCGGTGTCCGAGCCTTCGATTGTGCTGGCGGGCGTGAGTCGGCGAATGGGTTCTTTTAGACCTAAAAAAAACACCGCAAGAATGAGGCCCGGCGCACCAACATACACAAACGTTTGCTGCCAAGGTTTTAATTCGCCGAAAAAGGGAAGGGTCATCGGCGCGCTGGACTCCACCATGTTCAGTACGTAACCGCCAATGATAAAAGCCAGACCCGTACCAAGGATGGGGCCCGCTTGAAAAATGCTTAAGGCCAATGGCACCAGTTTACGTGGGAAATAGTCCCCGATCAGCGAGGTCGTTGCTGGGGTTAGGGTGGCCTCGCCGATGCCCACGCCAATACGCGCTAAAAAGATCTGCCAATAGCTGCGGGTCAGCCCGCATGCGATCGTGAGTAGAGACCAAAGAAAGATCCCAATGGCGATGATGTGTTTGCGGCTACGTTTGTCCGCAAGGGTTGCAATCGGCAAGGCGGCAGCGGCATAAAACAATGCGAAAACGCCATAAAGCCAGCCGATTTCGGTATCCCCCACGCCCAAATCTGCTTGCATCGGGCCCACGACGATCGCAACCACTTGGCGATCGATGAACGCGATCAGGGAGGCGAGAATCAAAACGAACACCACAAACCAGGCGTAACGTCGGGGTGGGTAGGGCTGGGCATCGGTCATAGAGGGGCCATACGGTCTAAGCTTGACCGCCAGCATCTCAGCCAAGGCGCTTTGTTTGCAAGGGTTTAATCGTCGGGGTTTGAAGGACCGCCGTCATCAACGTGGCCCGCGGTTCGCGATTATTGGCCAATCGCCAATCGCCAATCGCCAATCGC
>Ga0115004_10002605_pt1 | contig 14816 bp, 10 predicted proteins | sample ArcticOcean_MG_C_10_FD_88737 | JGI IMG/M metagenome (GOLD analysis project Ga0115004, IMG submission 88737) | Marine microbial communities from western Arctic Ocean - ArcticOcean_MG_CB11_90 | ecosystem: Environmental > Aquatic > Marine > Oceanic | place: Arctic Ocean: Canada Basin | collected...
CCGTTCCAACCACCACCGTAAGAATCCGCCATATTAAATGTGTGACAACCGTCTTCGAAACAAGCTTCTGTTGATCCTTCACCTCCGGAAAAACCACCAACTGACCATGAAACTTCGTATGACCATGAACCGCCACCTACTTCAATTGTAACGGTTGTTAAACCATCACAATCAATTGGGTATTGACATGATCCGTTATCTTCGGTAGCCTCAGAATTGTAATTCAAGGCTGATTCATCCGTACATCCCGCTAAAGGATAAGTACATGAAGCATCATCAATTGTTGCATCAACATCGTAATTAAGTGCGAATGAATCGGTACATCCGTATACGATATTATTACAATCGTCTAAAATTGTAAAGTTATTACCATGTGAATAAGAGGTAGGAGGCCAAGGCTCCTCTTGAATATAAAATCTAAACACATCCGTAGTACCTTCGGTAAAACCGTCAACCTCCCAAAGAAACTCTCCTGAATTTGTCATAGTTACTATGGAAGAAAGTGAAACATTCAGGGTTACATTAGTCAAAGAAATAGTTACAGTTGTATTGGGGTTAGCTCCAGTCCAAGTAATTAAGACAGGCTCTCCTAAACATAATACTGTAGGTACATCTATAAGAGATAAACCAGAGTATTCACAAGTTCCATCGTTATAAGTAGCACTGCTATTGAAATTTAATGCATTTGCATCATCGCAACCCAATACATCATAGTCGTAATAACATAAACCATCATCTTCTTCGGCATCTGCATTGTAGTTTAATGCTTCAGCATCTGTACAACCCATTACTGGATAAGTACAAGACTCATCGTCAAAAATAGCTTCTGGATTGTAATTAAATGCATTCGCATCCGTACAGCCGTAATAAGCATCACATCCACCACTTACAGAAAAAGAACCTGAATTAGAGCCTTCATCAGCAATTAAGAAGGTAGATGCGAGATATAAATCCCACGAAGTTTCATTTATATAAAGACCACCTCCAAGGGTATATGAATAACAATCTGGAGCTAAACAAAATTCCGTAAATCCTTCTGTACCGCTATTTAAAGTGATGCTTTGAACTAAGTTTCCTTCAACATCTACAATATCTAAATAGTTTTGATTCCAACCATCTCCATAAGAATCATACATATTTAAAGTTGCCGTAATGTCATCACCACAATCTAAAGGATAGGTACAAGAACCATCATCGTCTATGGCATTTGAGTTATAATTAGTCGCTAATGAATCTGTACAACCATAGGTAGCAAATTGTTGCCCTGCCATAATCGATTCCCCTGGATTGGTATTGTAAGCATAATCGATAAGTGTTACCGCATCGCCATTTTCACCAACTTCAAACTGCATCCATCCGTAATGGAATTGGTCTGCAATGGTGAATTTAATTCCTGCATAAGCAGTTTGTCCATTCCACTCCGTATAATCTGGAGAAGTAATAACCAACTGTGTTTCGAGTTCTGTAAAGTAATCCCAGTAACTATTTTGACCAATCTCTTCGGCTGCTACAAGTACATCTAAATCTGTAGTTCCCGCATTACAAACACCCGACTTAGCATACGTTTCGAATCTAAAAAACTCATCCACATACCACAAACCATACGCAGCATCTCCTATGTCAAAATTAAAATATTTCCAGTTATTCCCTAAATTCGGAACACTAATCTCTTCCTCGGCACTGCTATTTACATATTCTATATGGTAAGAGTCTTTAAAATCAATTCCCAAATCACTTGTTAAGTCCATACCTGTAGGAGGGTCGATAATTAAAGACTCTTCTAAAACAAGATTCAAATAATTATTATCAGAATTATTGGCATGAGCTGTAGCTGAACCAATAAACGAAAGAGTTACTTGTGTGTCTGACTCCTTAACCAATTGAGCAGTCAAGCCATCAGGAACACTGGAAACATTAAATGAATCACCTTGATTTAAAGTTCCAAAATCGGAAAATTTCCCACCAAATATATCAATGACTCTTTCAGATCCTATTGCGCCATCATTTAGATTAGACTCATAGAAAACTGTTTTAGAATAAGCTAAAACTGGGCTTTGCACTTCCCCAGTAAGAATAGAAGAATTTGGAGCTTCATTGTATGCCATGTCTAAAGCATAATAATGCGTTCCGTCTTCACTCACTTTTAAACGTATCCAACCATAATGACTGTTACCATTTTTTTGGAATTCAATACCTGCATAAGCAGTTTGACCATTCCAGGCTGTATAATCTGGATTAGATAAATCTAATTGATCACCATACCAAGATCCTGGATCGGTTATCGTGCTCGAAGGACCAACTTCAGTACCAATTGCCAAAGGACTTAAATTAAAAGTTCCCGCTTCGCAAATAGCACCATTACCGTAAGTTTCTAATTTTATATTAATCATCTCATAGTGGAACAATCCAAAATCTGCACCCCCAGAACCCATAGAGAACCATTTCCATTGTTGCCCTTCGAAGAAATTATGTACATCGTCTACCAAATCAACAAACACAATTTCGTAAGGATCGAAAAAGTTTACCGTTAAATTAGTTTTCGATGGATTGTAAATCTCATCGTAGGTAACTCCAACAAAAGGGCTTTCTGTGAAATGGATTTCTAAACCTTCTAAATAATCAGCTTCAGCGTGATTAACTACAGAACCAATTAAAGTAATTTCTGCATGTGTTTCATCTATAACGGAAACAGTAATAGCAGACCCTACTGGTAAATTGGCTGAGGTGAAATCTACCCCTGCTATTAAAGAGCCTGTGGAACTAAAAGTTAAATCAACCAATTCAACTCCGATAGAACTATTTATAGAACCATCGTTATCTGTAGATTCATTAAACGATTGGGCATTGTAAACTAAGCGAGGTAAAAATTCTTGATCGATGAAAACCAAAGAGTGATTTTCATCAGTCCATAGATTATTTCTTCCACCCACATCAGAATTTAAAGCTGCCAACATACGTGTTTTTTGTCCTATTGTAAACATATTAGAACAGTTGGAATAGTCCATGTAATTTTGAACATTGTCTTGCGAACCACATGAAGTAGCATCAAGGTCGCAACCAGTATTACCAATTGTATTTGGCGTGTCTTCTACCCCATCATCAAACGAGCAACCTGCAGCGGCCTGATTACCAGAATCATCTCCCCAAGTATGTTTTAAGTTTGCCCAGTGCCCAATTTCGTGGGTTAATATTTTATAATGAGTCCAAGCAGCAGTTTCTGTTCTACCGACTGCCCAGTAAGAACTAACTACACCATCGTATACAGAACTAGATCCTTCTACACTTGCAGGATAGTAAGCAAAAGCAGAACCGTTTCCACCATCAGATGAATTTACAACCCAAATATTTAAATACATGGTAGGATCCCATTGTACCATTTGTTTTAAAGCAATCTGACTTCCGTTAAAAGTTAGATCAGATTGAATTCGGTTTATACCCGTTGTAGGTTCACCATTAGGATCGAGATCAGCTAACCTGAAGCTAATTCCTACATCTGCAATTAATGACGTAAAGTTTTCTTGTACATCCGATAATCCTGCATTTATAGCAGTGAAATCTTCATTTATTTGCACAATGGATTCTAAAATTTGAGCATCCGAAATATTCTCTTCTCCATTATCATGAACGATATGATAAACGATAGGAATAACTAAATCTTGACTAGATTTAGAGTGCCCCATATTACTGTACTCTTTCGTAAAATTTTCAAGATAACTTGTTCTAACAACTCTCTGACTCTGAAGCTCAGGAGTTTGTTTATGAAGCGTTTTTGTTTGCTTTTGATGCACACAAGAATTTTGTGCTTCTAAAGAAGTTAGAAGGAGTACAAAACAGAATAACGAAATAACTTTTTTCATAAGGGGTGCGTTAATTAAGAATAACAAATATATACAAAACTAAATGAGAATAATTGTTCAAAATTTACAATAATTAATACTATTTTGACAATGCAATAACTCAGCGATTTTATTCGTATTTTTAATGACTATTTACAATAGACTATGACAAAAATATACACCCTTATTTTATGCCTAATTACATTTATTATTACTGCCCAAGATTATTACTCGGCAAGTGAAAACTTGTATGGAAATGAGCTTAGAAATCAACTACATAATTTAATTGATGGACACACTATAATTAGTTATTCTAATTGCATTAGCGCTCTAAAGCAATCTGATAAAGATGTAAATAACTCGAATTTAATTCATTTAGTTTACAAAAACACCTCTATAAACAACACTAATTTTGCTTACGACATAAATAATCCTGTTCATCTAAACTACTGGAACAGAGAACATATTTGGGCAAAATCTTTAGGGAATTTTGGTCCTGGAGGGAGTTTTGAAAATAGTCCAGCGCACACAGATTTGCACAATCTCAAACCTTCTGACATGAGTATTAACTCAGACAGAAGTAACAAAGGGTTTGACAATGGTGGAACACAACATAATGAAGCAGTAAATTGTTATTACACTAACAATTCGTGGGAAGCACCAGACAACGTAAAAGGTGATATAGCTAGAATTCTATTTTATATGGACATTCGATATGATGGTTCTAACAACGAACCCGATCTTAATTTAACTGAAGAGATAGACACTTATCCAAACCCTCAAATTGGAGTATTATCAACTTTATTAGAATGGCATATAAACGATCCAGTGGATGATTTTGAAGAAAACAGAAATGAGGTTATTTACCAGTGGCAAAACAATAGAAATCCATTTATTGATCATCCAGAATATGTAAATCTAATATGGGGAGAGGATAGCGTTCAACCTACAAATGATACTTCTGCATTAATAATATCAGAATACATTGAAGGGAGCGCTAACAATAAGGCAATCGAATTATACAATTCAGGGAACGACACCCTAAATCTTAGTGAATATAAACTGTTGAAAATTTCAAATGGTGGTTTTTGGTCTGAAGAAATCTTCGATTTAACCGGACTCTTAGCGCCACATCAAACTTATATTATTGGGCATTACAATGCGAGTAATTACATCATCGATTTATGTGATTTACAAATCAATTTAAATCATAATGGGAACGACGCACTTGCCATTAGTCACAATGGAATACGTATAGATCAAATAGGTCAAGATGGTGAAGCTCCGACAGATGGATGGACTATTGCAGGGATTCCTAAGGCCACAAAAGATCACACTCTAATTAGAAAAACAACTATAAACTCAGGAAATATTGATTGGCAAATTTCTGCTGGCACACAAAGCTCAAATTCTGAGTGGATAGTTTTAGAGCTAGATGACTTTTCCAATCTAGGAATTCATAATTCATTCACAGTATTAGAGACACAAACAATAGAACTCCCTATGGGATGGTTTCTATTAGGGCTAAATATAGAACCGATACAAAACGAACTTTCAAGTATATTAGAAACTATAATTAATGATGTTGAAATAGTAAAAGATTATCTCGGCAATGTTTACTTACCAGAATTTGAATTTAATAATATTGGTGGTTTCAATATCGAACAAGGCTACCAGATAAAACTTACAAATCAACATACTCTAAATATAACAGGACATACAGGACCAACATCAAGCGCCATACCCGAAGGCTGGTTTATCTTCACACCCCAAACTAGCAATCTTCAAAATATAGAAGTCCTTTTCGAAGACCAGACAACAGATATAGTAATCGTAAAAGATTATCTAGGGAACGTCTATTTACCAGATTGGGAATTCAATGGGATAGGAAACATAGAAAATGGGAATGCATATCAAATAAAAAGTAATGCAGATTTTAGTATCAACTGGTAATTAACTACATCTTCTTTACCCAACTATCTATACCTTTAGTTTTAAATTCTGCTAAGCATTTTAAAGCATCATTATAAGCTTGATAACTTTTGAATGCAACAAAGTACAAATCGTCTTCTTTACCTACTACCGATGCAGTATGCGAATCGTTTATTAACTGATTCACTAAGCGCTCTGCGTTTATTAAACTCGAAAAGCAACCGGCAATTAAATGGTATGCAGTATCAACATCCTTCTTTTTAGAATTAGCAAGAATTTCGGAAAGTGTACGTGTAGACTTCTTTACTTCTGGTTCCTTTTTTACTTTTTTAACCGTAACCAAAGCAGATAGGTGATTCATTTTCGCGTTAAACCCTAAATTTAAATGGGTAACTTCATTTTTTTGCGCAAAACATAATCCTGAAATAAAAATAAAGGAAAGGAGTAATTGAGTACAAGTCTTCATATGAGGGGATTTAATAAAGCCCTAAAATTACATAATTCGCATCTTAATAATACACACAAGACTAATTAGTTCAAAAAAAAATGAGGATGACTAAGTCATCCTCATTAAATAAAATACCCCCCCAGATATTTTACTTCAATAAACAATTACTTAAACTCATTAGCTTGAGTAATTATAGAATGTAAATATGATAAATTACACTATCAACAGCAAGATTAACATGTAAACAAAAACTAAACAAAGGGATAAATAAAACTAAACAAAAAAACCAAAAAATCAACAAATACAGCACTTTAAAGACAAGCTATAGTGACGTGCAAAACTAAATAACTGCATACATGCTAAAAAACACATCGGAATTGTTACGATGAAAAACAAAAAGGTTAAAAAAAAGGAGAGACTATTTTGAACGTATACAAGTATGAAATTACATAATTACTTGCACTCAAAAACAATATGCAGCTAAAAAAAAGTATCCAAATAAAAAAAGAGCTCTAATAAATTAGAACTCTTTTTTTTAGTAGCGAGAACGAGAGTTGAACTCGTGACCTCCGGGTTATGAATCCGACGCTCTAACCAACTGAGCTACCTCGCCATTCCGATTAAGGGCTGCAAATATAATGGTTTTAAACTCTTTTAAACAAGTACTTTTTTCATTTTTTTTGAATCCATTGAAATCCCCCTTCTAAATAATCGCAATATTAAAGAATAGAACCTTTGTGAAAATCAATTTTTAACTATATTGCAGCAACAGAAATACATTAAATACTAGCTATGGCTTCGAAGAATAAATTTGAAATTGAATTTCCTATTCGCTCATCTTTACGAATTTTATACAATCAAATAAGTTCGCCAGATGGTTTATCGGAATGGTTTGCAGACAATGTAAACCTTAGCGGAAAGATGTACACTTTCTTTTGGGATGGTGACGAACAAGAAGCTGAGCTGTTGAGTAAAAAGAACAATCAAGGTGTGAAATTTAGATGGTTAGACGAACCGGCTGACACCTATTTTGAGTTAAAACTCGAAGTGGACGACATCACTCAAGACATCTCGCTGATAGTAACTGACTTTGCTGAAGACGAAGAAGAGGAAGAAGAGGGCAGATTATTATGGGATAAGCAAATAGAAAAGCTTAGACAAAGTATCGGTTCGTAAAAACACTTAGTTGTATATTTGCGTAAAGCAAAACTATTGGATTGAAAACCCTACACAAACTCGTATTAAAATCATTTTTAGGTCCTTTTTTTGGCACCTTCTTTACTATGCTCTTTGTTTTACTTATGCAAAGTGTATGGAAATATATTGACGATTTAATAGGTAAAGGTTTAGAATGGACTGTAATTGTTGAGCTAGCTTTTTACAGCATACCTACACTTGTACCACTTGCACTACCTCTAGCAATACTACTATCCTCATTAATGACTTTTGGTAAACTCGGAGAAAATTATGAGCTTACAGCTCTTAAATCTTCAGGTATATCACTCTATAAAATTATGCGCCCACTTTTTGTTATGGTCAGTATAATTGCCATTACTGCTTTTTTCTTTTCCAACCACGTAATTCCGTATTCCAATATGAAGTTTAAAACACTTCTGTACGATATTATGAACAAGAAATTGTCTTTAAACATGCGTGAGGGGATCTTCTTTAACGATATAGAAGGTTACAGTATTAAAGTAAATCACAAAAGTGAGGATGGAAATTTACTTGAAGATTTATTGATTTACGACCACAGCGAAAAAATGGGCAATACTAAGGTTATAAAAGCTCAGAGTGGTAAAATGTACACATCCGGCAATGATCGCTATTTATACTTAGAACTATTTGATGGATATAGCTACGAAGAAGTAGACATAAAGAATCCTAAAAAGAGAGTAAATCTTCCCTTTGCTCGATCAAGTTTTAAAGCACAAAAAATACGCTTCGATATGGCATCTTTCCAACTGGAAAGATCTGATGAAGAACGGTATTCGAATGCTGCACAGTTTATGAACTTATCACAACTCCAGCAGAATTCAGACTCCCTACAGCACATCATAAAACATAGATTGGAAACCTATAACGAAAAACTAGTAGCCTACTATAACTTCATGGCTAAAGACAGCTTGAGAAAGGACTCAGTTGTGTACTTTAAAAATGACTTACATTCGTTTAGTCAACATAAAAAAAATAGACTTTTTAAAGCGAGTGCGAACTTAATTCGAAGCAGTAAATCGTATGTATATAATACGCAGCGAGAATTAAAATACAAACATAAAAAGCTCAAAAAAACACATATCGAATGGCATAGGAAATTCACACTTGCATTTGCCTGCCTAGTACTTTTCTTAATCGGTGCACCTTTAGGTGCTATTATTAGAAAAGGTGGAATGGGAATGCCTGTTTTAATTTCTATTATTTTCTTTTTAGTCTATCATATATCTTCTATTACGGGAGAAAAAAGCGCCTTACAAGGGGTCATAAGTATTTCTCAAGGAATGTGGTTTTCATCCTTTATACTAGCCCCTTTAGGTTTATTTTTTAGTTATAAAGCGGCGAATGATTCTAGCGTGTTTAGCAGTGCTAGAATTTCAATTTTATTAAAAAAAACAAAGGGATTATGGAAGGTAAAAAAGCCCTAATTCTAGCCCACAAACCTCCGTACCCAAAAAATGATGGAGGTTGCATAGCTATTTCTCAGATGATAGAAACTCTTCTAAACTCTGAAGTTAATGTGCATTTCTTAGGAATGGAAACAAAAAAACACCCATCCAAAAACCCAATCACACATACTAAACTCAACTATAAAACGGTTAAAGTAAACACAGAAATAAACTCTGGGGGAGCTTTGAGAAATTTACTTTCTAAATCTTCCTATTTCACCTCTCGATTTTCACAAGTAAAATTCGAAAAGGAGCTTGTAAAAACACTCCAAAGCCAACATTTTGACTTAGTTATTTTCGAGAGCCTTTTCGTTAGTAGCTATATAGATACTGTTAGGGAATATTCGAATGCCAAAACCGTTTATCGTTCGCATAATATAGAACATGAAATCTGGGAAAGCCACTTGTTGACTGAACGAAACCCGCTAAGGAAAACCTATTTAAATGTTCAAATAAAACGTTTAAAAAAAGAGGAATTAGCATTTTGGAATACAGTCGATTCTATCGCCTCAATTTCTAAAAAAGACAGTGAATATATAAACCTACATACCCGTAAACCAATTAGTACAATTGGTTTGTATTGTAATGATGATTACTTAACAGAAAAAGACCAAAACGAAAAGGTTGATTTTTTCCACCTTGGAGCCATGGATTGGCAACCCAACCATCAAGCTATATCTTGGCTTCTAGAAAATGTATGGGGCGTTTTTCAACAGAAAAACACAGCAGCTGAACTACACATTGCAGGTAGAGGGATGTCTGATAAATTAATAAACACTAAGCTCCCTGGGCTTACAAATCATAGAGAAGTTGTTGATGCAGTAAAATTCATAAGCGCTCATAAAATAATGCTCGTGCCCCTCTTTTCAGGCTCTGGCATTCGTGTAAAAATCATTGAAGGTATGGCTCTTGGAAAATGTATTATAAGTACTACCATTGGCTGTGAAGGAATAAATGTAACACATTTAGAAAACATACTTATTGCCAATACAAAAGAAGAATTTATTGAACAGATGCACTATTGCTTAAACAAACCAAATAGCATAGCGGAAATTGGAGCTAATGCACGCAGATTTGCAATTAGCAACTTCTCTAAATCTGAAATTATAGATCAGTTAAAAAGCCTGTTTAGATGAAGTTATTTATAATTACATCGCGGATACCTTACCCATTAGACAAGGGAGATAAACTGAGGATATACCATCAGATAAAATCCTTAGCCAAGGACAATGACCTCTATTTATGTGCACTACAAGCTCCTTTTACTAAGAAAACTGAGGAGTCTAGATTAGAATTAGAATCATTCTGTAAAGAAGTGCATTTCATTAAGCGAACATACTTACAAATATTCTGGAGCTTACTTACCGCATGTTTTTCCAAAACGCCCTTTCAAACAGCACTATTTACGAGCACAAAAAACAAAAATAAAGTAGCGAAATTGATTCAGTCAATTCGTCCAGACCATATTTACTGCCAACTTACTAGAGCCGCAGAATTCGTTCGATTTGAAGACCTACCCAAAACACTAGATTATATGGATGCTTTTTCGAAAGGGATGGAACGTAGAACTACGACTGCTCCTTTTTATAGCAAATGGCTTTATAGATGGGAAGCGAGGAAACAAAAACAGTACGAAACCGATTTATTTAAAGATTTCGATACCCATACAATAATCACAGAAGAAGACAGAGGTTTTATAAACCACCCATCACGTTCTACCATTAAGATCATTAAAAATGGAGTGGATTTCGATTATTTCAAGCCCGAAATAAAACCAGCTAAATACGATATCGTTTTTGTTGGAAATATGGGCTACGCACCAAATATAGATGCTGCCAACTATTTATGCAAAAATATTCTTCCTCTAATACAAAAGAAAAAAGCAGATGTAAAAATACTCTTAGCGGGAACTAGCCCATCAAAATCGGTACTCAAATTACAGTCTAAGTCGGTTATTGTAAGTGGATGGATGGAAGACATAAGAGAAGCATATGCAGATTCTACACTATTTATAGCACCTATGCGAATTGGTACAGGATTACAAAATAAAATCCTCGAAGCCATGGCAATGAACAAACCATGTGTGAGTACTAGTCTTGCAGCCAAGCCAATAAAAGCACCGAATAAAGCCCTACTCGTAGGCGATACCGAAGAAGAACTTGCAGCTATTTGCCTAGAACTTCTTCTTAATAACGATAAAAGAAATACCCTTTCTACTAGTGGACATCAATTTGTAAAAGACAGTTACAAATGGGCGAAAACTACCGAGAGACTAAACAATTTGTTCTTTAGTAATTAGTATCTTTGCAAAAAAATTAGCTATGCTCAATCAGCTTAACACAATAGAAGAAGCCTTAGAAGACATTCGCAACGGAAAAGTTGTGATTGTAGTAGACGATGAAGATCGCGAAAATGAAGGTGACTTTGTGGCTGCCGCAGAAATGGCGACTCCAGAAATGATTAACTTCATGGCTACTCATGGTCGTGGTTTAATTTGCACGCCTATTTTAGAGGAGAGAGCAGATGAGTTGGAGCTTGAAATGATGGTGGGTAAAAACACCGACCCTAATCAAACACAGTTTACAGTATCTATAGATTTAATTGGTCACGGCTGTACTACTGGGATTTCTGCGAGTGATAGAGCAAAAACTGTTTTAGCACTTATAGACGAAAACACTAAACCTGAAGATTTAGGAAGACCTGGACATATATTCCCCTTGAAAGCTAAAAAGGGTGGTGTTTTAAGACGTACTGGACATACTGAAGCTTCTGTTGATTTAGCGCGTTTAGCTGGACTTAAACCTGCAGGTGTAATTGTAGAGATTATGAATGAAGACGGTACTATGGCACGACTTCCTCAACTAAAAGTAATCGCTAAAAAACACGATTTAAAACTTATTTCTATTGAAGACTTGGTTGCATACAGAATGCAAAAAGAAAGCTTGATAGAGAAAATGGAAACCATAGACCTACCCACCGAGCATGGGGACTTTACACTTACCGCATACAAGCAAATAAATACGGGCAGATACCATGTAGCCTTACATAAAGGGGAATGGAAGAAAAACGAACCCGTTTTGGTACGCGTACACTCTTCTTGTATTACTGGCGATATTTTTGGCTCATGCAGATGCGACTGTGGACATCAGTTAACACAGGCTATGCAAATGGTAGAAAAAGAAGGTAGTGGAGTTGTTGTGTACATGAACCAAGAAGGACGTGGGATCGGTTTCTTAAACAAACTCAGAGCCTACAAACTTCAAGAACAAGGTTTAGATACGGTTGAAGCAAACGAAAAATTAGGCTTTAAATCTGACGAACGAGACTATGGTGTAGGTGCGCAAATACTACACGATTTAGGCGTTAGCAAATTGAGGTTGATGACTAATAACCCTAAAAAACGTGCGGGTTTAATTGGCTACGGATTAGAGATTGTTGAAAATGTAGCACTAGAAATAGAAGCCAATAAACACAACGAATTTTATCTTAAAACCAAGAAAGATAAAATGGGTCACGACCTTAATAATTAATCCAATTTCTTATTATTTCCTTTCCTTGCGGCGTCATAATGGACTCTGGATGGTATTGAATTCCAAAAACTGAAAGTGTACTGTGTCTGAAAGACATTAGTACATTTTTTTTATCGTATGCTGTAGGGACTAGATCACTAGTATTTGAAAGCTTTAGTGCCCAGGAGTGGTAACGCCCAACCTCTAAAGGATCTTCTATATTTTTATACAAAATATTTGAATCTACTGTTCGAATAGCTGTTTGCACACCGTGCTGCACCTGCTCTAAATTATACAGTTCTGCACCAAAATACAAACCCAAAGCCTGACAACCTAAGCAAACACCCAACATTGGTTTAAGTAAAGCAAATCGCTCAATAAGTTCTGGCATTTGTCCAGCTTCAGATGGCAAACCAGGACCTGGAGAAAGAATAATTTTATCGAATTCTGAAACACGTTCAAAATCAATTTCATCATTTCTCCACACTTCATAATCGTCGGTAAAACATTCTAGTAAATGCACCAAATTAAAGGTAAACGAATCGTAATTGTCTATAATCAGGACTTTCATATATTAGCCTTATAATTGCGACAAAACTAAACAATAAAATGAAGAAAATCATAGAAACTAATAATGCACCTGCCCCTATTGGACCTTACTCTCAAGCAGTGCTTTCTAAAAACACTCTTTATACCTCTGGTCAAATTGCTATAAATCCTAAATCTGGTAAATTAATACTCGAATCTATTGAACTGGAAACAACACAGGTAATGGATAATATGAAGGCTATTTTAAAGGAAGCAGGAATGAATTTCGATCATGTAGTAAAGGCTTCTATTTTTATTTCTAATATGGATGACTTTACTCAGATAAATACCGTTTACAACCAATACTTCACTTCAGACTATCCTGCAAGGGAAACCGTACAAGTAGCTCGCTTACCGAAAGATGTAAACGTAGAAATTTCTATGATTGCTGTTAAATAAAACTAATCAATACTTTGTCATTCAATAGAAGTGATGAAATTACCTCAAACCTTCTAACTCTATATATTCCAATATATTTAGATGTAAAATATAATTTTGTCCCTCATCACCTATAATTTCAATTCTATCGAAGAAATAATTACTTAAAACCCCCTTAACAACAGTTGGCCCGTAAAGAGTTTTCACAAAAACTCTATCCCCTTTTCTAAAGGTAGAATTCACCTGTTTAAAAGTAATTCTACCATTTAATACATGTAATTGGCCGATAGTTTTATATTCATGCTCCTTTATTTTGTTGGTAATTAAAATTCATTGGGATTACAATACCTATAGAAGAGATTAAAGCACCTAGACCGGAAATAAGCTCATTATTTTGAATCTTTTCTAATCTACTAGCTATCTCGTCATTAGACTCATCAAAAGACATTTCTAGATTGACCTCTTTTTTAGACAAAATATAATTAGACAAAAAGCCATAACTCATCATCCCTAAACCAAACAATTGAAAAACACGACCAGTTTGCTCTATTTTAAATTGTTTATTTAATAAATTAAGGCTTACCTTATCTAAACTATGAACTTGCGCAACCTCTTTCTTCACTTGTCCAAACATTGTAATTGGAACTAATAGAATAATTATAAATAGATTTCTCATAGTATTGGGTTTAATTATTTTGAACAAATATATAGAATTAAATTCTGTACTAATTAGTAGAATCACACCACTTACCTAACAACACCCTTTCCTCAACAGAAACATTTTCCATAGCTACAATTTTATTGATTTGATAATGCGATTTATCTAAAAGAGAGATTTCTAAATCAATCGTTTCAAAACGCCTTTTCACTTTAAAAATAGCAGACTCTTTTGCACTTAAAGAAGTCAAGAGGTCTTTTGTAATTTCAGCAGTATTTACTTCCAATATTACATCACCAAGGGCAATTTTACATTCATCGGCAATAGAATCCTCTTGCACCGCCTTAATCTCAAATCCTGTTTTAGTAAACACACCTTTAATCCCCAAACTAGCGGCTAAGAAATCAGGGTTTTCTTCTTGAATAATTTGTATACCTACTAAAGAAAGTGCCTCATTCAAGGGAGCTCTAAAATCTTTGGTTCCATACAAGTGATTCTCTACAATTGCCAATGCTTTATCGCCTCCAAAAGAAATTAACTCGTTTATATAATCCTCTTCGGTAAGCCCTTTCCCTTTACAAGCGTATTCTAAATACAACTTAGTCATAAGAGTTCTTAACGACTGCTTCCCTGCACTTTTATGAAGCATAAAAATATCGAGCATTAAAGCACATAAAGCGCCTTCGGTATAAATAGAAACTTTTCTATTTGGAATTCCCATTACATAACCATCGAGCCAAGTATCGAAACTAGAATCTGCTACAGACTTATTGTAACGACCACCATTGTGGAAGTGCTTTTGAA
>Ga0115004_10002606_pt1 | contig 14816 bp, 15 predicted proteins | sample ArcticOcean_MG_C_10_FD_88737 | JGI IMG/M metagenome (GOLD analysis project Ga0115004, IMG submission 88737) | Marine microbial communities from western Arctic Ocean - ArcticOcean_MG_CB11_90 | ecosystem: Environmental > Aquatic > Marine > Oceanic | place: Arctic Ocean: Canada Basin | collected...
AAGTGGCTTGGTCCGCAGGGTACCAGATTGATCCCGCTACAAGCCCGGGCCGGTGGGCGGCAGACACCGCCAACCGATCAAACCCGGGCAAATCAACTTGCGCCAAAGCCGCTCCAACATGGACCGGCCCAACCAACAGCGATACCACAAGGCTATATTTCAAAAATTTCAACATATCACATTTCCTTTTTCAGAGTTTCAATACGCCTGACAAAGCCATGACATGCGGTTTTGCGCGTCCTCGAACCGGTTTTAGGTCGCGCCAAACCCGTTCGAGGTCTAATCTGTCAGTATTGAGACCCAATTTTATCCGGAGGCTATTTTGCCAGCTTTACCAATCCCCCTTATCACCGGTCTTGTGTTGCTATTTTTCCTGCTGCGGGCGTGGTTGGGGGGACGGACACATCCAATGTTACTGATCTTGCTGGCCGCCTGCAGCGCGCAATCGATCCTGATCGCCCTGCACCAGTTTTATCACCTAAGCTGGCTGCGACCAGTGCAACCGGTTACGGCCGCGATGCTGCCGTCGCTGTCCTATCTGGCGTTTGTGTCCAGCACCCGGCGGCGTCTGCTTTGGCACCGCGATCTGTGGCATGTGCTGCCAGTTGGATTTGTGGTGTTTTGCGTGCTGCTGTTTCCGCAGGCCGTAGACACGGCCATACCTGCGATTTTCCTGATCTATGGCACCGCTTTGTTGCACAGCCTACATCAGGGTGGTGACAGTCTGATACTTACTCGGCTCGATAGCGATAATATTCCCCTAAGACTTTGGCAGTTTATCGCCACAGCACTGCTGGTGTCGAGCCTTGGCGAGATTGTGATCAATCTGGCCCATGCCAGCGGTCACGGCACCTGGCAACCAATGATCGTCAGTGCATTATCCTCGCTTACATTGCTGGCGCTTGGGGCGCTGGGGCTGTCGCCACATTTGCATCTGGCAAACGACGCAAAAGAAACCACACTTGACGCGCCAATCCAACCCTCCGAGGCCGCCACAGAACTGGTCGCGCGGTTGCAGACTCTGTTAAAAAATGACCCGCTGTTTCTGGACCCGGATCTGACCTTAAGCCGCCTTGCCCGACGCCTGCAGGTGCCGGTCAAAGAGCTGTCAAAGGCAATCAATCAACTATGCGGTGAAAACGTCTCGCGGTTTGTCAATCGCCACCGGATTGCGCATGCCTGCGGGCTGCTGAAGCAAGGTCACAGCGTTACCGGCGCAATGTTCGACAGCGGATTTCAGACCAAATCAAATTTTAACCGCGAATTTCTGCGGCTTAAAGGTTGTGCCCCCCAAATATGGCTGGGACGCAACCAACAAGACTGATCGACCGATACAGACTGCGTCAGTTTGGGTTACAAAGGCACAGGCCCATCTGTTCAATCCCAGATCAGCGATCAATTTGATCCTATCATGAGGTGTGCAGCAGCGCTGTGAGACCGCCTTTCCACAAAGGTTAAGTGCCTGTTTGTATGAAAATCCAACCCCTTGGTCAAAGTGGAAAGCCGCTGTTGTGTCCTGACTTTTGGCTTTGCCAACACCCCGCCGATATTTTCACGCGCCGCAGCTGCCGCAAGACCGCACCCCAGCAAGCAGTCTTTCAACAGCACATCGGATATATTCAGAACCGCATTTGCCGGCACATCACTTTGGTTACGGTCCCACCCCTTGATCACACGGCGCCCTGAATACTATCCGTTACCGCTGGCACCAGACTGATCGGTATCCTTGAGCCAAGGATTGGCGTTGACGATCGTACCGACCTGCTGGGCCCCATCTGGTCCCAGATAACCCTCAGCGATGCTTGCCAGCGTCTCGCTTTTTGCGACGATGTGTTTTGAGATGAATTTTTCGCACATCCTGCGAGTCGGCCCCTCACAAATCCGGCAATAGAGGAAAAACCCCTTGGAATTATGGCGCCAAGCAATAAAGCCACTGTAGCGCCCACTTGATACATCAAAATAAACTTGTGATCCGGATTATAAGCTGGTGCCCTGAAATCCGAGTGTTCATGAACCACGGCTCCATCACACAGAAACAAAACCGACGCAGAGCCTTTGGTGCTTCTGCGTTGAGTTTGCGCCTCTAACGGTGACTGACACAAGGGGGGGGGTGCGGCGGTAAAGGTTTGTCAAAGACAGCCAGCAGCTGAATGCGAAGTGTAAAATTCTAAGCATATTTAGAATATCCATAAATTTACAAGTAAATCTTATTATTTGGGGCTAATGCGGTCAATCGTAGAGGCAGACAGCGTCTTTTACAGACCTAACCACGAAAAAAATCTCCCGAGTCAACGCCCGGGAGATTTCTATGTTAAAATCATCCGTTTTATCTTACAAAATCTGGATAGGCCTCCATTCCAAGTTCTGCAGTATCAAGGCCAGTGATTTCATCCTCTTCACTGACACGGATGCCAAGGGTTGCGTTCAAAATGACCCAAGCGATGCCAGAGACTGCAAAGGTAAATACCCCAACAACCACAATGCCATAAAGCTGTGTGCCAAGCGCAGCGTCAGGGTTGGTCAATACAACCGCCAATGTGCCCCAGATACCGGCAAACAAATGCACCGGAATCGCACCAACCACGTCGTCAATTTTAAACTTATCAAGCAGCGGCACACCGTAGACGACAATCACACCGCCGACACCGCCGATCAAACAGGTCCAGCCCATTGTTGGGGTCAGCGGCTCGGCAGTGATCGACACCAAACCGGCCAAAGCACCGTTCAGCACCATAGTCAGATCAACCTTGCCATAGCTCAGCTGGGTCGCAACCATCGCGACAAAAGCGCCAGCAGCAGCCGCCATATTGGTGTTGACAAAAATCCGTGACACATCGGCAATATCGCCAATTGCGCCCATCGCCAGTTGCGATCCGCCATTAAAGCCAAACCAACCAAGCCATAGGATAAATGTTCCTAAAGTGGCCAGTGGCAGATTGGAGCCCAGCATTGGCACAACGCCGCCATCTTTGTATTTGCCCAGGCGTGGACCAAGGATCATCGCACCAGCCAAGGCCGCCCAGCCACCGACTGAATGCACAACAGTCGAGCCTGCAAAATCGAGGAAACCAGCCGCATCCAGAAATCCACCACCCCATTTCCAAGAGGCTTGCAACGGATAAATCGCGCCAGTCAACAGCGCCGTAAAGATCAAGAACGGCCACAGCTTAATCCGTTCGGCCAAAGCACCCGACACAATGGACGCCGTCGCTGCGCAGAACATCAGCTGAAAGAAATAATCCGACGCGGTTGCAGCATAGGCATAATCGTCAACCCCATCAGCAGAGACCCCAACGGCTTCCATCACGGCGACACCCCAGACGCCCGAAAGCACGTTTTCAATGCCCCATGTGCCCAGCGGATACATCAAATTATAACCCATCACGTAATAGGCAAAACACGCAATGCTGAACAAACCCATATTTTTGGTCAGTTGCATCGTGACATTTTTCGAGCGTACCAGACCTGCCTCAAGCATCGCAAAGCCGGCCGCCATAAAGAACACCAAAAATCCACCAATCAAGAATAACAATGTGTTCATAATCCAAATCATATCAGTTGGCACCACTTTTGGGGCCTCCTGGGCAAAGCCAACCGCCGGCAGAGCAATCATCGTAGCCGCCAAAGCTAGTATTTTTTGTAATTTCATCTCATATTTCCTTTGCTACTGCACATCATCAAATTGCGTCGGTGCCGGTTTCACCGGTGCGCACGCGAACAACCTGTTCCGCGTCTAAGACGAATATTTTTCCATCACCAATCTTGCCAGTGCGCGCAGTGGTGGTAATTTTTTCAACAACCTGATCTGCCATTGCCGCATCGACAACCAGTTCAAGTTTTATCTTGGGAACAAAATTCACGACATATTCGGCGCCACGATAGGTTTCTGTATGCCCCGATTGGGCCCCAAACCCTTTAATTTCTGTAACCATCATACCGCGTACGCCCATATCGGTGAGCGCCTCACGTACTTCATCAAGCTTGAACGGTTTGATCGTTGCTATGATCAGTTTCACATCTGTTCCTTTCTTTTAGTGGATTGATCGTCGGTAAGTCGTCATAATAGGGTGGCAGAATGCGGAGTGTGTGAAGCTTACGGGGGGCGATTACGCGTAATTCCGGCAATAATGATTATAATTTAATCGTATATAGTATTGCGTCTATTTATTGGGCGTATTTGAAATTCATTGGGGTATCTCCTACTCTCCACAACACCTATAAACACCGATATGATAATTCCTTTCAAAGCACGTAACGGGCAAAAAAATGAGTGACGCAAAGCGCAAAAAACCAAAGCTCATTGCCGAGCGGCGCTATGCCCAATCGACCCCGCAAACAAGCCTTGAAACCAGCGCAAAAAAACCCGCCAAAATCACAGTTGGCAAAAGCTCCAAAACACGCGCGCACAACAAGGGTTCATGGATTTGGCGGGCGATGCGGATCGTACTTTGGTTGCCAAGGTTTGTTTTAAGCCTTTTTTGGGCTTTCAGTTGGCGGATCACCGTCCTCATATCGCTTTTGGTTGGCGTTGCAGTCTTACTAAATTATCGCACCCTTCCCGAGGCCGACCAGTTGCTCGACGGGAGGGCACGAGGCTCTGTGACGCTGCAAGACCGATACAGCAAAGTGTTTGCTTGGCGTGGCGACCAATACGGCGGGCGCGTCACAGCGCAAACCGTTTCGCACCATTTGCGAAACGCCGTGATAGCAACTGAAGACCGCCGATTTTACAGCCATATTGGCATCAGCCCCCGTGGCGTTGCCAGCGCGGTGCGGATCAATTTGCGAGAAGGCCGCGGGCCGTTATCGGGTCATGGGGGGTCGACCATCACCCAGCAAGTTGCAAAATTGCTCTGTCTTGGCCGACCCTATGATACAACCAAATGGGACAGCGAAGCTCTCTATGAGGCCGACTGCCGCACAGGGTCGCTTTGGCGCAAAATACGCGAAGCGGTATATGCACTGTCGATGGAGATCAAATACTCTAAGGATGAAATTCTCACGATCTATCTTAACCGGGCCTTTCTTGGTGCCGGAGCGCGGGGTTTTGAAGCGGCCAGTCAACGCTATTTTGGCAAACCCGCAGCACGGGTGACACCCGCCGAAAGCGCCATGCTGGCCGGTTTGCTGGTGGCCCCCACGCGCTATGCGCCAACCAATAACCTCGTTAGGTCTCAGAACAGGGCCAGCGTGATTATTGGGCTGATGCGCGACCAAAATTACCTCACACGCGCCAAAGCTCAAGAGGCCCTGAACGAACCGGCGCGGCTGTCGCCCGCCGCCAAAGCACGCGCTGGTGGCTATTTTGCCGATTGGGTGATGTCGAGCGGTCCAGAGTTTTTCACCCGCAAGACAACTGAGGATGTGATTGTCAAAACCACCCTCGACCAGCGAATCCAGACAGCCGCGGAAACCGCCCTGCAAGCGGTGTTTTCCAAAAGCGTTACCAAAGGCTCAAAGGCACAGGCTGCTATTGTGGTTATGTCTCCCGACGGCGCAGTGCGCGCGATGGTTGGTGGCCGTGAAAATATCGTCTCAGGCGTTTTCAATCGCGCCACGCAAGCCAACCGGCAAACCGGATCTGCGTTCAAGCCATTTGTCTATGCCACCGCGTTGGAACTGGGCTATAGTCATAACGACATAGTGGACGATACACCTCTTACATTGAACATTTCCGGCTCAGGACCTTGGACACCGAAGAATTATACTAAAAAATTTCGGGGCCAAGTTACATTGACCGAAGCTTTGGCAGGGTCCTTAAACATCCCCGCTGTGCGGGTCAGTGAGGCCGTTGGGCGCGAAAATGTTCGCCGCATTGCCAATGATTTTGGCATCACCAGCGCGCTGGCCACCGGCCCGGCACTTGCGCTGGGTGCCTCAGAGGCAACCCTGCTGGAAATGGTTGGGGCTTATGCCGGCATTCTCAACGGCGGGTCTTCTGTAACACCCTTTGGGTTAAAAGAACTGCGGCTTTTGAATGCAAAAGAGCCCGTCATCGGGGCAGATGGCGGTATCGGAGAGAGGGTGATCCGCGAGAGTGTCGCGCGTGAGCTGATCTTTATGATGCACAAGGTGGTTCAGGATGGCACCGGTCGCCAGGCCGCCCTTGAAGGCGTTGAAGTGGCAGGCAAAACCGGAACCACTCAGGCGGCTCGCGACGCATGGTTTATTGGGTTTACCGCTGATTACGTTGCCGGCGTCTGGATGGGATATGATGATAACACCCCCCTGTCCGGGGTCACAGGCGGCGGATTGCCCGCAGAAATATGGCGCGAGACCATGCGACGGGTTTACGATGGTGTTCCCGCCAGACCGCTGCCAATGCTGCGCCCTACACAGAGCCAAGACCAGATACGGTTAGTTGGCGGAACACCCATCACCCAGCCACAGACGCTTAACCCAAAACAGGCTTCTAAACCGCGCGAGACGGCTTTAACACGGTTTCTAAACGGTTTATTTGGACAGAATTAGCCTGCTTTGAGCAGATCGGCAATCATCTTGTCAAGATTGCCGCGACGCCGGTCAAGCATAGCACCGATTTCAGTACGCTCTGCCAGCAACATGTTGACCCCCTCAACAAAGAGATTGAAGAACAGGTCTTTTCCAGATTTATCAGATACGAGAAAGGCAATTTCAACTGGCGCCTTCCCTTTCAGATGCGCAGTGGCTTTCACCTCAAAGAAGCTTTTGACTTTACGCGTGCTTTTGACCTTTATCTCGCCGCCGACAAAATCTTTAAACTGTTTGCCGTATTTCCGCGCGATATAACCCTGAAACCCCTTTGTGAAAGCGCGCATTTGGGATTTGCTGGCGCGGCGACCGTCAACCCCCAAACCGTACCGAGCAATGGTCTTCACATCCGCATAGGTACCAAAAATTCGTTCGAAATCAGCAAACATCTTGGCGTCGCTTTTGCCAGAGGCCACCACCTTGTTGATATCCGCCACCAACTTATCCACCAGATCCGTTGCCTCAGCCTTGGACATTGCCCAAAGCGGGCTTGCCGCAGCTGGCGCCAAGATCAGAGCGCAGCCACCAGCCAAAGCTTCACGACGTGAAAGTTTACTCTGCATAAATATCCTCGTATGGGTCGAAGTATGCGTCATCATACTCGGTCTCGTCGGTGCCGCCCAGTGTAAAATTCCGGTTTTGTAAGTAAAATAACCGTGATTGCGAATAACTGTCGGCGCTATCGTACAAGACAGCATCAATCGTAGATCCGTATTGGCTGCGTTTACCAAGTGCGGCGGCAACCTGTGCAGTGCGGCTGTATTTGCGATAGTGGCTATTCGAAATATTTCCCAACGGATTGGTGATGAAATCGACCACTGTTCCCACCGCGGCGCGCTGGCTCGACGGCCCTAGAACCGGCAGTTCTAGGTAGGCGCCCTGCGGCGCATTCCAAACGTGCAAAGTCTCCCCAAAATCTGAGCTGTCTTCTATAAGCCCAAAATCGCTGGACGGGTCAAACATACCCGCCAATCCCAACGTACTGTTAACCACGAATCGCAGTGTATTCTGGCCAGCGCCCTGAATGTTACCCTGTAAAAGATTGTTCACAATCGAACTTGGCAAAGCCAAGTTATCGGCAAAATTGCTGACCACAATTTGCCCCTCTGGCGGCACCACAGCCACATAGGTTTTGCTCACAGGGCGGACAATTTCTTTATCGAGCTGCCGGTTGAATGCATGCACCTTGCGGTTTTGCGCCTCATACGGATCATCAGAGGATGCGACCGTTGGGTTGGACGGCGCTGCGCACCCCGACAGTCCAAAGGCTGCCCCGACAGACAGCACAGTGGCAAGTAAAACAGGATATAGATTTTTAAACATGCGCACTCTGTCGATTCTAGGAGCCATTTAGGATTCTTTAACGGATTTATCACGCTAAACCAACACCTCCAGGACTTTTTCAGCTGCCTTTTTAAAAACATGACAAAATTTTTAACCCGATTGCTGGATACTCGCGCCCAGAACAATCAAAAAGACATAAAATGGCACAAATACTCTCATCAATGAACCCCTCAATCACCACACCGGGCCACACAGAATTGCAGCAAGCGCAACGTCAGTGCAGGCCGCTGGTTGGCGCGACGGCAGGGTTCAGTATTTTTGTCAATCTGCTGATGCTGGCCGGACCATTGTACATGCTGCAGGTCTATGACCGGGTGCTAAGCAGCCGATCTGTTGCCACGCTGCTTGTTCTCACTGGATTAATCACATTTTTATATTTGATAACAGGAGTTCTTGACTGTTGCCGCTCTCGGCTGATGGCCAGAGCTGGTGCGCGTTTCCAGCAAGCTCTTGAAAAACGCGTGTTCCACGCAGCACTGAGCACATCATCCACCCATGATAAAGAAAAGGGGAGCGGGTTGCGGGACCTCGATGCCATACAAAGATGGGTGTCTTCACCCGCATCAATCGCACTGTTTGATCTGCCATGGACACCCATATTTATAGCCGGCATCTGGATGTTCCATCCACTGCTAGGGTCTTTTGCCCTCGCAGCGGTCGGTATATTGGTTGCGCTCGCGCTGCTAAACCAATGGACCAGCCGCAGGGTGTTGGCCCAAGCACACCGGGGACTTTATCACGCTAACAAACTGTCCGACCAAATCCAGACAGAGGCCCACATGGTCCAAAGCATGGGTATGCATCAAGCAAGCTATACGCTCTGGCAAACAAAGCGACGCAGAGCTTTATTGACACAACTGGCAGCCACCGATTTGGCTGGCGCTTTCGGGGCGGCCACAAAAACCATCCGTATGTTCTTACAATCTGCCATCTTGGGGCTGGGCGCCTATCTTGTTTTGCAAAATGCCGTGTCCCCGGGGGTTATGATCGCCAGCTCTGTCTTGATGGGGCGGGCGCTGGCGCCGATTGAAACGCTGATTAATCAACGGCCGTTATTTGTGCAAGCACGGCTTGGCTGGAACAGTCTTGCCGCATTGCTGACGCAAGTGCCGCCGGTGCAACTGCGTACGGTGCTGCCCCAACCCAGTGCAAAGCTTGAAGTAAAAAATCTCACCGTGATCCCACCACAAAAAATGCAGGCCTCTCTTAAATTGATAAATTTCAGTATTTTTCCAGGTCAGGCACTGGGGGTTATTGGGCCCTCAGGCGCGGGCAAATCCACGTTGGCAAAGGCACTCACCACCATCTGGTCACCCGCTGGCGGCACAATACGGCTGGATGGCGCATCTCTTCATCACTATGACCCCAGCCTGCGGGGCGCCTATATCGGGTATCTTCCGCAACACATACATTTCTTTGACGGCAGTATTACCCAAAATATTGCACGCATGATATCGGTACCAGACCCCCAACGCGTTGCCTGCGCAGCTCAGAAAGCCGGTGCGCATGAAATGATCCTGCATTTACCAGATGGCTATGACACAATCCTTGGCGGTGACGGGATGCAATTATCTGGCGGTCAAATGCAACGGATTGGTCTGGCACGCGCGCTATACAGCGACCCGGTTATTCTGATTTTAGATGAGCCAAATTCAAATCTCGACAACGTTGGAAACGCGGCATTAAACACGACAATTCAGCAAATGAAGGCCATCCAAAAATCTATTATCATTATGGCGCACCGGCCCACCGCGATTGCGGAATGTGACATTTTACTGGTTCTCAAAGACGGCGGGCAAACCGCTTTTGGACCTCGTGATCGAATACTCGCTTCGATGGTTCAAAACCATCACAGTATCGCCCGGGCCGCCGGAACAAACAGCACAGGCCTGCGGTGAGCCCCAAAACTGATCCGCTGCGCGCGCACGGCACGGTTGCCCTAGGGGTTCTCACGCTGATTGTGCTGCTTGGGGCAGGTGGCGGCTGGGCCGCGTTGACCCGCATTTCAGGGGCAATCATCGCCAGTGGCCGCGTTGAAGTTGCGCAAAACCGACAAGTTGTTCAACATCCAAATGGTGGCGTGGTCGCAAGCCTTGCCGTCAAGGAAGGGATACGGGTCAACGCCGGTGACACCCTGATGACGCTTGATCCCAACCAGCATTTGTCTGAACTTTTAATCCTAGAAGGGTTATTATTTGAAGTGATGGCGCGGCGCGGGCGGCTTGAGGCCGAACGTGAAGGCCGCAAGACAATTGCTTTTGACCCCGTGCTGCGAAAGGCCTCAAAGCGTGACACAAGACTGCAGGGTCTGATGCAAGGCCAGAGGCGTTTGTTTGCGGCACGCAATACCTCTTTATCGCAACAGATGGCGCAGTTGGGCAAACGTCGCGGCCAGATTGCAGATCAGATCATCGGTATCACCGCCCAAAAAACTGCTGCGGCGCGACAGATCGAATTGATCGAACAAGATCTGAAGGATCAGGTTAATTTATTTGAGCGCGGATTGACACAAGCGGCCCGCGTTCGAGAGCTGAAACGCGAACAGGCGCGGTTACAGGGTATGTTGGGTGAATTGATTGCCAGAAAAGCGCAAGCCGAAGGGCTGATCACCGAAATTGAAATTGAGACTTTCAAAATCGGCAGCACCCGCCGTGAGACCGCCATCTCTCACCTCAGGGATCAACACTACCGCGAGATGGAACTGACCGAGCAACGCCGCGCCCTGAAGCAACAACTTGCTCAACTGGAAATTAAAGCGCCAGTTTCAGGCATCGTTTATGGCCTGCAGGTCTTTGCCCTGCGCGCGGTGATCCGCGCCGCAGAGCCGGTGCTTTATATAGTGCCGCAGGACCGGCCCCTCGTGGTCGCAGCACAGGTAGCACCAATTTATATTGATCAGCTGTCCATCGGCCAAGCCGTCTTTTTGCGGTTCTCTGCACTTGACCAAAACATCACACCCGAACTTCTGGGTCAGGTCACCCAGATTTCAGCCGACACCTTTCAAAACGACGCGGCGGGGGGATCGTATTACCGCGTTGAGATTGCTCTGACACAGGGCGAAACCGCGCGCTTGCCCGAAGGGGTAAGCCTTCGGCCAGGAATGCCTGTAGAAACCTATATCAAAACCAATGACCGCTCCCCACTTACATATTTGATAAAACCCTTAAGCAATTACTTTGCAAAAGCCTTTCGAGAGCGATGAATTTTACTTTCCGATCCCCGGTATCCAAGTTAATGAATGGCAAACTGTTATATTGGAGATGTTATCATGAGTGGACAATTCGAAGCAAAACTCGCACAGCTTGGTGTCACCCTTCCCGACGCTCCAGCTCCAGCGGCCAATTATGTACCCTATGTGACGGTCGGTGATATCGTCTATGTATCCGGCCAGATTTCAGGTGGAACCAATGGCTTGGTGACGGGAAAAGTCGGTCAGTCTATGAGCACGCAAGAGGGTGCCGAGGCGGCAAAACTATGCGCCGTCAGCCTGCTTGCGCAGGTAAAAGCAGCCTGTGGCGGTGATCTGGACCGCTTGGTCAAAGTGATAAAGCTTACCGGGTTTGTCAATTCAACCGACAGCTATACCGAGCAACCTCAGGTCATCAACGGCGCCTCGGACTTTATGGTGGAAGCCTTGGGCGAGACCGGACGCCATGCGCGCGCAGCCGTGTCCGCCGCAGCGCTACCGCTCGGCGTCGCAGTTGAGATCGAGGGTATATTTCAGATCAAATGATGCATTTGCCAAACGCTTTTCTACAGGCTCCTATCGCACACCGCGGCCTGCATGATGAAAACGCGCAGCGCGCAGAAAATAGTCGGGCGGCCATTCTGGCGGCGGTACAGCGCGGCTATGGGGTAGAAATTGATTTACAGCTGTCAAGCGACGGGCAAGCCATTGTATTTCATGACTATGCGCTTGACCGGATGACGGGACAAACAGGATTTGTAAACCGGCATTCCGCGGCAGATCTCTCCGCAATAACGCTGGACAACAGCGGCGGTGAAACCCTGCCCACCCTGATAGAAATTCTGGATCTTATTGATGAAAAAGCGCCGCTTCTGATCGAGTTAAAAGACCAAGACGGCCAGATGGGTGCCCGCGTAGGGCGGCTTGAACGGGCAACCGCACAGGCGCTAAAGACGTATCAAGGTCTGGTTGCAGTCATGTCATTCAATCCGCATTCAGTGTTACAAATGGCCAGTCTCGCACCGGATCTTCCTCGCGGCCTTATCACCGAGGCCTTTACCGCAGAAGAATGGCCCATGTTGCCGGCAGGAACCCGCGACAGGTTGCGGGGCATTCCGGACTACCGCCCGACAAAATCCTGCTTTATCAGCCATGACGTGGATGATCTGGAACGCGCCAGGGTTGCCGAGTTGAAAGCGCAAGGCGCATCGGTCTTGAGCTGGACAATTCGCTCAACCGCGATCGAGGCAGCCGCGCGCGACATCGCAGATAATATCACGTTTGAAGGGTATCATCCCACCAGACACCCTTGATCCCAGACGCAGTCGCGCCATTTTACACCGGGAAAGAGCCGTACACCGAGACGAGAAAGCAGACCGTTGGAACATGCAATAGAAATTCTGGCCCTGACCTCACTGGCCGATATCGCCCCCGATGACTGGGATACTTGCGCTTGTCCCGAGGTCAAAGACGGCGGGCGGCCCTATGACCCTTTCACCACCTATAACTTTCTCAAAGCCTTGGAAGACAGCGGCTCAGTCTCATCAGGCAGCGGCTGGCAGCCACATTACCTGGTGGCGAAATCCCAAGATCAGGTGATCGCCTGTGCGCCGCTGTATGGCAAGTCACACTCGCAGGGCGAATTCATCTTTGACCACAACTGGGCCCATGCCTATGAGCGCGCAGGCGGGAACTATTACCCCAAAATGCAAATCGCGGTGCCGTTCACCCCTGTCACGGGGCGACGGCTGTTAACCCGCGATGGGTTTGAACAGGTTGGCCGCGCGGCGTTGGTAAAAGGCGCCATGCAACTGGCAGCCGATCATGATTTATCATCTCTGCATATAACCTTTTGCACCGCAGACGAAGCCGAGGCCGGGACCGAACTTGGTCTCATGACCCGCAGCAGCCAGCAGTTTCACTGGTATAATAAAGGCTATGCCGATTTTGATGGGTTTTTGGCCAGCCTGTCGTCGCGTAAACGCAAAAACATCCGCAAGGAACGGGCGCAGGCACAAAGCTTTGGCGGCACCATTGAGATGCTAACAGGCGAGGATATAAAACCGCATCACTGGGACAGTTTTTGGCAGTTCTATCAAGACACCGGAGCGCGAAAATGGGGATCGCCTTATTTGACCCGTGAATTTTTCGACATTGCACAACAAGCCATGGGGCAGGATATTGCGCTGGTAATGGCTCACCGCGACGGTCACGATATTGCGGGCGCACTAAATTTTATCGGGCGCGATGCAATCTTTGGTCGGTATTGGGGGTGCAGCGAAGACCACCCCTGCCTGCATTTTGAGGCCTGTTATTATCAAGCCATCGACTATGCGATTGCTCATGGATTGGTGCGGGTCGAAGCCGGCGCTCAGGGCGAACACAAATTGGCACGGGGCTATCTGCCCATTACCAATCACTCATTGCACTGGTTTCGCGACCCCGGTTTTGCCAAAGCCGTCGACCAGTATCTGGTTGCCGAAAAGGCGGCCGTAGAGCAAGACATTGAGATATTAACGTCTTATGGTCCCTTCAAAAAAATCCAGATAGAGGAAAAACAATGACTGAAAAACTATCCGCCGCCGAACGCGACGCGAACCTGTCACCGCTGCTGGGCAATGGCTGGTCCCTCGAGGCTGATCGAGACGCAATCACCAAAAACTATAAATTCAAAAATTTCATCGAAGCCTTTGGCTGGATGACACAGGCCGCAATGTGGGCAGAAACGCTGAATCACCATCCCGAATGGCGCAATGTCTACAATCGGGTCACGGTGACCTTGACGACCCATGACGCCGATGGTTTGACCGATCTGGATATTGCGCTTGCCAGCCGCATGGATCGCCTGCCACTGGATTAAGCGGGCCTTACAAAAGTTCCAAAATTGCAGGCGCGGTCGACACCTCGCACATGCCAGCGTGAATTTCTTCTTGCAGGGTCAACACCAGCCCGTCTTCAACCACCATCGCATATCGCTTTGATCGCGCAATCATGCCGTCATCGGGAAAGTCAAAATTCATCCCGGTGCCAGAGGTAAAACCACTGTTGGTGTCAGCCAGCAGGGTCACGCCCGCACTGAATGCGCCTGTGGCCTTGCCCCAAGCCTTCATCACCAGAGGATCATTGACGCTCAGGCAGATCACCTCGTCGACGCCCTTGGCGGCAAACGCCTCCATATTGCGCATATAGCCTGGCATATGTGACAAGTTGCAGATATCTGCAAACGCTCCTGCAACGGCAAAGACCACCACTTTGCGCCCCCGCAATTTATCGTGCAAGGACACCAGTTGATGCCCATCGGGTCCGACTTCAAAAAGTGTCGCATCGGGAAGCCGTTCACCTATGAAAATAGCCATAAAAATCTCTCTGATAGATTGTATTCACGCCCTAATAGCATATAGGCTGACGCTGTAAAACAGATCGAGAATTTGAGAAGGGCGGTTTATGGCGCATATTGTTGCAATCGGGGCCGGACAGGCGGGATCATCTTTGGTTGCCAAGCTGCGTAACAGCGGATTTGATGGCAAGGTGACACTTATCGGCGCGGAACGCCACCCCCCCTATCAGCGCCCGCCATTGTCCAAAAAGTATCTGTTAGGCGACATGCCCTTAGACCGCCTTTATTTGCGCCCCGAGAAGTTTTATCGCGAGAATGACATCACCCTGCGATTGGACCAGCCAATTACAAAAATTGATCCAAACACCCGCTGCATTTTTCTGGATAACGAGGTTATTTCCTAAGACGAGCTGGCACTGACCACCGGGTCGGTGCCAC
>Ga0115004_10002607_pt1 | contig 14815 bp, 17 predicted proteins | sample ArcticOcean_MG_C_10_FD_88737 | JGI IMG/M metagenome (GOLD analysis project Ga0115004, IMG submission 88737) | Marine microbial communities from western Arctic Ocean - ArcticOcean_MG_CB11_90 | ecosystem: Environmental > Aquatic > Marine > Oceanic | place: Arctic Ocean: Canada Basin | collected...
ATACTAAAGTAATATTTCATGGACTAGACAATTTACAAAAAACAAAAAAATTCTTTATAGCATCAGCACATCAATCGATGTTTGAAACATTTGTCTTACAAGCACCTGTAGACTTTCCTATTTTCATTTTAAAAAAAGAACTTTTAAAAATACCATTGTTTGGTTGGTATTTAAAAAAAATTGGATCTATCGAAATAATTAGAGAAACAACAACTAAGGAAAATTTGAATTTTTTTGAAAAAATAAAAATGAGTATTCAAAAATATAATCGACCACTTTTAATTTTTCCTCAAGGAACAAGGGTTAAATTTGATGACAGAAATTCTTTTAAAAAAGGAGTTGGTAGAATTTATGACTCACTTAAGCTACCATGTATACCAGTTGCTTTAAATTCAGGAAAAATATGGCCAAAAAATAGTTTCATTAAATATCCGGGTAACATTCACGTTTCTTTCTTAGAGCCAATTGAGCCTGGTTTAGAAAAAACTATTTTTCTTAAAATGCTAGAAGAAAAAATTTATTCTGAGATTGAAAAACTTCCTTAATCTTTTTTTCTTCCAAAATCTGGTTTATTTGTGTCCTGCCCTGCCTTGATAATTTCTTTTCTTAATTCTTTAGTTGAATTAAAAATTTGATAAAGCTTATCTCCATTTTTATCATTTAGCGCTTTTTTTAATTCATTAAGTTTTTCAATAAAACTATCAATGCCTTTAGTCACATTCTCACTATTGTCTAAAAAAATATCTCTCCACATTAAAGGGTTGGAAGCAGCTATTCTCGTAAAATCTCTTAAACCACCAGCGCTATACTGAATTACTTCTTGCTTTAATTTATCTTCAACACCTGTCACTGTTCTAACAATATTATAAGCAATTGCATGTGGTAAATGACTAGTCAATGATAAGATTTTATCATGTTCTTCAGGTGTCATAATTTTAACTTTACTTCCTATTGCTTCCCATAATGCTTTTAAACTCTTCACTGGTCCTTCTGCACAATCTTTAGGTGGAGAAATAACACACCAGCGATTTTCAAACATTTCGGCTTGCCCTGCTTCTGGCCCGCTTTCTTCAGTTCCAGCGATTGGATGCGAAGGTATCCAGTGAACATCTGTTAAATTAATATTATGAATTATTTTCATAACCTCTTTTTTAACAGACCCTGTGTCTGTTAGAATAACATTTTTTTTCAAACTATCTTTTATCGATAAAATAATTTCCTTATAGCTACTTAGAGGAGTTGCGATAATTATTAAATCAGAATTAAGAACACACTGACGAATGTCATTAGATATATTTGTACATATATCTTCTTTTTTTAAGTATGTATTAACTTCTTTTGACTGATCAAACACTTTAATTTTTTTTGCTAGATTTTTACTTTTAACAGCTCTTAAAATTGAAGATCCGATCAGGCCACAACCAATTATAGAAATAGTGTCAAACATTAAGAATTTTTTTTAGTTCAGATATTAGTTTTAAATTTTCTTTACTGTTACCAACGGTAACTCTTAAAGAATTTTTTATTAAATATACATCCATTTGTCTCAATAAAATTCCTGCATTAGCTAGAGCATAAAAAACATACTTTGAGTTTTTTTTAACCCTATCAAAGTTAATCAATACAAAATTTATGCTAGTTTCATTTGTATGAATATTTAGTTCTTTAAATACGTCATAAAATTTTTTAGACCACTTTCTCACGTGTTGTATTTCTTTGTTTAACCAATCTGTATCTTTTATTGCTACTGAAGCTGCGAATAGAGCTGAACGATTAACATTGAAAGGAGGTTTTATTTCTTGTAGTGCATCCACTATATTTTTTGATGCATAGCCCCAGCCGATTCTTAATCCTGCTAAACCATATATTTTTGAAAATGTTCTAGTTACTATAACGTTTTTAAATTTCGAGAATAGTCCTAGTCCACTTTCGTAATTTTTAAAATTCATATATTCAAAGTATGCATCATCAACAACTAATAAGATATTGCTTCTTAGTTTTCTTCTTAATCTCAATATTTCTTTTTTACTAATATATGTTCCTGTGGGATTGTTGGGGTTTGCAATAAAAACAATCTTAGTTTTGTTGGTTACGCTTGAGAGTATATTGTTTACTGAAGTGGTAAAATTGTTCTCTGGTGCATAAACTACTTTCGCAAAATTAAGTTTGCTATAGATTCTGTAAATAATAAAACTATTCTGTGATACTATAACTTCATCATTTTTATTGAGAAAAGCTTTGCAAATCAATTCAAAAATTTGATCAGATCCATTACCTAAAATTATTCTACTTTGATCTAATTTAAATTTTTTTGATATAACTTTTCTTAGAAATGTTCCATCTGAGTCTGGGTACCTTTTTAAATTTTTTGAAACCTTAATATATTCTTTTACTGCTTTAGGACTTGGTCCTAATGCAGATTCATTTGCAGACAGTTTTATTTTAGCAAACTTTTGCTTAAATAAGCTTAATCCAGCAACATATTTTTCGGCTTTAAAATTTTTACTTTTTGGTAATTTCATAATTTATTTAAGTCTCTTCCAAACAGCTTAATTATCTTATATTCATTTTAATTTCTTATAAAATTGACAATTTTCTAACGATTTAGTACAAGTTTGTAGCGCTGATTTAACCAAATTGCGAGCGCATTATAAAATTCGCTAAATAGGGTTTTGCCCAGTTTAGCTGGGCTTTTTTTTTATATGAACTACAAAATTGAAAACATAAAAAAAATAACTGTAATAAAACCACTTAAACTAGATTGTGGACAAACTATAAGAAATTTCCCTATAGCTTATGAAACATACGGTAAACTTAATGAAAAAAAAAACAACGCAATTCTAATTTTTCATGCTCTCTCAGGAGATCAATTTGTAGCAGGAACTAATCCTGTTACTAGTAAAGATGGTTGGTGGAATACAGCTGTAGGACCAGGAAAAGCTGTTGACACAGAAAAATATTTTATTATTTGTGCGAATGTTTTGGGTGGGTGTATGGGTTCATTTGGGCCTAAGAGTCTTAATGATATAGACGGTGAACCATATGGTTTAAAATTTCCAGTGATTACAATAAGAGACATGGTTAGAGCACAAGAATCTTTATTGGAACACTTTAAAATAGAAAAACTCTTGAGTGTTTTAGGTGGCTCTATGGGTGGCATGCAACTTCTACAGTTTTGTTCATTATATCCTGATAAAACTTTTTCAGCAGTTCCAATAGCTTCAACTGCAAGTCATAATGCTCAGCAAATAGCATTAAACGAGTTAGCTAGACAAGCAATAATGTCAGATCCAATATGGAACAAAGGAAACTATTACAAAGAAAAAAAGATTCCAAAAAATGGGTTAGCGGTAGCAAGAATGGCTGCACACATTACCTATATGTCAGATAAAGGCTTGCAAGAAAGATTTGGCAGAAAACTACAAGAAAAAAAAGATTATGAATTTACATTTGATGCTGACTTTCAAATAGAAAGTTATTTAAGACATCAAGGCAATGTATTTGTGGATAGATTCGATGCAAATTCATATTTATATATTTCGAGAGCTATGGACTATTTTGACCTATCAAAACAATTTGAAAACGGCTTGGTTGGAGCATTTCAAGATCATAGAACTAGATTTTTAATTATATCTTTTTCTTCAGATTGGCTGTACCCCACAAAAAATAGTAAAGATATTGTAATAGCTTTAAACGCATCAGGCTCTAACGTTGCTTTTGCTGAAATAAAAACAGACAAAGGACACGATTCTTTTTTAGTTAACGAGCCAGAATTCTTGGAAACTCTTAAAGGTTTTTTAGATTCTAACTTTGATTTATTTAAAAATGAAAAATGAATTTAAAATAATTACAAATTTGCTTCCTGTTCAATCTAGGGTGCTAGATGTTGGGTGTGGTGACGGAACTTTAATCGAAGCTCTTATCAGACAAAAAAATATTGACGCAAGAGGTGTTGAACTTGAAGAAAATAAAGTTCAACAATGCATATCTAAGGGTCTGTCTGTAATTCAAGGAAATGCTGAAACTGAACTTGGTCAATTTCCTGATAAAGCTTTTGACTTTGTTGTTTTAAGTCAAACTCTTCAGGCATTTTACCAGCCAGAAAATGTTTTAAATGAATTATTAAGAATAGGAAAAAAAGTAATAATTTCTATACCTAACTTTGGTTACTGGCAGATTAGAGCTAGTTTGCTATTTTTTGGAAAAATGCCTGTCACTAAATCTCTTCCAAATTTTTGGTTTAATACTCCTAATTTACACATGTGCTCTATAAAAGATTTTTACCAATTTTGTGAAAAAAGAGAAATTAAAATGAACAAAATTATTGGAATCAGCAATGAAAAAACATCTTCTATAAACAGGATTAATTTAGAATTAAAAAACCTACTATCTGAAGTTGGTATATTTTTAATTAGTTAAATGTTAAGTGTAAATATCATACCTTGCCTACAAGATAACTATAGTTTTGTAATTCAAGACACAGAAACAAATATCATTGCTGTAATTGATCCTTCAGAATTTGAACCTATTAATAATTTTATAAAAAAAAAATTTAAAAAAATTGATTATATTCTAAACACTCATCATCATTTTGACCATACTGGTGGAAATTTAGATTTAAAAAAAAAATATAATTCAAAAGTTATTGGCTATAAAAAAGATGAAAAAAGAATTCCTGGCATAGATATAAAATTATCTGATAATGAAAATTTTAAATTGGGAAATGTAAATTTTAAAATTTTTTTTATACCGGGTCATACTAATGGTCATATTTGTTTTTACTCAAAAAATGAAAAAGTTATTTTTACTGGTGATACATTATTTTCACTAGGTTGTGGTAGAGTTTTTGAGGGTACGCATCTAGAAATGTTAAAATCACTTAATCTAATAAAAAAATTACCAGCAGACACTAAGATTTATTGTGGACACGAATATACTCAAAAGAATTTAGATTTTTGTATCAAATATGAAGGAAATAATAAATTAGAAGAGAAAAAAAATTGGATAGTATCAAGGTTGCGTCAGAAACAACCGACTATTCCTATAACTATAAAAGAAGAGTTAATTACAAATATTTTTCTACGTTGTGGAAATTCTAAAGTAAAAAAATCTCTTAACATGGAAAATGCGACTGAATTAGAAGTGTTTAAAAAACTCCGTGATTTAAAGGATGTTTTTTAACTTCTATCACCTTGACTTGAAGTCCTTTCAAGTTATATTGCCTTAATTTTAGAAAAAGGATATTTATGTCATTTGCAATATTTGAAACTGGTGGAAAACAATACAAAGCGTCTGCTAGTAAAATTATAGAAATAGAAAAGCTAGATGCTGAAGTTGGTAAAATAATTCAGTTTAAAAACGTTCTATTGTTAAATGATAGCAAATCAACAGAAATTGGAAGCCCAAATGTTACTGGTGCTATTGTTGAAGCCAAACTACTAGACAATGTTAAAGATAGAACAATTTTAATTTTTCACAAAAGAAGAAGAAAGCATTCAAGAAAAACAAATGGACACAGACAAAGACACTCAAAAATTCAAATAACAAAGATACTTTCAAAAGATGGTAAAATTATAGCTGAAGCAAAACCAATTATACTGAAAGAAAAAAAAATTATAGAACCTAAAAAAAAAATTATTACTAAAAAAATATTAACAAAATAGGAAATTAAATGGCAACAAAAAAAGCTGGTGGATCGTCACGTAATGGTCGAGATAGTGCAGGTAGAAGACTTGGAGTTAAGAAATATGGTGATCAAGTAGTCATTCCAGGAAATATTATAGTAAGACAAAGAGGAACACGTATTCACCCCGGTGAGAACGTCGGAATGGGAACAGACCATACTTTATTTTCTTTAATAAAAGGTAAAGTTAAATTTAAAAAATCAAAATTAAACAGAACTTTTGTTTCTGTCGTCCCCAATTAAGCATATAAATAATCTTAATTATTTATTTTAAAACCTAGAATGAAATTTTTAGATCAAGCTAAAATCTATATCAAAGCTGGTAATGGTGGGTCTGGTTCTGCAAGTTTTAGAAGAGAGAAATTTGTTGAATACGGTGGGCCTGATGGTGGAGATGGTGGAAATGGTGGTTCTGTTATTTTTGAGTCAGAAAGAAACCTAAATACATTAATTGACTTTAGATATGCTCAACACTTCAGAGCAGAAAATGGCTACATTGGAACAAAAAGAAAAAGAACTGGAGCAGGGGGAAAAGATTTAATAATAAAAGTTCCGGTTGGAACACAAATTTATGAAGAAGATAACAATACTTTAATCTATGACTTTGTAAAAAATAAAGAAAGATATTTAGTAGCTGCTGGAGGTAATCATGGTTTAGGTAATGTTAGATTTAAAAGTTCAACTAATAGAGCACCAACAAAAAAAACAAATGGAAAAGTGGGAGAAGAGTTTTGGGTGTGGTTACAATTAAAAGTTATTGCAGATGTCGGGATAATAGGTATGCCGAACGCAGGGAAATCAAGTTTACTTGCCGCTATTACTCGTGCAAGACCTAAAATAGCAAATTATCCATTTACAACTATCGATCCTAATCTTGGTGTTTCTTATTACGACGATAAGGAAGTTACGCTAGCTGATATACCTGGTTTAGTAGAAGGTGCGCATGACGGCATCGGTCTTGGTGATAAATTTCTGCGTCATATTGAAAGATGTAAAATATTATTACATTTAATTGACTTATCCGAGGATAAACTTGCTGATAATTATCTAAAAGTAAGAAATGAACTATCTAAATATGATAAAATTCTGATCAAAAAAAAAGAGATTATTGTGTTTAATAAATCTGATTTAGTTGAAAAAAAAGAGATAGAAAAAAAATTAAATATTTTTAAAACTAAAATTAAGAAAAAGTATGAAATAATTTCAGTTGTCGCCGACAAAAACTTGATTGGTTTAAGAAAAATATTATTAAAAAATGCAAATAAATAAAGCAAAGAAAATAGTTATAAAATTAGGCTCCTCTACTATTGTTGATAATAAGGGTAGGTTTAAAAAAAAATGGCTCTTAGGTTTAATTCAAGATATTAAAAAATTAAGAAAAAAAAATATAGAAATAGTTATTGTTTCTTCTGGTTCTATTGCGCTTGGACAAAGTTATTTAAAAATAAAAAATAAAAAAGTTAAACTCGAAATGAGTCAAGCAGTTGCTTCCATCGGACAAATTCATCTAATTAATGAATTTCAAAAGTTTTTTGAAAAAAATACAATTAAAATTGGTCAAATTTTAATAACTCCAGATGATACAGAGCAAAGAAGGCGAGCATTGAACGTTAGAAGAACATTTGAGAATCTTTTTAAGTTAAAGGCAATACCTATTGTAAATGAGAATGATACTACAGCTACTTCTGAAATCAAATATGGAGACAATGATAGACTGGCAGCAAGAGTAGCTCAGATAGTGGGTGCTGACTTACTTATAATTTTATCTGATGTTGATGGATTGTATAAAAAGGTATCAAATAAAAAGATTTTAATTAAAGAAGTAAGCACTATTAATGAAAAGATTTTTTCTTTAGTTGATAGAACGGTAAATGTATATGGGTCGGGTGGAATGTTTACCAAGTTAGAGGCTGCAAAAATTTGTATGAATGCTGGATGTAACATGCTAATTGCCAATGGGAAAAATATTAATCCTATACAAAAAATTATTAATAAAAAACTATATACGTGGTTTAAACCAAAAATTTCTAATCTTGACGCTAGAAAAAAATGGATAATAAGTTCACTTTCTTCGGCTGCAAAAATCTATATTGATCATGGTGCGTCTAAAGCTTTGAGGTCTGGAAAAAGCTTATTGCCAGCAGGTATAGTTAAGATTGCAGGAAATTTTAAAAAAGGTGACAATATAGTTATTGTAGATAACAATAATAAAGATATTGCGAGGGCGTTATCATCTTTCTCTTCTGAAGAAATTAATAAAATAAAAGGTTTGCAGAGCAATCAAATAGAAAATATTCTTGGCTACGCTAGTAAATCAGAAATAGTACACAAGGACGATATTGTAATATTATGAAAAAATTAAAAAAGATTGGACTCAATGCAAGGAAAGCTTTGAATATACTTGGGCACCTGGATGAAAAAAAAGTTAATAAAGTGCTTCTAAGGTATAATCAACTTTTATTAAAAAATAAGAAAAATATTCTTAAGGAAAACATAAAAGATGTAAAAAATGTAAAAAGAAAACATCTTGTGGATAGACTAGTGTTAAATGACAAGAGAATAGAGGCCATAAGAAACTCTATCAATGAGATATTAAAGTTTAAAAATCCTCTAAATAAAGTTCTAGAAGAATGGAAAAGACCAAGCGGTTTAAAAATAAAAAGAGTTACAACCTCAATAGGAGTAATAGGTGTAATTTACGAGAGCAGACCGAATGTCACGGCTGATGTATCAGCCCTGTGCTTGAAATCTGGCAATTGTGGGATACTGCGAGGAGGTTCTGAGGCTTATAATTCTAACAAAATATTAGCTAATCTCTTTAGAGAATCTTTAAAAGATAATAACATTGATCAAAATTGTATTCAATTTATCGAAGATAAAAATAGAAGTGTTGTAAATTATCTACTGTCCAATATGTCAGAATATATAGATGTGATAGTGCCGCGTGGAGGGAGGGAGCTTGTAAAGAAAGTGCAACAACTTTCTAGAGTACATGTAATTGGACACCTTGAAGGTCTTTGTCACATGTATGTAGACAATGATGCTAGTACAGCTATGGCATTAAAACTTGTTACAAATGCTAAAATGCGAAGAACAAGTATATGTGGTGCTGTTGAAACACTATTAATAGATTCTAAAGCAATTAAAAAACATGCCGTTCCAATTATCAAGAGACTAATCTCTCTAGGCTGCAAGGTTGTTCTAGATAAAAAAATTAACAAAATATTTAAAAATAAATACAAGCTTGCAAAAGAAATTGATTGGAAAACTGAATATTTAGATGCAAAAATATCTGTTAAATCTGTGAATGGAGTACAAGGAGCCATAAGTCATATATTAAAATATGGTACAATGCATACCGATGGAATTATAACCAGTAATTATAAAACAGCCGAAGTATTTTTAAATAATGTTAATAGCGCTATAGCTATGCACAATGTTTCAACTCAATTTGCTGATGGTGGTGAGTTTGGCTTTGGTGGGGAAATTGGAATTTCAACAAATAAATTACCACCAAGAGGACCTGTCGGAATTAATCAATTAACATCTTATAAATATATAGTGACAGGAAAAGGAATAGCTAGATCTTAATTAAAATGATCAGATCTAAAAAGAGAAGAATTGGAATTTTCGGTGGGAGCTTTGATCCGCCGCATCGTGGTCACTTAGAAATATCAAACCTAGCAATAAAGCAGCTATCTTTGGATAAATTTTATTGGTGTGTAACCAAAAAAAATCCTCTTAAAAAAAAGGCTTCTTTTTCATTATCTGAAAGGGTCAAGAAAAGTAAAATTATAACAAATAAACTAAAAAAAATTAAAATTAAATTTTTTGAAGATAAGGTAGGATCAGCTAATACTGTAGATTTAATAAAATATTTAAATAAAAAAAATAAGAAAAGTATTCTTTTTTTGATAATTGGCTCAGATAACTTGATTAAATTCCATAAATGGAAAAATTGGAAACTTTTAACAGAATTAATAGAAATTGTAGTATTTTCTCGAAAGGACTACGACAAAAAAGCTAAAAAATCTGTTATAATGAAGCAAGTGAAAAATATAATATTTATCAACAACAAACCTATAAATATTTCCTCTACTCAAATTAGAAAAAAATATAGTAAATTATAATGGAAATATCAGAAATTAAAAATAAAATCGAAAAAATTTTAGATAACAATAAAGCTAAAAATATTGTGTCGATAGATCTTCAAAAAAAATCTCATATAGCAGATTTTATGATTATAGCTTCGGGTACTTCCTCGCGACATTTACAATCTTTATCGGAGAATCTGGTTACCGAACTTAAAAAAATAGGAGTAATTAACTGTAGAATTGAAGGAAAAGAGAGTAGCGATTGGAAGTTGGTAGATGCAATAGATATTATAATACATATTTTTAACCCTGAAAAAAGAAAATTTTATGATCTTGAAAAAATGTGGTCTGAATTAATACCAAAAGAAAAAGCATTGATATGAAAAAAATAAGCATAACAATTTTACTAGCTGTTTTTAGCATCTTACTTGGCATGAATAGTCTTCATTCAAAAAATTCGAATGAGCTGTATAAAAAAATAGATTTATTTAGTGAAGTTTTAGAAACTATTAAAAAAGAATACGTAGATGACATTGATCAAGCGGAAGTTATGGACGCGGCAATTAATGGGGTGTTGCAATCTTTAGATCCCTACTCTTCTTACATGAGTCCAAAATCATTTCAAGGTATGCAAACTGATACAAAAGGAGAGTTTGGTGGCCTTGGTATTGAAATTGGAATGGAATCTGGAGTTGTCAAAGTAATTTCTCCAATTGAAGATACGCCCGCATCAGAAGCAGGCATTAAATCTGGTGATTACATTGTAAAAATTAATGAGGTGCAAGTGCAGGGTAAATCATTAACGGAGGCAGTTGAGCTTATGCGTGGGCCTGTGGGATCAGAAATAAATTTAACCATTAGAAGAATAAATGTGAAGCAAGCTTTAGATTTCAAAATTAAAAGAGCTATTATCGAAGTAAAATCAGTTGAAGCTAAAATTATTGGAAATAAAAAAATTGGATATTTGAAGTTAAAGTCATTTAATGAAAATAGTAATGAACAATTATCTAAAAGTATAATTAAATTTGAAAAAAATAATAAATTAACTGGATATATTCTTGACTTGAGAAATAATCCTGGTGGATTACTCAATCAAGCGATTAGCATAACAGATTTTTTTTTAGATGATGGAGAAATAGTATCAACCAAAGGAAAAAAGATATCGGAAACTAGAAGGTTTTTTTCAAAAAAAGGTGATGGCATTAATGGAAAACCTCTAATTGTAATCATTAATAATGGTTCCGCCTCAGCGTCAGAAATTGTTTCTGGTGCCTTAAAAGACCATAAAAGAGCAATTATTCTTGGAGAACGTACTTACGGAAAAGGATCGGTACAATCTATTATACCTCTGAAAAATGGTGGTGGGATTAGATTAACAATTTCAAAATATTATCTACCTTCAGGAAAATCAATTTCAAAAATTGGTGTGCTTCCTGATATTTTTGTAGAAGAAACTAAGGATAATTTTAAAATTAATACCAAAACAGATAACCAGCTAAAATATGCTGTCGATTTACTTAAATCATAAATATGGAAAATAAAGACCTGCCGTTAAGAATAGGCGTTGGAATTGTTGTTCTTAATTCAAAAAATCAAGTTTTTGTAGGTAAGAGAAAAGATAATCCTTTTAATAACTGGCAAATGCCACAGGGAGGTGTAGACCTAGATGAACCTCTATTAATAGCAATGAAAAGGGAATTAAAAGAAGAAACAAGTATTAAAAATATCGAGGTATTAAAAGAATTTGACCAGTGGTTTGAATATGAACTGCCAGAAAATCTAATAGGAAAAATATGGAAGGGCAAATACAGAGGCCAAAAACAGAAATGGTTTATAGTTAGATTTATTGGTCCAGAAAATGAAATAAATATAAACACAAAAAACCCTGAATTTATAGAGTGGAAATGGATAAATATGTTTTTGTTACCCGATTTAATTGTGAGTTTTAAAAAAAATATTTACAAAAAAGTGTTAGATGAATTAAAAAAATATATTAATTAATCTCTTGAAGAGAATTAATTTTATAACTTAAGATATATTTTTCTTTATCTTTAATTTCAGAATTCTGTAAAAGATTTTTAGATTCTTCAATCATTTTCTCTATATTATCTCTAGAAAGTTTTTCAACTTGAATTACCGATGCAGATAAGATTAAAAGCTTGTTGTTGAAAAATTCTACTGTTCCATCTTCAACATAAAATTTCGAGATTTCTTTATTAATCTCAACTTCAATAAACCCTGGTCTTAAAAAAGTTATTAATGAGATGTGATCTTTTAGAATAGTCATTATTCCCTCGTATGCAGGAATAGCTACTTGTTTTACTTCTGAATTGAATAATGTTTGATCCGGACTAATTATTTCTAAATTAAAATTTTCTGACATTTTTACTTATCATCTTGTGCCATTTTTTCTGCTTTTTCAACAGCTTCTTCAATGCTTCCAACCATATAAAATGCTGATTCTGGAAGATTATCATAATCACCTTTGCATATTGCTGCAAACCCTTTAATTGTTGACTCTAAATCAACTAATTTACCAGGTGAGCCCGTAAATACTTCAGCAACAAAAAATGGTTGGGATAAAAATCTCATAATTCTTCTTGCCCTCGCAACAGTAAGTTTATCTTCTTCAGAAAGTTCATCCATGCCTAAAATTGCTATAATATCTTGTAGTGATTTATAGGCTTGTAATATTTGTTGTACTTCTCTAGCAACCCTATAGTGCTCATCACCTACAATTCTTGGATCCAATATTCTTGATGTAGAGTCTAAGGGATCCACTGCAGGATATATGCCTAGTTCTGCAATTTGTCTTGAAAGTACAGTTGTGGCATCTAAGTGAGCAAATGATGTTGCGGGTGCTGGGTCTGTCAGGTCATCCGCAGGAACGTAAATAGCTTGTACAGATGTTATTGAACCTTTTCCAGTTGATGTAATTCTTTCTTGTAAGTTACCCATATCTGTAGCTAATGTTGGTTGATATCCAACGGCTGAAGGTATTCTTCCTAGTAAAGCTGAAACTTCTGAACCAGCTTGAGTAAATCTGAAAATATTATCTATAAAAAATAATACATCTTGACCTTCTTGATCTCTAAAGTACTCAGCGACAGTCAATCCTGTTAAGGCTACTCTAGCACGTGCTCCTGGTGGCTCATTCATTTGTCCATATACCAAAGCTGCTTTAGATCCTGGACCATCTGGTTTTATTACCCCTGATTCTATCATCTCGTGATAAAGATCATTTCCTTCTCGTGTTCTTTCCCCAACACCAGCAAAAACTGAAAATCCACCATGAGCTTTCGCAATATTATTTATTAATTCCATAATAGTAACTGTTTTTCCAACCCCGGCTCCACCGAACAAACCTACTTTTCCGCCTTTTGCATATGGCGCTAATAAATCTATCACTTTTATGCCAGTAACTAGCATTTCTGTTTCTGTAGATTGATCTGTAAATTTAGGTGCCTGTCTGTGAATAGGCCATTTTTCTTTAGTCTTAACTTCACCTTTTTCATCTATAGGCTCGCCAATAACATTTATTATTCTGCCCAGTGTTTCGGGACCAACTGGAACGCTTATTGGAGAACCAGTATTTGTCACAACATCTCCTCTTTTTAGTCCTTCAGTAGAATCCATCGCTATAGTTCTAACACTACCTTCCCCTAAGTGTTGCGCAACTTCGAGTGTTAAATTATTCCCTTGGTTTTCAACTTGAAGAGCTGTGTAAATTTCTGGAAGGTCTCCTTCAAAACTTACGTCTATTACTGCTCCAATAATTTGTGTAATTTTTCCTTGTTTACTCATAATTATAAACTCTCTGCTCCTGATATTATTTCAATTAACTCTTTAGTGATCGATGCTTGCCTACTCCTGTTATAAACTATTGTTAAACTTTTAACTAAATCTCCAGCATTTCTTGTTGCACTGTCCATTGCTGTCATTCTTGATCCTTGCTCACTTGCTGAATTTTCTAGAAATGCTTTAAATACCTGTGTTGAAATATTTTTTGGAAGTAAATCTTCTAGTATTTCATCTTCATCAGGTTCAAATTCATAAAAAACTTCATCATTTTTTTTAGAGTTTTCTTTTTTTTCAGCAGGAATAATCTGTTGAGCTTGGGGTATTTGAGTCATTACATTTTTAAAATTATTATAAAATAAAATGCATTTATCAAATTCATTTTTATCAAATAAATTTATAATTATTTTTCCAACATCATCAGCTTCATTAAATGAAATTTTTTTTTTGTCTTTAAAACTAAGTTTCTGAACTATGTATTTGCTATATTCTCTTTTTAATTGATCGTGTCCTTTTGAACCTATAGTAATTATTTTTAAAGTTTTTTCTTCTTTTAAAATTTTTAAAAAATAATTTTTAGCTAGTCTACAAATATTAGTATTAAATCCTCCACATAACCCTCTGTCTGATGTCATTACTACACATAGATAAGTTTGCTCTTTTCCAGTTCCCACTAGTAGTTTTGGTGCATTTGATGGATCGCTGATTGACTCTGTTAAATTTAAAATGATATTCTGCATTTTATCACTATAAGGTCTACCTTTTTCAGCGCTCTCTTGTGCTTTTCTCAATTTTGCTGCAGCAACCATTTTCATAGCTTTAGTAATTTTTTGTGTAGATTTTACACTAACTATTCTTTTTCTTAAGTCGTCTAAGCTTGCCATTATTTTTTACTTTTTTTATACTCTTGTATTATTTGTATCAATGAATCTTCTGTTTCTTTTTCTAATTTTCCAGTAGTTTGAATTGTGCTTATAATTTCGTTTTTTTCATTTTTAATTTTTTCTAATATATCTTTTTCAAAATTTTTAATCTGATCAAGTTCTACATCGTCTAGATACCCTCTTACTCCTGTGAAAACCGTAATAACTTGCTCCGCTACTGTTAGTGGTGAGTATTGATTTTGTTTTAAAAGTTCTGTTAATTTTGAGCCACGGTTTAAAAGCTTTTGAGTAGCTGTATCTAAATCTGAACCAAACTGTGCGAAAGCAGCCATTTCTCTGTATTGAGCAAGTTCCAA
>Ga0115004_10002611_pt1 | contig 14808 bp, 9 predicted proteins | sample ArcticOcean_MG_C_10_FD_88737 | JGI IMG/M metagenome (GOLD analysis project Ga0115004, IMG submission 88737) | Marine microbial communities from western Arctic Ocean - ArcticOcean_MG_CB11_90 | ecosystem: Environmental > Aquatic > Marine > Oceanic | place: Arctic Ocean: Canada Basin | collected...
GTTCCATATGACTCTGCAACACTGTTTTTTACATATAAAACATAAGACAATAAAGGAACAGCTCCTACAATCGTTGGATTCTGAATTGTCAACGTTTTTCTATCTAAGCTTACGGCTGTTACCTCTCCTATTTCTGTTACAGCACCTGCATTATTATAATAAGCTACATCACCAATACTTAAAATAGAGTCTATTGCAAAACTAAATGTTAATGTAATTGGATTTGGCCCTGTACCTGTAGTAGATGTAAACACTCCTATACCTTGAGCTGACCTCAATGATAAGTTGTTTGAATTTGCAATTCTTCTAATAAAAGCAAAATACCCACCTTCTTTTAACACAAAATATGAAGCAGGCATAAATCCTGCTCCTAAATCAGATATTACATCACAGTCCCATGGCGAATCACTTTCAAGCTCAATTGTTTTAAACACTTTATTGGTTGTTGGCTCTTGATTGAATACACTTGTTATTGTTGAATCATAATCAATTCCATAATAATTATTTCTACGCTCGTTCGTATTATGACGGTAAAGGTTACCTCCGTTGAAACTATAAAGGTATTGATTCATTCCTAGAATAAATTCAGGATTAAAGCTATAAAATGAAGGCCATCCATCTACTGACTCACTATATGTTAATGTATAATTTGGCATAATTTATTTATTTTTATTTTTTATGGACAACCGTATGTAGCTTGAACAACCCCTGATGCATTTACTGTTGCAGTGGTTACAACACCATCTGCTACGTCAGCTGGACCTGTTCCTCTATAACCAGTCCAAGAAACAGTTTGTGATCCAGTATTTGGCCCTGCATAAATCGTATCACCAAGTTGAGGTAAAGTTCAAGTTCCGTTATGATATAAAAGTGTAACGGTTGTTCCAACACACGTTCCGTAATTTAAAGTAGTAGTTCATGAAGAAGAAAAATAGTGTGTAATGTTAGTTGTACCTGTACATGCAGCACACCCACTAGTTATAGATAAATTTGATACATCTAAAGAAGAGCAATCCGCTGATGGGCAGGTATTCCCAGCTCCACATCCGCAATTTAAATTTGCATCATATGCTGTTTCTGTAGAAGCACCATCAATATACCAACAACTACCAAATTCACTAAATGAATCACCGCCAGTTGGAGTTCCATTGTAATTTAAGGAGGCTGTAGATTTAACTTTTCTATCAAATCCATCATATGTTCCTCCTGGACATCCTTTAGCTATATAATAATTATATGTCGGTGTTCCTGTACATTGCCCAGAAGAAACAACTACTCCGTTTAAAACACTAAAAGCAATAGTTCCTGTTATATAGTAATACACAGTACTTGTATTATTCAAAGGCGTAGCTCCATTCTCATCTGTAAAAACAAAGTTTCCAACAATAGGAGCTGTGTTTGTATCATTATAGTTTTGCGCAAAATATACAGGTATATTTTGAGTAGCTTGACAAGCATCTGTCGCACCTGGTCCTGAAGCTAAAACACTTGGTAACGCAACAGGACATGAAACTTGAACATTCCATGCTGTGCTGTCACATACACCTAAAACCTGTAAACTAACAACATTTGGGCTTGCATTTGGTTTAGGTACAACTAAAGTGCTAAATTGATTTGCACCACCCCTTACATCATCACCAACATTTATGGTTATACTTTGAGGTGTTGGGGTTCCTGTATTCCAATTACTTCCATTAAATCCATTATAGAAAATATACGAAGTTGTATTTGGTGTTGACGGTACACAAGTATTAGTAGGGCTTCCTAATATAGTAAAAGCATCTGCAACTCCACTTGTTGATTGTATCCTTCCATCAGTATTATTTGTTACTGTATTGTAATAAACATTATCATACAAAACTCTAATTCCATCTGGAAAACCAAAAGGATCAAAATATATAACTATTGCACCTGTATCGTTTACAGTTCCACCTGCATCAAAATCTAAATTATAATAACCTTTACCTCCTTGAGGTGGAGAAATTCCTACACCACATGGTTCAACACAAATTTCACATAAAGAGGAAGGACCTAATAGCCCATTTAATTGTCTTCTGTAAGTTCCATTATTTTGATAATAACCATCTGGAGCTAAAGTAACTAAGCCTTCTTCGTTATAAACCGAAGTAGCTGTTAAAAAATCATTAGAATCGATGTATTTATTTACTACACTCATTTTTGTTTTTTATTTTATTTACTGTGCGCATACGTCTAAAATATTTAATGGTTCAGTAGTACTTATTATTGATCTAGCACAAAAATTAGCTCTACAAATAACACCACTGCATTGTTCAAAATAAGTCTGTTGATTTCCATTACAATCAATGTAGACTACTTCTATGAAATTGTCAAAAGGAATGCTTTGATATTCATTACACTCATCTGGCGGTGGCGGTGGCGGTGGTATTACTCCGCAATCACAACACGCTTCTACTTCACTTGTTGCGCTGTAACAAAATTCTACTAAAGTTGGTTCTCTTAAATCCCATACTAAATATAAAAAATCATCTCCTTGATTATTTGAATAATTAAAAGAAGACTCATAATTTAAAGGCCCACCTATAATAGGTGTAGCTGTATTTAATAATGGTAATAAAGTATTTATATCACTTTCCTCATAATTAGTGTTTGAAATTAAGTATTTAAACTTATCTGTTAATGGATTAAACTCAAAGCTTTGACCTGTATTTTGTCTACTTTGCATTACTACTGTAGAGTTGTTGGCTGGTATTGAACCAAAAGATTCTTGACCTGTTTGAGTTTGAAATAAAGAAATACCATCTTCTTCTAATACAATAGAATTAGCATTATAAGGACTAACATCTGTACCTATTTGCCATCTATATCTAGTAGTTGTTGTTAAACTAACGTCTCCTTCAAAATTTACAACAATTTGCTTAACTGTTATTGTATTAGCAGCTGGACAATTAAATTTTGTCGAATATGTATCTGTTCCAGATAAAGGTGTTACTATTACATTAGCCGTTGTAGGATACGATGTTGGCTTATTAAAATTAACAACTCCTCCACCTGGGGGAACTATTTGGTCAATTACTACCGCTCCATCGTATTCAACTTTAATGTTAATATTATTTGAGTTATTTGATACACTAATAATAACATTACCAATTATGTTTGTAAAATCTATAACAGCTTCATAAGGAGTCATTGAATCGACTACATCTAATCTATATCCACAATCTCTTTCAAGTGGAGGTGTAGGGATAAGCTCAGTATTACTGCTTAATACAAACTCATTCATATAAGGGTCAAAACCTCCTAGTTTTTGAGTTTCAAAACCATTTATAAACAAATCTCTAAACCAACTTCTCATACCTACTTGAGATATAATCGATAGTCTATCAGATTGAGCTGAACCTCCTTTTAAATTTATTACAGAACTTCTTTTGGCATCTGTAAAATAAACATCAGGTCCATATGAAGTAAAACTCTCAGGATTATTACTTATACCATATTCCTCTATTCTAGCTAACTGAGTTCCAAGCACTTCAGGCACAGAAGTTATAGCTCCACCTGCTGCTGCGTCAGAAAGCAAATTCTTACCCACTAACACATAAGATATCTTGTCCTCTTGTAAGGTTAAAATATCTGTCTGTCTTGCGTGAAGTTTTCTTATAGGTCCATATGCCGTCTCTAAAGTCTTAAAGTTAGCTAAAGCTAAATTAAATTGATTTAACTTATTTAAATTACTCTCTTGATTAAATACTCCGCTATATGTTATATCACCAAATCTATTTGACTCTTTAAATTGTTCTTCAGATACTGAAGTAACTTTATCTCCTAAAGACAAAACAGGTTTTACCAATGCGTCTAAAACTCTATCACTTTCTACTCCGTTTCCAAATACATAACAATTAAAGAAAGTTAAATCTATAATTGCCGATTGACTTAAATTTTGATTTCTATCCGCATCACTTGTTCCTGATTGATGAAGTGAGTTTACAATGTCAAAAGTTTGCTCATTTTCATAGTATAATTCATCATTTGCTTGCAGTGGTTCTGTCTCAAAAACCATCAATGTAGTTGCTCTTTGAATTTCTAATTCAATTTCTCCGTAAGAATTTCTTTTATCAGGGGAACTACAGTTGGGTGTTCCGTTTCTAAAAGATAAAAACATTCTACCATCAGATGCGTCTTCTTCAAAAAATATTACATTTTTATCTGGCCCTCCTGGAAATGATTGATATGGATATAGTTGTTCGTCAAATTCAATACTATTTACACTGTCATCTGTACCTCCTGTAACACCATTAGTTAAATCAATATTATCACCTAAAACAAATTCATATAAACTAGCGTATTCTTGAGAAGCTGTAAATGATTTATCATAATCATAAGTTCTACTACCACACCTACTACCTCTTCTATATCTATTAGCTCTAAAGAAAAATTTAACAATACTACCTGCAGGTATTGTATAGGGTATAAAATCTAATGGTCCATCTGGATTATCTACATAAACACCAACTGTAGCCTTACAATAACTTCCTCTACACCCATTTCTTTCTTCTATAAAAGCATTGTCAGGAGCGCTTGCCGCAAATTGAGAAGGCTTTAACAACATGTAAACTCCTGCAGGTTGCCCACAAGCTTGACTGTTTGGTAAAACTTCACCATCTATATCTTTCCTACAAAGAAAATCTTCAATTTTACTTTCAAAAGCTAAAACCTTACTTTTTACACATCTAAGAACAGGTCCATTTGTATCAGCCTTTACATATAAGCTCTCATTATCTTTTACTTTATCTCTATTATCACCTTCAAGTTTAAACCAAACATTACCAGTTCCCTCTTCTGTGAAAAATATATTTGAATATATAGTCCTATAAGCTGTTTTAGACTCTTTAATTACAAACTTATACTTGGTTGCCCAATAAGGAGCATAGTTGTTTAAAGTGACTCTAATATTGTTTTTATCTACAGAGTTTTCACATGGTATATATACTGTATTAGCTGTGTCCACTAATGCAGTACTACTTCTTCCGTAGTCATCCATGTATACAATTCCAATTTCGTAATCTCTATTACTATGAAGGCTTTGTTTAGATGAATCTAAAGCATATAATCCAGTAGCTCCTACAGAAGTTAAATACTCATAAGCAAATATTCCTAATGGTACAGCAGGAACTTGAACTATGTCGTATTTTTGAAATTTTAAAGCAGGGATTGTAATACTAATTATATCACTTCCTTGAGATGTTTCTATTTGAAAACCTTGACTACTATTAGTAACACCAAAACCTTCATATTGCCATTCTGGATTGTCTTTAGCAAGAATACCACAATTATAAATGTCAGTTACTGAAGTTCCTCTTGTTCCTCCTGTACCTACATCAAAACAGCTTGAATCAATAGGAGCTACAAATTCTTGTATAGCTGCAATAAACTCAGGGCTAGATGCTAAAGCATATACACTAGCATAATCTTGTTGTAAATTAAATAAAAATGTGTATTCAAATGAATTTTCAGGTTGAGTTCCATCATCATAACTTGCATCTCCACCGTATTGACTGCTTCTATAATTAAAATCAATTCCTATCTGAGACCCTTGAATTAAAAGAACTTGATCTCCTCCAAAATCAATTGAAATTTTTGCATTATCAACATTTTCAGAAGGACCTATTGAGTAAGTAACCTGTTCACTTGTTGCTGGTATTTCATCTGCACTTAATGTTTCTGAAATTAAATCTAGATTATAATCTAAATAAATTTCTTTTCCACTTTCATTTGTAATATTATATCCATCAATGTAATTTCCGTACATCAATCTATTACCCATTATTGTTTGAGCTTGTGCCTTTCTAGGAACATTGTCATACAATCTTAGTAATTGTTCTTCTGGTAATGCTGTATAAATTTTCTTATTTGTAAAAGGAATAATTTGTAATTCATTATCTAACCATCCTTGGTCTACTTTATTATATCTTTCAATAACATTAACTGATTGACTAGTAGAAAACTTAAATAAAACATCAACAGCTTTTACATTTTTTCCACCTGTATTAAAACTAATGTTTACACTATTAAATGAATTAACCATTGACGAATTGTCATAGGTGCTATAGTCTATTTGAAAAGGGCCTGGTGAAAAAGCAGTTTTAGAAAAAGGTGACATAGCTGAGTACTCTCCATCCTCATATTGCCATCTATATGCAAAACTTAAAAAAAGCTCTTCCATATAATTTTCTCCTCCTCCTAATTGAAATTGATTTATAGTTGGAGCATTTAAAGGTGGTGCTAAAATAACACCTATATCTTGTTCTGTAATTTGGTCTACACCTGCAATTGGTTGTAAATAATTTCTATTAATATTTATTTTTCTTGGAGCATTTAAATTATCTGTAAAAAATAATAAATCACCTATAAGATTAATTCCATTGACTAAAAATTTTTCATCAAAATTTAATAAAGTTGTTGAAATTACATGATAAAATAAAACAAAAGATGTAGTATTATATGATACTATCATGTCAACATCCGGTGATGTTACAAACCAATAAATAATTTCATTAGCACCATCTTCATATGCACCGATACATCTAGCTCCTACTAAGGGTTGATTATTATATTGTAGTGAAACTAAAAGTTCATTTCCTTTTGAATTTTCTACAGCACCTATCTCAGTTCCTTCTGTAGAACCTAACCTAACGTTTAAAGCATCGATGTATTCTCCTTGAGGAACTAAACGCTCATCAACGGACTTATTCATTCGACCTTTTATAAAGTTCTTTTGAATCTTAGCCATATTATTTTATCCACTTGTTTTGACCCCTTAGGTTCATTAATAGCCTCCCTGGGTGTATATTGCTTAATCTAATTTTTGCGTTCCTTAAAAGGGCTGTTTTTTCTTTTCTAGTTCTATTTATAATATACTCTTGTATTCCAAACTTACTAGAAAGAATTGAAAATTTAATATACGCATAAATAAATTCTTCAAATAGTTTATTTAAACTTATATCAGCATTTACTCCATTTTCCATTCCGTCAGAAACGTACTCTAAAACAACTAATTCTCCTGCCATATCAGAGCTAAAATTAATTACTCCTGATTTTTTATTTATTTTAAAAGTAGGGTTTTGATTAGCTGTCTCAGTATTTAAACCATAACGCCCACCTATTGCATATTCAAAATACCAAACATTATTATAAAAATAACCTTCTTGGCCATCATATGGACTTTCTGCATTTAAATATATTGTTCTATTGCTTCCTATTATTCTATCAATATCTACTGTAGAGAACTCAGGCTTTAAAACATTTCCCTCTTCATCAAATAAAATTCTATAATTATTATCTTGAAGATATGCACTACTCCAATTAGTTTGAATATTTTCTGTTAAAGGAAATAATGTTCCGTTTTTATACATTGAAATCCTAACCCAATTTACATAATCATCTGGTAAACAAATCGTAATTCGTCATTAACAGCTAACTCTAATATTTTAATTTCTTTTAAAGAATCATAATTTAACTCTTGTATTGCTCGTTTTGCATGAAATAAAATATTATATCTTTCTGAGTTATTTATTAATTTATCATTGCCAACATACATTAACATGAAGTTATTTACTATGTCTTTTAATGAAATGTATTGATACGAACCCCAATTCTTATCTTCAGGATTATTACCATCGTTTTCGTAATACTGATATTGTGTTTAATATGCCATGTCTTATCCTTGTTGTGTGTTTTCTCCCTGTTCCTCTGCTTGAGCAAATTGAACCAAAGGTATTTCTCTAATTGACATCCCTGCGTATTGAAGTATCTTATTAATTAAATTTACTTGATCTGATGCAGGTAATTCAAAGTCTTGATAATCAGCAGGTGACTGATCAAATAAAGGCTCTCCTTGCGCTAAAGTAACATAAGTCCATTTAGGGTCTTTTGGATACCTGATATACTGACAATTTACTGCACCTGTTAAAGATGGGTATATTGTAATATTATCTCCCTCAGCAGTATATGCAGGAAACATTATAGATGGTTCTGTTAATTGAGAACTATTAAGTAAAAGTATTTTACTCTGACTAACTCTTTCTATCTCATTATTTCCTTGAAATATCTTATTTACTAAATAATAATCTAATGGAAGCCCATAAACACCAGCGTTTAAGATAAGAGGATTCGTTACAGAAAAACTATCTATAACCTCTACCAAACCTTTTATTATATCTGCATATCCACTTCCTGAAACTCTTGCATTTTGCTTTACAATCCATGAGTTATATTGATAGAAATAATCTTCAAATATATCTAATTGAGCCTGTTTTGCATATAGGTTAAAATCATTAGGAGTTATATATCCATAATTGTTTTTATTCGCAATTGACAGAACAGTAGACCTTACTGTATTTATTATTGATGCCATTTATAAGTCTTTTTACAAATGTACAAAAAAAAGAGGCTTCATATTTATGAGCCTCTTCTGTAATTTATTTAAAAATAATGTTAACCTAATTTACCCTCAAGTATTCTTAAGACTTCTAACCCTTCATCACTTTGAAGAAATGAAGCTAAAATAAACAATGGGTCTTCTCCGTAAGGTACGGTAAGTAGTTTATTTTTATTTCCTTGAATGTTATAGTAAACATCTTTTTTGTTTTTAAGAACCAATAAGTTTTCGCTAAAAAATTTAGCGCATTTATTTTGAAGTCTTAATAAAGGATCATTTAATGATTCCATGAATTCAGCAGGATATCTTTTTGCAAATATTCTAACATCTCTCTTTAATTCAGAAGAAGTTAAATTATCTATTCTTAATCCTATTACAACTCTAGCAACAGTCTCAAGCATTTCAATATCTAACTCTTTTGCTAAAAGTTGAGCATCTAAAGCTAAATCTAAAGATTCAACTAGAGAACTAGCATCTTTTTCTTTATCTACTTCAACATACATATTTCCAAGCCCTGGATGATGTGCTAAAAACTTTTGTAATACTTGGTTTTCTTTAGGAACAAATAGTAATCCATCCTCAAACACAATAGGTTCTAGAATAGCATTTCCATCTTGGTCATCTTCAAAAATACTTTTTTGATTTTTAGAATACCTTAAAGCCCTGTTAGTTCCTGTGCTTTCATCAAAAAAAAGTAGTGACTTTCTTTTGTGGTTTCTTGATTGAATGTGATAGCTCAATGGAGCGTTATCTTTGGTAAGTTTGTAGGCTTTATTTACAAAAACCTGTTTCTTTTTTGTTGACATTTGATTTGATTTTTAATTTAATTTATAATAAAAAAAGAGTTAGCCAAGCCCCCTATTTTAGCTTGGCCTCCCCTTTTAAATTTACTTCTAGTTGTTAAAGATAAAGAAGTTGTTAGCACCTAAAGTACATAAAGCTCTTTCTGATAAGAAGTTTACTTCCATCGCATCTAAATCCGATGTAGCAGCTCCACCAGCTGAACCTGTAATCCAAGTTTTATAACGTCTGTCTTCAGTTTCTGAAGCTCTATATCTAACGTGTAAGAATGGTCTCTTAGCATTTTTACCAAGAACTTGATCGTAAACTGTAGTAGAACCTGCAGGAACTAATACACCGTTTACAGTACCACCTCCAATATCACCCCTCATTGTTGGGTCATTTAAGTATTTCCAGTCTGTCTTGTAGAAATCATAACCTCTACGGAATCCTGTAAATCCTAAGTTAAGCGCCATTTCCTCATCATTGTCAAAAAGACCATAAGATGTTCCACCTGCTCCATAAGAGTTTTGAGCTGCTAACATATCGTCAATATCAAAACCAAAGTTTCTGTTTAAGAAAATAACATTTTCTTCAATTGAACCTTGCTTATCTAAACGAGAAATGATAGAATCAAAATCTGCTAATGCATTTGGGTTTCCACCTGCCCATACATTTCCTCTGTTTTCAACAACATAGAAAAGACCTTCTGAACCTTTGTTACCTACACCACTTGCAATTCCTTCTACAATTGCTGCTGCACCACCACCTGCTTCAGCAGGTACTGCTTCAACCATAGCCGTTTCTAAATAGTCTTCAAAACGAAGTCTAGTTTCATGCTCTGATTTCATGTACCATAAGAATCCAGTTGCTCCATTTTCAGTTGTTACTTCAATCCATCCAATCTGTGCCATGTCAGAACCAGATACTGCGTAACGGTCTTTAATGATAATTGGTGAATTTTCGAAAATAAAATCATCTGCTTCTAATTGTCCTTGCATTCCAATAGAACCTTTCTGAAATTCAGAACCATAGATAAATAAAGAACATACTACTGCTGCTGCCATTGTCTGACCTCCTGCTTCATAGTAAGCTACATCAATTGTTCCAGCTGTTAAATCTACTGCTGTAACGATTGCTTTATTGCTATTAGTTGAATTAAGAGAACTATCAGACAACATAATTGTTTGACCAACTCTAATCGCTATAGAACCAGATCCTGGTACTAATACATCTCCAATTGTTAAAGTAGCATTATCTTGACCTGCAGCTGCTGCTGAAGTCACTGATGTGTACTTTGTGTGTAATCTTCCTTGCTCTGCCCATTTGATAAGGTCAGAATTAGAAGGCATTTCAGCGCCTACCATTCTTAAGAATGATGCTACTGTTCTGTTTCCATAACGTTCGAATTCTTTCTCGTAAGTATCTGGAAGATACTGATTTAAGAAATCAAAGTTAGTAATGTAATTTGTTTGTAATAATACTTGTTCCGAACTTGGTTGTAAATCAAATCCTGGTACGTTGTTAACAGCTCCTGCCATAATTTTTGTTTTTTTAATTATTATTTATTTTTGCTACTTCTTATTCTCAAACCTTTTCCACTGTTGTCACTTACTGCTCTAGCTTTAAACCCTGTATCACCAATTGATTGTGGAGTATTTCTAACATTCATATTAATGTTTTTACTTTTCTTAGAAATATCACCTATACCATCTGATTTTCCTTGCTCGTAAAAATACTGAGCAAATCTTTCAGGATCCATTGCAGCACTAAGTGCCTTGTGCCAACCTTTAGCATCAGCAATCAATCCATCGTCCCCTACATATTTTCCTATAAGGTTTTCTAGATTCATTTGCTTAGACTTCATTTCCTTTGCATCTCCATAAGAATAACCGATTTTTTTATCTCCTATTTCGAACTCAAAACCTTTGAATTCAGAGTTAAAAACCTCATCAGTTTTTCTTGAAAAATACTCATTCTTTTTTTGATTAGCTTCTTCAATAGTCTTCGATTCTTGAATATACTTTTTATATGCATCAAGTTCTTTTTGCATTTCTTCAGAAACAGCTTTCCCACTTGACTCAAGAGGAGTGCTATATTTTTCTTTGAAATCATTAAGATACTTTTTTGCTTTCGAAAGTTCTCTTTTTTTAGCTATACTTTTCTTTTTAATTTCGGAGGAATCATCTACGTCTTCATCATATGAAAACTTTTCATCCATTAAATAATGAATATCTTCACTATCTAAATCCTCTTCTGTTAAAGAATAATATTCAGCTAACACTTGGTCGTCTTGTAAATCTTCGTAATTTTTATTTGCTTTTGCAAAATCACTAAAACCTCGACCAGTTTCTTTTTTAAATTTTAAATATCTAGAAACATCTTCTGGTAAATCTTCACTTACTTCTCTTTCCGTAAATAATTCATCAATAGATGATATTTCTTTATTATATCTTTTTCCAATATATGAAAGAACGTCTTCTTCTCTTAATTCAGCAGGCTCTTCAGTTTTTAATGATTCTTCAACTTTTATTGACTCTTCAGCTTTAGGTTGATTTTCATTTAAACTTTCTTCATGCTTGTCTAAAAGATCTTTTTCTACCTCTTGAACTGATTTTTGTTCTAAAGGATTTACTTCTTTTACTTTAAATTCCATTTGATTTGATTTTTACAAAGTTATATAATTAATTTAATTTATTTTTAAGGTACTATCTAGGCTCAAACTCTGCAAGATCAAAGCCATCTAAGCTATCTTCATTGGATTCAAAACTAATTGGAGGTAAGTTATTTTTTCTTTGCTCTATTAATTTTGATTGCTCTGTATTGGTTTGAGATATTCTTTCAGATTTTGCACCTTCTCTTTGAAGCTCTCTTGATTTTAATCCATCTATCTCTACGCCTTTTAACTTCATTTGAAGTTGAAATTCTAAATTCATTAACTCAGCTTTTATAGCAGCTTCACCTTGCATTTTCTTAACAGAGAAAGTAGCTTTTGCTTCTTCAATCTGCATAGCTGCTTGAGTTTCCATTTGAATCTTTTGCATTGCAGTTTCTGCAGCCATTTTTTGAGATTGCATATTTATTTGACCTTGCTGTTCAGCGGCAGCGGCTTTCGCTTGCTGGTCAGCATCTTCTTTAGCTTTTCTTTTAAGTTTTAAAACTTGATTAGCTAATTTTATATTTCTAATTTCTCTAATATCAATTGCGTCTTCTAAATTTATTGAATCACGTTGAAGTGCCATTTGAATGTTTTGTTCTAACATTCTTTGTTCTTCCTCGTCTGGTTGTATTTCAATAAATATTCCAAAATCACTTAAGTATAATTCACTTATTTCTTCTAATATTCCAACATTAAACTTTCCAATTTGATTTATAAATTGTTCTTTAAATTCAGAATACTCTAACATATCTGCTATTCTACTAGATAAAGCAGTACATAGTCTTTGACTCATTTGTAACCCAGCATCTAATATGTGTCTAGTTGCTGTATTACTACTTAGTGCTGCTAATTTCTGAAGACCTACTAATGCATATGAATCAGGTGTTGCGCCATCTCTTGCCTCATTAAGTCCAGTTACATCCCTAAGCATAGAAAGATAATGATTATAAGAACCTATTAAGCTTTGTATTTTACTTTGACCTGAACTACTGTTTAATTGTTGGATTGGAACTTTTGCTTGATTATAGTCTCCATCTTGAGTATAGCTTCGTCCAATAACACTACCTGTTTGAAAAAACATTCTAAGCGCATCTTCTGGATTATATGCTTGCCCTGTTCCAAGGTCTACTTCGTTTAAACCATCGGCATCAATAAATACACCATCTGGTACAACTCTTGAAATTACTTGCTGTAGTTTAAGATGAGTTATTTGAATTAAATCAGCAAACGTAATCATACGTCTAACTAAAGATTCTAAAGCTCCTTTATACATTCTTGGCGCACAAGCTACATACTCTGGGTATACTTCTTGAGACGCTGATTCTGGTCTAGCCATGTTTTCAGACATTTCCCATTTAAGAATTATGTTAGTTCCCATAACCATAACTCCTTCATACCAAACATCAATTGTTTTTGAAACTTTTTCAAACCTACCCTCTTCCATCATTTCTTCAGTTGGGTCGAACGTATCGTCTTTTTCAATTAATCTTTCAGCACCTGATGCATTTATTTTTTTCTTGTATGTAAAAGTTTGTGTTGTTTTATAGTTAAAAAACAAAAGAGTCACACTGTCTCTACTAAACAAACTATTGTTGTAATACTGAGCAGTGTTATTATAATCATACCAACTTTGACTGTATTTAGAAATTTCTTCCATATCTACCCTTGTCAAACTTGGGTCTATTTTTTTTAATTCAGTAATTGGAATTGTTTTAATCTCTCCCCAATAAAAACAATCAGAAAAATGAGGGTCTTCAGTATAGCTATAAACCACATTTGCAGGGTCTACATACTCTACTTTTATTCCAGCTCCAGGTTGAAAAACATTTTTACACATTGAAATACCCAAAACAGTTTGATCATAATAAATTCTCTTTTGAGTTTCATGATATCTATTACTTTCAAGAACAGTATTAATTGCTTGCTCTTCAGCTATTTCAATAGAAGGCTTGTATTTAAGTTGCATATGAAGAGCTAACTCTTCAGATGTATTTGGAACTTCTTCTTCAGATGTTGCAAAAGTATTAATACCAAAGTCATTTTGAACTTGATTCATCATGTCTTTTCCCAACATGTCTTTTTCAAGCTGCACTTGGTATTCACTTCTTTTATCTAAAGACATTCCATCTTGAGCATAAGCGTTTACTTTAAAAACCCTATCAGCCATTCCGTTAACAACAATATCTACAAACTTTGGTATAATTGGCACAGGTGTCCAGTCTAAGTTTAAATAACTTAAATCTCCATCAATTGCTAATTCATTTTTATATTTTTGAACAGATTGCTCTCCTCTAGCATAAAGCCTAAGCCTATGAAAATCTGCCCATTGATTATAAAACCTTCCTTGACCTCCGTCTTTTCGAAACCACTCATATTGAATAGCTTGACCTATCTGCAATCCAAAGTCATAAGATTTTTTTTCTGCATCAGAAACAAATTGACTTGGAAAACCTGTTGGATTAATGTTAACCTTTACATCTTTCATTTATCTTATAATTTGACTACTATTTCCTTTGTTATCATATCTAGCAAAGTTAAGTTTTATTTTTGATTGTTTTTTAATAGGTTGATATAAGCTTTTTTGAGTAGCCATTATAGCTAAACCGGAACTAATAGAAGCATCAAATTTCGTTCTATTATTAATATTAAATCTTGCCCAATCTTCTAATGTCCTAGTAAAATACATTGAACCTACTTGGTCTGAGTCTCTAAATGTTTCAGTTAAATCAAATCCAACATTTTTTTCTATATAAGATTCTATAGCAGCAGCATGAGCTTGTTTAATATCTTCAGAACTATTTGGTATTCCACCAAGTTCTTTTTCTGTTTGTGACAACCTATTGTACGTCCTATCAGGCCTGTTTATACTGTAACCTCTATATCCTCTGTTTTTAAAATGATATAATAACCTAGGCTTGTTATTCTCTATAAGTATAGGCATTCCATAAAAAACACA
>Ga0115004_10002614_pt1 | contig 14802 bp, 14 predicted proteins | sample ArcticOcean_MG_C_10_FD_88737 | JGI IMG/M metagenome (GOLD analysis project Ga0115004, IMG submission 88737) | Marine microbial communities from western Arctic Ocean - ArcticOcean_MG_CB11_90 | ecosystem: Environmental > Aquatic > Marine > Oceanic | place: Arctic Ocean: Canada Basin | collected...
AAACCTAGTTCAGCAAACTGTGCTGTAATCACCTTTTCACAACCCCAGCCTGGAGGGCAAGCTACCATGTCTGCTTTTCCATCGCCGTCTGAGTCAAATTGTTTAGCGTGCTTTTTAATATCCATTACGCTTTTTATGCCTAGTTTATCAGCAGTTTTTTTATCTATCATATATCCTTGCAGACCACCTTTTGGCATCACAGTCCCAACCGCTTTAACCTTGCCTTTTGCTTCAGATATATAACCATCGTGTGTACCAAACCATCCATTGACCCACATGTCTAGGTCACCAGCAGCAGCAGCTAGATAAAAAACTGAAGGTTTCATAGCTTTTGGCTCTGTAACCGTGTATCCCATTTTTTCTAGTGCTTGTTTATATACCTCAGCTTGAAAATATCCTGTATCCCAGTTGGCTTTAGCCATTTTGACCTCAACTGCGTTAGACACACCACTAATGGTAAGTGTTAATAAAACTAATACTAAATTTCTTAAATAATTCATATTTTTCCCCCTGTTTTAAATTTTTGATAATTTAAGTAACACGTATAAAACAAGATTGTAACCTCTATACAACTAAAAAGTGAGTAATATCTTATATAGAGGATATTTTGTATTTTTTATGCGATGTCGGAATAAAATCAGGAAAAATTAAAATATATATTTATCACCCAGATAAATTAGCAAACCTAAGGCAATTCCACTTAATAAATATAAATAAGTTTCCTTCATTTAGTGAATTTTTTTAGACTAGTAAGTTGCCCTACCACCACTTAAGTCAAATACGGCACCTGTTGTGTAGGAATTCTCTTCACTTACCAGCCATGTAACTAGTGAAGCAAGTTCCTCAACAAGAATAAATCGATTTCGTGGAATTTTAGAAAGCATATAATCAATATGTTCTTTTGTCATTTGATCAAAAATTCTAGTTTTAGCAGCAGCAGGTGTCACCGTATTTACTGCAATATTTTTGTTAGCTAGTTCTTTGCCTAAAGATTTTGTCAAGCCTATTACCCCAGCTTTAGAAGTAGAGTACGCAGATGCGTTTGGGTTACCTTCTTTACCTGCAATAGAGGCGATATTTACAATACGACCATAATTGTTTTTAATCATATGAGGCGTAATAGCTTTTAAACAATAAAACACAGCATTGAGATTTAAATCTAAAACTTTTTTCCATTCTTCTACAGGATAATTCCAAACGGTAGTATTTTGTCCAGCTATACCTGCGTTGTTAATAAAAATATCTATTTTCTTGTTTTTGGTTATTTTTTCTACTTCTACTGCAATTTGATCAAAATTTGTAACATCAATTATTGCTGAACTTAACTTTGGGTTATTTAATTTATTAATAGTTTTTTCAACAGCTGCTTTGTCAAAATCCCAAATAACAACATTTGCACCCGATTCAAGAAATCGTTCGGTCATTGCTAAACCAAAACCTTGTGCTCCACCAGTAACGATAGCTGTTCTGTTGTCTAAACTAAATTTATTCATTAAGATTTATTAATTTAAAAATGGAAAAAAAACAACCAAACTATTTAATCTATATAATATATAGCTTTAATGCAGAATTATAGCTAAAAATTAGGTCATAAAATGAAAAAAACTATTTTAGTAACCGGAGGCGCAGGTGTAATTGGATTTTCAATTATACAATATTTTTATAAAAAAAAATATAATGTTGTTATTGCAGGGCTTAGTAATAAAAAAAATACTAGCCAAATAAAAAAAAATTTAGATAAAAAAAGAGCACTATTTTTTAATGTTGAACTAACACGTTCCAATAATATAAAAAAAATAATTAGAGATACTGTAAGAAAATTTAAAACTATAGATATATTAGTTAATTGTGCTGGTATTCAATTCGTTGCTCCTATTGTAAAATACCCTGAAAAAATTTGGAGGAAAATGATAGATATTAATCTAACAACTCCTTTTTTAATGACCAAAGAAGTGTTACCTGTGATGAGGCAAAATAAATTTGGTAGGATTATAAATATTGCATCAACACATGGTTTAATCGCATCTGCAAATAAATCTGCTTACACAGCGACAAAACATGGCTTAGTTGGTTTGACAAAAGTGACAGCTCTTGAAACTGCTGAAGAAAATATTACATGTAATTCTATTTGTCCTGGTTTTGTTTTAACGGAGTTAATTCAAGATCAGATTAATTTTATGGCAAAAAAGAAAAAGATTTCAAATCGAAAAGCTAAATTTGAACTTTTGAAAGAAAAACAACCTTCTCTTCAATTTGTTGACAAAAATGATTTAGCCTCTTTAATTTATTATTTAAGTTCAGAAAATGCCAATCAAATAACCGGATCAAATATACCAATAGATGGTGCTTGGACTTCACAATAAAATATAACTATTTATGGATAATATAGTTTTTCTTTTAGTAATATTTTCTGCAGTTTTACATGCTGTCTGGAACGGCATGGCCAGTAAATATAAAAATAAAAATGTATCTATTCCAGCGATAGTTTATGGGCACGTTCCGGCTTGTATAGTTGCTGTTATCATTTTACCAATGCCAAGTATTGAAAGTTTTCCGTATATAATTTTAAGTGCTTTAATACACCAAGGTTACCAAAACTTTCTACTATCAGCATATCAAAAGGGAAAATTTACCACAGTTTACCCAGTGGCAAGAGGATTTGGACCGATAGTTGCGACAGTTATTTCAATTATTTTTTTTGGCATGTATTTAAAAGTTTTTACACTCTTATCAATTTTACTAATTTCAACCGGTGTTATCTTTATTGGGCTTTTCAGCAAGTCTGTACTCAAGAATTATAAGATACTCTACACTTCATTAGCGACAGGTATTTTTATAGGATTATATTCAGTTGTTGACGGTTATGCAGCGAGAATAAGTGGATCAGCTGTAAGTTATATGAGTTGGGTATTTATTTTAAGTGCTTTATTTTTTCCAATAGTTTTAAAATTTAGAAAACAAAAAAATATTTTAAAGAAAACTTTAACAGAAGGAAAAGTTGTGTTTTGGATAGGGGGTTTTTTTTCCTACATAGCTTACGTTATTACAGTTTGGGCCTTTACAAAAGCACCAGTTCCAATGGTTAGCGCCTTAAGAGAGTCCAGTATTATAATTGCAATATTTATTGGTTATTTCCATCTTAAAGAAAAAATAAATATAAATAAAATTATTTCAATCTTATTAATTTTTATAGGCGTTATTGGATTAAAGTTATTTTAAAATCTTAGAGCTTAATTTTCAATTTCGATTTATATCTATTGCAGAATATTTTTCAAATTAGTTTAAATTATAAAACAATTTAGAACTACTAGTGTCTTGTATGCTAATTTCACCGTTATCAAGTCTTTTTTATTTTATCACTCATCCTAGCCCATATAATCATCAGTTTGGTAAATAAATGTGGATTTTAAGAGTAGTTCACCACATCAACAGTCTTAATTGTATTTGAATTTATTTTTAATTTAATTTACAAAATTACTAAAAATTAAATTATGAACAAGTCTACTATCAGCAAAGAAAGTTTAAAAGGTATCACAGCATTGTTGGTCCACGTTGCTAGGATTGATGAAGCTTATACCGATAAAGAAAAAAAAAATTATAAAAAATTTCATCATCTCTTTTTCTTACGATGAAGATGAGAGTGAAATTTTTTTAAAAGATGCTGAGCAATTAGAAGAAGATTCTATTCAATTACTTAGTTTTACAAATATAATTAAAAAAGAGTCTCTTGAGATAAAAAAAGAAGTTATAGAACATTTGTGGAAAATTATAATATCGGACAAAAGTATTGATCAATATGAGTCTAATCTTATAAGACGTATATGTGGTTTAATTTACTTTTCAGACAAATTGTCAGGAGATATTAAATTAAAGCTATTAAATACTTGATTTTTTTATCCATTAAAATATTTTTTTTATTAAAGGAAATTTTTTTTTTTTTTAATTTATAGTAATTTTATTACAAGCTTGTGATATAAAAATTTAATTTATTAATAATATGAAAAAAATAAATAAAAATGATTTAATAGACTTTGAAAACAAAATAATTAAATTATTTAATAACGCAAAAATAAAGTCGCCTGTTCATTTACATTCAGGAAATGAAGAAAATTTAATAAAAATTTTTAAAAAAATAAAAAAAAATGATTGGGTGCTTAGTTCGTGGAGATCTCATTATCACTGCTTATTAAAAGGCGTGCCTATAAAAAAGTTAACTCAAGAAATTTTAAACGGTAAATCGATATCATTATGTTTTCCAGAATATAAAATATATTCTTCAGCAATTGTTGGTGGTTCTTTACCCATAGCTGTTGGCCTTGCGTTAGCTTTCAAGAAAAAAAAATCTAAAAATAAAGTTTATATTTTTATTGGAGATATGAGCTCTGAAACTGGTATAGCGCATGAATGCATAAAATTTAGCATCAACAATAAGCTTCCTATCCATTTTGTAGTAGAAGATAATTCAAAATCAGTTTGTACAGACACAAGAAAAGCTTGGTCAATGAAGAAACTTACCTACGAGAAAATTAATAGTAAATACATAACTTACTATAAATATAATTTAAAATTTCCTCACGCAGGAACTGGAAAGAGAATACAGTTTTGAAAAAAAATTATTATGATGAACTAAAAAAGACTATGAATTTTTTAGGTAATCAAAAAAATACAATATTTATAGGTCAAGCTGTAGAGATGCCAGGTACATCTATGTCGAATACATTATCTCAAATTGATAAAAACAAGCTTATGGAACTGCCAGTCGCTGAAGAAATGCAGATGGGTGCATCTCTTGGTTTAGCAATGGAAGGCTATATTCCTATAAGTATTTTTCCAAGATGGAATTTTTTATTATATGGAGTAAATCAATTAATAAACCATATTGACAAGTTTCAAGTCATGAATGGGAAAAAAATTAAACCAAAAATAATTATCAGAACTGGTGTTGGTTCACAACGACCACTACATCCTCAACATCAGCATATTGGCGATTTTACAGAAGGATTTAAGAAAATGTCAACTAATCTCGAAATAATAAAGTTAAAAGACGCAAAAGATATATTCCCATCGTACAAAAAAGCTTACAACAGAAAAGACAACAAGTGTACTATTCTAGTTGAGTATGGAGATTTTTATAATGAAAAATAAAAAAAATGATAATAACAAGAACACCATATAGAGTATCATTTTTTGGCGGTGGCAGTGATTACCCTGACTGGTACAATAAGTATTCTGGGGAAGTTCTTTCAACTACTATTAATAAACATCTATACATAACATGTAGATTTCTTCCTAAATTTTTTGACCATAAGTTTCGTGTTGTTTGGTCAAAAATTGAAAACGTTCAAAATATTAATGATATAAAGCACCCAACAGTAAAACATTTATTGCACTTCCTAAAAATAGAAAAGGGACTAGAAATTCATTATGATGGGGATTTACCAGCAAGAAGTGGTATGGGATCTAGCTCAGCTTTTACTGTAGGTTTAATAAAAGCACTAAACTGTTTGTTGGGTCAAGAAACAACCAATTTTAATGTTGCAAAGAAAGCTATTATTTTTGAACAAAAAATAATGAAGGAAACAGTAGGTTCTCAAGATCAGCTTGCAACAGCAGTAGGTGGTTTTAATAAAATAACATTTAAAAACAAACAACAATTTGACATTCATCCTATTAAAAAATTAAAAAAATTAAAAGAACTAGAGGATAATCTTGCATTGATTTATACGGGAAAAACAAGAACAGCCTACAAGATTGCAAAAACTTATGCTGATAAGCTGGCGACAGTAAAAAAAAATTATATAAATGAAATGATCCAACACGTAAAAGAAGGTGAAAAAATTCTTAATCATGGAAACCTAGACGATTTTGGAAAATTACTTAATTCAGCATGGATAATAAAAAAAAAATTAAGTAAATCAATTTCAAACACAAAATTAGATAGTTTGTATAATTACGCCTTGCAAAAAGGTGCAGTAGGTGGAAAACTTCTGGGCGCTGGTGGAGGTGGATTTTTTTTATTTTACATTAAAAAAGAACATAAAAAAAAATTTATTCAAGGCAGTAATAAAATAATTGATGTTCCCTTTAAATTCACTGATAAAGGTAGTGAAATCATATATAAAGATTTAAAAAGGTAAATGAAATTTAACCACCCTCTAATGCATAATAATTTTACCAATCTTGACTTGGTAAAAGTAAAAAAATTATTGAGTAAAAAAAATATTATCTTGACTCAGTCTGCGCAAGTTGAAAAATTTGAAAAAGCCTGGTCTAAATGGCTTGGGGTAAAATATTCTACATTTGTCAATTCAGGCTCTTCAGCTAATTTTATAACTATAAAAGTTTTGAACATACTTAACAATAAATCTAGTAAAAATGAGATTATAATTCCAACTCTTACCTGGGTTTCTGATGTAAATTCTGTAATTATGAATGGATTTAAACCAGTGTTTGTTGACGTCAATCTCTCAAATTTATCGATGAACGTAGATCAGGTTTTAAATAAAATAAATAAAAAAACCTTAGCAGTTTTCATAACACACGCACAAGGCTTTAATGGTTTAAACGACCAGTTGCTAAAAGAGCTTAGAAAACGCAAAATTCATTTAATTGAAGATGTCTGCGAAAGTCATGGAGCGAAACATAAAAATAAAAAATTAGGTAGCTATGGATTAATTTCAAATTTTTCATTTTATTATGCTCATCACATGACAACAATAGAAGGTGGTATGATTTGTACAAATGATAAAAAAATATTTGAAATATCAAAAATGTTAAGATCTCACGGCATGGTACGTGAAGCAAAAAATAATATTTTTGAAAAAAAAATGATTAATAAATATAAAGATTTATCTCAAAAATTTATTTTTTTGTATCCAACGTTAAATTTTAGAAATAATGAAATTGGTGCTACCATTGGTTTGAATCAGTTAAAATCTTTAAATAAGAATAATAAAAAAAGAACAGTTAACTTTACATTTTTTTTAAAGCACCTAGACCCTAAAAAATATTTTGTTAATTTTGATCTAATTGGATCATCTAATTATGCATTTCCTTTAATTTTAAACACCAAGAGTTTGAAGGTTAGAGACAAATTTGAAAAATACTTAATTACAAATAATATTGAATTTAGAAGAGGAAATGCTGGAGGTGGGAACCAATTGAGACAACCATATATTAAAGAATTTATTAAAATTAGAAATTTTTCAAAATTTAAAAACGTAGAGCATATTCATTTTTTTGGATATTATATTGGTAACTACCCCGATTTAACAAAAGAAAAAATAGTTAAAATTTTACGTATATTGAATAATATTAAATTTTAAATATGGAAAAAATCGATTGTTGTTTTTTAGTTACTGGAAATTCAAGTAAAACCTACCAAAGTTTATCAAAAACATATTCAGCTATAGAGCCACCGACCTGGGCTCTTTTGCTCGCACAATCAACTAGAACTTCTGGTTTTAAAGTAAAAATTATTGACGCTAATGCAGAAAATCTTTCTGAAATTGATATTTATAAACGAATATTAGACCAGTCTCCTAAATTAATATGTTTTGTTGCTTACGGACAAAATGTAAACGCAGGGACAACTAACATGACAGGTGTTATAGATGTTGCTAGCTATCTTAAAGAAAAAAAAATAAATATTCCTATATCAATAATTGGTTCACACGTTCAGGCTCTGCCAGTAGAAACTTTAAAAAAAGAAAAAATGATAGATTTTATTTTTACAAATGAAGCAGTTTATTCTTTAAAAAATGTACTTAAACTTCATAAATTTAATGAAGACGAATTAAGTAAAATAAAAGGTTTAGCATATAGAGATGGCGAAACTATAAAAATGACACCCCCAGAAAAAGTGGTACCAACTGAAAAAATGGATGAAGATCTTCCAGGATATGCGTGGGACTTACTTCCATTTAAAGAGAAACCTTTAGATTTATATAGAGCTCCAATGTGGCATGCAGAATATGATTTTGAAAAAAGAACTCCATATGCCAGTCTTCAGACAAGCTTAGGCTGCATGTTTCATTGTAATTTTTGTATGATAAATATTATAAATAGAGATGACAACGAGGAAATTGGTGTTGCATCCAGCTATAGTAAAATGAGATTCTGGTCTACTGATTTTATTATTAAAGAATTTGATAAGCTAATTGCTATGGGCGTTAAAACAATAAGAATTGTTGACGAGATGTTTCTTTTAAATCCAAAATATTATGTTCCTTTGTGCGAAAAATTAGCTGAGAGAAACAAAGACGATTCATTAAGAATGTGGAGTTATAGTAGAATTGACACTGTTAAAAGACCTGAAATCTTATCATTAGTTAGAAAAGCAGGGATTAAATGGTTAGCTCTAGGAATAGAAAGTGGAGACAAGTCAGTAAGACGAGAAGTTGCAAAAGGGAAATTCGAAGATGTGGATGTTAAAAAAATTGTACAAAGAGTACATGATGCAGACATAAATGTTATGGCTAATTATATTTATGGTTTACCAGGTGACACAATAGAGACAATTAAAAAAACTTTTGATTTAAGCTTAGAGCTATGTACCGAAGGTTGGAATACTTATGGAGCAATGGCATTACCCGGTAGCCAGCTCTATAAAGACGCCATTCAAAAAGGTATAACGTTACCTGATAATTATGAAGGGTATTCATTTCATTCTTTTGATACAGTTCCATTACCAACAGAGAGTCTATCTGCAAGTGAAGTTATTACTCTAAGAGATGAAGCATACACAAAATACCATACATACAAACCATTCTTGAAACTAATAGAAAATAAATTTGGAAAACCTGCCGCTGACAATATATTAGAAATGACAAAAATTAAACTTAAGAGAAAAATTAAAGGAGACAAACTTTAAAAATGTCGAAAAACTTTAAGATAATTAAAAATTCAACATTCAAAGATGAAAGAGGTCAGCTATGGACAACTTGGAAGAAGGGTTTATTTAATAAAGTAATTTTTAATCACGATAAATTCTCACTTTCAAAAAAAAATACTATCAGAGGTTTTCACTGTGATTTTAAATCTTGGAAAATGGTGACAAGCGTGTATGGAAAATTTATATTTATTGTAATAGATATGAGAAAAAAATCTAAAAATTATTTAAAGCATACAAAGTGGACTCTAGATCACAAAAAACCCAAATCAATTTTAATACCGCCATATTATGCGAATGCGCATTTATGTTTGTCAGATTTTTGTATTTTCCATTATAAGTGGAGCTATAAAGGAAAATATGTAGACGTGAGCGATCAAAAAAGCTACCGATGGAACGATCCAAAATTTAAAATAAAATGGCCAATAAAGAAACCAATATTAAGTTTAAGAGATAAAAAATCAAAATATTTATAATAATGAAAAAAATACTTATAACAGGTGGAGGGGGCTACATAGGCTCAATGTTAAGTACTGAGTTAATAAACTTAGGATATAAAGTTACGGTAATTGATTTACTCAAATATGACAAAGGGTCTTTAGATCATCTTTATTTCAACAAAAATTTCACATTTATAAATGACGATGTTAGAAAGTCAAAATTACTGAAGGAACAAATAAAAAAAAATGAATACATCATACCTTTAGCTGCGCTAGTGGGTGCACCACTTTGTGAAAAAAATAAAAAAGAGGCAATCTCAATCAATTTAGAGGCAGTAAAAAAAATACTACAAAACCTTAACAGAAAAAATAAATTAATTTATTTGACAACTAATTCTGGCTACGGTGTTGGAGAAAAAAATAAATATTGTGATGAAAAAAGCATTTTAAAACCTATTTCTTTATATGGTCAAACAAAATGCGATGCAGAGAATGAGGTAATGAAATTTAAAAATACAATAAGTTTTAGACTAGCAACAGTTTTTGGAGCAAGCTACAGAATGCGCAGTGACTTATTGGTGAATAATTTTGTGCAAAGGGCAATTAATCAAAATTACATTGATGTATTCGAACCTCAATTTAGAAGAAACTTTATACACATCAGAGATGTTGTGAAGGCTATAATTTTTTCAATTAAAAATTTTGATAAACTTAAATCTGATGTTTTTAATCTGGGGCTTTCAAGTGCAAACATTACTAAAATTGATTTAGTTAGAAAAATTAAGAGTCAAATAAAGACATTAAAAATAAAGGTAATTAAAAATAAATCAGATCCAGACAAAAGAGATTATTTCGTAAGTAATAAAAAAATAGAAAATAAAGGGTTTGTAGCAAGCGTGTCTTTAGATCAAGGAATAAAAGAATTAATTAGTGTATTTAGAAACAATAAAAGTAAAATTGTTAATAATTATTAATAATAGATTTAACCTGCTTATAAAAGTTCCTCTCGGCATAAAAAAATTTTATCTTACTTTTTCTGGCCGCCAATTTGTCAGTTATTTTATCACCGATCATAAAACTTTTCCTATAATTAAGATCCCAGTTCAACATAATATTATTTATCATTTTATTCCCAGGTTTTCTCATTAATGAATTTTTTTTATATTTTTTAATTTTTGCATTCGGGTGAAAAGGTGAATACTGGATATTATCAAAAAAAATATTAATTTTTTTTAGTTTATTATTAATTTCTTTATGTAATTTAAAAAACTCACTTTCTTTAAACTTTTTTTTCCCAATACCAGCTTGATTTGTGACAATAAACAAGAAGTATTTTCTATTCTGTAGGTACTTAAGGCCACTTAACACCCCAGGTCTAAATTTAAAATTCTTTAATTTATGAACGTAACCGTAGTCATAATTAATTACACCGTCCCTGTCTAAAAAAACTGCAGGTTTTTCAAAGTGTTGTTTAAGCTGTTTACTCGCGACTTTAAAATAGGGTTTCGAACCTATATCAATAAAAAAGTCTTCGAATAGCACACCGTTAATTTTTTTTTGTTTAATTAGTTTAGGTAGTAAATCATTTTCTAATGAAAAATTTTGTTTTTTTATATAATCGAATATTTTTTTTTTAAAAAAATATACACCCCCGTTCATTAATTGACTATTTTTTTTAATACATAATAATTTTTTTTTTAAACCTAAATTATTTAATTTTTTACTTTTTTGATTTTTATTTTTAGTTAAAGCAACAACACCAATTTGTTTTTTTTTAAGATTAGAAATTAATGTATCTATATTTATGTCAAACATTGTATCGCCGTTAACCAAAACAAAATCTTTAACTTTTAATTTTTTAAGATTCGACAAAGCACCCGCTGTTCCTAATAGTTTTTTCTCTCGTACACATACAACTTCTGTAAGGTTAATTATTTTTTTATGATACTTCTTAAATAATATTTTATGACGAAACCCACACAAAATTATTATTCTTTTAAAATCATATTTACTCACATTGTTTATGATATATTGAATAAAATGCTTTCCATTAAATTTTAGCATTGGTTTTGGGTAGACGCCTAATAAGTCCTTAATTCTAGTTCCCTTTCCACCGGCTAAAATTACTAAGTCAATATTTTTAAATAATGATACATCTGGCATTTTTATTGTTATTAAATTATAAACATTTCATGAAGTTAATATCTATAGTTTTCTCATTTAAAAATGAAGAAAAAAACATACCAGAACTAATCGAAAGGATTGTTAAGGTTTTTTCCGAGATACGCAATTGGCGGTATGAACTTGTGTTCGTTAATGATAACTCGACCGATAAATCCGAAGAAATGCTACTCAAATATCAAATAGACTACCCAATAAATATTATAAATATGTCTAGAACTTTTGGTGTTGGGCCTTGCGTTATTGCTGGTTTTAAGCAGGCTAAGGGTGACGCAATTATTTATATGGATTCCGATCTTCAAGACCCTCCTGAATTAATAAAACAACTTATTGCCGAGCACGAAAAAGGTTCAGACGTTGTACATACTGTTAGAACTAAAAGATTAGGAGAAACTGCATTTAAACTATTTGTTACAAATTTAGCTTATAAATTTATAAAATTCTTTTCTGACATACCTTTACCTGTTAACGCTGGAGATTTTAAATTAATTTCTAGAAGAGCTTTAGATAAAATACTTGAGTTAAAAGAATATAGACCTTACATACGTGGATTATCTGTGTGGGTAGGATTTAAGCAATCTAAAGTTCACTATGTCAGAGACGCAAGAAAATCAGGAGAAACACAATTTCCACTACTTTCCGCAGGTCCTGTTAATATGTTTATAACAGGAGTAACATCCTATTCACTAAAACCACTTTATATAGGTATTTTTTTTGGGATTATTTCTATTATTATGTGTGTTGTATTAATTTTACACACTTTATACCTTAAATTTAATAACTTATCTGCACTAGGCTCAGCTAGCATTTTAATATCAATATCCTTCTTTTCTGGAATGATTCTTTTCACTCAGGGCGTTATTGGAATTTACATAGCAAGAATATTTGAACAGGTTGGAGGTAGAAAAAATTATGTGATTAAAAATATCAAAGAACATAATCAAGAAAAAAAGTTATAAAACGTTAGTTTAATTACTTTTAAAGATAGATTTAATTTATTTTAAATATAACAATATGACGTCTATAATAAAAAAATTCCTTCCTCTTACTACATCTCTACTGACCTTGCTAACTATAATTATGTTATGGGAATATATTGAATTACCCTACAACAACAAAAATACAATTATTGGTGAATATTATTACAAAAAATATAATCCTTTAAATGATAAAATAAAATTTTTATGCTTAATAATAATACCGAGTTTAGTATACCTAATAGGCTACTTAAAACTTAACAAAGAAACATATAGTCTTAATCTAAAAAGTAAAAATTACTTTTTAAAGGGTAATCTAAAAACTTTAGATAATTCATTAAATCTTTATTTTATATTATTTATATCGTTAGTCTCCATAGAATTTTTCATGTTGGATTTTAGAGGTTTTATTGGAAATGGCCTAGTATTAGATACATATCACGAAGGTACTTATTTAGTTCCACCATTAAATTATTTAAATAAAGGAGGTTTTTTTACATCAACGCAATATGATTATGGTTTTTTTGCCAATAATTTAGGGACAATTTTTAATTATTTTTTTGGATACTATACAATAGGTAGCGTAATCTTATTAAAATTAATATTAATCTACATTATTAAGCTTTTATTAATTTTGATTTCAAAAAAAACGATTTCCTATACTAATTTTGACCCTTTTTTAAAAAAAATATTATTTATTATATTCACTTTTACTGTTATTTGTTTGCCAAGTTACAATACGGGAACTACTTATTTTACGCCCAGACTTGCAGTATTTTTGTTATTTATTTATCTACTAGGATCAGCTTTATGTGACAATAATTATTTTAAAGCAAAACTTTTTATAGCAGGTATTTTTTCATTAATTTCTATTTCGTGGTGGTACGATATTGGTATTTACACAAATATACTGATAGTAATTTCAATAATTTATTTACTTTTACATCGTGAAATAGAAAAACTTTCTTTTTTATTTTTAGGCATCATTTTTTCATGGTTTGTATTTTTTTTGATTATGCCAACAGAAGAAATTAAAGAATTTTTCATTCAATTTAAATTCATATCCAGTATATCAGATTACCTACTGGGCATAGAGTACCCAAAACCATTTAGTGTACATAGCACCAGGTGGACAAAGGCTTTACTTGTTATTTATACAACATGTTTTATGATTATAAATTTAAATTTTAGTAAAAAATATAATTTTAATTATAAAGTAAAAATTTTTATTTCGCTTTTATTTTTAAGTGGTGTGGTTGTATTTAACTCAGCTCTTACAAGATCTGATAGTTATCACGTAAAGTATTCATCAGGTATCTATACCAGTGTTTTTATTTTGATTTTTTTATTGTTTTTGTTTAATTTTTTTGAATTCAAACTAAAAAGTAAAATTTTTTATAAGAATTTATCTGTTACTAATTTATCTAAAATTGTTTTTGTTTTTTTTATATTCTCTCTCGTAATATTTGCTTTTGTAAGTCAAAATAAAAGTGGGGGATTTGCTCAGAGCACAAAAAATTTTATAAATTCTAAAAAAAATATTACTAAATTAATTAAAGAAAAAGATGAAATGTATTTAAGTACAAATGATATTTCTATTTTGAGATATTATAAAGAAATAAGTAAAGATGACACCTGTATTCAAGTGATGACATCTGACGTCTCATATCCATATCTATTAAAAAAGCCTTCTTGTACAAGATTTTTTATACCAACACATATATTACAGGGATATACCGAGAATAAATTTATTGAAGATCTTAAAAAATCTTCTCCAAATTTTATACTGTATGAATCAAAAAACAATGTTTTCTTAGAGAAACTAAATATGCCAATGGCACTAGAATATATTAAAAAAAATTATGCCTTTTTTAATAATTACAATGGATATATTTTTTTCAAGAAAAAAAAAATTAAACAGTAAAAATGTTAAGCATCTTTAAAAGATAACAGATCTTAAAAGTTTATTAAATTAACCTTAAGCACCATCTTCTAATAAAAAAAATGATGCTTAATTAATTTTTGAAAAATTAATGAGTCCGAAGATGGTCTGCGTTCATGATTTTAGTCCAAGCAGCAACAAAGTCTTTAACAAATTTTTCTTTGTTATCATCTTGTGCGTAAACTTCAGCATAAGATCTTAGGACAGAGTTAGAACCAAAAACTAAATCAACTCTTGTAGCTGTAAACTTGGTTTTATTATTTTTACGATCAATAATGTTGTAAGAGTTTTGACCAGTCGGTTCCCACTTGTATTTCATATCCGTTAAATGAACAAAGAAATCATTGGTTAAAACACCAACTTTATCAGTAA
>Ga0115004_10002619_pt1 | contig 14794 bp, 7 predicted proteins | sample ArcticOcean_MG_C_10_FD_88737 | JGI IMG/M metagenome (GOLD analysis project Ga0115004, IMG submission 88737) | Marine microbial communities from western Arctic Ocean - ArcticOcean_MG_CB11_90 | ecosystem: Environmental > Aquatic > Marine > Oceanic | place: Arctic Ocean: Canada Basin | collected...
GTCAGAATATATAGAATTTGATCCAACTGAAGATCACGGACATCATCATAAAGAAACGTTTATAACTAAATACATATTTAGTCAAGACCATAAAATGATTGCTAAGCAGTATTTAATTACTGGAGTACTATTTATGGGCGTCATAGGAATACTAATGTCTCTTTTAATGAGACTACAAATAGCATGGCCAGAAGAGCCAAATATAATATTTGAATTTTTTCTTGGTAAATGGGCTCCTGACGGAGTTATGGATGCTGATATTTACTTAGCGCTAGTTACTATGCACGGTACAATAATGGTTTTCTTTGTCTTAACAGCTGGACTGAGTGGGACCTTTAGCAATTTATTAATACCACTTCAACTAGGCGCAAGAGATATGGCTTCTGGATTTTTAAATATGATTTCTTTTTGGTTATTCTTTCTTTCTACTGTCATTATGGTAGCTTCTATATTTGTTGAAGCAGGCCCAGCTGCTGCAGGATGGACAATATACCCTCCTTTAAGTGCGGTTGAGTTGGCACAAGGGGGTTCAGGTCTAGGGATGACTTTATGGTTAGTATCTATGGGTATATTTATTGCTTCTTCATTAATGGGTTCTCTAAATTATATTGTTACTGTAATAAATTTAAGAACTAAGGGTATGAAATTAACAAGAATGCCATTGACTATATGGGCATTTTTTGTTACAGCCATAATTGGAGTAATTTCTTTTCCAGTATTATTATCTGCTGCTTTATTACTTATAATGGACAGATCTTTTGGTACATCTTTTTTTCTATCAGATATTTTTATTCAGGGGGAAGTTTTACATTACCAAGGAGGCTCTCCAGTTTTATTTGAGCATTTATTTTGGTTTCTTGGACACCCTGAGGTATATATAGTTTTATTACCAGCTCTAGGAATTGCCTCTGAGGTTATTTCAACAAATTCAAGAAAACCAATTTTTGGGTATAAAGCCATGATATTGTCAATTCTTGCAATCGCATTTTTGTCAACAATTGTTTGGGGTCATCATATGTTTATTTCGGGCATGAATCCATTCTTAGGTTCTGTATTTACATTTACAACACTGTTAATTGCTATTCCATCTGCTGTAAAAGCTTTCAATTATATAACAACCTTGTGGAAGGGTAATATTCAGTTTAATCCTGCAATGCTTTTTTCAATAGGATTCGTCTCAACCTTCATTACTGGAGGATTAACAGGGATTATTTTAGGAGATAGTGCACTAGATATTAACTTGCATGACACATATTTTGTTGTAGCTCACTTTCACTTAGTAATGGGTATTTCTGCACTATACGGGTTATTTTCAGGAGTTTATCATTGGTTTCCGATGCTATTTAACAGAATGTTAAACAAAAATTTAGGTTATATACATTTTTGGGTTACTGCTATTTGTGCTTATGGAGTATTTTTCCCTATGCATTTTATCGGAATGGCTGGACTACCAAGAAGGTATTATACAAACTCTAATTTTCCATTATTTGATGATCTTGCCGACACAAATAAAATTATTACAGGTTTTGCAATTGTAGGGGGATTAATTCAAATTGTATTTCTATACAATTTTATTTATAGTATGTTTTACGGAAAAAAATCTCCACAAAATCCATGGAAATCTAATACATTAGAGTGGACCGCATCAATGAAGCATATTCACGGAAATTGGCAAGGCAAAATTCCTGAAGTATTTAGATGGCCGTATGACTATAGTAAGCCAGGATATGATGAAGATTTTGTCCCACAGCACAAACCAATGAAAAAAGGCGAAATAGAGTATTAATAGTTAATAACTTTAATTATATAAAAAAAGCCTTTCTAAAACGAAAGGCTTTTTCTTTATATTTGTTTTATGAACGAGAACCTTGATGCATCTTCAGAAAGTTTGTCATCTGACGAACATGAATTTGAACAAAACTTAAGACCGTTATCTTTTGATGACTTTACCGGGCAAGATCAAATATTAGAAAATTTAAAAATTTTCATCGAAGCTTCTAACCAAAGAAATGATGCTTTAGACCATACGCTATTCCATGGTCCTCCGGGATTAGGAAAAACAACATTAGCAAATATTTTAGCTAATGAGTTAAAAGTTGGAATAAAAGTTTCCTCCGGGCCAGTATTAGATAAACCTGGTGATTTAGCTGGACTACTTACAAATTTAGAAGAGAGAGATGTTTTGTTTATTGATGAAATTCATAGACTTAGCCCTATAGTTGAAGAATACCTTTATTCTGCTATGGAAGATTATAAAATTGATATAATGATTGAGTCTGGCCCGAATGCTAGATCTGTTCAGATTAATTTAAACCCTTTCACTCTAATTGGAGCTACGACAAGATCTGGATTGTTAACTGCCCCAATGAGAGCAAGGTTTGGGATTACAAGCCGATTAGAATACTATACTAAAGAGGTGCTTTCTACAATCGTTAAAAGAAGTGCTGATATACTAGATGTACCCATTTCACATGAGGCTTCTGTGGAAATCGCTGGTAGAAGTAGAGGTACCCCAAGAATTGCAAATGCCTTATTAAGACGAGTTAGAGATTTTGCACAAATTAAAGGAAATGGAGAGATAGATATTAATATATCTAAAAGTAGCTTGCTAGCCTTGAATGTAGACAAGTATGGGCTAGATGAGATGGATAATAAAATTCTTAATACTATTATTGATAAATTTAATGGAGGCCCTGTAGGTTTAAACACTCTTTCAACGGCTGTAGGTGAAAATGCAGAAACAATTGAAGAGGTTTATGAGCCTTTTTTAATTCAGCAAGGTTTTATAATGAGAACTCCTCGGGGGAGAGAAGTTATGGAGATAGCATATAAACACCTTGGAAAAATTAGAACAAATAAACAAAAGGGTTTGTTTTAATTTATAAATAAAATTGACTACAAGAAAAAAATATACTGAATTAATTAAAACTGAAGCTAATAGGCTTGGGTTTATTTCTTGTGGTATAAGTAAATCTGACTTTTTAGAAGAAGAAGCACCTAGGTTAGAAAAGTGGCTAAACAAAAACATGAATGGAGAAATGAAATACATGGAAAATCATTTCGACAAAAGATTAGATACAACTAAATTAGTTTTAGATTCAAAAAGTGTTATTTCCTTATTATACAACTATTATCCTAATCAAAATTTAAATAATGATAATTCGCCCAAGATTTCTAAGTATGCCTATGGTAATGATTATCACTTTGTTGTAAAAGAAAAAGTAAATGAATTATTATATTTTATAAAAGAAAACATTGGAGATGTTTCAGGAAGAGCATTTGTAGATTCAGCCCCGATTTTAGAAAAAGCTTGGGCTGCAAAAAGTGGACTAGGCTGGGTTGGTAAAAACTCTAACTTAATCACAAAAAAAGTTGGATCATTTTATTTCATTACTGAGTTAATAATTGACCTTGATTTAGATACGGACCATGCACAAACAGATCATTGTGGATCTTGTACAGCTTGTTTAGATGCTTGCCCTACAGATGCAATAGTCGAACCATATGTAGTTGATGGAAGTAAGTGTATATCATATTTCACTATAGAACTAAAAGATAATATTCCCAATTCCATGAAGGGTATGTTTGATGACTGGATGTTTGGCTGTGATATTTGTCAAGATGTTTGCCCTTGGAATAAATTCTCTAAGCCACATAACGAACCTTTATTCAATCCAAATCCAGACCTACTATCAATGACAAAAAATGATTGGGATGAAATAACTCAAGAAACTTTTAGTAAAGTATTTTCAAAGTCTGCTGTCAAACGAACTAAATTTAAAGGATTAAAAAGGAATATAAATTTCTTAAAACATTAGCTTATTAAGTTTTGGTTTTAATCTTAAGATATTACATTTGTAATTCATCAACTTTCCAATGAAAAGAAAAACTACAAGAAAGCAAGCCTTAGATTATCATGCCAAACCAACACCTGGGAAAATAAAGGTTGTTCCAACTAAAAAGTATGCCACACAGAGAGATCTTTCTTTGGCATATTCACCAGGCGTAGCTGAACCATGTTTAGAAATAGAAAAAGATAAATCTAATTCTTATAAGTACACATCCAAAGGAAACCTTGTTGCTGTAATTACAAATGGAACTGCAGTACTAGGATTGGGAAATATTGGAGCAGAGGCATCTAAACCTGTTATGGAAGGAAAGGCTTTATTGTTTAAGATTTTTGCAGATATTGATGTTTTTGATATAGAAGTAGATACTGAAAATGTTGAAGAATTTATCAACACTGTAAAGAACATTGCACCTACATTTGGTGGAATTAATTTGGAGGATATAAAAGCTCCAGAGGCTTTTGAAATCGAGAGAAGATTAAAAGAAGAGTTGGATATTCCTGTGATGCATGACGATCAACATGGTACTGCAATTATTTCAGCAGCAGCTTTAATTAATGCTTTAGAAATTGCTAATAAAAAAATCGAAGAAGTTAAGTTGGTTATTAGTGGAGCAGGCGCAGCGGCTATATCCTGTGCAAAGCTTTATAAATCATTTGGTCTTAATAATGATAATATTGTTATGCTAGATAGCAAGGGAGTTATCAATAAAAAAAGAAAAAATTTAAACATTAGCAAGGCAGAGTTTGCTACATCAAGAAAAATATCAACTTTAGATGAGGCTATTGTTGATTCAGATGTTTTTATAGGCTTATCCACATCTGGAATATTAACGGCAGACATGTTAAGAAAAATGGCTAATAATCCCATTGTCTTTGCTATGGCAAATCCTGACCCAGAAATTGATTATAAGTTAGCTGTAAGTACAAGAGATGATATAATAATGGCTACAGGAAGAAGTGACAATCCAAATCAAGTTAATAACGTACTCGGATTTCCATTTATTTTTAGAGGAGCTTTAGACGTTAGGGCAACTACTATAAATGAAGAAATGAAAAAAGCTGCTGTTATTGCTCTTGCAAGTCTAGCTAAAGAGGCTGTTCCGGAACAAGTTAACGTTGCTTATGAACAAACAAGATTAGCTTTTGGAAAAGATTATATTATTCCAAAACCATTTGACCCTAGATTAATTTCAGTTGTTCCTCCAGCAGTTGCGAAAGCTGCAATGGAAAGTGGGGTGGCTCAATTCCCTATAAAAAACTGGACAAAATATAAAGACGAACTTATAGAAAGGTCAGGAGGGGACAATAAATTAGTTAGGTTAATGCATGGAAGAGCAAAAATTAATCCTAAAAGAGTTGTGTTTGCAGAAGCCGACCAGCTAACTGTATTAAAAGCTGCACAGTTTGTTCACGACGAGGGAATTGCAATTCCAATTTTACTAGGAAGAAAGGAAACCATTAATTTACTGATGGAAGAACTAGATTTTGATGCTGATATTGAGATTATAGACCCTAAAGAAAATAGTCAGGCCATGATCGATGAATATGCCTCTATTTACTGGAAAAAAGAGGAAAGAAAAGGTCTTACCCTTTTGGCATCAAAAAAATTAATGAGAGAGAGAAATTATTTTGGTGCTATGATGGTAAACTCGGGAGATGCTGATGCATTAATTACTGGCTATTCAAAAAGCTATCCAAATGTTGTAAAGCCAATTTTAAAATTAATAGGTTTGGATGACGGCGCTACTAGAATTGCAACTACAAATTTATTAATTACAGAAAGAGGTCCATTATTTTTAAGTGATACTTCAATTAATATCGACCCAAGTGCTGCAGACTTAGCAAAAATTGCTCAAATGACTGCGACTACAGTTAAAATGTTTGGAATTGAGCCTGTTATAGCAATGACCTCGTATTCAAATTTTGGATCTTCAAAAGATATCTCAGCAACTAAAGTTAGAAATGCAGTAAAATATTTACATAGATCTTATCCGAATTTAATTGTAGATGGAGAGCTCCAAACTGATTTCGCTTTAAATAACGAAATGAGAAATGATATTTTTCCATTTTCAAAATTATCTTCTAAAAAAGTAAATACATTGATTTTTCCAAACTTAGATTCTGCTAATATTACATATAAACTTTTGAAAGAATTGAATAAAGCTGATAATATTGGGCCAATAATGATGGGTTTAAAAAAACCAGTGCATATTTTACAATTAGATGCCTCAGTTGATGAAATTATCAACATGACTGCTATAGCAGTAATAGATGCTCAAATGAAAGAATCAAGAAAAATAAATTAACTAAATTTGAATAAATAAAAATTAAGTCATGATAACTCACATTAAAGGAAAATTAGTTGAAAAATCACCTACAAGTGTTATTATTGATGTAAATGGAATAGGATATTTAATCAATATTTCTTTAAACACATTTTCTGCTATTCCTGATCAGGAAAATTTAAAGCTATATACCCATCTGCAGATTAAAGAAGATTCTCATACTTTATTTGGATTTTATGGACTTAAGGAGAGAGAGATATTTAGATTACTTATTTCAGTAAGTGGTATAGGTGCTAGTATTGCAAGAACAATGTTATCATCTCTTGCGCCAGAGCAAATAATTCAAGGTATTTCGATTGGAGATTCTGTAATGATTCAGTCTGTTAAAGGAATAGGTCTTAAAACATCTCAACGGGTAATAATTGAATTAAAAGATAAAGTTCTGAAAATATATGATCTTGATGATAAAGTTTCTTTCCCAAATAACAATACCGCTAAAGAAGAAGCGTTATCTGCACTAGAAGTACTTGGAATTAACAAAAAGACTTCTGAGAAATTAGTAGATAAAATCATGTTAGATAATTCAGATGCTTCTGTTGAGTTTGTAATTAAAGAGGCTTTAAAAAAATTATAATTTACTTTGAATATATTTAAGAATACACTTTTTAATGAATTTAATATGCTCGTATTGAGTGTAATTACAGTTCTATCTGTTAACTTAACCTTTTCTCAAGATCAATTAAATGAAGATATTGCAACTACTGATATTGAGTTAGAAAATCCACCAAGTGTTGTTGAAAACTATGTTTATGACCCAGTTAGTGATAGATACTTTTTCAATCAAACTGTTGGAAATTTCAATATCAATTATCCAATAATTTTATCTCCAGAAGAATATGAAGAGTTAGTTTTAAATGAAAGTTTAAAAAAATATTATAAGGATAAAATAAATGCTGCTGAAGGGAGGTTAGATGGCTCTGAAGATCAACAGAAAAACCTAATTCCTGAAATTTATGTCAACTCTAAGTTATTTGAATCAATATTTGGTGGTAATACTATAGAAGTTGTCCCGCAAGGTTCTTTAGAAATTGATTTAGGTGTTCTTTATACAAAACAAGACAATCCTTCTTTTTCCCCAAGAAATAGAAGTAACTTTTCATTTGATTTTGATCAAAGAATTGGACTTAGTCTTCTTGGTAAAGTAGGAACAAGAGTTCAAGTTAATGCAAATTTTGATACTCAATCTACATTTGACTTTCAGAATCTTATGCAAATTCAATATGAGCCTACCGAAGATGACATTATAAAAAAAATTGAAGTAGGAAATGTAAGTATGCCTTTAAATAGTTCCTTGATTTCCGGAGCACAGAGTTTATTTGGGTTTAAAACAGAACTTCAATTTGGTAAAACTAGAGTCACAGCTGTTTTTTCGGAACAAAAATCAGAAGCTAAAACCGTCGTAGCCCAAGCTGGAGGTACAATTGAAGAGTTCGAGTTTAGACCTCTTGATTATGACGAGAATAGGCATTTTTTCCTTAGTCATGCCTTTAGAGATAAATATAATCAAGCCTTATTAAATTATCCTTTTGTTAATTCCAATATTCAAATTACCAGGACTGAAGTATGGGTAACTAATAGGAATAATAGGATAGATAATGTAAGAAATATTGTAGCATTTCAGGATTTAGGAGAGTCTTCGTCATTATCCTCAAGTGTTAATGTTTTTGTAGGGCCTAATGCTAATCCAGACAATGCAAATAATGGATTTAATCCTATGATTATTGGGCAAGCAAATTCACAACTTACTAACTCAGTACGTGATATAGCGACAATACAATCAGGTATTCTTTTGCCAAATGTAAATGAAGGTTTTGATTATGGAAAGTTAGAGAATGCTAAAAAATTATTAGCTGGTTCAGACTATAAAATTAATAGCCAGTTAGGATATATTTCATTGAATCAAAAACTTGATAATGATGAAATATTGGCTGTAGCCTTTCAATATACAATAGCAGATCAAGTATTTCAAGTTGGGGAATTTGCAAATGATGGTGTTCAAGCCACAGAGGTAACTGATAACAACGATTCTAGTCCTGTAATTAATAATAATAATTTAGTTGTAAAATTATTAAAAAGTACCGTGAGTAGTGTAGACGAGCCTATGTGGGACTTGATGATGAAAAATATTTATAACACTGGCTCATTTCAACTTGAAGAAGATGGTTTTAAATTAAATATTTTTTATAACGAATCTTCTCCATTAAATTATATATCGCCTGTAGAAGGAACCCCTTTTCCAATTAATAACAATAATGATTTAAATATTGGAGAGACACCACTTCTAAATCTCTTTAATTTTGATAGATTGAACTCTAATAACGACCCTCAATTTAGCGGAGATGGTTTTTTCGATTTTGTTCCGGGAATGACAGTACTCCAAAATAATGGGAAAATTATATTTACCAAGGTCGAACCATTTGGGGAATTCTTGTTTGAGAAATTACGACTGAACCCTAATGAAAATTATAACGGAAATCAGGATATTACCGATGATTACAACCTTAATCAAAAAAAATACGTGTATAATTCTCTTTATAGCTCCTCAAAAACTATTGCACTTCAATCTTCTGAAAAAAACAAATTTCAAGTTACTGGTAAATATAAATCATCTAGTGGTTCGGGAATTCCAATTGGCGCATATAATGTTCCTAGAGGCTCAGTTAATGTAACTGCTGGAGGAAGAGTCCTGACTGAAGGAGTTGACTATACTGTAAACTATCAATTAGGGACAGTTCAGATTCTTGATCCAGCACTTCAATCTTCTGGAACACCTATTAATGTAAGTGTTGAAAATAATGCGACTTTTGGACAACAAACTAAAAGGTTTACAGGGTTTAATGTAGAGCATCAATTTAACGAAAACTTTTTATTAGGGGGTACATTTTTAAACCTTAATGAAAGACCAGTTACTCAAAAAGCAAATTATGGCACTGAGCCTATAAATAATACCATAATTGGATTTAATGGAAATTTTGCAACTGAAATACCTTTTTTTACTAGATTAGTTAATAAACTTCCTAACATAGAGACCGATGTTCCTTCAAACTTGTCTGTTAGAGGTGAGGTAGCTTATTTAGTTCCTGGAGCTCCAAAAGGAACTGATTTTAAAGGAGAAGTAACTTCTTATGTAGACGACTTTGAGGGAACTCAAAATATTATAGACCTAATGAGCGCTCAAGGCTGGTCCTTGTCTAGTAGACCTAAAAACTTAGGCTTGTTATATAATGATGGAGTTGAAGATGCAAATGGTATTCAAAATGGATATGATCGTGCTTTATTGAATTGGTACTCAATTGACCCAATCTTTTATAGTAGTATTAGGCCTAGTGATATAAATGATGATGATGTCTCTGACCCATATACACGTAGAATTTTTATTGATGAAATTTTTCCTCAAATCGATATTGTTCAAGGACAATTATCTGTAATAAATTCTTTGGATTTAAATTACTATCCAGAAGAAAGGGGACCTTATAATATGAATCCTCAAAATTCTCAAAATACTTTAACAAACCCTTCAAATAGTTGGGCAGGAATAACAAGACAAATTACAACTACTGATTTTGAACAATCAAATGTTGAGTATATAGAGTTTTGGTTACAAGATCCTTTTATTAATAATTCAGAGAATTTAGGTGGTAAACTTAATTTTAACTTAGGTAATATTTCTGAAGATATTCTAAAAGATGGTAGAAAGCAATACGAAAATGGATTGCCCGAAGATGGAGACGTTAGCCTATTAAATGAAACTACTTGGGGCTCCGTTGTGCCACAAAATCAATCTTTAATTTATGCATTTTCAACTTTGGGAGAAGAAAGAGAAAATCAAGATGTAGGTTTAGACGGTTATGATGATCAGGATGAAGCAATTAAGTTTCCTTCTTTTTCTAACCTTGATGACCCCTCAAATGATAATTATAATTACTTTTTGAATGCGGATGGGGATATTTTAAACAGATATAAAAACTACAATGGACTAGAAGGTAACTCTCCAGAAACATTTACAAACACTAATCGTGGTTCATCTACTCAGCCAGATACTGAAGATATTAATAGAGATAACACAATGAACACTATCGATAGTTATTTTGAATATGAAATCGATATTACTCCAAACTCTTTATCTGACATAAATAATGAGTACATAAAGGATAGAAAAGAAAAAACAGTAACCCTTCCTAACGGAACTTCAGAAACAATTAAGTGGTATCAATTTAGAGTCCCTGTTAATGAACCTACAAATACAGTTGGGGGTATTTCTGACTTTAGATCTATAAGATTTATTAGAATGTATTTAAATGAATTTACTCAGAATACAACATTTAGATTTGGTACTCTGGAGCTTGTTAGAAGTGACTGGAGAAAATATCAATTATCTCTTGACGAAGAGCTTAATAATGATAATGACATAACTAATGTAAACGTTGGCGTTATTGGAATACAAGAAAATGAAGAAAGCTATGTGTCTCCTCCAGGAGTAGAAAGAGAGCAGTTTAACAACAATAATACTATTGTAAGACAAAATGAACAATCTTTAGTCTTAGATGTTTGTGCTTTAGAAACTGAAGATTCAAGAGCTGTTTATAAAAATATTAATGTAGACATGAGACAGTACAAAAGGATAAGAATGTTCTTACATGCTGAAGAAGGTTTAAGTCCAGGACTTTCTGATGGTGATATTGTTGGATTTATAAGAATTGGTAATGATTTAACTCAAAATTATTATCAAATCGAAGTTCCTTTACAAAGATCTTCCACCAATACACTAGACCCTCAGTCTGTTTGGCCTGAAATCAATGAAATTAATCTGCCTATTGAAATCCTGGAATCAATAAAATCATTAGGCATTACTAATGGAACACTAGCCAATGAAGACCCTATTTTTTATGATGTTTTTGGTGATGATCTTTTGATAGAGCCGGTGGATGAATTTTCAGAGTTTGAAATGGGCCAACATAGGGTGTCAATTAAAGGTAATCCTAATTTTGGAGACATTAGAACCTTAATGGTTGGAGTCAAAAACCCAAGACAAGATAACATGGACGTTTGTGGTTCAGTTTGGTTTAATGAACTAAGGTTATCAGATATGGATAATGAAGGTGGTTGGGCAGCCGTACTAACTATGGATGCTAATATCGCAGACTTTATGAGTTTAAGTGCAACTGGAAGACAGAGTACTAGCGGCTTTGGAAGTATTGAGCAAGGACCTAACGAGAGAGAGATTGAAGATAAGAGGCAATATGATTTAGTTTCAAATATCAATGTAGGTCAATTACTGCCTAAAAAATGGGGAGTATCGATACCGTTTAATTTTGGATTAAGTGAAGAGCTTATTACTCCGGAGTACGATCAACAGTATAAAGACATTAAATTACAAAACAGATTAAATTCAGCAGTGGATAATGATGAAAAAAGTCGTATTCTAGATCAATCTGAAGACTATACTAAAAGAAAGAGTATTAATTTCATTGGAGTAAACAAGCAAAGAAGTGAAGAAGGAAAGCCAAGATTTTATGATATTGAAAATTTAACTTTAAATTATTCCTATAACCAAGTTGAGCATAGAGATTACGAAATAGAAGATTTATTAGATCAAAATGTTAGAGCTGGTGCTACATATAATTTTAATTTTAATTCGATCAAGCTAGAACCATTTAAGAAAAATGATTCTTTATTTACCGGAAAATATTTTAAAATTTTAAAAGATATAAATTTCAATCTATTACCTACAAATATTTCAATTAATACTGATTTTATCAGACAGTTTAACAAACAAAAATTCAGAGAGTCTGAGTTGACAGGAGACAATATTTCTGTCAATGAACTTTTTAGGAGAAACTATAACTTTGATCTTCAGTATAATTTCAATTATGTAATTAGTGATGCTCTTAATTTTAGTTATAATGCATCTAACAATAATATAGTTAAGAATTACTTTGTCGAGGACAATATAAATGGAGAACAAGATTCTTCTCTTGACGTTTTTGATAGATTTTTTGATATTGGAGATCCCAATAGGCAATCCCAACAATTCGCAATCAATTACGAGTTGCCTTTAAATAAAATCCCAACATTTAGTTTCTTAAGGGCTTCTTATTCATATACTGGTGATTTTCAATGGCAAAAAGGATCTGATTTGTTTGGGAATCTAACTTTAAATGGAGAGACTTACGACCTAGGAAATACGATATCTAATGCTAATACGCATAACATAAATAGCTCAATGGATATGCAGAAATTTTATAAATATATTGGATTAGTTAAAAAAAATAACAGAAACTCTGATGATAAATCTTCATTTGGAAGCCAAAAAAATTCACCTACAAACAAAAAATTTAGTTTTAAAAATACTGTAATTGACCTTCTAACTAGCGTTAAAAGAATACAGTTAAATTATTCTGAAAATAATGGATCTTTTTTACCTGGTTATTTACAAACACCAGAATTTATAGGCTCCTTTAAGCCTTCGCTTGGTTATGTTTTTGGTAGTCAAAGAGATATTAGATATTTAGCTGCAAAAAATGGGTGGCTAACTGTATTTCCGGATTTTAACCAGCAATATACCGAGGTTACAAATAAAAATTTAACCTTTTCTGCTAATCTAACTCCAATAAGAGATTTAAAAATAGATTTAACTGCTGGTAGGACTTATTCAGAAAACTTAACAGAGAACTTTAATACTATAGATGAAAATGGGGATGGTCTCAGTGATGACTACAACCCCTTAATTCAAAATAGTTTAGGGAATTTTAATATTTCAACCGTTCTTATCAAAACAGCGTTTTCTAAAAGTGATGAAAACAGTTCTGAAACATTTGACGCATTCAGAGAAAATCGTTTGGTTATTGCACGAAGATTAGCTTTAGATGCTGGAATTGATTTTACTAATGTTGATAATTTTGAAAATGGAGATCTAAACAGTTTCCCATTGGGTTATGGTAAAACTAATCAATCGGTGTTATTACCAGCCTTCTTATCTGCTTACACAGGTGATGATCCATCTACATCTAGTCTAGGTGCATTTAGAAATATTCCTATTCCAAACTGGACATTAAAATACACAGGATTAATGAAGTTAAAATGGTTTAAAAAGAATTTTAAAAGACTTTCTATCTCTCATGGATATAATGCGATGTATACTATTAATCAGTTCAGATCTAATTTAGATTATAACGAGGGTAATCCTACATTAGATTTTGTTTCTCAAAATCCAAATGTTTTAGATCAGTCGGATAATTATAAAAATGAATTTTTATATAGTAATATAAATCTAATGGAACAATTTAGTCCTTTGTTTAAGTTAGATTTTGAAATGAAAAACTCAATAAAGATTTTGGCAGAAGTGAAAAAAGATCGATTGCTCTCATTGAGTTTTGATAATAACCTGTTGACAGAAATACAAGGCAATGAGTATATTTTTGGTTTTGGATACAGAGTTAAAGATCTTAAAATAAGATCTAGTTTGGCTGGAGCTAGCCAAATTATCAAAAGTGATTTGAATATGAAATTAGATCTTTCTATTAGGAATAATAAAACAATTATTAGATATTTGGACTTAGACAACAATCAAGTAACATCAGGTCAAACAATATGGAATTTTAAATATTCTGCAGATTATGATTTTAGTAGAAATTTAACTGGTATATTTTATTTTGATTATTCATTTTCAGAATATGCAATATCAACCGCTTTTCCACAAACAACTATTCGGTCTGGATTTACTATGAGATATAATTTTGGTAATTAATTTAATAAGAATAATAAATGAGTACACCTTTAAATTTAAAATATACTAAAGACCACGAGTGGGTATTAATAGAAAATGATATTGCTACAATTGGAATTACAGACTTTGCTCAGGGTGAGTTAGGGGATATAGTTTATGTAGAAGTTGATACTTTAGGTGAGAAATTTGATGCTGAAGAGGTGTTTGGGTCTGTAGAGGCAGTTAAGACCGTATCTGATCTTTTTTTACCGCTTGCAGGAGAAATTATTGAGTTCAATGAATTGCTGGAAAGTGAGCCTGAAAAAGTAAATGATGATCCCTACGGAGATGGTTGGATGATAAAGGTTCAGATTAGTGATTCTTCTGAAATTAATAATTTAATGTCCGCAGAAGATTATAAAAAAATGATCGGTGAATAAGCTTAGTTTAATTATTGCGCTACTTTACAGTGCTTTAATTATTTTTTTAGGCTTGTCAGAGTCTATATCTAGCTCTGTTGTAAGTTTAGATATAAATGATAAGTTAGCTCACTTTATCTCTTATTTATTATTTTATTTTTTATGGTATAATCCTTTTTGTTATTTATTTAAAAGCAAAGCATTGATTTATTTATTTGTTTTTGCTTTTACATTTGGAGTTTTTATCGAGCTTGGACAAAATTTTTTAACTTTAACAAGAAATGCTGAATTGTTAGATGTTGTTTCTAATTTAACGGGAATACTAATACCTCACATATATTTCAGCTTAAAAAAAAGAAAGATTTAAAATTATAATCACTTGTTTTTTATTCAAATAATTGGTTATTTTACCAAACCACAATCAAAAAAATAAAATATGGAATCTAAAAAAAATCCAAAAGCAGACATTTCTAGA
>Ga0115004_10002622_pt1 | contig 14788 bp, 15 predicted proteins | sample ArcticOcean_MG_C_10_FD_88737 | JGI IMG/M metagenome (GOLD analysis project Ga0115004, IMG submission 88737) | Marine microbial communities from western Arctic Ocean - ArcticOcean_MG_CB11_90 | ecosystem: Environmental > Aquatic > Marine > Oceanic | place: Arctic Ocean: Canada Basin | collected...
AATTTTCACTAATGTGTTGCCAATATCTCCTACTAAATAGTTCATTTGTTTAAATATATTTATTTTTAATGTATGTAAAATTATTATTATCTAGATCGTTAATCATTTTTTCGTATGCATTTTTGATTTTTTTAATAACATCTAAGTTTTTAATTTTTTTTCTAGTGTATTTGCTAAGACATGTTGAAATAGTTTTTTTATCACAAGGGGCGATAACCGTGTTTATGCCTATGCCTGAAATTAAAAACGTATTATTATTGTGCTGAATAACCTCTTGAAGAATCCCACAAAATTTTTTTTTTTCAATTAAAAGATCATTAGGTTTTTTTATTTTAATATTTTTTTTTACATAGCTCTTGAGAACTTTTTCAATTATTTTAGCATTTATAATTAAAAAATTTTCAATTTTTATCTTGGTAAGATTAACGCTAAAAAATATTGAAATAAAAATATTTCCTTTTTTTGAAATCCATTTCTTACCCATAGTTCCTCTGCCTCTTGTCTGAATGTCTGAAACAACTAAGCCTGACATATATCTATGTTTCTGAATTAGTTTGATAGCTTCATCATTAGTACTTTTGACCCTTTTAAATTTTTTTATTTTTAATTTCATTAATAAACAATCAATGTCTCAATAATTGTATTCAAGAAAGACGGGTATAAGAAAAAAGTAACAAGTATTAAACTGCTTAAAAATAAAGTGGTAGAAATTCCTAAATTTTTTGTTTGATCAAATGATTTGTTTGTATCCTCAAAATAAATAATTTTAATAATTCTTAAATAATAAAAGGCAGATATTACAGTACTCAGCAAACCAATGATTGCGAGGGTGTACATTTTGCTTTCTATAACTGCGATGAAAATATAAAATTTAGCGAAAAAACCAGCTAATGGCGGTATGCCTGCTAATGAAAATAAAATAACTAATAATGAAATAGATAAGATTGGGTGATGCTTAGATATTCCAGATAGATCATTTAAATTCTCACAATATTTGCCTTGTCTTTTCATTGAAAAAACGCAAGCAAACATTCCAAGATTCATTACTACATAGACAGAAATATATGCAATACTGCTACTATAGCCTAGATTAGTGCTGGTAGAAATTCCCGCTAAAACAAAACCTATATGGCCAATAGAGCTATATGCTATAAGTCTTTTAATATTAGACTGACCTATTGCGGCAACTGCTCCTAAAATCATTGATGCTAATGAGATAAAAATTAAAATTGGTTGCCATTGTTCAGTTATTTCACTGAAAGGTATCTGCATAAATCTTATAAACACGGCAACACCAGCGATCTTAGGGACAACTGCAAAAAAACTTGTTACTGAACTTGGGGCCCCCTCATAGACATCTGGTGTCCACATGTGAAATGGGACTGCGGAGACTTTGAAAGCTAAACCTACTAAAATAAAAACCATAGCAAATATTGTTCCTATGTTTTCAGTATTTGTGTTTAATCTAATAATTTCAAAGTTTGTTGAACCACTAAAGCCATAGAGGATGGAGCAACCATAAAGTAATAATCCTGAAGCTAACGAGCTTAAAATAAAATATTTTAATCCCGCCTCATTAGATTTCAAATTATCACGATCTAATGAAGCTAAAATGTATAATGATAATGACTGTAATTCTAAGCCAAGATAAAATAGAATTAAATCATTTGCGCTTACCATAATAAACATGCCTAAAACTGACAGAAGTAATACTAATGAATATTCAAAATAATTTATCTTGGTTTCTTTAATAAAATTTTGTGTAATTATTAAAATAAAAAAAGTTCCTATTAAAATTAAGATTTTAAAAAAATTTGTAAAAGGATTAGAAACAAAACTATCTGAAAATAGCTTAAATGAATTATCAAAAGAATTAAGAATAATTAAAATTAAAGTAATTATAATTCCATAAATAATGCTTGTAACAAGAACGTAGCTATTTTTTAAAAAAACACCTATCATTAAGGTCATCAATATTGAAACTGCTAGAAATATTTCAGGTAAAAAGAAACTTATATTTTCCATTATTTGACTGTATTTAAAATTAAATTCATTTGATAATCATTAATTAATCTATCAACTGAAACATGAATAGTGTCTAAAATTAAATTTGGATAAAAACCCAGAAATAAAGTTAATCCTGCAAGTAAAAATAAAATTGCACCTTCGGATAAATTTAAATCTTTTAATTCATTTAGCTCTTTTTTTTCTAATTTTCCAAAAATAACTCTTTTATATAACCAAAGCATATAAGCTGCTCCAAGAATAACTCCAATACTAGCAAGTATGGCAACTAAAAAATTTTTTTGAAAGGCACCTAATAAAACTAATATTTCACCAACAAACCCGCTTGTTCCTGGAAGACCTATGGCCCCCAACATAAATATAGCAAATACTAATGAATATTTAGGTAAAATATTAACTAACCCACCATAGGAACTTATTAATCTCGAATGCATTCTATCGTAAACAACACCAACACATAAGAAAAGAGCCGCTGAAATAAGACCGTGACTTAACATTTGAAAAATACTTCCTTCGATACCCTGCTTTGTAAAAGTAAAAATTCCCAGGGTCACAAATCCCATATGTGCTACAGATGAATATGCAATAAGTTTTTTCATATCCTCTTGCATTAAAGCTACTAAGGAAGTGTAGATGATTGCGATAATACTTAAAGTAAAGACTAAAGGCACAAAGTATTCAGATGCAACTGGAAACATTCCAATTGAAAATCTTAAAAACCCATATCCTGCCATTTTAAGTAAAATAGCTGCAAGTATTACTGAACCGGCCGTGGGTGCTTCAACGTGAGCGTCTGGCAACCATGTATGAACAGGCCACATTGGCATTTTAACTGCGAAAGAACTAAAGAAAGCCAACCAAAGTACATATTGATATTCCGCTGGTATTTTTTTCGAAAAAATTTCAGTTACATCGGTTGTGCCTGTGATCCAATAAATTGAGATGATGGCAACTAGCATTAGAACAGAGCCTAAAAGTGTAAATAGAAAAAATTTAAATGCTGCATAAACTCTTTTTGGACCACCCCATATTCCAATAATTAAAAACATAGGTATTAAGCCAGCCTCGAAAAATAAATAGAAAATAACTAGATCTAAAGAACAAAAAACTCCAATCATAAATGACTCTAGAACAAGAATGGCAATTAAGAATTCTTTGAGTCTATTTTTAACACTGTTAACACATGAGATTATACAAATTGGTGTAATAAATGCAGTTAGAACTATAAACAAAATAGATATACCATCAATACCAAACTTAAATTTGATATATCCACTTATCCATTTTTTTTCTTCAACGAATTGAAATTCTGATGAACTTTTATCAAAAACATACCATAAAAAAATAGCTAAAAATAAAGTTACTACACTAGTGAATAAAGAAACATAAATTACGTTTTTATTTTCATTGGTTTTATTGTTAAAAATAATAATAAAAATAGCTCCTAGAATAGGCAGTAAAGTGATTGATGATAATATTGGAAAGTTCATCTTTAATTAATTATTAAATAAGTTAAGAGAAAAGAAAGACCCAAGAGCATTATAAACGCATAGTCATAAATATAACCACTTTGAAATTTGACTGCTTTATTAGAAAAAAATTTGATTACTTTTGAAAACCCGTCCGGGCCATATCGATCAATTATATTTTGATCACCTTTTTTCCATAAAAAAAAACCTATAAATTTTAGAGGTTTAATGAATAAATATTCATAAAGCTCATCAAAATACCATTTATTTAATAAAAAATTATGCAAAGGCTCGTTAAGTTTTTTTACACCATTTAAAATTGAAGTATCTTTTATATACAAATAGTAAGTGATTGGGATTGCTACAACTACCAGTGTCGGTGTTGCTAATAAAAGCCAAAGTGGTAAGTGTAAGTGCTCAATCTCTTTTACAAAAAAAATTGAATTTTTCCAAAAATCTAAATAATGATGTCCAATTAACATTTCTTTAAATAAATATCCAGCAAACACAGCACCAAACGCAAGTATTATTAAAGGTAAAAGCATAATTAACGGTGACTCATGTGTTTTTTCTATTGTCATGTTCTTGTTGTTAAAATTTCCATGAAAAGTTATAAAAAATAGTCTCCAAGAATATATAGCTGTTAAAAAAGCAGTAAAGATTCCAACTGTCATAGCGTAATATCCTATCGAGGTACCTTTAAAGAATGCAAATTCAATAATAGCGTCTTTAGAATAAAATCCAGAAAGAAGTGGGAAGCCTGTGAGAGCTAAAGTACCTATGAGCATTAAAAGCCAAGTATAAGGAAGTTTTTTCCATACACCCCCCATTAACCTTATGTCTTGTTCGTCTTTAAAGGCATGTATAACCGAGCCTGAGCCAAGAAATAACAAAGCCTTAAAAAAAGCATGTGTAAATAAATGAAAAATTGCTACATGATAAGCACCTACACCTGCAGCAAAAAACATATAGCCCAACTGACTACATGTTGAGTAGGCTATAATCTTTTTAATATCATTTTGCACTAAAGCTACTGAGGCTGCAAATACAGCGGTTATCATACCTGTTATCGCCACAAAATTTAGAGCTACTTGCGAATGTTCAAACAACGGGGAACATCGTACGACTAAAAATACACCAGCAGTAACCATTGTTGCTGCGTGAATTAAAGCCGAGACTGGCGTTGGTCCTTCCATTGCATCTGGCAACCATGTGTGGAACAAAAACTGAGCCGATTTTCCCATCGCGCCAATAAAAAGGCTTAAGCATATTATAGTTATTAGATTTGTATTAAATCCAAGAAAAATTATTTCTTTATCGATAGAAGTAGCTGCTTTGATGAATACTTCACTATAGTTTACAGTGCCAAAATAATAAAAGATTAAAAAGATACCGATTGCAAGACCAAAATCTCCAACGCGATTAACTAAAAAAGCTTTTATGGCTGCATTATTAGCAGACTCTTTTTTATACCAAAAACCAATTAGTAAATATGAACACAAGCCAACTCCTTCCCAACCAAAAAATAATTGAAGAAAGTTGTCTGAAACAACAAGCATTAGCATTGAGAAAGTAAAAAGAGACAAATAAGACATGAACCTTGGTTTATTTGGATCGTGGCTCATGTATCCAATTGAGTAGATATGTACTAATGAGGACACAGAAGTAACAACAACCAACATTATAGAACTTAATGGATCAATATTAATAGACCAGTTAACTTTAAAGTTTCCAGAACTTATCCAGTCTAAAATTTTATAATTGTCATATAAATTATGTACAGCGCCATTATAAAAAATAATACAGGAAAATATTGCTGAAATTATTACTAGAGTGGTTGTAATTATTTCTGAATATTTGTCACCTAGAGATTTAGCAAGATAACCTAATATAGAACCAAGAAGTGGAAAAAAAATTAATAGATAAGGCATTTAACCTTTCATCTCGTTAATTTCCTGAACTCGGATAGAGCCTTTGTTTCTGTAATAAGAAACTATTATCGCTAAACCTATTGCAGCTTCTGCGGCTGCAACAGTTAGTATAAAAAAAGTAAATATTTGCCCAGTTATATCATTTGAATAGATAGAAAAAGCAACCAAGTTAATATTTACTGCAAGTAAAATAAGTTCAACCGACATCAATATTACAATTACATTTTTCCTATTTAAAAAAATTCCTACAACACCTAGTAAAAATATCACCCCACCCAAAGCAAGATAGTGACCTAGCTCAATATTAATCATCTAATTTTACTCCTTTGTTAAAGTCTGCCTCAACCACTTTTATTGAAGTCTTTCTTTCCCTTGATATCTGAGTGAAATAACTCTGTGTTTTTACACCTTGTCTTCGTGTATATGTTAAGACAATCGCACCTATCATAGATAAAAGTAAAATAATTCCAGCTACCTGAAATAGATGAATGTACTGTGTGTAAAGAACATTTCCAAGCATATGAGTATTGGTAAGGTTTCCATCAATTACTAGCGCGTCTGTCTTTATAAAATTTGGCTTATATTTCCAGCCACCCACGACCACTAAAACTTCAGCAAGAATAATTATACTTACTATAAGCCCAACAGGTATATGTGTTGATTTTTCTCTATCTCTAAACCATGATTGTTTTTGCTCTGCTACATTCAACATCATAACAACAAACAAAAACAATACTGCTACTGCGCCCACATAAACTATAAGCATAATCATTCCTAGAAATTCGGCACCTATCATAATAAAAAGACATCCGACGGAAATAAAATCTAGAATTAGAAAAAAAACTGCATGAACTGTATTTCTACTCGCAATAACCATTAACGCTGAACCTACGGAAATAATTGAAAAAAAATAGAAAAAAAAAGTGTGAGCTAACATTCTATCTGTAAGGTTTGTCTAGTCTAATGTTTTTTGCTAAGACTTCTTCCCATCTATCACCATTGTCTAATAATTTTTTTTTATTATAATAAAGTTCTTCCCTTGTCTCTGTTGCAAATTCAAAATTTGGACCTTGTACTATTGCGTCTACAGGGCAGGACTCCTGACATAATCCACAATAAATACACTTCAACATATCAATATCATATCTGGTAGTTTTTCTACTTCCGTCATCTCTTTCTGTTGACTCAATAGTTATTGCTTGCGCAGGACAAACCGCCTCGCAAAGTTTGCAAGCTATACAACGCTCTTCTCCACTTGGGTATCTTCTTAAAGCGTGCTCACCTCTGTATCTTGGGCTTAAAGAACCTTTTTCATAGGGATAATTGATTGTTTTTTTTTTCTTAAACATTTCTTTTATTGCCATCCAAAGACCTACGATAAATTCTGCTAAAAAAATTGTTTTTAATAATCTAATAATTATCATTTAAAATAACCTTGTTGGAAGTTTGTCAAAATAAAAAAGAAAACTAGCTGTCATCACAACGTAGAACAAAGAAAAAGGTAAAAATATTTTCCAACCTAATCTCATCAATTGGTCATATCTATACCTAGGAACAATAGCTTTAACTAAAGCAAATAGAAAAAACAAAAACAATATTTTTAAAATCATCCAAATTGGTGCTGGAACAATATTAATTGGGTAAATATCTATTGGCGGCAACCAACCACCTAAAAACAAAACGGAACCTAGTGCGCACATAAGAAGTATGTTTGCATACTCACCTAACCAAAACATTGCATACATCATTCCTGAATATTCAGTTTGGTAGCCTGCGACTAATTCAGCTTCAGCTTCAGGCAAGTCAAACGGAGGTCTATTTGTTTCAGCCAATGCAGAAATAAAAAAAACAACGAACATTGGAAATAAAGGTATTACAAACCATAAATCTTGTTGAGCATTTACGATATCATTTAAATTTAAAGAGCCAACACACAAAAGAACATTAATAATTATTATGCCAATTGAAACTTCGTAGGAAACCATTTGAGCTGCTGAACGTATAGCTCCAAGAAATGGATATTTTGAGTTTGATGCCCAGCCACCCATAATGATTCCATAAACACCTAGAGAAGAAATAGCAAAAATATAGAGTATGCCTACATTAATATCTGCTAAGACAAATTTATCACTAAAAGGAATAACGGCCCAAGCTACTAGAGCTAAAGTCATTGTTATAATTGGTGCTAATATAAATATAACTTTATTAGAGCTTGCTGGAATTATTATTTCCTTAAAAATATACTTCAATGCATCTGCTACGGTTTGTAACAAGCCAAAAGGACCAACGACATTAGGTCCTTTTCTTTTTTGAACGGCTGCCCAAATTCTTCTGTCTAACCATACGATCAAAGCTACCGATACAAGAACTGGGATTAAAACAAATGCTATTTTATAAAGCTCGTTTGAAAAAATGCTTAGATATTCCATTTTAATTATTAGTTCCGTTTTTTTTATTATTATTCATTATATTTCTACAGTCACTCATTGTTTTAGACGCTCTAGCAATAGAGTTACTGTAGTAATAGTCTAAAGACCTAATCTCTATTTTTTCTTTTTTAACTGGAATTGAAATATCGGTATTAATAGCTTTATTTTTTTTTGGTAATAAATCTATTTTTGAAAACATTGGTATCTCTTTAAGAGCAAGTTTTCTAATAGATGAAAAATTATCAAACAAATTTGATTTATATAAACGGTTACTTATAAGGTTAAATATTTTCCAATCTTCCATTGCTTCATTAGCTGGGTATGAAGCTTTTCTACATTCTTGAACTCTTCCTTCTAAGTTTATAAATAATCCATCTTGCTCAGTATAAGTTGGGCTAGGTAAAATTACATCTGCAATTTCAGCACTTCTGTCTCCATGAGATCCTTGATAAATTATAAATTCACTATTTTTTTTTATTTCAAGATTATCTGAGCCAACTAGATATAAGAGTTTGAAATCTTGATTTTTTAATTTGTCAAAAAATATAAAATTGTTTGTATCTTCGATGTTATATAATTTAAGATCTATTGCTCCTACAGTTGAAGCGTTTTGAGTTAAGATGTTCAAGGCATTCCACGTTTCATTTATAAAACTATTTTTTATTAAAAAATTTTTAGTCTCTTCTAATATATATCTTGCATTATTAAGTTCTAATGCTGATTCACCTATAATAAATAGAGGTTTTTTTACACTTTTAAGTTTTTCATTAATAATACTTTTGCCTTCAATGACATCTTTTAAATCACTAATGTCTTCACCAAGTAACGTATAATCGTAAGTTAAGTCACCAGGGTTACCGATAGAAAAAATAGGTATTTTATTTTTTACAAATGATTTTCTTATTCTGGCATTTATCATTGTTGCTTCGTGTCTCGGGTTGCAGCCAATTAATAGAACTAGGTCACATTCTTCTAGACCTTGTATAGAGCTATTAAACAAGTAATTTATCTTGTCTAATGGATTTATATAAAAATTTTTTTCTCTAAAGTCATAGTTAGTACAATTAATTTTTTTTAATAAATTTTTTAATGAAAAAATTGTTTCAATTGAAGTCATATCCCCAATATGAGCTCCTATTTGTTCTGGATTAATGCTGTTAATTTTATTCACAATTAACTCAATTGCTTCGTCCCAGCTTGACTTAACTAGTTTACCATCTTTTTTTATGTAAGGTTTGTCTAGTCTTTGTTTCAACAACCCATCACAAGCATATCTAGTTTTATCTGAAATCCACTCTTCATTTATTTCATTGTTTAACCTTGGTAAAATTCTTTTGACTTCCCACCCGTACGTATCAACTCTTATGTTTGAGCCGACAGCATCCATTACGTCAATACTTTCAGTTTTTTTCAATTCCCAGGGCCTTGCTTCAAAAGCATAAGGTTTTGAGGTAAGTGCGCCAACTGGGCATAAGTCAATAACATTTGCGGATAGTTCAGAGGTCATTGATTGTTCTAAATAAGTAGTAATTTCCATGCTTTCGCCTCTTCCAGTTGCGCCTATCTCTGGCACGCCAGCAACTTCTTCTGCAAATCTTACACACCTCGTACAATGAATGCATCTGGTCATTTGTGTTTTAATTAGTGGGCCCATATACTTATCTTTGACTGCTCTTTTATTTTCAGAAAATCTTGATTTATCAAATCCATAAAATAGTGATTGATCTTGTAAATCACATTCTCCTCCTTGATCACAAACAGGACAATCTAGTGGATGATTAGCTAATAAAAATTCCATTATTCCTTTACGAGCTTTTTTAACAAATTCTGTATTAGTTTTAATTTTCATCCCTTCAGTAGCTGGCATTGCACAAGAAGCAATTGGTTTTGCAGATTTTTCCATTTCAACAAGGCACATTCTACAATTGCCCGCGATAGATAATTTTTCATGGTAACAAAATCTAGGAATTTCAACATCAGCTAGTTCGCAAGCTTGTAATACCGTCATGCCTTTTTCAAACTCAATTTCTTTTTCGTTGATTATTATTTTAGGCATTTTCATTCTCCAAAAGATGTTGATCGACAAGATAAGGAACTTTTCTTTTTCTTCCAAACGTTGGTTCTCCAATACATCTTCTCTCTAATTCTTTTCTAAAATGTCTTAATAACCCTTGAACTGGCCAAGAAGAACCTTCTCCAAATGCACAAATTGTATGACCTTCGATTTGTTTTGTAACGTCTTCTAATAAATTTATATCATTATAAGTTGCCTCACCTTTTCTAGCTCTTTCTAAAATTCTCCACATCCAACCAGAGCCTTCTCTACAAGGAGTACATTGACCACAACTTTCGTGCTTATAAAACCTAGCTATTCGAGCCATACATTTTACAATGTCTTGATCTTTATTTATTACAACAACACCTGCTGTGCCTAAGCCACTTTTATTTGCTATCAAAGAGTCAAAATCCATTGTTATAGTCTCACAAATATTTTTTGGCAGTAGTGGCATTGATGATCCTCCAGGTATGACGGCTTGCAAGTTATCCCATCCACCTACAACACCACCTGCATGTTTTTCGATTAATTCTTTTAAGGGAATGCCCATCTCTTCTTCTATGTTACAAGGTTGATTTACATTGCCAGAAATACAAAAAATTTTAGTACCTGTATTTTTAGGCTTACCTAAAGATGAAAACCATTTTCCGCCTTTTCTTAAAATAGTCGGCACGACAGCTATTGTTTCAACATTGTTAACTATTGTAGGACATCCATATAAACCTACTAATGCTGGAAATGGTGGTTTGAGCCTTGGTTGGCCTTTATTTCCTTCAATGCTTTCTAATAAAGCTGTTTCTTCACCGCAAATATAAGCTCCTGCCCCAAAGTGAATGTGAATATCAAAGTTCCAACCAGTACCACATGCATTTTTTCCTAAAAAATTTTTTTTATAAGCTTGATCAATAGCTTCCTGTAATCTAGTTCCTTCGTTAAAATATTCACCCCTTATGTAAATATAGCAAATATGTGCATTAACAGCGTACCCAGCTATTAGACATCCCTCAATTAATTTTTGTGGTTCAAATCTGATTATATCTCTATCTTTACAAGTTCCAGGCTCTGACTCATCTGCGTTTATTACTAGATAATGAGGTCTTGAACCAACTTCTTTGGGAGCAAATGACCACTTAAGACCTGTTGAAAAGCCAGCACCGCCTCTACCTCTTAACTCTGAAGACTTAACTTCATTTATAATCCATTCTCTGCCTTTAGAAATTATTTCTTTTGTATTGCTCCAATCTTTTCTTTTAACAGCGCTATCTATTTCCCAGCCAAGTTCATTGTACAGATTTTTAAATATTTTATTTTCTTCTTTAAGCATTTTTTCCCTCATTAGTAGTTTGTCTATTTTTTTCTGGTGCTGTATTTGTCCTGTTTCTAAAAGATTTAGGTTTAATTGGTTTGTCATTTAATAAAGAATTAATAATTTCGATAGTATTTTTTTCATCGAGATCTTCATAATAATCATTATTAATTTGCATCATTGGGCCATTAACACATGCACCCAAACATTCTACTTCAAGCCAAGAACATAATTTATTTTTTGAAAGGGTGTTTTCTTCTTTAGATATTTTTTCCTTACAAATATTTACAATTTTATCAGCACCTCTAATAAGACAGGGGCTGGTAGTACAAACCTGTATAAAATATTTTCCAACAGGAGCTAAATTGTACATCGTATAGAATGTAGCAACTTCATAAACTTTTATGTAAGGAATTTCTAAATACTTTCCTATGTATTTCATTGCAGCTAAAGGAATCCAATTCTCATTTTGTCGTTGAGCTAAATATAGCAATGGCATTACCGCACTTTTTTTTCTTTGTTCTGGATATTTTTTCAAAATACTTTTAGCTATTTCTAAATTAGCTTCTGAAAACTCAAAAGATTCTGGTTGTTGGTCATGTATTTTTTTTAAACTCATCTATCTACTTCTCCAAATACAATATCTAAAGAGCCAAGCACAGCAGGAACATCTGCTAACATATGACCTCGAATTAAATAGTCCATTGCTTGAAGATGGGAGAATCCAGGTGCTCTTATTTTACAACGGTATGGCTTGTTACTCCCGTCAGATATTAAATATACACCGAATTCACCCTTTGGAGCTTCTACAGCAGCATAAACATCTCCTGCAGGAACCCTAAAACCTTCTGTGAATAATTTGAAGTGATGTATTAAAGCTTCCATCGAATCTTTCAAGTCTTGTCTTCTGGGTGGAGAAATCTTTCCATCGGAAGATTTAATAGCTCCCTTTGGCATTTGATCGATGCATTGTAAAATAATTTTTACACTTTCTCTCATTTCTTCAATTCTACATAAATATCTATCAAAACAATCTCCATTTTTTCCAATAGGTATTTTAAAATTTAGTTTTTCGTAACACTCGTATGGTTGAGATTTTCTAAGGTCCCAAGCAACACCAGAACCTCTTAACATTACCCCTGAAAAACTATGATCTAAAGCTTCTTGTCTACTTACAACTCCAATTTCTACATTTCTTTGTTTAAAAATTCTATTGTCTGTCAACAAACCTTCTAAGTCGTCTATTATTTTAGGAAAAGTTTTACAAAATTTTTCAATATCATCTATTAACTTTTGTGGAAGATCTTGGTGTACTCCACCGGTTCTAAAATAATTGGCATGCAATCTAGATCCTGAAGCTCTTTCGTAGAAAGTCATCAGAGTTTCTCGTTCTTCAAAGCCCCAAAGCGAGGGGGTTAAAGCGCCAACGTCTAATGCTTGAGTGGTAACATTAAGTATATGACTTAAAATTCTGCCAATCTCACAAAAAATAACCCTGATATATTGAGCCCTTTCAGGAACTGAAATATTTAGAAGTTTTTCAGTTGCTAAAGTAAAAGCATGCTCTTGATTCATTGGCGCAACGTAATCAAGTCGATCAAAATAAGGTAAAGCTTGCATATAGGTCTTATGTTCAATTAACTTTTCAGTTCCTCGATGAAGTAAACCGATATGTGGATCTGCTTTTTCTACTACTTCGCCGTCTAACTCTAGAATAAGCCTTAGCACACCATGCGCAGCTGGATGCTGTGGACCAAAATTTAAAGTTAAGGATTTATTTTTTTTTGTCATCGATATTTTTTTCATTTAGTTTTTTAATATATTTAGTTCCCTCCCAAGGACTTTCAAAATCAAAATCCCGATAGTTTTGTTCTAATTTTACAGGCTCATAGACAACTTTTTTTTCTTTTTCGCTGTATCTAACTTCAGTAAAACCAGTTAATGGAAAATCTTTTCTTAATGGATGGCCTTCAAAATTATAATCGGTTAAAATTCTTCTCAGGTCAGGATGATCAGCAAAGTCTATACCATACATATCGAATACCTCTCTTTCCATCCAGTTTGCAGATGGATAAACTTTAGTTATTGTCGGTATTTTTTTATCTATTTCAAAATTAATTGATATCTTTATTCTATTGTTCATCTCATGTGAAAGAAGTAGATAAATTAACTTAAACCTTTTTTCTTCTTCTGGGTAATCAACGGCTGCTATATCTATTAACTGTCTAAATTTAAGTTTATCATGTGATTTTAAAAAAAGTATTACTTGAATTAAGTCATCACTAGTAGTTTCAATCAAAAGCTCGTTAAAATTAATTAATGTTTTTTTTATTTTACTAGTTAGTTCAGAATTTATTACTTGTTCAGCTTCTTTCAATTTTAGGTTCATAAAGTTTTATCTATTTGTTGAACCTTCTCTTCTTATTTTTTTTTGTAGCTGTAAAATTCCATATAGTAATGCCTCGGCTGAAGGTGGGCATCCAGGAACATAAATATCTACTGGTACAATTTTATCACAACCTCTTACAACAGAATAAGAATAATGATAATAACCTCCACCATTGGCACAGCTACCCATTGAGATAACATACCGTGGCTCAGGCATTTGATCATAAACTTTTCTCAGAGCTGGTGCCATTTTATTAGTTAAAGTTCCAGCTACTATCATAACATCAGACTGTCTTGGTGAGGCTCTGGGAGCAGCTCCAAACCTTTCCAGATCATATCTTGGCATTGATGTTTGCATCATCTCTACGGCACAACATGCTAAACCAAATGTCATCCAATGTAGAGAACCTGTTCTTGCCCAATTAATTAAATTATCAGTTGAGGTTGTTATAAAACCTTTCTCACTAAATTCTTTTGCAAGCTTTTTAAATTCTTCTGGAATTTTTTTTTCTTTTTCAGAAAAAGATTCTAATTTTATTCCCATTCTAAAGCACCTTTTTTCCATTCATAAATAAATCCTATTGTTAAAACAGATAAGAAAATCATCATAGACCAAAATCCAAGAGCACCTATGTTTCCTAAAGATATCGCCCAAGGAAATAAAAAAGCAATTTCTAAATCAAAAATAATAAATAAAATTGCTACTAAATAAAAGCGAACATCAAATTCCATTCTTGAGTCATCAAAAGCTTCGAACCCACATTCATATGCTGATAACTTTTCCGGATCTGGGTTGTTGGGAGCAGCTAAAAAATTTATAAATATAAATCCAATACTTAAAGCCAGCGCTATAAATAAAAATAAGATTATTGAAAAATAGCTTGATAAGAAATTATAAATCATGATTACCCGTCAACATTTTTATCTTATATGATAAATTTTACCTAGTTTAACATCTGTTAACTTTGCCACATTGTGTTGAAAAATACTTCAGATTCAAAGAAAAATGGCGGGAGTGACCGGGCTCGAACCGGCGACCTCCTGCGTGACAGGCAGGCGCGCTAACCAACTGAGCTACACCCCCATTTTTATTTGGTGGGCGGTAAAGGACTCGAACCTATGACCCTCTCGGTGTAAACGAGATGCTCTACCAACTGAGCTAACCGCCCTAAATAAATAGAACC
>Ga0115004_10002624_pt1 | contig 14781 bp, 10 predicted proteins | sample ArcticOcean_MG_C_10_FD_88737 | JGI IMG/M metagenome (GOLD analysis project Ga0115004, IMG submission 88737) | Marine microbial communities from western Arctic Ocean - ArcticOcean_MG_CB11_90 | ecosystem: Environmental > Aquatic > Marine > Oceanic | place: Arctic Ocean: Canada Basin | collected...
CAACTTGGCGTAGGGGCTGTCCAATGGCGTTTTTGAAGGAAGCATGCCGTTGTGGCGGACAACTTCGACAGTGGGTGCGTGGCGAGCAACGTGCGCCTCGATGCGGTCAAAAACATGGTCAGGGGTCAAAGGTTCAACCAGACGCACGTCGCACTTCGCGATTGCCGCATTCGGAAGCACAGTTTTACTGCCGGGCCCATCATAGCCGCCGGTAAAACCATTGATGGTCAAAGTCGGATGAAACATCAAACGGTCCCAATAAGGACGGTCCTTTGGGCCATCAAGTTCAGTTAGGTTCAGGTCCGCCTTAACCGCCTCTTCGTCATTTGGGAGGCGCGCAATGGCCTCTCGTTCAAGGTTGGTGGCAGGTATGATGGTCTCTGTTAGTCCCTCAATAGTGATATATCCTTCGGGGTCCTTCATCGTCGCCAACAATTGTACCAATGTCCAGATGGGGTTGGGCACAACACCTCCAAAATTTCCAGAATGGACATCGCGAGAGGCTCCTTTGGCGACTAAGTCAAATGATACTACACCGCGCACGCCAAATGTGATCACTGGCGCGCCACTTTCGTGCAAGGGCCCATCAGATGTGACTACAAGGTCGGCCTGCAGACGGTCGGCGTTCTGCCGTACAAAGTTAGCAATTTGCGGTGAACCGATCTCTTCTTCACCTTCGAGCAAGAAAATAATATTGCAAGGCAGGCAACCATTCACTTTCAGGTGGGTCTCAATTGCCAAAAGCTGAGCGAAATGCTGGCCTTTGTTGTCGCCAATTCCGCGCGCCCAGATACGCCCGTCGCGTATCTCTGGTTCAAACGGGGGGCTGAACCAGGCCTCCAACGGATCGGCGGGTTGCACGTCGTAATGCCCATAAAGCAATATAGTCGGTTTTGACGGGTCAACTTTGAATGTCCCCAAAACAAATGGATGACCGGGGGACTCGACAAGCTCCGCATCGAAGCCCAATCCACTAAGATGGTCCACCAAAATTCCTGCAACCTCACGTATCCCAATGTCATGGGCTGAGATTGAGGGGTGGCGTACATAGTCCATTACACGGGCGACAAAGTTGTCAGTTTCTGCGTCGATATGGGCAAATAGAGCATCGGTCATGCGACGTCCTTCGTCAGAATGAGCGCACCAGAGCTATGAACACATGCGGTCCAGCCCGGAGCAATCAGGGTGGTTGTATCAAGCTGTGTCAGAATTGCGGGGCCCGTAAGTGTTGCACCTCTACCCAGTTTGCCCCGGTCATAGATCGGTGTTTCCGCAACGCTGCCAACCCAATGAACCTTCTGTGTTTGCAGCGGTGCTGGCAAAGGCGCAGGTTCCAGCGCAGGTGGGGCAACAGGAGCGGTGCGGCCCGCCGCCTCAACCCGGATTGTGACCAATTCGATGGGTGCCTCCAGCACAAAACCATAGAGTGCATCATGTGCCTGCCGAAACCGCGTTTCTGTCATTTCGGGTGTCCCCCCCCAATTGACTGCAATCTCGCCACCCTGCCCGTGAAACCGCAGTAGTGCACGGGCCTGAAGGTCACGTTGATGATCCACCACATCTTCTGCTTCAAGCCAAGTGAGGGCCCTGGCCATCAAGTCAGAGACAATGGCATCACCTCCGGTCTGATCGACAGGACCCGGCATTGGCAGCGCGCGGGTAAATTCCGCTTTCATATCCGCGGCCAAAAGACCAGCCGCACAAAGAAGTCCGGGCGCAGGTGGGATCATGACTTGCGAAACACCCATAAGATCGGCAAGCGAACACCCATGAAGTGGGCCTGCCCCACCAAACGGCACAAGTGTGAAGTTGCGTGGATCGTGGCCACGCTCTACTGATACCGTCCGTACGGCCCCAACCATGTTGTTGTTCATGATCGCAAGTATGCCTTGTGCGGCTTCCTCCGCCGTCAACCCTAGAGGGCGTGCGACATTGTCTAGGACCACCTTTTGTGACGCTTCCACATCAAGTGACATAGACCCGCCCAAAAGCGCGTGCGGCAAGTTGCCCAGAACAACATGGGCATCCGTCACAGTGGCCTGGATTCCACCCTTGCCATATGCGGCAGGCCCAGGATGAGCGCCTGCGGAGTGCGGCCCGACGGCCAATGTATCATTCGAAACAGCGGCAATTGACCCACCGCCCGCACCAATTGTTACCATATCGACCATGGGCAAGGATAGCGGCCATTCCCCTACTTTGCCCTGCTGGGTCAACTCAACCTTTCCGTCTCGGATCAGACAAATGTCCGCAGACGTGCCGCCAATATCCACGGTAATGATATCGCGAATACCACTGGCTGTTGCCGCGTCCACGGCTCCTACAACACCGGCGGCTGGGCCAGACAACGCGGTTAATGCGGGTGCCGTCCGGATCGCTTGCGTTCCGGCAACGCCACCATTTGATTGCATTAATAACAAAGGTGACGCAGCGCTGGCTTCAGTAAGGCGGTTCTCCAGTCGCGAAATGTAAGTGGATACACCGGGCATCACATACGCATTCAGTACCGTTGCAAGCGATCGTTCAAATTCACGGACAACCGGAAGAACATCCGTAGAGCAGGTAATTGCGATGTCTGGAAGCTCAGCGTGCAAAAGCTCAACCACCCGGACTTCATGCGCCGAATTTGCGTAGGCATGCAGCAGACACACAGCAATGGCCTCCACATTCTGCCGTTTCAGCGCTTTGGCAACTCGGATAACGCTCTCTTCATCAAGCTCCTGCATAACTTTGCCGCCGGTGCCTATACGTTCAGTCACTTCAAGTATGCGTTCAGCGGGGACAGGCCGCGCGGGCTTCACCCAAGTGAACAGGTTGGCGTGACGCGGGATATCCTGGCGCCCGATTTCAAGCACATGGCGAAAGCCCTGTGTTGTAACCAGCGCAGTACGTGCGCCTTTACCCTCAAGGATCATATTGGTGGCCACGGTCGTACCATGCAGCACCCTGGAGAGTTCTGCGGCAGTGATGCCTGCATCTTCCAGCACCATATTCACCCCGGTCATGAACGCCTGAGACGGATCAGCGGGTATCGAAGGTGTTTTTGCACGCCAAACCGTACCGCTGCTGCGATCCAGTAAAGAAATATCAGTGAATGTGCCGCCGATATCGACGGCCACAGCATAAGATGGATCGAAAGATATATTAGACGAGGACATCGACATACTCCTGACGGAAAAAACGGCCCACTGCGGGGCGGTTAGCACGTAACGCAAGTGTGGCGGCGGCGTCAAACGCCTCACCATCTGTGGCGACGCCGTAATCATCCCGGGCCGCTTGGGCGGTCACGAATCCGCCCAGAACGTCCGACATCACTTCACCAGCAGGCCGGTCGTAAGGATGTCCGTAGCCTCCCCCCCCCCCGGTCTCTATGCGAAATATATCACCTTGTTTCAGCATGTTGCCGTCTGACAGCGGGTCTAGTTGCACTTCATTCGGTGTGCCCGGGTTCACAACGGCGATACCGTGTCGGCCTGATCTTCCACCATGAATGCCCCACGGCGGATTCTTGACGCTGTCGATGCGGATAGCAACCATGGTTTCTTCGGCGAGGATTTCGTATTCGCGGATAATGCCACAGCCGCCGCGAAACCGCCCCGCACCACCCGAGTTAGGTACAATACCATAAGCGCGCATCGTGATCGGATAACCCGCCTCCAGAAATTCTACCGGGTAGTTTTCCTGGGCAACAAAGTAGACCGCATCAATGCCGTCAGCAGTCGCGCGTGCTCCGTATCCCACGCCGATGCCATCAGCCAGCAAATAAGGTTCCAGCGTTCCATCTTTGGTCCGGTATTTCCCGCGCATGATGTTAACTACATAAGCAGAGTTCGCGGCGGGGGCCTCTCCACCACCAGTGTTGAGCAACCCGCAAATGGCAGAAATCATCCGCATTGCCGTCAGCCCTCGCAATCCGAGAGGTGCAGGGTATTCGGGCTGCAGGAAAGAACCTTTCCGAAACAACACTTCATCCAGCGCATTCGGGCCTCCGGCATTGCAGACCTGACTGGGGTCCCCGCCTAGGTAAAACAGTCCGAGCGCCATCCCTGGCACGCCTTTGTTCATCAGATAATTGATCGGACCGGGGGCCTGATCGTCACTGTCGCGCGCATCAAAGGTAAAGTGATCTTCGCCGTTTTCGTCCTTAGCACGAGTCAGCGAAAACCGAAGGTGAAAAGGTCCGTTACCATGACCATCCGTGTCAATGGCGTCGGTGAAGCTGTGCGTGCCGTAGGCAAAAGTCTCAGCGAGCTTGTCGCGCACCAGCTTTCTTGTGCGTCTGAGCAGCTGCGCTAGTGCATCTTCCATTACAGCGGGGCCAAATCGGTTAAGAATTTCACCCACCCGGCGCACGCCCAAATCAACGCTCGCCATCAGGGCGCGCATGTCACCAACGCTTTGGTCTGGATAGCGAGAGTTGCGATGAAAGATGTCCAGCACAGCCTGATTGACACGGCCAGCCTCGATCATCTTAGTCACCGGGATCATGATCCCTTCCTGAAAGATGTCAGTCGCATCCGGGCTGATTGATCCGGGGCGTAGGCCGCCGATGTCAGCAAAATGTGCCCAGCTCATCACAAACGTACAGACGCGCCCTTCACGGAATACTGGTGCCAGCAGAACCTGATCATTTGAATGCGAGATCGCGCCATAAGAACCGTAGCAATCGTTGTACCAATAAACGTCACCTTCTTGCATAGTCTCAACTGGAAATTTCTCCAGCACTGGGCGGGTCATATCGCCAAAGATCGGCACCATGGATCCAACGGCCATCGTTCCGCTGCCGTCAAAAAGGGCGGTATAAAAATCCTTCTTTTCGCGGATAAAAGCAGAGATCGCAGTGCGTTCGATCAGGGCCTCCATCTCTGCTTGGGTCGCTGCAATCGCCCCCCGTATGATCTCTAATGAGACAGGGTCACATAGCGATTGTTCAGTCAGGCGTGTAGATTGGTTCATTGGATCAATTCCGATCTTCAAGATTGAGTGAAAGGACGGTCTGCCCCAGCGCGCCACTTTCAACTCGAGCATGCGCCAAGGCAATATCATCCAGCGGAAAGCAGGCCCCGATCTGAGGCGTAAGCTGGCCTGACTGGACAAGGCGCGTGATAGCTGTTTCCGCTTCTGCCCGCTCAGACGAGGTCAAACGGAAGCCCTGCACAAAACGAATGCGTGCGCCAAGGTCAGCTAGCGCATAATAGGGCAACGTAGGCGCCGGGTTCGAACTGCAAGAGTAGCTTGCGATCATGCCATGTGGCGCAAGGTAGGCGATGTCTGTGGAGAGGTTTGCCGCCAGGTCAACCTCAATTATGCGGTCCACACCAGCGCTGCTGGTGGCCTCCGCAATACCAACCGAAATGTCTTGATTGTGGCGATTGAAGGTTCTGACGTCTCCCAATGCGGCAACAGCCTTCGCACCTTCTGCGCCGCTGACAGTTGCAAACACTTCTGCACCATGGGCAATGGCCACCTGCACACACATCTGCCCAACGGCACCTGCGGCACCTTGGATCAACACGCACTTGCCACTAACAGGCCCGTCCCCCAGCACAGCAAGCCATGCAGTAAGGCCCGGCACGCCAAGACAGGCACCTTGAAAGAAATCAAGCGATTCTGGCAGCTCTACGGCCTGATCAGAAGGAAGCGAGATATAACCCGCGGCCGTCCCGAAGGCACGCCCTGCCTCACCGTACCCGCCTTGCGCATTCCACATCCAGACACGGGCACCGACGCGCGCGGGCGCGACCCCCTCACCAACCCCCACAATGACACCAGCGCCATCAGAATGCGGGATTACCAACGGATGGGACATGGTGGCCCCATTCCACCCCATACGCCGTTTTACGTCCGCAGGATTTATGCCTGACGCATGCACCTGTACTAGCACCTCGCCAAACTCAGGCATCGGTATCGGCTGCTCGCCAAGCTCAAGCACCTCAGCTGCAAGGCCGGTGCATTCATAGAAAGCCGCGCGCATCATCTCTCAGCCAAATGACAGGCCACCAGCCGCGATCCGATAGGACGTGGCAAAGGGACTTCGGCAGCGCAGCGGTCGGCAGCTTGCGGACACCGGTCGCGGAAAACACAACCCGACGGAGGATTGCGCGGGTCGGGTGCACCTGCGCCGATGGGGAGTGGATCATGGCTTTGATCGGTACGCGGTGTCGGTACAGCCGCGACAAGCGCTTGGGAGTAGGGATGCAGCGGTTCGTGAACAATATCCTCGGTTGGACCGTCTTCCATGATCCGGCCCAGATACATGACTATGGTCCGTTCACAGACATAGCGCACCAGCGCCAGATCATGACTGATATAAATCGCTGTAAGGCCCAACCGATCGCGGACATCACGAAAGACGTTCAAAACGCCAGCCCGCACAGATACATCCAGCATCGAGACAGGTTCATCCGCCACCACGAAATCTGGCTCTAAGATCAGCGCCCGCGCCATCACCACGCGCTGCAACTGTCCGCCCGACAACTGGTGCGGAAAACGCTCTAAGTACTGTTTAGGATCGCCCAAACCGACAAGCTCCAACGACGCAATCACACGCTCGTTCCACTCGCTGCGCACGATACGTGCGTTCGACAGAGGTTCTTCCAGCGTTTTGCGGATTGAATAACGTGGGTTCACAGCATCAAAGGGGTTTTGGAATATCATCTGTGACCGCGCGCGAAAGCGGCGTAAATTTTCGCCCTTTAGTTGTCCGATCTCATCTCCGTCGAAACGCGCGGACCCACTGGTGACCTTTTCGAGCTTGACCAGAATGCGGCCCAATGACGTTTTGCCACAACCGGATTCGCCCAACAGTCCCACACTTTCGCCACGGTTGAGCGAGAACGTCACCCCATCGACCGCTTTCACCGTAGAGGGCAAACCCATCATAGCCGACATGGCATTACCGACTTTGTAGTGCAGCTCCGCATTTTCCAACTTGATCATCGGAGTGATCATGCCCCTGCCTCCCATGTGCCGGGTTGTTTTGCCTGCTCGCGCAGAACCTCGGCTTCGTCTGATCGGTGGCAGGCCACGACATGCCCTGCGGTTTTTTTTACAAGCGGGGGGTCTTCCGCGCGGCACAAGTCTGTCACAAAAGGACAGCGTGCCGCAAACCGACATCCAGACGGCGGATTGACCAGATCAGGGGGACTGCCAGCGATGGGTGTCAATATCCCGCTGCCTGCAGATTTTAGATCTGGAAATGCGTTTTTGAGACCCATAGTATAAGGATGCAACGGCGCAGCCAGCAAGGTTGCGGTATCGCAATCCTCAACCACTTTACCGGCATACATCACCACCGTGCGGTCGCAAGTATACGCCACAACAGAGATGTCATGAGTTACGATAATGACCGACAAACCCAGCTGCTGTTGCAAATACTGCAATTGATCAAGAATTTGACGTTGGATAATCACATCAAGTGCTGTGACAGGCTCATCTGCGACAACCAGCTTTGGATTAAGTGCCAACGCCAAAGCAATTGCTACGCGTTGTCGCATGCCACCTGAGAACTGATGCGGGAAATCACGCAACCGGCCCGCGTCGATGCCAACCATTTCGAAAAGTTCAATCGCGCGCTTCTTTGCGTCTCGCTTAGTTAGGCCACCACGACCTCGGAGGACCTCCAAAAGTTGGTATTCCACCCGGTACACCGGATCAAGAGAGTTCATCGCCGATTGTGGGATAAACGAAATATCACGCCACCGAAGGGCATTCATTTTGGGCTCGGACAGTGCCACTAGGTCTTGACCGTCGAAATGCATCTCACCGCCAGCAATACGTGCGTTGTCAGAAATGATACGAGTGAGCGCGCGAGCCATTGTTGTCTTACCACAGCCGCTTTCACCAACCAGCCCCACGATGGCCCCTTTTGGGACATCAAACGTTGCATGGCTGACGGCGAACACGTCCAGTGCGCCAACCTCGTAAGCGATGGACAGATCACGGATGGAAAGAAGGGGTTCGGTCATATCAACGGCCCAGCTTCGGGAAGAGCAGGTCCTCATACCCGCGGGAAATAAAGAAACCCGCGCTCACCACCAGAATGATCGCGAGACCGGGAGGAATGAACCAATGGTAGGCCTGCCGCGCTAGCGCTTGGCTTGCGAAGGCGTCCTGCAACATAAAACCCCAACTGATCGCGTCAGGGTCCCCAAAGCCCAAAAAACTGATCGACGCTTCAGTCAGGATCGCCCAGCCAATGGCAATGGAACCATAGAGGAATGAGAGCGGTAGGATATTCGGGGTAATGTGGCGCAAGATAATCTTGAGATCGGATGAGCCTGAGACACGAGCCGCCTCGACGTAACCGCGAGAACGCAGGGACAGCACCTGACTCCGAATAACACGGCCCGTGTCACGCCATAGCACCAGCGCCATCGCAATCACCGTGTTCCAGATTGAAGGTTCAAAAAAGGCCGAAATCACAATCACAAAAGGCAGAAAGGGAATACCAAAAGCTATATCAGCAAGGCGCATCAAAACGGCGTCCACCCATCCGCCAAAATACCCGGCCAGCAACCCAACAACGGAACCGATGAAGGCAACCATGAACGCTGCGGTCAGCCCCACCAGCAGGGCCGACCGAGCACCCCAGACGATTTGAGAAAAGATGTCACGGCCCAATGACGTGGTGCCAAGGATGTGCCCTCGCTCGCCTGGAAACAGGTCAGAGGCAAGATCATAGTCGGACGTGTATAAGATTTCAATCGGGTCGTAGGGCGCGATCAAAGGTGCGAATACTGCCATCACGAAAAAGAACCCGTAGATAATCAACCCGGCCAACGTGAACGGATCACCTACTGGCAACTGCATGGAATTAAAAAAACGTGCAATGCCGGAGCGTGGAACTACAGCTGGAGTTTCAGGCATAGGAAATCCTCGGGTCCAGCAGCGTGTAAAGAAGATCCGCAACCAGATTCATGATGATGACAACGACAGCGATCATAAGAAACGCGCCTTGCGCGAGTGGGTAGTCTGCTGCTGACACAGCCGAGACAAGTTCCCGTCCAAGACCGGGCCAAGAAAACACTGTCTCTACTACGACATTGCCTTGCAATTGATACCCCACCGATATGGCGAAAGAGGTCATCACCGGTAGCATCGCGTTGCGCGCACCATGGCGGATTACAACGGCGTAAGGCGACAGCCCCTTTATTCTGGCCATTGTGACAAAATCCTCGTTCATCACATCCAACATGTTTGATCGCATCAGGAGCAACGGCAGACCCTGTGAATAGATCGCTAGCGTTAGCATTGGCAACGCCAAATGCGACAGAAAATTGGCTGAAGTATACAGCTGCCATAGGCTTTCGTAGTGGGTGCCGGCAGACCTTGTTCCGCCCGCCGGAAACCAGCCTAAAGAAAATGAAAAGATAGCCAACAAGACCATACCAAGCCAAAACTCAGGCATCGCGCGTGTTGCAAGTACCACCGGCAAGGCCGCCGCCTCCGTCCTTGATCCGCGCTTCCATGCCAGGAACGCACCGGCGAATATGCCAAAGGCATAGGCCACAATAAGTGAAGAGAACGTTAGAATTAGAGTATTAGGAAGTAATAGCCAAATTCGGTCAGCAACAGGTGTTCGATAACGAAATGAATATCCTAACTCGCCCTGCAAGAGATTGATAAGGTAAGTAAAATACTGCTGCAAAAGCGACTTATCGAGCCCAAATTGGCGGATCAGTGCCTCTTGCTGCTCGGCAGTAAACGTCGGGTCGATGTAGGCTGCTAGTGGATTGCCCGGCATCAAACGGAACATTAGGAACAAGATAGTTACCACTGCCCAGAGGACCAGCACCAGCTGCAATGTTCGGATCAGAATCGGCTTGAGAGTGCTCATTACAAGTCCCATTACGCCAGTTGATTGGCGTAGGTTTAAATCTGCGGAAAGGGCGAGACTTGCGTGGCGGGGATATCCCCGCCACGCAATCGTTTTACTTAGTCACCAAGGGTTTCAGTCACGCCATCAGGATAGGTCAGCTTGTCGCCAACACCGCCGTACCCGGCTTCCCTGAGAATAGACATCGCGACGTCTGCGCCCACCTCAAAGTCATCAACGACTTCCGACGCATGCCAGAATTCAAGTGCGGGAGAGACAACTGAGTTCGAGGCCACTGCAAACTTTTTGAATGCAGCGTTGACAATCAAACGCCTGTCTACAGACGCCGACAATGCACGGCGGAAGGCCGCATCATTGAACGGGGGCCGACGCAAGTTGAACGCCACATAGCGAAAGCCGATATCCACGGTGGATACAACCTCAAGATCACCATCCACTTCTGCAGCATCCAGAAGTACTTGCGGATCGCCCTGGAAATCGGTGAGGAAATTTAGCTCGCCAGAGCGTAACATCCCAAGAGCAGCTTCTGCATTTGGCACCTGACGTAAAATGAAACGCTCTGCTTTTGGAGCATTGAAGTGCCCCGTGTTAGCTTCAAGTACGATTTCCTCATTTGGCAACCAGCGCACAAACTTGTATGCACCTGACCCTATGGGCATATCTTCTTGATAGCTTTCCGCATTTTCGTCTTTGGTCGACAGATCAGCTAGGATCGGCTCCCAAACGTGCTTGGGGATCAGATTGATCTTAGCAAGGGTAGACGTCATGAAGGATGCAGACGGCGTTGTCAGAGAAAATACAATTGTATTGTCACTTTCAATCGTAACATCTGAAATGTTTTTACCAAAGGGCGCATACATCGGCGCTTCACCACCAGTGGTTGCCTGATAAGAGAAGGCTACATCCTCGGCAGTAACAGGTTTACCGTCATGCCATTCCATTCCGCTGCGCAGTTTTACAGCAATGGTCGTTTCATCACGCCACTCGTGGTTCTCAGCAGCCCATGGCTGTGGTAGGCCATCAGCTCCAACGCGGTAAAGGCGGTCAAATAGCAGCTCAGTTAACCAATTGTCTGTTACACCTGAAATATAGAGCGGGTTGACTGCGATCACATTATCGGAGCTGTTGACGATGATGTCTTTCTGATCGCCAGTTGGTGTCAGAGCAAGCCATGTCCAATAGCTCCGGATACCGATACCGGATTGATCAACAACTGTGCTCTCATCAAACACATTCTTGTCAAATGCGAATGCTTGCTGCGGATGAACCAGCATCATGTTCGGTTGATCAGCAGCAAGTATTTCCTGCGCTCTGATAACCAAGGCGCGACGCTTGTCAGGATCAACTGTGATACGCTGCTCTTCAACAACCTTATCATATTCGGGGTTCTGATATCCGATGAAATTGTAGCCCTTCTCCGCTGTCGATGAGTGGAAAAGGTTATAAAGAATCTCATCTGGATCGGACCGTTCAGGACGACCAGTCATTTGCCACGCAGTGATATCCCATGTGTCGCGATTGTACCAAACGGCATCGGCCATCTGTGACCAAGGCATGACATCAACCTTCACGTCGAGGCCAAGTTTGCGCCACTCTTGTGCGATCAATTGGACCGCTTGGAACTCAGCAGGCTGCGCGGCCTGAGGGCGCGATAACATATGTACAGTCCGTATTGGGTCTTGCGCTGCGACAGATGTCGCCCAAAGCGATGCGCCAAGCGCTACTCCAGTGGCGATATTGAGAAAATTTTTCACTGGTACTCTCCTATTAATTGGCCCGACGCAGTGACACGTTGAGACATTTTGGTTACGATACAGACCGACTAACGGCCCCACGAACGAAACATGCCGTCCGGTAGTTGATGTCAGCGGCTAAAAATTCTCATCACGAAACGCTAACAGGATGCATAATATGTTTTACTAGGTAAAACATATTCACTATGCTTTGTTCAGTAAAACATAAAACTTGCGAAAAGCAATAACAATTGGAGCACAAAGTGAACCCAGAGATCGAACCTGAAATAAGTGAACGCAAATCCTACAGGATTGATGCAGTTGCGCGGGCTTTGCTCGTTTTGGAGGCGTTGGGCGAATATCCCGGCATCGGCGCCACGGCGCTGGCAGAGAAGTTGGGGTTGACCAAATCCATCGTATTTCGCTTGCTGCAAACCCTAGAAGAGGCAGGCTATGTACAGCGTGACGAAGAGCGGGCGATCTATGCGCTAGGCTACCGTGTCGCCCTTCTGGGGGACCGAGTTGGACGTGACGGCGCGCTGTTACAAGTAGCACGCCCGATCATGGATGCGCTGCGCGATCACACCGGGGAAAACGTCAATCTTATTATCCGCCAAGGAACAACTTCGGTCGCGATCGCCACGCGAGAAGGGCTGCACTCCATACGTTTGTTTGCACAAACAGGCCTTCGGGGACCATTGCACGCAGGTGGGGCGTCAATGCTGCTGCTTGCCTATTCTGAACCCAGTATCCGTGACCAGGTCCTTGGCGGAACACTTGAGAAATTCAGTCCGCATACGATCACCGATGCAGAGCGCCTTTGCGAAGCGCTTCTGCTAATCCGTTCCAACGGCTACAATGTGGCGCTAAACGACCTAGACGACGGCGCATTTTCTATAGCGGCGCCCATTTGGAACGCCAGTGGAGAGATCATCGCAGGGTTGTCGCTTGCGGGCGCTTCCGTACGGTTAGATGAGGTGCGCCGCGCAACCTATATCCAAAAAGTTGTCGCCGCAGCAGCGGAGATTTCCAATTGCCTCACGCTGAGTTAAACTCCAGAACTGCAAAACTATTTAGCTACTTCCCGCGCCGACCATCCGCGCCAAGCTGGATTAATGTTCTATTGCGGCGAATCAATTCGGCATGTTAGTGTGTTATTGAACGCAACAACGGTTTACTCACTGAAACATATGGAGCATCTCATGAACGCTGCTGAAACAACATTACTCGACCAAGTTTCGATCGATGAGCCTTGGGCACTTGTCGAAAGCTTCGCCACCTTCAAGCGTGAGCATCCAACAGATGTGAACCGTGGCATGGATGAATTGGCTGAGCGGCTCCGCGCCCACGGTGTGGATGTGAACATACACGAGCCAGAGCTGTACCTCAGCCTTCCGGGTGGCGCGCGGGTGGAGGCTAAAGGGACAACGTTCCACGCAAAACCACCCTCCTATAGCGCAGACGCCCGGAACGGCATGTCTGGGTCACTAGTCTATATTCCCGGCACCACCAACATGGATGAAGAAGACGCGTTTGAAAGCCAACTTGAAGCCAGTCCAGACCTCGACAAAAAAGTTCGTGGCAAGATCGTACTGACCGAAGGATTTGCCAGCCCGGCGATCATCTCTTTGATGGAAAGCTGCGGCGCTGTGGGCGTTATCGCCATTAACCCTGGCGTTGATATCCACTGGGGTACCTGCACGACCATATGGGGTATCCCCGGCAGCAGCGACCTGAGCCGCAAACCAGGCATCCCAGCGGCTGCCGTGAACATGAAAAGCGGCAAGGCATTGATAGAGATCGCAAAAAATAGTGGGAATGTGACGATTTTCACTGAGATGGAAGAAGGTTGGTTCAAGTCCAAACTTCCTGAAATCGTGATCACCGGCACCGAAGAGCCAGAGAAATATGTGCTCCTGCACGGGCATTTGGACAGCTGGGATGTCGGGGTTGGCGACAATGCAACGGGTGACGCTACAATGCTCGAAATTGCACGCGTCCTCTGGGGGAACAAAGACAAACTCCGCCGCACCGTCAAGATCTGCTGGTGGCCAGGGCACTCCACGGGCCGCTATGCTGGGTCTACGTGGTACTCGGACAATTTCGCGCTCGATTTGGATGCCAACTGCGTCGCGCAGGTCAATTGCGATAGCCCCGGTTGCCGTTGGGCCACGGAATTCATTAATGTTTCAGTGATGTCAGAGGCCCACGATTTTCTAGCGCAGGTCATCCATGATGTTGCGGGCAAAGAGCTACATTCGGAGCGGCCCCACCGCGCAGGTGACTATTCGTTCAACAATATTGGCCTGTCGAGCTATCTGATGTTGTCCTCGGCCATGACCGATGCGCACAGAGAAGAGCTTGGCTATTATGCGGTTGGTGGTTGTGGCATGAACATCGCGTGGCACACAGAAAACGACATACTTGAGATTGCGGACAGGGACATTCTGCTGCGCGATATCAAAGTATATCTACTCGCAGTTTTCCGTCATGCAAATGCGGGGATTTTGCCGATGGATTGGCGCGCAACAGCGAAGGAATTTCAGGCCACCATTGACGGGTACCAGGCCGACGCCGGTGCTGCGTTTGACCTTTCTTCCTGCCGAAGTGCTGCCGATGAGCTCCTCGCTGCGTTGGAAATATTTTATACCGACGCCGCAAATGGCACGGTAACAGAAAAAGCTGCAAACATGGTAATACAGCACCTCTCACGCATTCTTGTACCACTCAACTTTAATCGATCAGACCGATTTCGACATGATCCCGCCCTCACAATTCCTCCACTGCCCGCGCTCGAAGAAGCCACAAAGATTGCAGGTCGGCCGGCAGCGATGCAGGGCTTCGGACGAACTGAGCTAGTACGAGGTCAAAATCACGTTATAACCGCACTTAAATCGGCTCAACGCCTGATCGGGCAGTCAATCACCTAGTAGACTGTCGGACACGGGCCTTTCAGACAAAACCACTAGTGACGGGCGGGGCTACTTTGTAACCTCGTCTAATGACAAAACACTCCCCATTTAGCTACTTTCAAACCAGCCCCATTCAGCCCTTTGTCGGCCACTCTGGTCCATTAAAAGCGCAACAGGGGCTGGGTGTGGGGTTAGGTTGGCGCGCGCACCTCTACCCACGGACCAATTTAAAGCTAAACCGTGCCGCTGCTCTCGTTGAGTGGCGTCAATTATTGAGCGTATAGATTTAGGCTATGGC